>Ga0315283_10005384_pt1 | contig 11291 bp, 6 predicted proteins | sample YL17G09_0_MG_FD_204541 | JGI IMG/M metagenome (GOLD analysis project Ga0315283, IMG submission 204541) | Sediment microbial communities from Yellowstone Lake, YNP, Wyoming, USA - YL17G09_0 | ecosystem: Environmental > Aquatic > Freshwater > Lake > Sediment | place: USA: Wyoming | collected...
AAATTCGGCCCCCCGCCCCTGCCCTATTGCCTGGTGGCTCTGGGCAGCGAAGGCCGGCGGGAGCAGATCTTTAAAACCGACCAGGACAATGTCCTGATTTATTCCGACCCGGCCACCCCGGGGCAGGAAATCGAGGCCGCCGGGTATTTTTCCGACTTCAGCCAATTCCTCCGGGACAGCCTGTCCGCCCTGGGGGTCCCCCCCTGCCCGGACGGCTATATGGCGGCCAATCCCCAGTGGTGCCAGCCCTTCCGGATCTGGAACCGTCTATTCCTCGATTGGATCGGCCGGCCCTCCCTGGAGCGGACCCCGGCCATCCTCCCTTTTTTCGACGCCCGCCCCTTATCCGGGAAGTTCATGCTCTTTCAGGGGATCCGGGACCAGCTCACCCCCCTGCTCCTGGAAGGAGACCGGGAATTTTTGCAGATCCTGGCCCGATTGGCGGTTCATCTCCCCCCCCCGGTGGGGTTTGTCAAGAACCGGATCGCGGAACGGGACGGGTCCCAGCAGGAAAGATTGGACCTCAAGCAACGGGGGATCCTCCCCCTGGTAGACCTGGTCCGGCTCTTTGCCCTGTTTCGGGGCGTTCGGGAGACCTCCACCCTGGGCCGCATCCAGGGTTTGAAAGAGAAGGACCCGGCCTTTCAGAAACTGGGCGGGGAGTTGACCCAGGCCCTGGAATTCATGATGCTCCTGAACGTCCACCACCAAATCCAGCAGGTCAAAACAGGAATCCCGCCGGACCCGATCCTGGAACCCGCTCAATTGAGCAGCCTGGAAAAAAAGACCCTCCGGGAGGCCTTCCGCATCATCGCTCAGCTTCAGGGCCTGGCGAAAAAAATGTTCCGGACGGATAAAAACTGATGGCCGAGCGGCTCCTGATTGTGGACGACGAGGCCACGCTCTGTGATTCCCTCCGGCGGGTCTTTGAAAGGGACGGCTACGAGGTGGCCACCGCCGGCCGAGCCGAGGAGGCCCTGCAACTGTTTGAAGAAGGGGCCTTTGACCTGATCCTCTCCGACATCCTGCTTCCCGGAATGGACGGCATCGAGTTTTTGGAGGCCGTCAAAAAGCAGGCCCCGGAACAGATCGTCATCGTCATGACTGCCTACGCCTCCATTGAAACGGCCGTGGGCGCCCTCCGGGCCGGGGCCCACGATTACATCCTAAAACCGGTGATCCACGAGGAGATCAAACGGCTGGTCCGCCTGGCCCTGAATACCCGGTCTCTTCAAGCCGAAAACCTGCTCCTGAAAAAAGAGATCGGTGAACGGTACGACTTCGAGAACATCCTGGGTAAAAGTCCGGCCATCGGGGCCCTGATCGAGCAGGTCAAGAAGATCGCCGATTCGCGGAGCAACGTCTTTGTCCTGGGGGAAACCGGGACCGGCAAGGAGCTTTTCACCCGAGCCGTTCACCATAACAGCTCCCGGCGGGACAAACCCTTTGTGCCCATCAATTGCAGCGCCATCCCCGAGCCCCTCCTGGAATCGGAACTGTTCGGCTACGTCAAGGGGGCCTTCACCGGCGCCAACCAGACGAAAAGGGGCCTCTTCGAGGAGGCGGACGGGGGCACCGTATTTTTGGACGAAATCGCCGACCTGGGCCCCTCCCTGCAGGCCAAGCTGCTCCGGGTCATGGATGACCACGAAATCCGCCCTCTGGGCAGCAACCAGAGCCGCAAGGTGGACCTGCGCTTCATTGCCGCCACCAACAAGGATGTGGCCCGGGCGGTGAAGGAAGGGACCTTGCGGGAAGACTTGTTTTACCGTTTGAATGTGGTCACCTTCCTGCTGCCGCCGTTGCGGGAACGGAAAGAGGACATCCTGATTCTGGCCGGGCAGTTTCTGAAAAAGTTTTCCCAGGAACTCGGCAAACCCTTGCCGGAATTGGAACCGGCCGCCGTGGCCCTCCTGAAGGATTACGATTGGCCCGGAAATGTCCGGGAACTGCGGAACATCATCGAACGGGCCGTCCTGATCGCCGAAGGGCGGGTGATCCGTCCGGAGCATCTCCCGGAAGGGATAAGAAAAACCGACTCCTTCCACCGGGAAGCCCTGGACCAGGCCCTTTCCATCGAAGACTACACCAAGGCCTTCATTCAAAGGTATGAGACCTCCCTGAACGAACAACGACTGGCGGATACCCTGGGCATTACGCGCAAGGCCCTGTGGGAGAAAAGAAAACGGTGGGGGTTGCCGCGGGGTTAGGGCTGAGGAGGAATACGGAAGGGAGAATACAGAAGTCAGAATAAAACCTGACTGAATGAACGTCGAACATCGAACGTCCAACATCGAATGAATAACAAACATTCATTAAGCATTTGATGTTCGACGTTCATCCTTTTCAGTAGGGGCGGGTTTTATACCCGCCCGCCTCGGCCGCCTCAGACCAACATAGCCTTCATGATATTAATAATCACATGAAAATATTGCACCTTTTCCTTGTCTCGTAGGGGAGGGGTTAACCCCCTCCCGAGCTTGGGAATCGAGGATTCAAATTTCGGGTAGTCTGCTCGGTTGGGTGCGGGAGGGGATTAACCCCTCCCCTACGTGCAAACCCTTAAATCTTCGACCTTCAAATCTGTTATTGGCTATTTTCATAGAAATTTCTTCAATCTTGTTACTTTTTTTCTAAATCCATGGGAATAGATGTAACTTATAGTAACATTTGATAACTTATAGATATTATTTAAAAAATAATTATATCCCTTTGATTCGTTACAAAAAGTAACCTGCCGCCTGCCCTGCCGACCCACATGGCCTCCAAAGCAAAAAATATAATCAGGCCTTCCATTTATTTTTTACCAATAAAATCAATAAAATAAATACTTATTCCCCACTCTGCCCGGCCACGGCATAACTGTTGCTTTCAATAATATCCCATGAACCTTGAAGAGGCGATCAACTTCCTTAAGGTTTCCCCTCCATTTCAAGATCTCGATCATGCTGTTTTAAAGGAAATGATGGATACGATCATCGAGGAGTCCTATCCCCGGGGAACCGTTATTAATGATCCGGAGGGGCCGACCGGCGCCTCGCTCCGAATCATTAAGAAAGGGGCGGTCAAGGTTACCGTTCCTTTCGGCCGGAATGAGGAAGCCCTGATCGACTACCGGGGAGAGGGGGAAATCTTCGGCTTTTTATCCCTGCTCACCGGTCAGAACCCGCTGGGAGAGATCATCACCCTGGAGGATACCTCCTGTTATCGTATCGACCGCGGAACCGTACTCCGGCTCCTCCAGAGTCAACCGTCTTTCACCCGGCAGTTCTTCATCACTTTTTTGAACAAATACGTGGACAAGCCTCATCGGGAACTGGGCAAGAGAAAACTGTTCTACGGGGGAGGGGACCGTCTCCTCTTTACCACCCCCGTGGGGGAACTGGCCCGGAGGGCCCTGGTGACCGCTCCGGAGGATATCTCCATTCGGGAGGCCACGGAGATCATGGCCAAAAACCAGATCAGCTCCCTGGTCCTGCTGAATCCGCTGGGACTGCCCGCCGGCATCATCACCAATAAGGACCTGCGGGACAAGGTGGTTTCCAAGGGCCGGGATACCGGTCAGTCGGTCAAAAAAATCCAGAGCGTCTCCTTAGTCAAGGCCGAGGCGGGGGAACCCTGCATCGAGGCCCTGTTCAAAATGATCCATTACAATATCCATCACCTGCTGGTGCTGGATAACGGCCGGGTCAAAGGCATCATCACCGCCCACGACCTGATGAAACTCCAGGGCGCCTCCCCGATCTCCATCGTCCGGGAGATCGAGGAACGGCTCTCTTTGGAGGGACTGGCCTCCCCGGTCCGCAAGATCCAGGATCTGGTGGGAACCTTTTTGCGGGAGGGGGTCAAATCCGCCCAAATCTTGCGGATCATCACCGAAATCCACGACCGCCTGTTGCGGAGAATGACCGAACTGATTGAAAAAAGGCTTGGCCCCCCGCCCCGTCCCTATTGTTTCTTATCCCTGGGTGAGTCCGGCCGGAAGGAGCAGGCCTTCCTGGACGCTCAGGACTGGGCGCTGCTTTATGCCGACCCCCCCTCTCCGGCCGCAGAAAAGGAATCGAAAGACTACTTCCTGCGGTTTTCCTCCCTGGTCCGGCAAACCCTGGAAGGAATGGGCCTGCCCTCCGCCCCGGAGGAGGGTCCGGACGACAGGTCCCTCCGCTGCCGGTCCCGACGTTCCTGGGAGGAGACTTTCTCCCAATGGATCGACCGGGCGGACCCGAGGTCTATGGAGGCCTGCCTGGGTTTTTTCGATTTCCGCTGCCTGTACGGCGACGCCTCCCTGGCCGACGAACTGCGGGAGGCGATCCGGACCCGCCTGCGGACCGGGCAAGATTTTATTGATACCATGGCCCTGGCCATCCTCAAGACCTCCCCGCCGCTCAGCGCCTTCCGGAATTTCGTGGTGGAAAAGAGCGGGGCCTTTCAGGGGCACTTTGACCTGAAAAGGAAAGGGATCAAACCCCTGGTGGATATCCTGCGGCTCCAGGCCCTGGAAAACGGGGTGAAGGAACCCGCCACACTGGAAAGGATCCAGGCCTTGGGAACGGCCTCCCCCCTGATCCGGGATTACGGCCAGGAACTGGAATATGCCTTTGAATTGATTTTTGGGCTTTGGCTTCAACACCGGCACGACCAGGTCCGGCAGGGGCTGCCGCTCCATCCCTACCTGAATCCGGAGCGCTTGAACAACCTGGAGAAAAAGGCCCTGCGGGAGGCTTTTTCGCTGGTTTCCAAAGTGCAGGGCCTGATCCTGGAGAAACATCGGCCTTTGAAGTACTAAGCACTCATGTTCGGGGTGGTCGCTTGCGAAGGATGAAAATGGTTCATTCGATTGGGTTTTTCGTAGGGGAGGGTTTTATACCCTCCCGTGCTTGGGACTCGAGGATTCAAATTTGTTCCAGGCGTGTGAACTATGCCCGGTTGGGTGCGGGAGGGGATTAACCCCTCCCCTACACTCGACTTGGGTAGGGGAGGCTTTAGCCTCCCCGTTTGGGCGACTAAAGTCGCCCCTACCCTATAAGGATTTAACCGGTGCTCGATTTTTTTAAATCGAAAAAAACCAAGCCCGGCCCGGGTCTTCCGGCCGAGCCCTTGTGGGAACTGAACCGGCCCTTTCAGGAAATCCAGGCCGTGGTCCTGGATACGGAGCTGACCGGCCTGGACCGCAAGCACGATTCCATTATCTCCATTGGGGCGGTCAAGATGAACGGGGGCCGGGTGGAAATGGGCCGGACCTTTTATCAGTTGGTCAACCCCCACATGAAAATGAAAGCGGCCAGTGTGATCGTGCACGAGATCACCCCCTCCGAGGTGCTGGAAAAGCCGGACATCGGCCCGGTCCTGACCGAGTTTCTGGATTTCTGCCGGGGGGATATCCTGATCGGCCACTTTGTCTCCCTGGACCTGTTTTTTATCAACCGGGAGTTAAAAAAGACCCTGGGCCGGACCCTGAAAAATCCGGCGCTCGACACCATGTCCCTGATGCACTGGTGGCGTTCCAACACCCCCAATCATGGCCCGGACTCCTTTACGGCTCAAAATTTTGAGTTGACGGCCATGGCCAAAGAATTGGGCATACCGGTGCAGGGGGCCCATAACGCCCTGATGGATGCCTTCATGACCGCCCAGGTCTTCCAGCGGCTCCTGCCCCGGCTGCAGACCTCCGGAATCATGACCCTGGGCGACCTGCTGCGGGTCGGCGACCCCAAGCGGAAGCTCCAGAGCCAGGGTGGCCTGATATAATTATAAATTTATGAAAGAAAGCATGAACAGATACCAACCAATCAATTTTTTCGTAGGGGAGGGTTTTATACCCTCCCGCATTATCCCATCCGGGTGCACCCAAGCTTCGGGCGGAGATGAACTCCGCCCCTACCTTTCCAGCATAATGAACGAAAAAATTTTTTGTACTAAAACCACAAAGGAGGTGATGGTCCCGCCGTAAGTACACCCACAGTTTGCCCTTTCATTCTACCAACTCACCTGGAATGACAAGGGCTGGGAGGGGAAGGAGGAGGGAAAAAACTTTACAAAAGAACCAACCAATTCATCAGAGGAGGAACACATGGCAAAGCAAGATTTAGAGGGCTATTGGAAGGCCAACCTCAAATGGGTGACCATCCTGCTGACTATCTGGTTCCTGGTTTCCTATTTTGCCGGGATCCTTTTGGCCAACGTCTTGGAAAATATCTATATCGGAGGATTTCCCCTGGGCTTCTGGTTTGCCAACCAGGGATCGATGGTCGTCTTCGTGATTCTCATTTTTGTCTATGTACAAATCATGAACAACCTCGACCGCAAATTCGATGTTCAGGAAAAATAACGGCAGTTCTTAGCTTACAGCAATCAGCCAAAGCCCTTTAACGGAAACTGATCGCTGATCGCCAAACGGTCAGTCAACTCATCCCTAAGAAAGAGAGGAAAAACAATATGGGTATCTTAGCATGGACCTGGTTGGTAGTGGGGGCGTCTTTCGCCCTTTATATAGGAATTGCCTGGTTTGCCAAAGCCAAAACCACCGGCGACTTTTACGTGGCCGAGCGGTCGATCCCGCCGATCATGAACGGCATGGCCACCGGGGCGGACTGGATGTCGGCCGCCTCCTTCATCTCCATGGCCGGTCTGATCTCCTTTCTCGGCCGTGACGGGGCCATGTACCTCATGGGCTGGACCGGCGGCTATGTGCTGCTGGCCATGCTCCTGGCCCCGTATCTTAGAAAATACGGCAAATACACCGTGCCCATGTTCGTGGGCGAGCGCTACTATTCCAACGGCGCCCGGGTGACGGCCGTCATCTGCGCCATCTTCGTCTCCTTCACCTACGTGGCCGGCCAGATGCGCGGTGTGGGCATCGTCTTCTCCCGCTTTCTGGAGGTGGAGATCAACACCGGTGTGTACTTCGGTATGGCCATCGTCTTCTTCTACGCCGTCACCGGCGGGATGAAAGGCATCACCTACACCCAGGTGGCCCAATACTGGGTCTTGATCGTGGCCTACCTGATCCCGGCCATTGCCATCTCCATCATGCTCACCGGATGGGCTATCCCCCAGATCGGCTACGGCAGCACCCTGAGCGTTGAAGGTCAGAAACTACTGGGGACCTCCGGCGGCTACCTGCTGGAAAAGCTGGATATGGTCCAGAAGGAACTGGGCTTTCCAGCCTACACGGCCAAAGGGTCCAAGAGCATGATCGACGTCTTCATGATCACCTTCGCCCTCATGGTCGGCACCGCCGGGCTGCCCCACATCATCATCCGTTTTTTTACCACCCCGACCATCAAGGGCGCCCGGGCCTCGGCCGGCTGGGCCCTGTTCTTTATTGCGCTGCTCTATACCACCGCTCCGGCCGTGGCCGCCTTTGCGCGCATCAATATGATCAATACCCTGCACAATAAGGAATTTACCTCCGCCCCTTCCTGGTTCAAGAACTGGGAAAAAACCGGCCTGGTGGCCTGGATGGACAAGAATGGGGACGGTAAAATTCAGTATGGAAAAGGCCCCGCCTTTAAGGGCAAGATAGAATTTGTCAAAGGCCCGGACGGCAAGCCGGTATATGGGAAATACGGCGAACGGATAGTCAAAACCCCGCAGACCCCCCTCGACAAAAGCAAGAATGAACTGCATATCGACGCCGACATCATGGTGCTGGCCAACCCGGAGATCGCCAAGCTCCATCCCTTTGTCATCGCCCTGGTGGCCGCCGGGGGGCTGGCCGCGGCCCTGTCCACCGCCGCCGGACTGCTGCTGGTTATCGCCGCCTCCTTTTCCCATGACCTGATGAAAAACATCATCTCCAAGGACATGACGGAAAAGAAAGAGCTGATCATGGCCCGCTGCGCCGCCGGCGCCGCGGTGATCATCGCCGGCTATTTTGGGATCAATCCTCCCGGTTTCGTGGCCATGGTGGTGGCCTTTGCCTTCGGTCTGGCCGCCTCCTCCTTCTTCCCCATCATCGTCATGGGCATCTTCTGGAAGAAGGCCACCAAGGAGGGCTGCATTGCCGGCATGCTGCTCGGTATGGGCTTTACCGCCGCCTACATCATCTACTTCCGGTTCATCAACCCGGCCGCGGATAATGCCGCCAACTGGCTGTGGGGGATTTCCCCGGAAGGCATCGGCACCATCGGGGCCTTGCTCAACTTTGCCGTCATCTACGTCGTTTCCAAGTTCACCAAGGAACCGCCCCAGGCCGTGCAGGATATGGTGCTCAGCCTGCGGTACCCGCGGGAAATTAAGTAGTGTTGGTTTCGTAGAAAAGTCCGACAGAGAGTACTGGTCATTCTTCGTCCCGCGGTAGCGCGGGACGAAGAATGACCAGGTTATTAGCAAGTCCGAAGAATTTTCGCGGAGTTTACCCTGAGCTGAAAATCGAGATCCTTCGCTCTGCTCAGGATGACAGGTAGGCGAAGGGCTCAGGATGACAGGCGAAGTTAGGTAGGGGAGGGGTTCATCCCATAAGCGCTAACTTAGTCCAAAAATACAAATGAACAAGGTATTTTAGGCCTTTATTTTTGGTCGTCATGCCGGACTTGATCCGGTATCCAGAGCATTTGGGGCTCTAACGGTCCTGGATTCTGGCTTTCGCAGCAATGACAGCAAGTCTAAGTTAGCGCATATGGGGGTTCATCCCCTCCCGCAAGACCAGCGTAACCATTGGTTTCAAAAGGAGAAGAAAAGTTTAAGCCCTCGGGCTGTTTCCCCCGGGCTCCCTCGCCCCCACGCGGGGGGAGAGTGGGGGTGAGGGGGATAACGGAAGTTCAAAGCTACTTTCGTATTAGCCCTCATGCCCGGCGCGGGCGCCCCAAAGCATGAAAACTTCGGGGTGGGTTTGGCTTAAGCGCCAACCGAATAATCAATAATCAATTGTTAATAATTAATTATTTAATGCTCGAGTTTATTTCGCATAGAACCCCATGCCCGGCGCGGGTAGCCGTGCTACCTTTGGTTTTTCGTAGGGGAGGGGTTAACCCCCTCCCGAGCTTGGGAATCGAGGATTCACATCTTTTTCCAGAACCATGATTTATGCCGGCCGGGTGCGGGAGGGGGTTAACCCTTCCCCTACCCAATGTGGCCAATCCCGTCACCCCCGCGAAGGCCGGGGCCAACAATCTATAACCTTAAACAACTAAACAAAAGGGAGCGAAGAAAACTATGGCTGAAAAAGAAGAAGCAGGCGTTGAAACGTCAGAAGCTGAAATAGCGGTCCATTGGCAGGAAGAGGGGCTGGTTTATCCTTCGGTAAAGTTCATTGCCCAGGCCAACATGACCGATGAATCGATCTATGATCGTTTTTCCCTGGAGAATTTTCCAAACTGTTTCAAAGAGTATGCCGATATGTTGACCTGGTACAAGTACTGGGACGAAATTCTCGATACCAGTGATGCCCCCTGTTACAAATGGTTTAAGGGCGGTTTGATCAATGCCAGCTACAACTGTGTTGACCGGCATCTGGCCAAGTATAAGAACAAAACCGCGATCCACTTCGTGCCGGAACTGGAGAATGAAAAGACCGAGCATGTCACCTACCAGGAGTTGTATGTCCGGGTGAATGAGTTTGCGGCCATCCTTCAGAATGAATGCGGCCTGAAGGCCGGGGACCGGGTCACCCTTCATTTGCCTATGGTGGCCGAACTACCCATCACCATGCTGGCCTGCGCCAGACTCGGCGTGATTCATTCTCAGGTCTTCGGCGGGTTCAGCGCCAGGGCCTGCGCTGACCGGATCGTGGACTCCGGGAGTGAATACCTGATCACGATGGACGCGTATTATAGGGCCGGCCAGATTCAAGACCATAAGGAAAAGGCGGATATTGCCTTTGAAGCGGCGGCCAAAGACGGACAGCAGGTCAAGAAGATCCTGGTCTGGCAGCGGTATCCCGGCAAATATTCTTCCAAGACCCCGATGGTGGAGGGTCGCGATTTCTTTGTCAATGACCTGCTGAAAAAATACTATGGAGCAAGGATTGATCCTGTGCCCATGCCTGCCGAAGCACCGCTGTTCCTCATGTATACCAGCGGCACCACCGGAAAGCCCAAAGGCGCCCAGCACAGCACCGGCGGTTATCTGGCCTATGTAACCGGCACCTCGAAATACGTTCAGGACATTCATCCGGAAGATGTGTACTGGTGTATGGCGGACATCGGCTGGATCACGGGCCATTCCTATATCGTTTATGGTCCGTTGGCCTTGGCGGCCTCGACGGTTGTTTATGAAGGGGTTCCCACCTATCCGGATGCCGGCCGATCCTGGCGGATTGCGCAGGACCTCGATGTGAATATTTTTCACACCGCCCCGACGGCCATCAGGGCCTTGAGAAAGCTTGGTCCGGATGAACCGAAGAAATACAATTATCACTTCAAACATATGACCACGGTGGGTGAACCCATTGAGCCTGAAGTCTGGAAATGGTATTACAAGGAGGTCGGCAAAGGCGAGGCGATCATTGTGGATACCTGGTGGCAGACGGAAAACGGCGGGTTCCTGTGCAGCACACTCCCGGCACTCAAACCCATGAAACCCGGCAGCGCCGGCCCGGGTATGCCCGGTATCCATCCGATCGTTTATGATAATGACGGAATCGTGATTCCTGCAGGGGCCGGCAAGGCCGGCAACATCTGCATCCAAAACCCCTGGCCCGGCATGTTCCAGACCATCTGGGGAGACCGCGACCGTTTTGTCAAAACCTATTTTGAAAGATACTGCAAAGACCCAAAGAGCAAGAGATGGCAGGATTGGCCGTATCTTACCGGTGATGCCGCTGTCGTGGCTCAGGACGGGTATGTCCGTATCCTCGGTAGAATTGACGATGTGATCAACGTTTCCGGTCACCGACTGGGGACCAAAGAGATTGAGTCCGCTGCTTTGACCCACCCGGATGTGGCCGAGGCGGCGGTGGTTCCCGTCAAGCATGAGATTAAAGGCGTAGAACCGGATCTGTATATTGCCTTGAAACCCGGCAAAGAAGCATCTGCCGAAGTGGCCAAAGCCATATCACAGTGTATTGTCAAGGAAATCGGCGCCATCGCCAGGCCGAGAAAGGTCTGGATTGTCCCTGACATGCCGAAGACCAGGTCAGGAAAGATCATGCGTCGTGTACTGGGCGCTATTTCAAACCACACGGATGTGGGCGATGTGATGACACTGGCCAATCCTGAAATTGTCGAGGCCATTCTCCAGATGAATAAGGAATCAGGAGTGTAAGAGGCAGTTCATTAATAATTAATAATTAACAATTGATTATTAATTATTAATATCATGCAGTTAAGCTATAGGTTTGAACTAATCTT
>Ga0315283_10005385_pt1 | contig 11290 bp, 7 predicted proteins | sample YL17G09_0_MG_FD_204541 | JGI IMG/M metagenome (GOLD analysis project Ga0315283, IMG submission 204541) | Sediment microbial communities from Yellowstone Lake, YNP, Wyoming, USA - YL17G09_0 | ecosystem: Environmental > Aquatic > Freshwater > Lake > Sediment | place: USA: Wyoming | collected...
CAGTTGACCGGAGATCCCGGACCTGGCCACGCCGCTATCCAGCCCGGCGATGTCGGCATAGGTGACCTTGGCATAAATGGTCTTTTTTGGCTTGAACATGGCCGAGAGAGTGTCGACGCGCAGGTCAGGTACATCCACCACGGCGGTATGGACTTCGATGCGCCCGGCAGACGCAGTGGTCGGCGCATTGCCGCGCGTCAGGGCATTGAACAGGGTCGTTTTACCGGATTGGGGAAAGCCAATTATTCCAAGTTTCATCTAAACCTTCAGTTGTGGTAAAATTTGGGCGCTGGCCGGAGTGGCGGAACTGGCAGACGCGCACGACTCAAACTCGTGTTCCCTGACGGGATTGTGGGTTCAAGTCCCACCTTCGGCATTATATCAAAAAAAGTACGTTTGTCGGGGAGTAGCGCCCGCTTTTGCGGAAGTCCCGTTTCCAGCAAAGGGCGGGACAAGCAATCGTCAACACGGAGCACGCTCCCGGTTGCCTGTGCGCTTTCCAGCGTTCGCGAGACCGCCATCCAGGTGGTCTCGCATTTCTATATTATGATTAACTTACCCGTAAATTCAGCCTTGAGGAGAGACCTATGCCTGCCATGAATGATATATTGGCTGTCATCCTGGGGGGAGGACGTGGTGCGCGGCTCTTTCCATTGACCAGATTTCGCTCGAAACCGGCAGTACCCATCGCTGGAAAATACCGCCTGATTGACATTCCACTCAGCAACTGCATCAACTCAGGCATTTTCCGGATTGACGTGCTGACCCAGTTCAACTCCCACTCGCTGCACCGCCATATCAACCAGACCTATAACTTCGACAAATTTCACACCGGGTTTGTTGAAATCCTGGCTGCCGAGCAAACCCTTGAATCCGCCGACTGGTACCAGGGCACAGCAGACGCCCTGCGCAAGCAGCTCTTTCAGATCCGTTCCTCCCGGGCAAAATATGTGCTCATCCTGGCCGGAGATCATCTCTACCGCATGGATTACACCCCCATGGCCGAATTCCACTGGGAACACAACGCAGATATCACTGTTGCCGTGCAACCGGTCCTGCGGGAGGAAGCGCCCCGCCTGGGCATCCTGAAACGCGGCCAGGATGGCCGCATCAGCGATTTCGCTGAAAAGCCCAAAGACCCGGCAGTCCTATCCAAATTTGTGAGCCGGGCTGACAAACAACGTCCCTACCTCGGTTCGATGGGAATTTATCTCTTCAACACGCAGATCCTGATCGAGCTCCTGCGCGATAATCCTGGCTTTGATGATTTCGGCGGTGATATCATTCCGCATGCCATTCACAACTGCGCCGTCTACGGTTTCGATTTCGATGGGTATTGGCGGGATATCGGAACGGTGCGTTCCTTCTACGAGGCCAATCTGGAATTAACCTGTCAGAACCCGCCGTTTAATTTCTTTGATACCGGGCAGCCCATCTATACCCACTCACGCTTCCTGCCCGGTTCGATTGTGGAGGACAGCAACCTGCGGGATGTGCTGCTGGCCGAAGGTTGCCAGATCCAGCAGGCAGAGCTCACCCATTCGGTCATCGGTGTGCGCAGCATCATTGCCGCCGGGACAACGATCAAAGACAGCGTCCTGATGGGGGCGGATTATTACGTGGATGCCGCCAATCCTGATCCGGCCAAGCCGCCCATCGGGATCGGGCCGGGCTGCCACATTGAAGGCGCTATTATTGACAAGAACGCCCGCCTCGGGGCAAACGTGGTCATCCGCCCCTTTGCACGGGGCACCGATATTATCAACGAGGATTGGGTTGTCCAGGATGGAATTGTGGTCATCCCAAAAAATGGGGCGCTTCCCTCCGGCACGAAAATCGGACCTTCAGCCTGATCCTGCTGCAAGGTTCATAAACCCACCATTGGAGATAGATCCTGATGAAAAAAGATTCCCTCCGGGAAAATACTTCTTCACCAAAGCCTGAACCCTGGCACGCTCTGTCAGCAGAGGATGTTCTCGAGCACCTCAAAGTCCATGAGAACGGGCTGACCAGCACGGAAATTGCCGGGCGCAGGGCGCAATACGGCCCCAACCAGTTGACCGAGGCGGCGCGCCCCGGCTTCCTGAAGCTGCTCCTGGAGCAGTTCAATGATTTTATCGTCATACTGCTGATCGTGGCTGCGGTGATCTCCGCCTTGCTCGGTGAATGGATCGATGCATCGGCCATCCTTACCATCGTTGTCCTGAATGCAGCCCTCGGCCTGATCCAGGAACGCCGCGCCGATGAAGCCCTGGCCGCCCTGCAGAAAATGGCCGCGCCGGACGCACACGTACTGCGGGATGGGAAACGGACAACTGCCCCGGCGCGGGAGCTCGTGCCTGGCGATATCGTTTTCCTGGAAACCGGTAACCATGTGCCGGCAGATTTGCGCCTGCTGGAGGCGGTCAATTTACAAATCGAGGAAGCTGCGTTGACCGGCGAGTCGCTGCCGGTCAATAAGAACGCCACGTTGAAACTGGAGCAAAATATCCCGCTGGGTGATCGGAAGAACACCGCCTTCCTGGGTACCACCGTCACTTATGGGCGCGGGCGCGGCGTTGTGGTCGGCACGGGCATGCGCTCCCAAATTGGGCTGATTGCCAAAATGCTCGAAAGCGTGGACACGGAAGAGACCCCTCTTCAGAAGAAACTCGATCAACTGGGCAAAGCACTCGGTTTGGGCGCTCTTGCCATTTGCGCCCTTGTTTTTATCGTAGCCGTCCTGCGCAACACCGACCTGGGGATCATTACCGCCGCCGGCGGCGGTTTGCTGGCTTATTTGAACGTCGCCAAGAAACAGATCGTGGAAATGTTCATGCTGGCTGTTGGTCTGGCAATTGCCGCTGTGCCCGAGGGACTGGCCGCCGTGGTGACCATCACGCTGGCGCTGGGTATGCGCGAAATGATCCGCCGGCATGCGCTTATCCGCCGGCTCTCCTCAGTGGAGACGCTCGGTTCGGCTACCGTCATCTGCTCCGATAAGACCGGTACCCTCACGCAGAACGAAATGACCGTCACGCGCATCTGGGTGGATGGGCAGTTCGTCAACGTGACCGGCTCGGGCTATTCCCGGCGGGGAGAGTACCTGGTGGGAAGTAAAGCGGTTGACCTGCATCAATATCCGGGCGTTGGGACCGCTCTTTGGGTGGGCGCTCTCAACAACGATGCCCAGCTCGAGCAGGTTGAGGGCGACAACGAGTCCTACCGTATCGTGGGCGACCCGACTGAAGGGTCGTTGTTGATCGCGGCTGCCAAGGCGGACGCCTACCACGTGGAATTACACAAGGCCTTTCCACGCCAGGACGAGGTGCCTTTCGACTCGGAACGCAAACGCATGGTAACCATCCACGACATCCGCCAGCCTGACCCAAAAGACGTTTCTCCGTTCAAAAACGACCAATTGCTCGGCTGGGATGTGATCACCGTCAAAGGCGCACCCGACCTGGTGCTGGACCTGTGCACCAGCTACCAGACCATCGACGACCAGACCAGATCCATGGAAGAGGCGATCAGTCAGCGTATCCTGGATGCCAATGACTCCATGACCCAGGATGCCTTGCGCGTGCTGGCACTGGCCTACCGGGTGGTACGCCAAGCCCCCAAGCCCGAAAATGTTTCGGTGAATGAATTGGAGAAGGACCTGGTTTTCGTCGGCCTGGTCGGGATGATCGACCCGCCTCGCGAAGAAGTTAAACCTGCCATCGAAAAAGCTGCTCATGCCGGCATCCGCACGGTCATGATCACCGGGGACTTTCCGAACACCGCCCGGGCAATTGCCGAAAGCATCGGACTTTTGCGGCCCGGCCACAAGGTGCTTACCGGCGCGGACCTGGACCGCATGAGTGAGGACAAGCTCAAAAGCGAGATCGAAGAAGTGGATGTGTTCGCCCGTGTGTCTCCCGAGCATAAGATGCGCATCGTGGACGCGTTACAGGCCAATGGTGAAGTGGTTGCCATGACCGGCGACGGCGTAAATGACGCCCCGGCCATTAAACGCTCCGATATTGGTGTGGCCATGGGCATCACCGGCACCGATGTCGCCAAGGAAACCGCTGACATGGTGCTGACCGACGACAACTATGTCAGTATTGTCTCTGCGGTGGAGCAGGGGCGCGTCATTTACAACAACATCCGTAAATTTGTCTTCTTCCTGCTATCCAGCAACGTGGCTGAAATCATGATAATCTTCCTGGCCACCCTGGCCGGGCTGCCTTCCCCGCTGACGGTTATCCAACTGCTCTGGTTAAACCTGATCACCGACGGCGCCCCGGCCCTGGCCCTGGCGATGGAAAAGGGCGACCCGGATATCATGACCCGCTCTCCGCGCCCGAAGCATGAGCCCATCGTCAATGCCCCCATGCGCACGGGCATCATCATCCAGACCATCACCCAGACCAGCGCAGTATTGACTGCGTTTTCCCTGGGGCTGTTGTGGGAACTTAAAGCGCTGGGTTATGGAGTTCCGCAAGGGACCAATCCATTGGTTTACCTGCTCGGTTTCGACTGGCATTCGGTCAATCTTGATAATATCCGTACAGCTGAAACAATGGCCTTTATGACTCTCTCGCTGTGCGAGCTTTTCCGCGCTTACACCGTTCGCTCGGAGAAAATCTCGCTGGCTGGTATCGGCTTCTTCTCGAACAAGTGGATGCAGTACGCGGTTGGCTCGTCCATCGTCCTGCTCGTGCTGGTTTGCGTAATACCCTTCCTGCAAGGTATCTTCAACACCCACTTCATGTCGGGACTCGAATGGGCCGTGGTGCTTGGGCTCTCTCTCGTACCGGCAATTTCCGAGGAGATCACCAAAATGTTCCTGCGGCTGCGCGACCGCCGCAAGGCCTCCACCTAGGTCTTCAGAGGACGGTCTTGCAGGCCGCTCTCTATTTTTATGAATTTCCACCGATCTTGATACCCACCACCTGGTGAATGATCGCCAATAGCACGCGCAAGTTGGGGATCGCCGCAGCCGCGACGCTGGCACCACTGAACCAGCCGGCCTCTTTCCTGGAGATTTTCAAAATCCCCTGGTGGATGGAGATTTCCTTCACATCCAGCCAGGGATAGGTCTTCTTACCGATTACCAGCCCCACTTTGCTGATCGCCACCGGCCCGAAGGCAAGGGTCTGCCCGGTATTGTACTGGCCGGCGGCAGGTCCATAAAGGAGCGGGAAGATGTTCCCGTCAATTTCCTGCGCCAGCTGCTCCACCTTTGCGATGGAATCGGACAGCACCAGGCGTGAATTCTGGCGATTAAATAACGTGTAGCGCTGCGTGGTGCTGGTATAGATCCCGTTGGTGTAATGGCGCGCAATGGCAGAGGTCAGCGAGGCCACTTGCTCCCAGCGCCAGACCTGGAGGCCTTTGCGGTCATGATAAGCAAAGCCACGCTCGTAGGAGGCTGCGCCCTTGTTCCAGTTGGCGAAGGCGTTCCAGCCAGCCAGCAGCCCAAACGCAAACAACATCAAGGCAATCAAAAGCGGGGCCGCCAGCTTGTCGTCGATCATGGCCGGGCCGTGCAGACGGGTTGCCAGGATGGCCTGGTAAATGCCAAATAGAAAAATCAGTACTGCCCCGGCGAGGAATAGAAAGAAGAAAACCAGGCTGCCCCAGCGGTTCCATTTCCTGACCGGGAACCAGCCGCGCAAGGTGCCCAGGCCGATGACGGAATGGAAAACCTCGGGAATTTGCGGGTTATTCATCTACACCTGATAAAAAAGGCTCTTCCGCTTTCTTTGGGAAGATTTACCAAAAAGCAGTCTTGAAGCAGGTGCACCCTGATGGATGAAAACTGAGCTGCTTCCGTGCTCCGCCGAAGTCGGGAGACTTCGGACTCCGGTATGCCCGGTCAGGTTCGCGATCAGACGATCGGCAGGTTGCGCTTCAGGATGGTATACATTCCCAGTGCTTTGGCAGCACCTTCGACCACACAGGTGGTCGGGTTATCCACCACGTAGGCGGGAATACCGAGAGCTTTTGTCAGCAGCTTATCGGTGCCGCGCAGCAATGCACCCCCGCCGCACAACGCCACCCCCCGGTCAATGATATCGGAGACCAGTTCAGGCGGGGTCTTCTCGAGCACTCGCCGGCAGGTCTCAATGACCTGCTTGAGCGGATCCTGGAGCGCTTCGACAATTTCACCGGTGGTGAGCGTCACCGGGCGCGGCAGGCCGGAGACCTGATCCTGTCCCTGGACTTCCAGGCCTTCCTCCTTGTCCTGCGGAATGGCTGCGCCGATCTTGATCTTGAGCTGTTCGGCGGTTGACGGGCCGATGATGACCCCGTATTTCCTGCGGACATAGGTAACGATGGACTCGTCCAACAGGTTGCCGCCGGAACGCATCGTATCGGCAGCCACTACGCCGTACAAGGAAATGACCGCGGCCTGCGTGACCCCGCCGCCCAGGCAGATGATCATATTGCCGGAAGGCGAGCCGATCGGCAGGTCCACCCCCAGGGCGGCCGCCAGAGGCTGCTGGATGAGATAGGCATCCCGGCTGCCCGCCTGGAGCACCGCCTCATGGACGGCGCGCGACTCCACGCTGGTCACGCCAAAGGGGACGGTGATCATCACGCGCGGGCGAAAGATGCGCATGGCTCCACTAACCTGGCGGAGCAGATGATGCAGCAGGGTTTCGGTGATTTCATAGTCTGCCACCACCCCGTTCTGGAGGGGATGCGCCACCTCGAGGGTTTCATCCGAGACGCGGCCCTGCATCGCCTGGGCTTCCTTCCCCAGTGCAACGATTTTTTGCTCGTTAATGACAATGGCTACAATGGTGGGTTCCTCCACCAGAACGCCACTGGCATCGGCAATGCGGGTATAAATGGTGCCGAGGTCAATCCCCAGGTCTTTGGAAAAAGAGAACGCGGAGGGCATAGATTATCTCGATTCAGGTCAGTCGTTGATCCGGGGAGGTTTGGCAGAATGGCGGTAACGCTTGACCGCATCCAGGCGCAAGTTGGACCTGCGCAGAGCGGCTTCCATTTTCAAATAGGCGTCCGAGTCAGTTGGAACTCCCTTGGAAAGGATTTCTTCCGCACGCCGGCGGGCGGCTTCGGCACGCGCCACATCAATCTCTTCGACATTTTCGGCAGCATCTGCCAGGACCGTGACGACATCCGGTTGGACCTCGGCGACGCCGCCAGCGACCGTAAAGACCTCTTCTTTTCCGCTGGAACGCACTTTGATGACGCCGATCTTCAGCGTGGTCAGCAATGGTGCGTGATGGGGCAGGATGCCCATCTCACCATCCGTACCGGGAAGGACAACGATATCCACATCCCCTTCAAAGACCATGCGGTCCTGGGAGATTATTTCACATCGAATGGGCATTTCAGTTCTCCCGTGTCATGTGCTTCAGTGCCACGTGACCAGGCACGTGACATTTGATACTGGAACACTCATGCACTTTTGGCCAGCTTCTCGGCCTTCGCGCGAACATCTTCAATGGTACCGGCCATCATGAAAGCCTGTTCCGGCAGGTCATCACACTTGCCATCCAGGATTTCTCGGAAGCCGCGCACGGTCTCTTTGATGGGCACATACTTGCCGGAGGTTCCGGTGAAAACTTCGGCCACGAAGAACGGCTGGGAGAAGAATCGTTCGATCTTGCGGGCACGCGAGACGACCAGTTTGTCGTCTTCGCTCAACTCGTCAATGCCCAGGATGGCGATGATATCCTGCAAATCCTTGTAGCGCTGGAGGATGCGCTGGCACTCGCGGGCGGTGTTGTAATGCTCCGCGCCGACAATGTTCGGGTCGAGGATGCGGCTGGTGGAGGCCAGCGGATCCACGGCGGGATAGATGCCTTTTTCAACGATGGAGCGTTCCAGGGCGATGGTGGCATCCAGGTGGGTGAAGGTGGCCACCGGCGCGGGGTCGGAATAATCGTCGGCGGGGACGTAGACGGCCTGCATGGAGGTGATCGAACCGTGGCGGGTGGAGGTGATGCGTTCCTGCAGTTCGCCCATCTCGGTGGCCAGGGTGGGCTGGTAGCCGACCGCGGAGGGCATGCGCCCCAGCAGGGCGGAGACTTCGGAACCGGACATGGTGAAGCGGAAGATGTTGTCAATGAAGAGGAGCACATCACGGCCCTGGTCACGGAAATACTCGGCCATGGAGAGGGCGGTGAGTGCCACGCGCAGGCGCACGCCGGGCGGTTCGTTCATCTGGCCAAAGACCATGACGGTATCCTTCATCACACCCGACTCGAGCATTTCACGATAGAGCTGGGTGCCTTCACGGCTGCGTTCCCCCACCCCGGCGAAGACCGAGTTGCCCTGGTGCACGGTGGCAACCGAACGGATGAGCTCCTGGATGACAATGGTCTTGCCCACGCCGGCGCCGCCGAAGATGCCGGTCTTGCCGCCCTTGGTGAAGGGGGCGATCAGGTCAATGACCTTGATGCCGGTTTCGAATATCTCGGTGCGGGTGGACTGCTCGGAAAAGAGCGGCGCAGGGCGGTGAATGGGGTAATATTGGTCGGATACGACCGGGCCTTTATCGTCCACCGGGAGACCGAGGACGTTGAAGATGCGGCCGAGGGTGGCCAGCCCGACCGGCACCAGGATGGGTGCGCCGGTGGCTGTGACGGGGAGACCGCGCTGCAGGCCATCGGTGGTATCCATGGAAACACAGCGTACCCGGTCGTTGCCCAGGTGTTTTTCCACTTCCAGCACCAGTTTTCCACCGTTTTCGCGCGGGATTTCGAGAGCTTCAAAAATATCCGGGAGTAAGCCGGCGGGGAATTCCACATCTACAACACTACCTTGAATCTGGATCACACGGCCAGTTGCTTTTGCCATTTACTTCCTCCGAAATTATTATACGTTAGCACATTATCCCTGGGTGGACTTGGCGAGGGCTTCGGCGCCGCCGGCGATATCCAGGAGATCATTGGTGATGGTTTGCTGACGTGCCTTGTTATATTGCAGTTGCAGGTCACCCACCAGTTCGAGGGCGTTGTCGGTGGCGTTGCGCATGGCCACCATGCGGGCAGCATGTTCCGAGGCCAGCGACTCGAGGATGGCCTGGTAGATCTGCAAAGCGGTGAAGCGCGGCACGATCTCGTCCAATATTTCACTTTCGGTGGGCTCATAAATATAAGCAGCGGTCAGGTGCTTTTGCTCGTAGGCTACCACCCGCCCGGCTTCATCGCCCACTTCCAGCGGAAGCAGTTTCTTGACAACCGTCTCCTGCCTGGCCATGTTGATGAAGTCGGTGTACACCAGGTAGACCTCGTCGACATCGCCTTTAAGGAATTCATCCACAGCCATGCGGCCGATGGCCGAGACATCGGCAAAAGAGGGAGCGGCGGGCAGGTTGCTGAACTCGGCGATCACCTTCTTGCGCCGGCGCATGAGCAGATCGCGGCCCTTGCGCCCGACAGCGATGTAGCGGGTGGGGGTCCCATCAGAGCCGAAACGCTGAGTGACGTAGCGAATGACGTTGGTGTTGTAGGCGCCTGCCAACCCCCGGTCGCCGCTGACGACCAGCACGAGGATGTTGCTAACCTGGGGCCGACGTGTCAGAAGCGGGTGCAGGTTTTCGCGCCCCGGCTGGCGGGCGATATGAGTGAGCACCTGCCAGGCCTTGGAAGCGTAGGCACGCGTGGCTGAGACGGCCGCCATGGCCTTGCGGACCTTGCTGGCAGAGACTGCCTCGAGGGCACGCGTCACCTGCGAGATATTCTTGACGCTGCGAATGCGCAGCCGCATTTCACGGGCTGAAGCCATGTTTTGTCTTTATCCCTGCCAGGTTGCCTGGAAAGCAACCAGGGCCGCGCACAGATTCTTTTCGTTATTGTCGGTGATGCGCTTATTGAGGGCAATATCGGCGGCCAGTTCCGGATGGGAGTTGGAAATAAAGCGCAGCAGCTCGACTTCCCACTTGCGCATCTTTTCGACCGGCACGTTGTCAGCATAGCCGTTGGTGCCGGCAAAGAGCACAATGACCTGGTGCTCGAGGGACATCGGCTCGTACTGGGGCTGCTTGAGGATCTCCTGCATGCGCTGGCCGCGGGTGAGCTGGGCCTGGGTGGCCTTGTCGAGGTCGGAAGACATGAGGGCAAAGGCGGCCAGTTCACGGTAGGCAGCCATGTCCATGCGCAGCTTGCCGGCCACCTGGCGCATGGCCTTGACCTGGGCTGAACCACCCACGCGCGAGACCGAAATGCCCACGTCCACTGCCGGGCGGATGCCGGAGTTGAACAGGTTGTTGACCAGGTAGATCTGCCCGTCGGTGATGGAGATGACGTTGGTGGGGATATAGGCCGAAACATCGCTGAGCAGGGTTTCGATGATCGGCAGGGCGGTCAGGGAGCCGCCGGAACCGGCCAGCTTGACGATCTTATGAGCGTCGGGATTCTTGAGGGCCTGGCGGGCTTGTTCGGCGTCGTGCCCGGAGCGGGGCCCGGTGAAGACGTGACCGCCAACGGAATCCTTTTCCGCGGCGAGACTTTCCGTGAAATCCTCTTTGACAATGACATACTTGTTGGCCAGGCGGGAGGCGCGCTCGAGCAGGCGGGAATGGAGATAAAAGATGTCGCCCGGATAGGCTTCACGCCCCGGCGGGCGGCGCAGGAGCAGCGAGACCTGGCGATAGGCCCAGGCGTGTTTGGAAAGGTCATCATAGATGACCAGGGCGTCGCGCCCGGATTCCATGAACTCTTCACCGACGGCACAGCCGGCGTAGGGAGCGATGTATTGCAGGGCGGCGGACTCATCGGCGGCGGCAATGACCACAATGGTGTGGTCCATGGCGCCGTGGCGCTCGAGCAGGGCGACGGTGCGGGCAACGGCGGCCTTTTTCTGCCCGATGGCGACGTAGATGCAGACCAGGTCCTTGCCCTTCTGGTTGATGATGGTGTCGATGGCGATGGCGGTCTTGCCGGTCTGGCGGTCGCCGATGATCAGTTCGCGCTGGCCGCGGCCGATGGGGATCATCGAGTCGATGGCCTTGATGCCGGTCTGGACGGGTGTATCCACGTCCTGGCGCTGGACCACACCGGCAGCGATGCGCTCGATGGGGCGGTATCCGGTAGCCTGGATGGTGCCCTTGCCGTCGACCGGCTCGCCGAGGACGTTGACCACGCGCCCGACCAAGCCATCCCCCACCGGGACCGAGGCAATGCGCCCGGTGGCACGCACGCTCATGCCTTCGCTGATCCCGGAATATTCCCCCATGATGATCACGCCGACGGCATCCTTCTCCAGGTTGAAGGCAATGCCCATCACGCCATTGGCAAACTGGACCAACTCCTGCGATTTGACACTGGCCAGACCGGAAACG
>Ga0315283_10005386_pt1 | contig 11290 bp, 8 predicted proteins | sample YL17G09_0_MG_FD_204541 | JGI IMG/M metagenome (GOLD analysis project Ga0315283, IMG submission 204541) | Sediment microbial communities from Yellowstone Lake, YNP, Wyoming, USA - YL17G09_0 | ecosystem: Environmental > Aquatic > Freshwater > Lake > Sediment | place: USA: Wyoming | collected...
TATAAATCGCCAGGTGTGATAATCCTTCCCGGGTAAAGCGCGGATGTTTTTTCAGGTCATCAATATGAGTGACTGTTCCCTCCACGATATCATCGGTGTCAAAAACCCAATGCCATTGATTGCCAGCCAGTGTGGGCGTCATGTATAATACATCTCCATCCTTGGCGCTGATGTTTCCGCCCGCGATGTCAGTCAGATCATTTTCAAACATGAATTTGGATACATACACAATTAATTGCGGTATGGTCATTCTTTCAGCAATGGATTTCATGAATTCTCCCGGAAAAATAAGATTCTGTTATTATAACAAATGATTGACATTTGTCAATAACATATGTAAATTTCTATTTTTATTAGACTTTGAAAATAATTTACCCTATAATCTATTGAAAACGATATAACAAGGAGTAAAAAATGGTGAAATTTGGTGCACATTCATTCTTGTGGATCGACCAGTGGACAACTGAAAAGGGAAATTATGCCATTAATGCTGCGGCGGAGATGGGGTTTGATTACGTTGAACTCCCCCTTCTTCGACCGGACGAATTTGAAGGAGAAATTCATAAAAGGGTGCTGCGCGACGCCGGGATAGAAGCCGTTGCTTCATTGGGTCTGCCTGAAGAATTTCATATGCCTGAAAACCCGGAGGGCGCCAAAATTTTTCTATACAAGGCTTTGCAGAAATTACAGGATGCGGGCGGCACATATCTTTGCGGATGCATTGCCTACACCATTGGCAAATTCACCGGGCAACCTCCCACAGATTCAGAACGTCAAATTGTTATGGATACACTCGGAGAAGTGGCTGCCAAAGCAAAAACGATGGGGATGACAATCGGTTTGGAAGTTGTCAATCGCAATGAAGGTTATTTATATAACACCCTGGGCGACGCACGTGAAGCCATTCTGGCTATCGGGGCGGAAAACTTGAACTTGCATGCCGACACTTATCACATGAACATTGAAGAAGAAGGATTTTATAATCCTTTGGTTGAAACCGCTGATGTATTGGCTTACATTCACATGAGCGAAAGCCACCGGGGGTTGATCGGTACCGGTACTGTCACCTGGGATGAGGTTTTTCGCGGATTAAAAGACGGTAATTACAAAGGTCCGTTGACCTTGGAATCCTTTACCTCCATAAATCCGGATATTACTGCGGCAACCAAACTATGGCGGGCGCCAAAATACACGCCTGATGTCTTTGCACGTAAAGGTCTGGAATTTCTTAGAACCAACGCGGCAAAATACGATCTTTAAACAATCTAATTGGCTGTTATTAATTTATAAACATTTTCTTGTTAAGGAATGCTGTGAGTGAACTCCTCCTTGGAATTGATATAGGCTCTTACAGTTCAAAAGGTTTGCTTTGCAGGACTGATGGCGCCATTATCGCCGAAGCGCGGGTACCGCATGAAATTTCATTCCCCAAGCCGGGATATGCTGAACATGACGCAGAGAAAGTCTGGTGGCATGATTTTTCATTTTTATCCAGAGAGTTAGTTAAGAAAGTTCCAACTTACGATCGAATCATTGCAGTAGGCGTTAGTGGTGTCGGTCCGTGCATTCTCCCTGTGGATAATTTCGGTAAACCATTGAGGCAGGCCATTCTTTATGGCATCGACACGCGCTCTGCGAATCAAATTGAATATCTGGAAAATTTCTATACCAAAGCAGCTTTATTGGAGTTTGGCGGCACTCGTCTGAACAGCCAGTCCGCAGGCCCCAAAATTTTATGGATTAAGCAAAACGAACCGGATATCTACCAGCAAACAAATAAATTCATCACATCGACCACCTTTATTATTCACAAGCTCATAGGCCGTTATGTAATCGATATGCATACTGCGGCATTTTTCAATCCTTTATTCAATATTTCTTCGATGAAATGGGATACCAAGTATGCAAATGAAATTGTGGATATCGATAAATTACCTGATTTAGGCTGGAGTGATGAAATCGCGGGGACAATCACAACTGCTGCTGCGCAGGAAACAGGTATACCAGAAGGCATCCCGGTTACATACGGCGCAGTAGACGGCCTAGCAGAAGCTACAAGTGTGGGCGTGATTACTCCTGGCGATTTGATGATTATGTACGGCAGCACAGCAGGGTTTTATCTGCCCATTGAAAAGCCTCAGCCGACGAATGAATTATGGCTCCTCGCCGGGGCTCTCAAAAACCAGGTTGCCCTCGGGGGCGGCCTCGCAACCAGCGGCGCAGCCACCACCTGGTTTCGAAATCAATTTGGCCGTGATTTACTAGGCAAAGAAACCGAAACCGGGACTAATGCTTACACCGCCCTTGCCATGGAAGCCGCTTCCTCTCCTCCAGGTGCGAATGGGTTGTTGATGCTCCCCTATCTGAGCGGTGAACGAACACCCATTTTTGATACCAAAGCCCGCGGTGTTTTTGCGGGTCTAACGCTCAGTCATACCCGGGGAGATATGTACCGCGCGTTGCTTGAAGGCACTGCTTATGCCATCCGCTCGAACCTGGATGCCATGCGAAAATCGGGCGCTGAACTTGATCAAATTATCGCTGTCGGTGGTGGCACTTTAAACGATCTTTGGCTACAGATCGTCAGCGATGTATGCGGCATCTCGCAAATTGTGCCGGAAAAAACGATAGGTGCCTGCTACGGTGACGCATTTCTGGCCGGTTTGGCAGTTGGTGCGGTGGGCGGGATTAAAGCGTTGAAACGAGATTGGGTCAAAAATGCCAAAGAGATCAAGCCTGTCACCGGAAGAAAGCCATTCTATGACCAGTATTACCAGCTCTTTGGGGAACTATACACTCTCTCACGAGAGGTCATCCACCGGCTGGCTGATTTGCAGGGATGATTTCGATCAAACACATCAATTCCTGATCCAAATTGACTACAGGATTAATAAACCAGGAACTACTATCTCCCCCATCGGTGTATGAACTTTCATACTCGGCCAAGTTGAATTTATAAAGGATGAAATCTCAAGGCCATTCTCTGTCATTAATGAAAGCTCTCCCATCTTGGTGCCAGTGATGGTGATGAACCATTCATAAGGCTGGTTAACCTGCACAACTTTATCTGTCAAACAGCGTCCGGCATCCACAATGACATACCCGGTAGGTCCGCCTTGAAAATGGTTGCGCCATTCTTCGGGATAGCCTTGTTCCGCGTACCATTGCTTTTGCCAGGCAAGTACGTCTGCGAATTTCACTCCGGGTTTTAGGGAAAGGAACACGCGTGCTTCCACATTGGCAGCCGCATCAGTGACTTTTCTCACCTTGTCTGGCGGTTGGCCAAAATGCAGGAAGCGTGTCAGGTTGCAGTGCAGTCCCCAGCGCCTGGCAACAGTATGCAGCATCAGGTATTTTTCCAAGGGCTTTTCCGTCGGGATAGGATGCCGGTAATTAAAGCAGCGCTCATCGCTGCCCACAATAAGAACATCCACCTCCATTCCTGCTTTCAGGTGTTCGCAGTGCAACCTGGCGGCAATTTCCTTTTCTGTTTCGCCTGGTTTTACATAATATGCAAATGAAGTAAAAAGTTTGTCAGTTTCAGTTGCCAGCCAGCGAGTACGTGAAATTTCAAGGTCAGTCATCGGGTAGTGCAAATCCACCAGATCTGCATAGACATTTTGAACGCCTTCAAAGTCAGTATCCGATGCGATTCTCTTGCCCGCAAGTTCTTTGGCTTTTACGCGCACATCCCCGTCATACCACCGCAGGGTGACTAACTCATACCCCTGTCCGGCTGCCTGCTCTTCAAACAACCGGGCAACGTCCATTGAGTGTGCCACCAACCAGGATTTGTCTTTGGTTATAACGATTGTCCCGAATCCAATGTTGGAATTGCGTACCACATGGCTGTCACCGCCGCCAGTTGCCCAGGCAAAATGCTCACGAGTAGAGATCAGTAATCCGTCGAAGCCCTTCTGTGAGAGATATTCACGTACTCGCGTGCGCTTAAGACCCGCGTCGATTAATATTTCTGCCTGAGTGCCAATAATCATGAATTACTCATCTAATTAAAGTAAACCTTTTTTAGCGTAATAGGCTCGCGCCTCTTCCAAAATTCGATCAAGGTCCGCGTTCTGGCTTTCAGTCAGCGGTGGGTCTGCTTCATACGCGGCCAGCATCGTCTCCATTTTTTCCTTGGCATTTTCGAGGATAGTTTTCTTACCCTGTTTGATCCAGTCGTGGTATGAAAGCCTGTCACTGACTGCAGGAAGGAAGTGCTCTTTCTTCCAGCTGGTTAATGTATGTTTATTGCGCAGGTAGTGGCCTGGGATTGGGCCAACCTCATGGATGACATCCAGGGCAAGCGTATCGTGGTTTACTTCAATTCCTTGCACAAAGCGTCCCAGCATGCCAGCGATATCATCATCGATTATGGACTGCGCTGGATGGTAGGTCAGTTCTACATGAATACCGCCATGTAAATTAATAATGCTGGCTCCTGAAACAGCCGCAAGCGATGCGCTGATCCCTTTTTCAAATCCGAGCTGGACATCAATCAGTTCTGAACTCGAAGGTCCACACGCGCCGATCATGGTTGGAACATTGTACTTTCCGCGCCATAACTGGTTGAATGCTGCCTGGAAAAGCGATACTTCAATTCCGCCGGCTGCCGGTGAACCGGTCATCATATTGAGCGCAAATACAAACGCGTTGGCGAGGATTCCAGTTCCTGGGTTGACCAGCTGCACCATCACGATAGCAGCCATCATTTCAGCCAGGCTTTGAACAAGGGCTCCTGCAAGTGTTGCTGGAGCTGTGCCACCCATTACCGCGCCGCAGCCCACTTCAACAGGCAGGCCGCGTTCGGCGCAAGCCCAGGCGCAGTCAATTGCATCACCGTACCAGGTCAGCGGCGGTGCGGCTTCCATCGCCGCGAACACGTCAATACCCACCACATCAGCCATCTGCATCTCCCAGATGTGGCTCTCCATGGAAGAGCCTACCCTCTGAGGTTTAGAGAAATATTTCATGCGGCTCCAGGCGCTTACTGGCAGAAGCATCACACCCGGCACTCCTTGCAGTTCACAGTACGGGGTATAAGAAGCGGCCAAGTTGATATTCGGTAGCTTATCCAGGATTTTTACCGCCTGATGATTCTCTTCAATGGTTGGCACCCTCTGCTCCCAGGTATCCAGATCAATGGTGCGCATGCCTGGTGATGGGCAGAAATACAGCGTATTCCCGCCAATAGTCAGGTCAGTCTTTGGGCTCCTTCCCTTTAATAAAAAGCTGCTGGGACATTGCCTCAGGCATTCTTCCACCAGCCCGGATGGCATGCGAACGCGATTTAAGTCGTAATCTACCTTACAACCGTGTTTTTCAAAAAGCTTTAACGCGCGGTTGCTCTCAAACCGCGTCCCAGTGACAGCCAGCACATCTAAAGCGCCTCGGTGAATGGCTTCCACATCCGCTTCACTCAGAATCTCAAGCGGGTTGGCTTTGCGTAAATATCCTTTGGCGGTCATTGCAGCAAGTCCTTAACAATACCGACAGCATCCACTGCTGTCTCCCCATAAGCATCCGCGCCGATATGCTTGGCGTAATTGGCGTTTGTCGCTCCACCGCCGATCATCACCTTCACTTTTGAACGCAGACCTTCACTTTCCAGTTTTTTTATCACATTGCCCATTTCAGCCGCGGTGGTAGTAAGCAGCGCGGAAAGCCCAAGCACATCCGCCTTATTCTCGCGCACACCGGCAGCCAACTTATCAGTTGGAACATCTGTCCCGAGGTCAACTACCTTATATCCGTTTGCGATAAGCAGCGCTGCCACAATAGACTTTCCAATATCGTGCAGATCACCTTTCACCGTTCCCAATACAACTATCCCCTTATGTTCGGCAACTTTTCCGTCAGCAGTGATCTTGTCTTCCAGCACTTTTATTGCTGCCTGTGCACAATCGGAAGCGTAAATTAGTTCAGGCAGGAAAAGCTCGCCGGAGTTAAACCCCTCGCCTACGATATTAAGCGCTTCCGTGATTGCATTGAGCATGTTCATTGGTTCGAGGCCTTCAGCTATACCAGCCTGAGCCGCTTGAAGTGCTTTTTCTTTTTCATATTCCAGAATACTGGTTTTAAGTATCTGATAATTATCCATTATCTTTTATTTGACCTCAGTTCGCTTTCAGGATTCTCGCTTCAATTTTAAATAGAGGTGGTTTTATCAACCACCTCTTTATTTTTAGCAAATCATCTTCGCCATTGCTCTATCAGCCAAAGGAATCATATACAAAAATTCCCTTTAATCCTGATGGTAATAGACTTCCCAGCCCATATAGTTGCCAAAGGCTTCACTGATAATTTCAGCCGAAACTGCGTTGGTAAATGCGGCGTGGTGCTCGAAGCCGTACGTGCAGATGTGCTTAAGCAGTTTCTGCAGGCCGGGCACATTCACCACGGCGCGGCTGCCAAAAGTATCAAGTTTGTCGTCAGTGATTTGCCCATCACCCATATAGGTGCGTATAAGTCCGGCATTATCATCAGTGGTGATGCGCGCATAGCTCATCGGTCCAGCTGGGACGCGCCCGTTAATTGCGCCGTAAGTATTTTCCTCACCTAAAGTTGTCGCCAGAATTTCAGCATTGCGCATGGTGAAATCGGGGTAGAAGGATTTTGCCCAGTTGCCGCAGTGGAAGAAAACGCATTTATCGCTCTCATCTGCGTAGTTGTTGTTCCAGTCCACGAGGGCAGCCGGTCGGCCTGTAGCCTGTGAAAGCGCATACATTGAAACCGCGCCAGTGACATCCACCTCGCAGGCGGAAGGCATGAGATCGTTGCTCATCATACTCATCAGCGTGCAGGGGTTGATTCCCAGGTTCATCTGGATAGAATCCCAGCACTGTAATGCAGTAGCGGTGATATCCTGGAACTTTATCCATTCGTTAAGTACAACAGCAAATTTTGACATGCGCAGGAGTGGTTCTTCAGGAATTCCGGTAGTTGGGATGTAATCTTTGATCTCCTGCAGTTTGGCCTTCACGTCCTTATGACCGCTGGACATGCGGGTGGCTTTGCCAAACAATTCGGATAGGTCAATGGTCTTGACGCTGATGCCGTACTGCTGTAATAATTTTTCGCTGAACCGCACCGTATTGAAAGCATTCGGCCGTGCGCCGACAGCTCCTACACGCAGGTTTCGCAATCCATTAACAACCCGGCAAATGCCCAGGAATTTCGCGAAATCTTTTTTAAACTGGTCGCATTTTGGGTCTGAGGTATGGTCGGTGGTGAGTGTGTATTTATAACCATACTGGCGCAGGTTGTTGCATACCGAGATCTTTCCGCAAAAACCGTCGCGGCGCCTTTCGAGCGGCAAATTTACAGGGTCATCCGGATATGCCTGCACCAGGATAGGCACATTCAAGCCAGACAGTTTGAGCGTGTCCGCGATTCCTTTTTCATCACTGAAGTTAGGCATACTAACCAGAACACCGTCAATTTCTTCCTTATGTTTCTTAAAGAGTTCTGCACATTCTTTAGAATGCGCCCAAGTTTCCACCGAGCCATTCTTGGTGGCTTCTTTAGGAAGCGCAACCATTTCGACATCGAATTCTTTAAACAAGTCTTCAATATCCTTGCGCGCTTCAAGTACCAGCGCATCCGGGAAGAAGTCCCGATTACCGTAAAGGATTGCCAGGGTTGTTTTTTTCATTCTTTCACCTCTCATTTATAAAGTATGGTTTATTTCTTTCACAGCCGGATAAAGCTTCTTGTAAAGTTCATAGCGCTCGTCAAAAAGCGCCTTAATACCTGGGTTGGGTTCATATATTTTTTTGATCTTTAAGTGTGAATCAATCGCAGATGCCGCGTCAGTGAATACGCCTGCCGCCACACCTGCCAGAATAGCCGCACCCATACCAGCAGCTTCGGTCACTTCCGGCGCCGCCACTGGAATACCGGTGACATCTGCCTTTAATTGCAGCCATAGTGCCGATTTAGCACCGCCGCCTATGGCGCGCAGCTCATTAATTGCAATTCCGCCTTCTTTTAGTACTTCCAGGTTAAGCCGGAGCTCCATTGTCAAACCATCCAGGATGGCTTTTGCGAGATCGGTTTTTGTTGTAGCGAAGGTTAAACCAACAACCGCGCCCTTGGATAGCGTATCAATAGTCGGTGTGCCGGAGCCAGCCAGGTGCGGCAGCATCATAACAGGTGAAGGTCCAGCGCCGGCGCCTTTAAGAACCATATCATACGCGTCACTGCCCTGTGTTTTCGCAATTTCCTGTTCATATTGACAAAAGGTATCGCGGAACCAGCGCAGCACAAATCCACCGCTCTGGTTGAGTGTCATTACAACATACAACCCGGGGCAAGTGTGCAGATAGACAGACATGTTGCCGTGATAGAGACTGTCATTCAAGTGCGGGCTTTCCATAGATACTTCTACAACTTCAGCGGTTCCCGTAGAAACCATCGCCAGCCCGGCTTTAGTTAAGCCGGCGCCCAGCGCGCCGCAAGCCTGGTCATGCCCGCCGACGGCCACAATTGGCAAAGTTACGAATCCCAGTTCCTCAGCCAGATCCATTTTTAAGGCTCCCACAGGTGTACTAGATGGGAGAACTTCCGCCAGCCTGGATTTCTCCAGATCAAGAAAATTCAGGATTTTTTCTGACCATTGTTCTTTTTCGAGGTCGTAAACTTGTGTCCGCGAAGCCAGGCATTTGCTGATGACAGGAGTGCCGGCAAGTTTATTAATAAAGAAATCTTCATAAAGCAGAAATTTATCCGCAATTTTCCAAATTTGTGGTTCATGTTCTTTCAACCACATCAATTTTGGCAGTGTATTGCTGGTATGCACCGGCATGCCCGTATGATTAAACAACTCACCGGCAGCAAAAATATCTCGCAGCTTCCGGTTTTGTTCATTTGTACGGGTGTCCATGCCAAGGATCATCGGACGCAATGCTTTTCCTGACGCGTCCACTGGAGCGACCGCTTCACCTTGAACGGACAGGCTGATCGCTTTAACAGAATCTGAGACACCTGCCTTTGCCACGCTTGCGCGCAAACATTCCTTGGCCAGAATCCATACTTTTTCAGCATCTTGCTCTGCCCATTGCGGATGGGGAATATCCACCGCATACTCACGACTGGCGCTGGCAAGCAATATCAGGTCCTCATTGAATACGTGCGCTTTACAGCCAGTAGTGCCGATGTCCAATCCTATCAGAGCCATTAGGTCAGTCTCTCCAATTTTCTTTCAGGCTAATCCTCTACCATATCCACTTTTGCTAAAAGTTCATCTTCAGTTAATTTGCCAGCCATCCATTCGTTTTGCAGGTTCCAGAGAGTGAAGACTGTAGAAGGTTTGATCTGAACATCTTCAGTTGTAATAGGCTTGTCGATCGGAATATCCTTAATCACCGTTGCGCCTTTAGCCAGGCCGACAGGCAATAAGTTTTCATTGCGGGCTGCCTCATAGGTATCGATCAGGCTGTAATAAGCAACGCCGCCAATCGCGTCTAAAACATCGCCGGGTTTTAAACCTTTTTTAGCAACAGCGAAAACTTCGGAAGTCAGGCGGTCAAGCGGTACCATGTTTGCCTTTTTGCGCAGGGCAAGCATGGCGCAGGTAAGTGGAACTTCAATACTGCACAAGTGGAAAGGGCGAAAGAGAGTGTAATATGGGCCATTACCCATATCCCGCAGGATCATCGCTTCGCGCAAACGGGGATGGTCGGTGCGCACGATCAGGAAAACGCCAGGGGCAACATGCCCTACGCCAAAATCGACCACACCCATTTTGTTTAGAACGCCGCCGTCTTCCTTTAAAGCAAAGGCGTGGTGCAAATGGTCGCGGTCTGTTTCCACTCCGTGCATACCGCGCACATCCGGAACGAGACCTGTTGCGTTGGAGACTGCAGCCATCTCGATCATGGTCTTGGAGCCGTCCACAAACTCTATCAGCATATTGGGGCTCAAGCCGCGCCGTGCCGCTTCCTTTTGTACATCCGGATGTTCCGGTGAAGCATGCCGGTCAAGAGGGTTATTCTTTCCTTTCCCTGCGGCAACAATTGTGAAACCAATCGCGTCTGCGAAATCGTATAGTTCTTTACATGCCGCGGGTTCATCCCCGGCTGCCAGTGCATAGAGCTGGCCCTTCTTTATACAGTACCAATTAAGAAGTGGCCCAACGGTGATATCAGTTTCTACGTTCATCATAGCCATTTCGTGACCGCGCCGGGCAGATCTCAAGGTTGCGCGAGCGCCGATTTCAGGCACACCGGTTGATTCGATTACAACATCGATATTTTTTGCATCAGTCAGAATACGATAGTCGCTTACTGCAACATATTTGCCAGCGGCTATGGCTCTGTCTGCATCCTCCGAATTATCCACCACAACGACTTCGCCTTTAACGCGGGCAATTGCATAGGATTCTTTGGCACGCTGAAGATTCGCGTCCGCGGTGATCACCACATCCATGCCTTTCATCATGCTGACTTCAGCCACGATATCAGTTCCCATTTGGCCGGTTCCAATTAGCCCGATCCGAACAGGTTTGCCTTGCCTTTCCCTTTGTTTTAATTCTTCATTCAATCCGATCATAATAATTACCTCTTAAGGCTTGATAAGTACTTTAAGCGCTTCGCCGCCGGCTGCGGCGTCAAATCCTTTTGCCACGTCATCCAATGGATAAATGGCTGTGATCAATTTCTCGGCCGGAATCAGGCCGCGCTGCAGCGCTTCAAGAGCCAGTGCGTGATAAGTCGGGTGATAGGAAAAAGACCCGATAACTTCAATTTCATTGTAATGAATACGGTTGCCATCCAAAGAAACCATGTGGCTGTCTTTGGGAAGTCCGCCAAACAGCATAACCTTGCCGCGTTTTTTGGCAATCTCCACAGCTTGTGTTTGAGTTGCTGGCACCGGGTTGGCGCAAATAACCACATCCGCACCTCGGCCTCTTGTGAATTCGCGAACGGCTTCACCAAGATCTTGTTCAAAGGGATTGATCATAAGTTCCGGTTCAAAGGATTCAGCCAGCTTGCGCCGGATATCGGAGGGTTCTGAAATTATCACCCGAGCACCGCGTGAATGGGCTACCGCTGTATGAATACAGCCAATGGGTCCGGCGCCCATTACCACCACAACATCATCAATACTTGTATGGATTCGGTCATGGCAGGCCAATACCGAGCTGCAGGGCTCAGAAACAGCCGCATGGTCAAAAGAAAGCCCTTCGGGCATCTTATGCACTACACCCAGGGTCAGTACTTCATCGGTTAGAAGAATTTTTTCAGCAAAACCACCCGGGTAACCGGGGGTAATGCCAAGGAAATGCAGG
>Ga0315283_10005388_pt1 | contig 11289 bp, 7 predicted proteins | sample YL17G09_0_MG_FD_204541 | JGI IMG/M metagenome (GOLD analysis project Ga0315283, IMG submission 204541) | Sediment microbial communities from Yellowstone Lake, YNP, Wyoming, USA - YL17G09_0 | ecosystem: Environmental > Aquatic > Freshwater > Lake > Sediment | place: USA: Wyoming | collected...
CAAGGCACAGGTCCCGCACCTGGACACGCCGCAGGATCACGCCTTCTTTGCCGGCCTCTACAACTTCGCCGCCAGACACCACGTCAAGTACATCCTGACGGGAGCCAACTACTCGACCGAATGCGTACGAGAGCCGCTCGAGTGGCACTATCACGCCTCCGATCTTCGCCAACTCAAGGACATCCACCGCCGCTTTGGGTCAAAGCCGCTGAAGACCTTCCCAACGGCAGACATCTTCACCTACAAGTTGTACTACCGCTATGTGAAGGGCATTCGCGTCGTCAAGCCGCTGAACAACGTGCCGTACGTGAAAGAGGAGGCGATGCAGTTGCTGGTCGACCGCTTCGGATGGCAACGCTACGCCCACAAGCATTACGAATCCCGCTTCACGAGATTCTACGAAGGTTACTGGCTGCCGACGAAGTTCGGCTACGACAAGCGGCGCGCGCACTTCTCGAGTCTGATCCTCACGAAGCAGATGACGCGCGACGAGGCGTTGCGGAAGATTGCCCAGCGCGCCTACGACGACGAGACGATCGCGCAGGACTTCGAGTACGTCGCCACGAAGCTCGACCTCGGCGTGGACGCGCTGCGCGATCTGATGAACGCCCCGAACAAGACCTACCGGGATTACAGGAACAGCATGCCGCTGATCAACGCGGGCACACAGGTACTGCGTCTTCTCGGACTCCAGAAGGCCATCATTCGATGATCACGATTGTCGACTACGGGTTGGGCAACATCCGGGCCTTTCTCAATGTCTATCGGCGCCTGAACGTCGACGTGAAGACCGCCACGAGCGCCGACGAACTGATGGGCGCGTCGAAGGTGATCCTGCCGGGGGTCGGATCCTTCGACCACGCGATGGAGCAACTTGGACGATCCGGGATGCGGGAGACGCTGGACGATCTGGTGCTCCGCCAGCAGGTCCCCGTGCTCGGCGTGTGCGTCGGGATGCAAATCCTCGCGCGGACGAGCGACGAGGGGACGTTGCCAGGGCTGGGCTGGATTGACGGCCGCGTCAGGGCACTTGGGTCCCTGATGTCCGCGGAGAAGCTTCCCGTGCCTCATATGGGCTGGAATGACGTCCGCCCCATGTTGAGCAACAGGCTGTTCGATCGCCTCGACTCAGGGGCGCGGTTCTACTTCCTCCACTCATACTATTTCCACTGTGACCGCGAAGAGAATACGATCGCGGTGACCCACTACGGGACGGACTTCGCCTGCGCCGTCAACGCCGCGAACATTTTCGGCGTGCAGTTTCATCCGGAAAAGAGCCATCACGACGGGGCCAGGCTGCTGCAAAATTTCGGGGAGATGTGAGATGTTGAGGCCCCGGATCATCCCGTGTTTGTTGATCAGGAATGGGGGGCTCGTCAAGACCGTACGGTTCCAGGACGACAAGTACGTCGGCGATCCGATCAATGCGGTCAAGATCTTCAACGAGAAAGAGGCGGACGAGTTGATCGTGCTTGACATCGACGCGTCGGCTGAGGGGGCCGACCCGAACTTCAGGTTGATCGCGCAGTTCGCGGTCGAGTGTCGCATGCCCCTGTGCTACGGAGGCGGCATCAAGACGGCCGAGCAGGCCAAGAGAATCATAGGCCTCGGTGTGGAGAAAGTCGCCATCAGCTCTGCGGCAATGGAGAACCCGGGGCTGATCTCGGCGATCGCTCACGAAATCGGGAACCAGAGCGTCGTCGTTGTCTTCGACGTGAGCCGGCGTTCGAACGGAACGGATTACGAGGTCTGGACTCACAACGCACGAAAAAACACTGGAAAGCTCGCCGCGCAGGCCGTCCGAGAAGCGGCGTCGCTCGGTGCCGGTGAGATTGTCGTCAACTCCATCGACAACGACGGGCAGATGAAGGGCTACGACCTGGCCGTCGCGAGAAGTGTGAGAGAGGCAACTCGCCTCCCGATGACGGTGCTTGGAGGCGCCGGCTCGCTCGCGGATATCGGCCAGTTGATTGCCGCGTGTGGAGTCGTCGGTGCCGCGGCCGGTAGCCTGTTCGTGTTCAAAGGCGCCTACAGAGCAGTCTTGATTAGCTACCCCAACCGAACGCAGAAGGATGATCTCATCCGATCTGCGTTGGGCCATTAGGGATCGCGCGGCGCACGCCGATGGCTCACATCCTCGTGCTCACACTGGTGTTTCCACCCGATGGCGTGTCGACTGCCGTCATTGTGGGCGAACTGTCCGCCGATCTGAAGGCCGCGGGTCACGACGTCACGGTGGTGACGACGGTGCCGCACTACAACCGGGACGGCGAAGCCGAGGCGCGCCAGCCGCTTGTTCGCGTGTGGGGTCCGTTGCTCTACCGGAGTGAGTTCCACGGCGTGCGGGTTCTGCATGTCGGTATGCCGCGAAAGAGCGGGAATGTGACGTCAAGGCTGCTGGCGTGGGCGCAGTTTCACGTGCTGAGCGTCATCGCGGCCGTCACGCTGGTCCGGCATGTGGACGTGATTATCGCACCGTCGCCACCCTTGACCGTCGGCCTGTGCGCCTGGTTGCTTGGAGTCCTCTACCGCGCGCCGTACATTTACAACGTCCTGGAACTGTACCCGGACATCGCGATTACCCTGGGCGGGCTCAAGAACCGCTGGATTATCACGTTCCTCTTCGCGCTCGAGCGGTTCGTGTATGCGCGAGCCAGGGTCATCACCGTCATCGCCGCCGGAATGCAACGCCGGATCCTCGAAAAATCAGTACCAGCCGGCAAGGTCCGCCTGATCCCGAATTTCGTCGACGTCAACGACATGGCGCCCTTTCCAAAAGGCAACGCGTTCAGTCGTGAACATGGGCTTGACCGAGCGTTCGTCGTCACCTACGCCGGGAACATGGGGCCGGCGCAGGGGTTGGAGACGGTACTGGCCGCGGCAGCCTTGCTGAAGCAGGAGGCAGGCCTCATGTTCCTGCTGGTTGGGGGAGGTGTCCTGCACGACCGGCTACAGGCGAGCGCCCGGGAGCAAGGCCTGGAAAACGTCCTGATTCTGGCGCATCAGCCCTACGATCTGGTTCCTCAGATCTACGCGGCGTCAGACCTCTGCCTGGTGCCGCTGGCCCTCAACACGGGCGCTGACGCGGTTCCATCCAAGGTGTATCGGATCATGGCGTGCGCGCGGCCGGTGCTGGCCTGCGCGGACCCCGAATCCGACCTTGCCGAACTCGTCAGGCTGGCGCGGTGTGGTTCGGTCGTCCCACCTGGATCGCCGGAGTCGATGGCCCAGGCCGTCTCTGATGCGATGCGCAATCCGTCCGCGCGCGCCGCGATGGGTCAGGCAGGAAGGGCGCACGTGATGGCTCATTACGCCCGGGCATCAATCAGCGCGCAGTACGAGGCGCTGGTTCGCGAGGTGGCGGGCGTTCCATCCCGGCAGATGAACACGCATGGCTGATCGCGTGGTCCTCGTGACGGGCGCGACGGGCGCGGTTGGGCCACGCGTGGTCCGCGCGTGCCAGGCGGCCGGCTATTCGGTCCGGACGCTGTCAATGGACACGCCTGATCGAGACGTGTTTTCGTCGGGTGTCGACGCCCGCATCGGTGATGTGTGTGACAGTCAAACCGTTCGCTCGGCGGTGGAGGGGGTGGAGGTCGTCGTGCACCTCGCCGCATTGCTCCACCAGTTCGAGAACGTCGCCGGCCTGGAGCGCCAGTATGAACGCGTCAACGTCGGCGGCACCGAAAACGTCGCGCTCGCCGCCGTCGCGGCGGGCGTCAGGCGGCTGGTGTTTCTCAGTACCATTGCCGTCTATGGCCCGGCGTCGGGACAACTGATCGACGAGAGCACGCCGCCGCGCCCGGACACCGCCTATGGGCGGACCAAGCTCGCGGCTGAGCAGGCGGTGCTGTCGGCCACCTCAGGCGGACAGCGAGTCGGAACGGTGCTGCGCGCGGCGGCAGCCTACGGCTCGCGCGTCAAGGGCAACTATCGACGGCTGGCCGTGGCCATCGCGCGGCGCCGTTATGTCCCGCTGGGTGCATGCGTCAACCGGCGGACCATGGTGCACGATCGTGACCTGGCGCACGCTGTCGTGCTTGCCTCCACACACCCGGCCGCGGCCGGAGCGGTCTTCAACGTATCCGACGGCCACGTCCACACCCTCGCGGAGATCGTCGCGGCGATCCACCGCGCCGTTGGCCGGCGTCCCCCGCGGTTTCACGTACCACTGACCGCCGCGCGTGCTGCGCTGGGGGCCTGCGAGAGCACATGTCGAATGGTCGGATTCCGTCCGCCTGTGACCAGGGCGCTCCTGGAGAAGTACACGGAGGATATTGCCGTGGACGCCACCCTGATCCAACGGGCACTGGGGTTTTCGCCAGCCGTCGACCTGGAGCGAGGATGGCGGGAGACGATGGAGGGTCTCAGGGGCGCTGGTGCGTGGTAGCTCATCACTGCGTCGCCCCGGGAACGCACTACGCCGCAGATCCCGTGGCGCGCACGTCTGCAAGCCTATGAGACCGGGGAAGCCAGGAACGCCGCGGGCATGCTGAGCCACATCCTCTGGGCTGCCGCCGCCGGGTTGCTGACGTCGATTGGGCTCATCGCCGGGGTCCGGGAGTGGACCCAGCGACGGGCACTGCTCGACCACCCCAACGACAGGAGCCTGCACACTCGTCCAACTCCCCGCGGCGGAGGAATTGGAATCGTGGTGCCCGTCCTGCTGTGCCTGGTGGTTCTGATCGCGCTGGACGCCGCCGGACGTACCTCGATCGCGTGGATTGCCGCAGTAGGACTGGTCGTCGCTGCCGTCGGCCTCATCGACGACCTTCGGGGTCTCCCGGCGCTCACGCGCCTGACCACACACGTCGTTGGGGCCATGGTTATGACCGCCGCGCTCGGCCACTGGCGCGTGTTCGCGTGGCCCGGGCTCTCGGCACTCGATCTTGGGTGGACTGGGTTTCCTTTGACGGTCATCCTTGTCGTGGGCCTGGCCAATGCGTACAACTTCATGGACGGCATCGACGGCATTGCAGGAACGCAGGGCGCAGTTGCGGGATTGGGTTGGGTGGGCATAGGGTGCACTGTCCAGGATCCGTGTGTGGCGGTCACTGGTGCCGTCCTCGCCACCTCAAGCCTGGGTTTCCTGATCTTCAACTGGCCTCCCGCATCGATCTTCATGGGTGATGTCGGAAGCGCGTTCCTCGGCTTCATGCTGGCCGCGCTTGTTGTCCTGGTGGCGCCCCGATCGCCCGCGACCGCCATCGCGGGCGTGCTGTTCGTATGGCCATTCGTGTTCGACACGGCCTTCACGTTGCTGCGCCGTGCACGCCGTGGCGAGAACCTGCTTTCGGCTCACCGGACTCATCTGTACCAACGACTCGTCCTCACAGGAGTGCCGCACCGGACGGTGACGCTCGCCTACGGCGCGCTGGCGATCGTCGGCGTGGCGACCGGCCACGCCGTCGTGCGCGACGCGACGACCGTGTCTCTGGCCGGCGCCCTCTCGATCTGTGTCCTTGCGGCCGGGTTGTGGATGGTCGTAATCTGGCGGGAACGGATGGCGCGTGCAAGCGCCGAACGTGGCGCCTCTGGGTCTGGTCACTCCGGGTTACGACAGGCCTGAGAACTACTCCTGGTGTCAAGCGAACAGGGCTCCGAGCGCATGCTGGTCATCGTGAAGCGGTTCGTGATCCGTTTTCGCCGTCCGATTGCTGTCGTCGCGTACTTAGGCCTGTCCTGGGCGGCGAACGTTCTCGCCTTCCTTTTGCGCTTTGACGGGTCTGTTCCAGCCGACTTCTGGGCAGCCCATGTCGCGACGCTGCCCTGGCTGCTGCTGGCTCGAACCGGCGGCTTCATGGCCTTCGGGCAATTCCGAGGACTCTGGCGCTATGCCAGCCTCTATGACCTCCGCCTCATCGTCATGGCGGTGCTCTCCAGTTCGGCCGGGTTCTTCGTCCTCGTCCGCTGGGTTCTCGCGCAGCCAGACTATCCCCGCTCGGTGTATCTGATCGACGGCCTGGTGCTGATCGCGCTTCTCGGAACGTTCCGCATGGCCCGGCGGGCGTATCACGAGATGCGGATGTCGCCCGGCGGCAAGAGGGTGCTGATCGTGGGCGCGGGCAATGCGGGCGTGCTGATCGTGCGCGAGATGCTGAGCAATGCGGACTACAACTACCAGCCCATCGGGTTCGTAGACGATGCGCCGGGGAAACAGGGTGAGCGGATACACGGCGTGCCGGTGTTAGGAAAGCGCGCGGACCTGGCGCGCGTGATCGAGAGGACCAGGCCGGACGACGTGCTCATTGCGATGCCCTCGGTGGCGCCGGCCGTCATCCAGGAGGTGGTTCGCGCGCTGCAGCCCTTTCACCTCAACATCAACACGCTGCCGAGCCTGAGCGAAATCGTCACCGGCAAGGTGGCGGTGGCGCAGATCCGCAAGCTGGCCATCGAAGACCTGCTGGCGCGCCCGCCCGTGGGCCTGGACCCGGCGCGGGTGCGCCAGCTGGTTGCCGGGCGCTGCGTGATGGTGACGGGCGCCGGTGGTTCCATTGGATCTGAATTGTGCCGCCAGATTGCCGCGCTGGGCCCGAAGACTCTGGTGCTGTATGAGCGGTACGAGAACTCGCTGTTTGCTATTGCCAACGAGCTGCAGGACCGCTGGCCCGCCCTCGACGTCCGCTCCCTCGTAGGTGATGTGTGCGACGGTGGCCGCCTGACCAGTGTGCTCGCTCGGTACCCGCCGCACGTCATCTTTCACGCCGCCGCCCACAAGCATGTGCCGCTGATGGAGCTCAGCCCCTCCGAGGCTGTGAAGAACAACGTGTTCGGTACGCAGCAGCTCGTCGAGGCGGCATCCAGGTCTGGCGTCGAGCGTTTCATCCTGATCTCCACCGACAAGGCCGTGAACCCCACGAGTGTGATGGGAGTCTCGAAGCGCGTGGCTGAGATGATCGTCCAATCGAAGAACACCTCGTCGCGGACCGCGTTCGCCGCTGTTCGCTTCGGCAACGTGCTCGGCAGCAACGGGAGTGTCGTGCCGCGGTTCCTGGAGCAGATCAAGGCCGGCGGGCCCGTCACCGTCACCCACCCCGACATGCGCCGCTACTTCATGCTCATTCCCGAGGCCGTGCACCTGGTGATGCACGCCGCGGCGATGGCTGAAGGCGGCGAAGTGTTCGTCCTCGACATGGGCGAGCAGATCAAGGTGCTCGACATGGCCCGCACACTGATCCGCCTGTCAGGGTTCGTGCCGGAGCAGGACATTCCCATCACCTTCACGGGCCTCAGGCCGGGCGAGAAACTCTACGAGGAACTGGTCGGGAGCGAGGAGTCGGTGGAGCCGTCGGGCATGGAGAAGATCAACAGGCTCCAGCGTGATCATCCCGTTGACGCCGCGAGCCTGGACCGTCGACTGGCGGAGTTGCGACGCTGCGTCGCGGAGGAGAATCTGGGCGGCAGCCAGTGTCAATGCGGGGTGCTGTCCGTGCTGCGAGAACTGGTGCCCACCTACACGCCGGAACCCAACACCCTTCGGACCTGCGGCCATTAGGCCGACATGTGCGTCCTGAAGGCGTGGTGAACCAGACAGCCGATTGGCGCCACAATGAGCGTCAGCATCAGGACCAGCACGAGGTAGAGAACGACGGTCCGTGCCGTCAGCGACCGCTGCGTGTACTGTGCGAAGGGATCGGTTACGGTGAAGAGCGTGGTGGATGGGTTTAGGTTCAGTGCCGAGATTTCCCTGTAGATCGTCGCGGTCTGCTCGATGGCTTTGACGATCTCACTGAAGGCTTCGGCGGATCGGCCCTTGATGAGCGCCACCATCTCCGAAGAACCGACCGCCCGCCTCTTCGAAACCTGCAGTTCTTTCGCGAGGTCCTCGTAGTACGCCGCCTCCCGGCCCTTCGCCGCCATCCTCTCGCTTTCCACGATCACGCGGTCGGTGATCTTGCGCTTGTACTCGGAATCGTCCCTGGCTGTGGAAAGCCCCATGATCCGATCGAGGAACGACTGATCGAGCTGGGGAGTGACCGCACCGCCGCCAGTGCCTCCCGCTGAACCTGCCGCTCCTGCCCTCGTATCGCCCGCCGACAATCCGCCCTGGGCCGAGAACTCCCGCACAGACGCCTGCAGCGCCTGAACCCGCGCCGCGGACTCCTGCTGCTCCTGGCGCAACTGGAACAACTGATTGTTGGCGTACAGCGACAGGGCGCGAGGGTCCCTGGTGATGCCCTCGGAGCGGATGAGTCCCAGGAGCGGCTCCAACTTGAAGCGAACGACGTCCTCCAGTCCCGCCCGCACATCCGCCAGCGTCAGTCGCTCTTCTCCCACGTGAATCGTTTTCGCTCCGGGCAGCTTCGCGATCTCGTCAATGGTGGCGAGGACGCGAGAGGACTTCGCCCGCAGGATATCGATGGCCACCAGGTACTCTTCCCGGTCCAGCATCTCGCGCTGCAGAATGCTCGGGGACAGCACATCCACGTTGTACTTCGTCGCGCCTTTGCGCTCCTCGGCTTGTTTCGCCCATACATTCAGGATGTCGAGCAGCACCTTGTTCATCAGGGCGCGCGGCAGGGTCGTCAGGCGTTCCTGGCGCCGCATACTGATGGTGTAAACGGGATCAACGAGCGCCTCTCGTTTCCGCCGGTACTCTTCCTCGATTCGGGCCCGATCGGCCGGACTCAACTTGGTGTCAGCGAGACGGGCCCGGTATTCGTACGCCAGGAGTTCCAAGTCGAGATTCGACTGCAGGACGAACACAGAGTCCTGGAAGTCCGCGTACTTCCCAAAGCGCTGGAGGTCGTTGGCCTTGAAGACCTCTGTCAACACCGGTCCACCCACGATTTCGGATGCGCTGAACAGGGATCCGTTGGGGTACTCACCCTTCTCGGCGCCGTCGAAGAGCAGCCGGAACTGAATCGACCCCAACCGCTCGGCGGGTGCGAGCAGGAATACCAGAAGGACGCCCACAACGTAGAGTGCGACGACGCCCACCACGGAGGCACCAATCACCCGGCGGTAATCCCACAGCGTCTCGAAGTACGGCTTCAGGGAAACCTCGTCCTCGATATAGTCTGGCTCTTCGCCGCCTCGGGTAGTCATGTGGGTGTGTCCTTCTGCGCTGTCGGTCAGCGCCTGGCCCTGATCAAGAAGATACGACGCATATCTTACTGTACTCGGACGCATGCCGGGCCTGAAGAACCGGCCTCCACCTGAAGACTGAAGAGAGGCGCGCGCACACCCGCCACCGTCGAGTTGGTGCGATACAATGACGCTTGGCGGCCGCGGCAGCGCTCATCAGGAGCTGTCTGGCGCCTGCTGAGGGTGCCTTCATCAACGTGGTCAACTACCGACACGTCCTGCCCCGTGTCCCGAAGCGATTCGGCGCGGCGGTCGTCCCCGCGGCGGGACTTGGCGTCGCGATTCTCCTGTGCCAGTCCTTCTTCTGGTCGCCGGCGAATCCCCTTGCGCTGAAGATTGTAGTCGCCGGCGTCGCCCTGCTGGCCGCCGTTCGACCGGACGTGCCGCTGCTGATTCTTGCGGCGGCAATCCCGTTCGGGCGCGTGATGTCGACGGTGATTTCTCCCAACAGGCCAGTGGCCATGACCGAGGCGCTCGTGCTCGCGTACCTGGCGGGGTGGCTCTGGCATCGTCTTCGCCGGGGTGTCCACGACCGGCAGGGTTCGCCCGGACTAGTCCTTGGGTACCTGTTCGCGGCGGTCGTCGTGGCTTCGCTGCTGGTCGACATCGGCGTCTATCGCTCCTGGAAAGACTACTGGCCACATTTTCTCGGGCAGTTGCTCGCCTATGTCACCCGCGACTACCTGAACGTGGGCATCGAGTTCCGCCCCTGGGCCAACAGTTTCGGTGGGCTTGCCTCCGCGGTAAGCGCCGCGCGTGTTCTCGAGGGACTTGCCCTGATGGGGACGGCTCATGTGTTGTGCGTGGACGATCCCTCGTTCGGCCGGCGCCTCCTCCGGACGCTCGCGATCGCCGCTGTCGGCACGGCGATCTTAAGCGTCGGGGCCGCACTCCAGCTATCGAGCGCCGAAGGCCGCAGCGTGCTGTCCGTCCTCCAGGCCGACCGGATCTCGGTGCACGTCACCAAGGTCAACACGGCAGCGTCGTCTTTCGTGCTGTTTCTTCCTGTCCTGTTCGGGCTTGCGATGTCGTCGCCGCGGTCGAGTCGGCGTCCGCCATCGGTCAGAGTGCTTCAGTGGGCCGTGACGGCGGCCGGCGCGGGATTGTTGTTGGCGGCGTTATGGATGACGGGCAGCCGCGCGGCGACGGTAGCGGGGATGGCCACAATCGCTGGAGCCTCGGCTTCCGCCGTGGTGATGAGAGGCCGCCTGAGGCACATGACTTGGAGGTCGGCGATTGCTGTCGCCGCAGCTTGTGGCGTCGTCGCTGCACTCCTGGGATTCGGGTTCTACCTGAAGACGGCGCAACCCGGAGGAATATTCCTGAGTTCTACCTCGCTTGATGTGCGGGCGTCCATGTGGCTCACAACCCTCCCGATGCTCGCGGCGAATCCCCTTTTCGGGACCGGCATCGGGCAGTTCCAATACGAGGTCGGCGCCTTCGTGCCGGACGAGGCCGTGCGCGCGCTCCTCGGCGGCAGCCGCTTCAACGCCCACAACCAGTTCCTGGAGGTGGCCGCCGAACTGGGCCTGATCGGCGGCGTGCTCTTCATCGGGATGTTCGCGGCGATTCTCTGGCGCGCCTGGACGGCGTTCCGCGCGATCCCCAATCCGGCTCTGGGCGGCGCTATCGCGGGCGTCGTGGCGTTCCTGATTACCTGTCTTGGCGGGCAACCACTGCTGTACGACGTTGTTGCATTCCCGTTCTGGATGGTTGTGGGAGTCGTGCTTGCGGGCGGGGACACGGCCCCAGCCGCGCTCTCGACCCAACAGCCCGACGCCGGCGGCCGCCTCAGGTCCCGCGTGATCGCCTGGTTCCTGATCGTCCTGGCCCTGTCGATTCCCGTGCGGGTGTGGCAAGGCCAGGATCGGGTCAATTTTGCCCTGGCCGACTACGGTTTCTCGGGATGGTATTACCCCAGCTACGGCAGGCCTTACCGCCTCGTTTGCCGGGCAGGCACGTTCTTCACGTACCCGCACGCACGAGGGCTCAAGCTGCCGATCAGACGAGATGTCGAGGCGGGTCGGAATCGCCTCGACGTAGAAGTGTCGCTCGACGGCCGGCCTGCGCGCACACTGACACTCGCAGACGACGAGTGGCAGACGGTCGAGTTCATGATTCCCGCCGACGCCACGCTCCGCTTCCGGCGCATCGACCTCGCGGTCCTCGCGCCGGCAGGTGTGGCCGCCCAGGTGCGCGTCG
>Ga0315283_10005389_pt1 | contig 11288 bp, 12 predicted proteins | sample YL17G09_0_MG_FD_204541 | JGI IMG/M metagenome (GOLD analysis project Ga0315283, IMG submission 204541) | Sediment microbial communities from Yellowstone Lake, YNP, Wyoming, USA - YL17G09_0 | ecosystem: Environmental > Aquatic > Freshwater > Lake > Sediment | place: USA: Wyoming | collected...
AGGTCGACCTGGCCATCGCGCTCGAGCGGGCCGTGCTCGGTCGGGACCCTCGGGTGAAGGGCGTGCGCACCGCGGTCTACGCCGACTCGGCCGGCGAGGGTGCGGTGGCATCGAGCTCGGGCATCACCGCCTATGGCCGGGGCACCTCGTGCTATCTGGCGGTGTCGGCGCTGGCCGAGGACGGCACCGAGACGAAGATCGGCAGCGGCGTCGACGTCGGTCGCGAGCCCAGTGAGCTCGACATCGAGGTGGCGGCGGCCGACGCGGTCGACCGGGCCGTCCGGCTCTTCGGGGCCAAGCCGGTTTCGTCACAGCGACTGACGATTGTTCTCGAGCCCCGCATGGCGGCGTCGATCATTGCGCTGGCCGGCGGCACGCTCACCGGCGAGCGGGTACTCAAAGGCCGTTCGCCGTTCGCCGACCGGCTGGGTGAGGCCATCGCCTCGCCCCTTTTCACCCTCACGGACGACCCCACCAACCCGGCGTCCCTGGCGGCCGAGAGCCACGACGGTGAGGGCCTGGCCTGCCGACCCAACCCGCTCGTCGTCGACGGCGTGCTCCAACAGTTCCTGCACAACGCCTACACCGCCCGCCGGGCCGGCACCCGGTCGACCGGCTCGGCCGTGCGGGGCTACCGGTCGACGCCCGGCGTCGGGTGTCAGGCGCTGTCGGTCGCGCCCGGTTCGGGCACCCATGACGAGCTCATCGCCGGCGTCGAGCTCGGGCTCCTCGTCGACTCGATGACCGGCTTCCATTCCGGCGTCAACCCCGTGAGCGGCGACTTCTCGGTCGGGGCCGAGGGTCTGATGATCCGCAACGGCGAGCTGGCCGAGCCGGTCCGTGAGGTGACGATTGCGTCGACGCTGCAGCGGTTGCTGCTGGGTATCGAAGCGGTCGGCGCCGACCTCGAGTGGCTGCCGGGCGGCACGGGATCGGTCACCCTCGTGATCGGTGACGTCGCCCTCAGCGGTACCTGATCGACCAGTCCGTCCGGTCTCGTCGGCCTGCGCGGCCCGCGCGGCCCGTCCGGTCCACCCGTCAGTCAGGGCCGGATGGATGTGTCAGCCGCCGGGCATCCCGCCGAAGGGATCGCCGATTCCTCCGCGCATCATGCCCTCCGCGGCGGTCGGGTTGGCCCCGGGGTTGCTCGCGGCGGCGGTGAACTCCTCGGGGCGAAGCTGCCCGGTCTCGGCCCGCTGCCGCATGCGGCGACGGCCACGCCCCTCGATGAGGCAGGTCGCGACGATGCCGACAAGCAGGATGGCGAGCACGTAGATCATGGTGGCGACCTCTCGATGGCGTCCCGGTGGCGATGCCACCGACCACCCTAGCGATGCCGATGCGGGGGAGCCATTGCGATGACGGCGTTCTCTGCGGTGGCAATCGCTGCAGGGCATCCAGTTGGACGGCCATTGCGGCCCACTTCCGGCTGGGATCAGGAGCGAGTTGGCTCCGATGAGGCGTTCGCCCTGACCTCGTCGGTCGTTCGAGAAATGGCCGTTCGCCCCCGATCAACCCGACGGTCACGACTGAGCGCGGCGCCGCGTTCCCGCGGGAACGCGGCGACGACAACCATGTCGTGCCCGAGTCTCCGCGGAGACGATGCCCTCGACGAGCACGGAGTGGGCCGCCGACGTGTTCGAGGGCATCTGGTACCCGCCACTCGTCGTGGCCGTCATTCCACCCGTGTCGCTGAGCCAGCGCATGATCTCCCGCATCTCGCCAGCCTACGAATGGGGTGTGGCCATTATTGGAAGCTCAGGGGGTTGTAGCACCGGTCGGCGATGGAGACACACCTCGGACTCCCGATGCACTTCGCTGGAGCCCTGACGGAATCCTCCGACAACGCCCCGGCGTGGGCAACTTCCGGCTGGGACGGCGTATATCGCGCACGGCGAATGGTCAACCGAAGCGGGGTGCCTCGGTGTGAGCGCCGCTTCGAGGACGGGTGAACGTTGGCCGACGCGGCACCAGCCACGTCGATGCGCGGGCGATCAACCGCGCCCGACCAGCGCCACCACCGGTACGCCGTGACCGAGGGCACCGGCCACTGCGGCGGCCTCACCGGCCGACACCGCGACGGTGATCGCCGCGTCGGCCACGTCGATGACGAGGGCCGCGTTCGCCACCGGGTCAGGGTTGGTCTGCCGGCGACTGCTGAGCGCGTCTTCGGTCAGGAGCGGGGCGAGGATGTCGACCCGGTCGCCGACGCGCACCTGCAACCCGGTGCCCTCGGTCGGCACGGCGACGGCCCGATCGCCTTCGGGAACGAGCGCGGCAAGCCCGCTCACCCCGTCGGGGGCCAGGCGGCGGACGCTCACGATCTCGTCCGCGACGATCGGCGCGGTGACGACGCGACCCACGGGAGTGCCGTCGACGGCGCTGATCGGTATGCCACCGTTCGGCCGGGCCTGCCATTCGACATCGTCAGCGGCGATGACCTGCCCGGTCTCGAGATCGTGCCGGGCCACGATGACCGACCGGGTGACGCCGAGACCGGCGACGGTGTCGGCCGCGTCGTGGGTCACGCCGGCCACGGTCGCCGCCGCGCTGATGGCCAGGCCGGCAGCCAGCAGCCAGCGGCCGAGCCGGTTCGGCGATCGGCGCCACCACGGGGCGGCCTCGCCGAGGGCCAGTCGACCAGGGCGGCGCGGAACCAGGGTGCGCATCACGGGGTGCCTCCAACGAGCGGTGATCAGCGGTCGGGGGAAGGCAGCTGCGGCCCGAGGCTCGGGCGACGGGCGGTCGTTTCCGCATTTGACGCACCGAATCGGATGGTCAATGCCGACACGTGGTGGGCTCGGCCACCCTAGGCGCCGACCCCCGGCGTGTCATCACCCGATTCCGGCCGGTTCGGCCAGGTGGTTCGGCCAAATGGGTTCAGGCGGGTTGTGTCGGGCGGGCTGTGTCAGGCCGGCAGGGGCGGGGGAGGCTCGATGCCGTTCGGGCCGGCGGCGCAGGCGCAGAGTCGGTCGGCGGGCACGGCGACGATCGCACGGAAGAGCAGCCGGCGGACCTGGTCGATGTTGCGCGTGAAGAAGGAGAAGACCTCGTCCTGGGTGACGGGCTCGACGCCCTCGATGCCGACGTCGTAGTCGGTGATCAGCGAGATCGCGGCGTAACAGATGCCGAGTTCCCGGGCGAGGTAGGCCTCGGGATACTGCGTCATGTTGATGACCTCCCAGCCGGACGACCGGAACCAGTTCGACTCGGCCCGGGTCGAGAATCGGGGACCCTCGATGACCACCACCGTGCCCGACTCGTGCACTCGGATGCCTTCGGCTCGCCCGGCGGCGGTGGCCAGCGCTCGCAGCTCGGGGCAGTACGGATCGGCGAACGACACGTGGTTGGTCCCCGGCCCGTCGAAGTAGGTCTGGTCGCGGCCGTAGGTGCGGTCGACGAGTTGGTCGCACACGACGAAATCGCCGGGCCGCACATGCGGTTGCAGTGAGCCCGACGCGCAGGGCGCCAGGATGCGGGTGACGCCGAGCTCGCGCATGGCCCACAGGTTGGCCCGGTAGTTGATGCGGTGCGGTGGGAACGTGTGGTGGACACCGTGACGGGGCATGAAGGCCACCCGCCGGTCACCCAGGGTGCCGAGGTGCACCGGTGCCGAAGGTGCGCCGTAGGGGGTGTCGACCTCGACCTCGTCGATGTCGTCGAGGAAGGTGTACAGGCCCGATCCGCCGAACACCCCGATGTCGGCCGAGTCGGTGATCGTCATGCCGTGGTGGTCGCTCGGCCTAGGCCGGGGTGGATGCTTTGGTGCCGCTCGACGATCCGGACGAGCCCGAACCGGACGAGCCCGAACCGGACGAGCCCGAACCGGACGAAGACGAGCCCGAGCCCGACGAGCCCGAGGAGCTGTCGGACGAGCTGGAGCCCGACGAGCTGGAGCTGTCCTTCGCACCGTCCTTCGAGCTGCCGGACGTGCTCTCGCCGCTGCCACTGCCGCTGCCCGACGACCCGCCGTCGCTCGAGCCCGACGACCCGCCGTCGCTCGAGCCCGACGAGTCGCCCGACTCGACCGACGATGTCGACGATGTCGACGTCGTCGACGAGGAACTGCCCTTGCTGTCGGTCTTGTAGAAGCCCGAGCCCTTGAACGAGATGCCCGGGGCGGCGAAGAGCTTCCGGAGGGCGCCGCCACAGCTCGGGCAGGTGTCGAGCGGGTCGTCGCTGAACGACTGCACCACTTCGAGCTCGTGGCTGCATTCCCTGCAGCGGTACTCATACGTCGGCATGGCGGGGCTCCGGGAGTGGACGCGGGCGAGCGGGCGGGGCGGGCGGGGCGGGCACGGGCTCGCGCCTGAGGTAGGTGACTCGACTCGGGAGCGGGCAGCATATCGGCAAGCCCGGCGTCATCGCCCTTCGGGGAGGTCGGGCCGAGGTCGGGCGCCCATCAGCTGGCAGCCCTAGAGTGCGGGCATGAAATCCAGCGTCACGAAGGCGGTGATCCCGGCCGCCGGGCTCGGCACCCGGTTCCTGCCGGCCACCAAGGCCCAGCCGAAGGAGATGCTGCCGATCGTCGACAAGCCGGCGATCCAGTACGTGGTCGAAGAAGCGGTGCGTGCGGGCATCGACGACATCCTCATCATCACCGGCCGGGGCAAGCGCACGCTCGAGGATCACTTCGATCGCAACTTCGAGCTCGAGTACTACCTCGAGCAGCGCGGCAAGGTCCACGAGCTCGAAGAGATCCAGGCGCTGGCCGAGATGGCCGACATCCACTATGTGCGCCAGGGCGAGCCGCTCGGGCTGGGCCATGCCGTGTCGGTCGCCCGTAAGCACGTCGGTGACAACCCGTTCGTCGTGCTGCTGGGTGACGACATCATGGATCGCCGGTCGAACGTCCTGCAGGGGATGATCGACACCTACGACCAGTACGGCCGGTCGGTCATCGCCCTCTGCGAGTTCCCGATCGAGCAGATGTCCTCCTACGGCTGCGTCAAGCCCGAGCCCGTCACCGATTCGTTGGTGCGTGTGCTCGACATCGTCGAGAAGCCGCAGCCCAGTGAGGCCCCGTCGAACCTGGCGGTGATGGGCCGCTACGTCTTCACCCCGGAGATCTTCGACGCCCTCGAAAAGGTGAAGCCCGGTGTGGGCGGCGAGATCCAGCTCACCGACGCCATCGCCATCCTCCTCACCGAGCAGACCGTGTACGGCTACACCTTCACCGGGGGTCGCTACGACATCGGCAAGAAGCTCGACTACCTGCGGGCCACGGTGGAGCTCGGAATCGACCATCCGGAGATCGGCCCCGAGTTCGCCGACTTCCTCCGCCAGTTCGTGAAGGACCGTGGACTGGTGTGATCGACTTGGGTGAGGCCCGGGCTTTCGTGCTCGGGGCCTGCTCGGCACTCCCCCCGGTACGCCTGCCCATCGCCGAGGCGCTCGGATGTGTGGTGACCGAGGCGTTGGTCTCGACCGATCTGGTGCCGCCGTTCGACAACACCGCCGTCGATGGCTTTGCGGTGCGGGCCGCCGATACCGTCGGCGCCACCGACTCGAGCCCCGTGCGGTTGCGGGTGATCGGCACGATCCGGGCCGGCATGGCGCCCGAGCCATCGCCGGGACCGGGAGAAGCCGTGCGCATCATGACCGGCGCCCCCATGCCCTCAGGTGCCGATGCGGTGGTCATGGTCGAGCACAGCACGGCCATCGGTCAGGACGAGGTCGACCTCTCGGTCGAGGCCGCTCCGGGCCAGGCGGTGCGGGTCGCCGGCGACGACCTGCGACCCGGCGACCCGGTGTTCCCGGCGGGCGACGTGCTCACGGCGGGCCATCTCGGGGTCCTGGCGACGCTCGGGGTCACCGACGTGATGGTCGTTCCCAGGGCGCGGGTCGGTGTGCTCTCGACGGGTGACGAGCTGGTCGATGGGCCCCAGCCGCTGCAACCCGGCCAGATCCGCGACTCGAATCGCCGCACCTTGTTGGGCCTGGTCGAGCAGGCCGGTTGCGTCGCCGTCGACCTCGGTCGCATCCCCGACAACGAGGCCGCCATCACCGCGGCGATCGAGCAGGGCGCACTGACCTGCGACGCCCTGATCTCCACTGGCGGCGTGAGCATGGGCGACTTCGACTTCGTGAAGGTAGTGCTCGGCCGCATCGGCGAGATGCGCTGGATGCAGGTGGCGATCAAGCCGGCCAAGCCCCTGGCGTTCGGCACCGTGCCCGGCCCGCCGCCTGGCCCACGAGTCAGCCCACTCCCCGCCTCGTCGCCGCGCGGCGCCTCCGATTCCGGCACGCCACCGGCCGGTGCCTCGACGGGGAGCGCTTGTCGGGTTCCGGTGTTCGGCCTACCGGGAAACCCGGTGTCGTCGGTCGTGTCGTTCGAGCTGTTCGCCCGCCCCGGGCTTCGCCGCATGATGGGTCGGGCCGACGCCGATCTCGACCGACCCCGGGTGCAGGCGGTGGCCGACGAGCACCTCGGCCGACGGCCCGACGGCAAGATCCACTTCGCGCGGGTGGTGTGCACGTATGAGGCCGATGGTCGCTACCACGTGGTCTCGGCCGGCGGCCAGGGATCGCACCACCTGAGCGCCCTGGTGGGTTCGAATGCGCTGGCGGTGCTACCCGACGGCGACGTCATCGAGCCCGGAGCCGTCGTCGAGGTCCTGCTCACGTCCTGAGCTGCTTCCACCCCGCTCGTTCTTGCGACGCTCGCGGGCGGAACCCACTCTCTGGCGTCGCAGGAACGGGTTCGGGTAAGGCCGGGAGGCACCCGAACGGGATACCCTCGCCGGTCGTGGAGACCGGGACGACGATCGTGTTCCGGCTCACGGCCCACCAGCAGCGCCGGTTCCGGATCGGCCTCGGGGGAGTGGCCGTCATCGTCTGGTCGATGGGGCTCGTGCGCCTGGCCGTGACCGACCGGCTGACCTCGACCGCCGGGATCGTGCCGATCGTCGTGCTCTCCGCGGCGCTGGCCGTCGTGGTCGCCATCGTGAGCCGCATGCAGCCGATCGTGGTGCTGACCGACAGCGCCCTGCATCTCCGGTGGGGCCCACGACGGTCCGAGATCGCCTGGGTCGATGTCGATGACGTGGTGATCCGCGAACGGGGTGTGGGGCGTCGGGTCGTGGTGCACGCGGCCGGGCGTCGCCGCGTGCTCCCCGTGCCGCTCACCGGGGGTTCGATCCTGAGTCCGGGCCCCGATCCGGACCTCGATCACAAGGTCGAGCTCATTCGGGCCTGGTGGCGCGAGCGGCGAAGCTCGTAGCCTGGCGCGATGGGTCCAGGGCCGATGGGGGATGAGAGGGCGACGGACGCACCGTCAGCCGCATCGCCGGCCGATGGGTCGGCGACACCCAGCGCGACGGTGCCGGTACCGCTCGTCGACTCGTTCGGTCGGGTGCACCGGGACCTGCGGATCTCGATCACCGATCGCTGCAACTTCCGTTGCACCTACTGCATGCCGGCCGAGGGCATGCCGTGGCTACCGCGCGGCGAGCTGCTCACCTACGAGGAGCTCACCCGCGTGGCCCGGCTGCTCGTCGATCGCTACGGCTTCGACGGCATCCGCATCACGGGTGGCGAGCCCACGGTTCGGGCCCACCTGCCGGTGCTCATCGAGAAGCTGAGTGCCCTGCGCACGAGTGAAGGTCGGCCGGTCGACGTGGCCCTCACGACCAACGGCTCGACCCTGCGGCTCGTGGCCCACGACCTGGCGGCAGCCGGGCTCAGTCGCATCAACGTCTCGTGCGATTCGCTCCGTCCTGAGCGGTTCATCGAGCTGACCAAGCGTGGCGCGCTCGCCGATGTGCTCGACGGCATCGATGCCGCGGTCGAGGCCGGTCTCGACCCGGTGAAGGTCAACGTGGTCGTGATGCGCGGCGTCAACGACGACGAGATCGTCGATTTCGCCACCTACGGTCGCCAGCGGGGCGTGACGGTTCGGTTCATCGAGTTCATGCCTCTCGACGCGCAGGGCGACTGGACCAACGACCAGGTCGTCAGCCAGGCCGAGATCCTGGCCGCGATCGACGCGGTCTACCCGCTCGAACCGGTCGCCGGGCGGGGCTCCGACCCGGCCGAACGGTTCGGCTATGTCGACGGCGGCGGCGAGGTCGGGGTGATCGCCAGCGTGACCCAGTCGTTCTGCGACTCGTGCGACCGGGTACGGCTCACCGCCGAGGGCCAGCTGCGCAACTGCCTGTTCTCGCTCGACGAGCACGACCTGCGGGGCCCCATGCGCGGCGGTGCCGACGACGACGCGTTGGCCGCCATCGTCGAGCAGGCGGTCGCCGAGAAGTGGGCCGGTCACTCGGTCAACCAGGTCCACTTCATCCGCCCCAGGCGGGGCATGAGCCAGATCGGGGGCTGACCGGGACCCGACCGCGGCGGACTGATCGACCTCGGGTCGTAGCCTTGGGTCTCGTGATCGACCGCTTCGCCCTGCGCCATCCGACGGGCGGTGACGCGCGACATCACCTCGGGCGCCAGACCATGGCGGTCATGGTGGTCGTCGCCCTGCTGGCCACGATGGGCGCCGCCTGTGCGGGCCCGACCGCGTCGGGTGATGCGGCGTCGGGCTCGATGGCGACGACTACGAGCTCTGCGGGCGACGCGACGATCCCGGCGAGCGTCGAGACGACCGCGGCTCCCACGAGCGCCCCGCCGACCCTTCCGCCCATCGCCGCGGCTGTGCCGGGCGCGGCTGGCGTATTCAGCCGAGTGAAGGGGGTCACCGACAAGGTGGCTTTGACGTTCGACGACGGCTACTGCGGTGAGTGCGTCGGCACCATGGTCGCCGCTCTCGAGCGCACGGGCACCCATGTCACGTTCTGCCCGAACGGCAGCTACGGCAAGGTCTGGGCTCCCTACCTCGATCGGATCAGGGCGCTGATCGCCGAAGGCCAGCTCCAGATCTGCAACCACACCTGGGACCACGCCAGGATCACGGGGATCACCGCGGCCCACTTGACCGACGAGATCGACCGGAACGAGCAGTGGATCGAGGACACGTTCGGCGTGAGCAGTCGGCCTTTCTTCCGGCCTCCGTATGGCTCGCACAATGCCACAACCGATCGCCTGGCGGGCTCGCTCGGCTACACATCGGTCGTCGGGTGGTCGTCGACGTTGTCGGATTCGACGCTGCAGACGCCCGAGACCATCCTCGACCAGCTCCGGACGAACCTCGTGCCGGGTGGCATCGTGCTCGGCCACCTCAACTTTCCGACGACCGGCCAGGTCTTCGACCAGATCCTCGCGGTGCTCGACCAGCGGGGCCTGACCGCTGTGACCCTGAGCGAGCTCGTCGCCTCCGGGGCGGCCTGACCAACCGGCGGCACCTACACTTGCCGACCATGTCCGATCGTGGCCTCACCCCCGGTCTCACCCACCTCGATCCGCTCGGGCGGGCGCGCATGGTCGACGTCACTCCCAAGGACCCGACCCACCGGCGGGCGATCGCCCGGGGCAAGGTCCACATGCAGGCCGAGACCACGTCATTGGTGGCCCGCGGAGCCATTTCGAAGGGCGACGTGCTCGCCGTCGCCCGGGTGGCCGGCATCCAGGCCGCCAAGCGGGCGCCCGATCTCATCCCGCTCTGTCACCCGCTGCTCGTCGGCTCGGTGCTCGTCAACTTCCGCATCGAGGACGCCTACATCGAGGTCGAGGCCCAGGTCGAGACCATCGACCGCACCGGCGTGGAGATGGAGGCGCTCACCGCCTGCGCCGTCGCCGCCCTCACCATCTACGACATGTGCAAGTCGGCCGACCGGTCGATGGTGATCGGCGACATCGCCCTGTGGGAGAAGACCGGCGGCCGGTCAGGCGTGTACCGCCGCCCGGCCGACCCCGACGAGCTCGGTCTCTGAGCGGTCGGCCGCGGGAGAATCCGCGGCCCGAATGCCCCGATGGTGCCGGCGCCGAGTGATACATGCCACACCCGGGTGAGGCGTTCGGGGTAGCGGTTGTCGCATGTTCGTAGTAGAAATGTAACAACACTCATCCGGCCGAGTTGCTGCCCGGGCGACGGCGCAGACCGTTGTTCGACCTGGCATCCACCGCTCGATTGCGAGCGGTGACTACGGTCACGACTACTGAAGGTAGGGCACGGAGCGTGACATTCGTGGTGCTGTTCATTCTTGCGATCGTGTGGGCGGTGTACCTGGTTTCCTGGGCGCGCAGCCGCAGCGAGCATCGCAGCGTGAACTCCATCTCGACGTTCAGCAAGCACCTCTCGGTGCTCGAGCGCACCACCCCCGGTCGGTCGGCCGCCCCCACCCGCCTCGCCGGCTCGCCGGCCCCCCAGCGGGCCACCGTCTCGCTGGCCCGCCCCGCGTTCGCTCCCCAGCTGTATCGGACGGCCGGTGCGAACGGCATGGTGATGTCTCGTCGCCAGGTTCGTGAGCGTCGCAAGAACGTGCTCTTCGCCCTGGCCGGTGCGGTCCTGGTCACGTTGGCCCTGACGGTGGTGCTCGGTGGCGCCACGATCTACCTGCAGCTACTGGCCGATGTGCTGCTCGGCGCCTATGTGCTGCTGCTCATCCAGACCCAGCGCATGGTGGTCGAGCGTCAGGCCAAGGTTCGCTACCTGCCCCAGCCGGTCGAGTACCAGGGGCCCGGCCCCCGGATGCTGCAGTCCTCGGCGCACTGAGCCCGGGCCCGCCCTCAGAGGGGCGACCAGATCGTTGTTGCCCTGCGATCTCGACCGTCGTGACCCCTCGGTAGAGGCTGAGGTCATCTCCGCGCAGGAGATCGACGATCACCTGGTCGCATTGGACGAACCCGAGCGGTCAACCCTGCAGGTGCTGCGCCTGACCATTCTCGAGGTCATTCGCGATGCGGAGCAGCGCATCTCCTACGCCATGCCGGCGTTCGAGGTGCGAGGCAGGGTGGTGGCCGGGTTCGCGGCGTTCAAACACCACCTTGGCTACCTCCCGCACAGTGGATCCGTGCGCTCGGAGCTCGAGGACGACGTGGCCGCGTACGTGACCTCGAAGGGTGCGGTCCGGTTCCCGGCCGATACCCACGGTCCGAGGCCTCATCGAGAAGCTCATCGCCGTGCGGTCGAGTTAGCTTCCCCCCACATGGCCGATGGGCCGCGAAACGCAGTCTGAGCTGGGCATACGTTGTGATTTCTGCGACAAGTGGAGGTGATGGGATTCGAACCCACGGCCTCTTCGATGCGACCGAAGCGCTCTAGCCAACTGAGCTACACCCCCAGAGGGTTCACCAAGGTTAGCCGAGCCGCCACCCGGTCCCGAACGCTCGGGCCACCCGGTCCCGAACGCTCGGGCCACCCGGTCCCGAACGCTCGGGCCACCCGGTCCCGAACGCTC
>Ga0315283_10005390_pt1 | contig 11288 bp, 6 predicted proteins | sample YL17G09_0_MG_FD_204541 | JGI IMG/M metagenome (GOLD analysis project Ga0315283, IMG submission 204541) | Sediment microbial communities from Yellowstone Lake, YNP, Wyoming, USA - YL17G09_0 | ecosystem: Environmental > Aquatic > Freshwater > Lake > Sediment | place: USA: Wyoming | collected...
GGGGGGCGGCGCCTCGTCTGGGAGGGGGTGGGGGTCGGCGGCCGTGGCAGCCCCCGTTCTACCCCCGCCCCATTCGGTTCGGCCGCCGAGCCGTCGCGCCGCGCGCGCCCGCCCGAATGCGCCCGAGCCCACCTCGGTCCAGCGTGTCGGCACCACCGTCGGCAACCGCGATGGCGGTGCGGCGGCGCGGCGCGCGGGGAGCGCGGCGCGCGAGCCGGCGCAGCGCGGCGCCGCCCGCCGGCCGCGGGCCGGCCGCCGCTGCGGCGGGCGGCGGCCGCTGGGGGCCGGCGCTGGCCGCCATGTGCGACTGTCGCCGGAAGGCGCGGCAGAAGAGTGGGGTCGCCAACGTCGACGGCTCGCGCCGAGCGCACAGTCGCGGCGCGCGGGCCCAGCCGCAGCCGGCGTCGCAACCGGCACCGCGCCCGCCTCCCGGCACCCCCCGCCGCCGGCCGGCCGCCCCCGAGCCCGCCCCCGATGGCCGCGCCGCCGCCGCCGCCGCCGCCCCTCGTGTTCCTGCCGGCCGGCGCGCCGCTGCCCGGCCGTGCGTGGCATGGCGGCAAAGGCGGCGTTGTGGGGAGGCGGGCGGGAGGTGGGAAGGTGGCGCCGACCGCGCCCCTCCCCGCTCGCAGCCCTCTTTCCGCCGCCGCCTGCGCACGCGCGCCCCCCGCCCCCGCCCCCGCGCGACCTGACGGTCGTCATCGGCGGCCTGCCCCCCACCGTGACCGATGCCGACGTGGACGCCCTGCTGGCCGCGTGCGACGCCAGAGCGCGCTGGCGCCGCGTGGCCGACCCGGTGACCGACCGCCCCGCGGGCTACGGCCTGGCCGCGTTTGAGACGCCCGCGGCCGCGCGCGCCGCGCTGGCGCTGCTGGACGGGGCGGCGGTCGACGGGCGCACGCTCGTGGTGCGCGCCCCCACAAAGGCGCGCGCGTTCCTGGCGTGGGAGGCCGCCGCTGCCGCCGCCGCGGCCGAGGCGGCGCCGCCGGGCGCGCCGCCGCCGGCGGGCGGCGACGCGGCGGCGGCGGCGGCGGAATTGGCGGCCGCGCCGGCTGTGCGCGCGCTGCTGGCCGCGCGGCCGGCGGTCGTGGACGCGGCGGCGCCCGCCGCGCCCAGACCAGCCGCGTCACCACCCGCCGCGGCCGCGGCCGCGGACGCGTTCCTGCTAGGGCTGGATGCCGGCCTGGGCGGCGGCGGCGCGGTCGCGCACGCGGCTGCCGCGCGCGCGGCCGCCGCGGCCGCGCGCGCGCGCGACGCGCTCGCGGCGTGGGAGGACGCTGAGCGGCGGCACCGGGACGACGCCGACCGGGACGCCGGCAGAGCGGCGCGCAGCGCGGGCGACCGCGCGCGCGCCGCCGCGGCCGACGCCGAACCGTGCTCCTCGGACGACGAGCCGCCCTGGTGCCGCCGCCCCGCGGGCGCGACGCGGGCGGGGCGGCGGCGGGCGCGGGCGCGGGCCGAGGACGAGGCGGCGGACCGGGCTGACCGGGACAGGGCAGCGGCCGACGCGGCGGCGGCGGCCGCGGCGGCCGAAGCCGACGAGGCTGCCGAGCTCGACGCCGCCGCGGCGGCCGCGAGAGAGCGCGCCAAGGCGGAGGCCGCGGCGGGCGCGGCCCCGGGCGCAGCGTTGGGCGTGGCAGCGGCGGCCGCGCCGGCGCGCCGCGCGCGCGCCGCGCGCGCCGCGCCGATGCCCTCGGTCTTTGGCGATGGCGAAGATGGGGCACAAGATGGCGCGGCCGCGTCCCGGCGGCCATTGAAGAAGCTGGCCTACACGGAGGAAGAGCGCGCGGCGGTCGACCGCGCGGCCGACGCGGGCGGCGGCCAGGCCGCCCCCACCCCTCCCGCCGACACCAAGGCCGCCATCCGCGCCATCATTACGTCGATTCCGACGGATGCGGGGGCCGTTTTCGACGCGCCAATCGATTGGGCCGCGTACGACGCGCGCGCGGCCACGATCGCGCCCCGCGCCCGCCGCTGGGTCGCGGCAAAGACGGTGGCGTTGCTGGGCGAGGAGGAGAAGTCCTTTGTCGACCACGTCATGTCCCTCGTTGCGGCCCACGCGGGCGGCGCCGCGCTCGCGGCCGACGTTGCGCGCGTGCTCGACGACGACGCGGGGCCGTTTGCCGTGGGTCTGCTGCGCCTGCTGCTCCTGGAGACGCGCAAAGCGGCGGCCGGGCTGCTGTGAGGGAGGGCGCGCGGCGCGGCGGCGCGTGGCGTGCACGGGGCGGGGTTTAATCATTCACACTCTTCCCGGGCTCGCGCGCCGGTGGGCGGTTGGCCCCCCAGCCGGCGCGGACAGCCTCTAAAATCTCACGGGTCACCACGCACTCAACCGGGCGGCCGCCGCGGCCTCGACCGCGGCCGCCGCGTCGAGCACGGCAGCCTGGTCGCCACGCAACGCCTCGAGCGCGGCCGCGGTCGCCGCCCGCTCGCCCGCCAGCTCGCGGCGGGCGACGGCGGACGCCGCGGCCGCCGCACGGCGGGCGGCGGCGGTGGACGACGCCTGGGGAGGGGGGAGGGGTCGCGGCCGCGCGCCGCATCGGGCCGCGCCGCCGCCGCAGCGTCCCGTTCTCCCTCGCACGCGCTCACCGACACCAGCAGCGCGGCCAGCAGGGACAGCGCGACCAGCACAAACCAGCCCGCGCCCGCGCGCCCGGCGGCCGCCGCGGCGGCGGCGCCGGCGGCGGCCAGCAGGGCGGTGGGCATGGGGGGGGCGGGCGGGAAGGGGGCGGCGGCCGCGGCGTGGTGTGGCGCCTCACGCCGCCGGCGCGCGCACGCCGGCCGGGGCGCCGCCGGACGACATGATCGGCGCGGAAAACACGAGGAGCGCGTCCCGTTCGACCGCCCGGATCGCGGCCGTGGCGTCGCGGTGGAGCGCGGCAACCGCCGACGCGCTCGTCGGCAGCGGCTCGTTCAAAATGTCGTACCCCAGGACGCCCGGGTGGCCGGCGAACCGGGCCGCAACGTGCGCCCACGCCGCGACAAATGATGCGCGCACGCCGCCGTCGTCAGCGTAGAACCCGGCCCACGCCGCGCGCGTCGCAGCGTCGCCGAGCGCCGCCCGCAGCCAGGCCCCGCACCGCGCCTTGCCGCCGCCGCCGGGATCACCGTTGGCCGGCACAGTGGCGTCGACGAGCGCGGCCGCGGCGGCGGGCACGGCCCACGCGGGGAAGCCGTCGCCGCACCCGCGCGCGAGCGCCCGCGCGAAGCCGTCCTGGTGGAAATCGAGCAGGGATAGGATGTTTAGGCTGGTGAGTTTGTCGACGGTGGAGGCGATCGAGTCTAGATAGGTCGCGTTGTACGTGCCGCGGACCGGTTCGAGCGCCTCCCACATCACCAGCACGCGCGCCACATTCACCCCGCGCCCGGGCAGCGCGTCCAGGGCGGCCAACGCCGGCACGCCAGGTCAGGGTGGCGGCCGCGAAGGCGGCGGAAACGGTTTGAGCCCTGCGAGGTGACATGCCGAGTGCCGTTGAGGATGGTGGCGCCTGGCGGGAGGGGCGGGCCGGGCCGCGGTCGGCGCGCGCCCGCGGCATGCATGCGCCGCAGCTCGCCGCGCCCGCCCCGGCGCGCGCGCGCACCGGTGCCGTCAGCGGGGCGACATGGAGACGCCCCAGGATTGGGGGCGCGGCGTCCGAGGGAGGGTGTGATGCGGCGCGCTGCCTCTCTCGTCGTTCGCGGCGTCTCCCTCTCTCTCGGCCTCTGTACCGGCAGCGCGGTCTAGTTAACACGTGACGTGATAATAAGCGCGGACCAGCGCCCTTGGAAGGCCGCCCGCCCCGTCGGCGCGCAAGGCGCCGACCGGGGCCCCGCCTCGCGGCGAGCGCGCGCACGTTTGGATAAATATTCCCCCCGCGCGCAATATCCGTGCCGCGCGCAGGGCGCCGGGTCGATGCAACCGCCGTGCCGCCCGCGCCCGTTCAGCCCTCCCCCGTTGCCACGGCCGCTAGCGGCCGTTGCCCGACGTGATGCACGGGCCCGGCGAGTTGCAGCACAGCAGCGTGAAGTCGTTGCCGGTGTTGCCGCACACCTGGGGGGTGGGGGGAGGGTGGGGAGAAGGGTGGGTCGGGGCCTGCGAGCGTGCGGCGCGCGCGCGAGCGCGCGTCCGCCTCCCGTGTCACTCACCCCGTACGCCGTCACAAACAGGGGCTGGTCGAACGGCACGGTGAACGTGGCGATGCCCGCGCCCGTGCCGCCGCCGCCGGAGATGCCCGGCGTGTTGGGCGGGCACACGCCGCCCGCCGTGCCGGTGCAGCCGCCGCCGAGCTTCTTGTCGCAGCACGGCGCCGACGCCCTGCACCCGGACGACACCAGGCCCGTGAACCCGGTGTCGTACTTTAGCACCGTGCACACGCCGCCCGAGCGCACGAGGAAGCGGTCCGGGATCGAGTACGAGTTGTAGCGCAGGGAGCAGGTGCACCCCCCCACGGTAGGGGGATTTGACGTGGCCGTGCACGTGCCGCCGTTGAGGGTGGGCAGGCCCAGGGAGTACGAGTCGACCGACTGCTTGCCCGCCTTCTGGGTGCCCTGGCGCAGCGCCGGCACGGTCGCCTGCGCGACGACCGGCGTCCCGTCGGCGCACTGGCACTGGCCGCCCGCGCACTGGACGCCGAGCCCCCCGGGGCACTGCGTCCCGCAAAAGCCGCAGTTGTTCACGTCGGTCTCCGTGTCGACGCACGTCGTGCCGCCGCCGCACAGCTGGTTGGGCACCGCGCACGTCGGCGACGCGCAGCAAAACCCGGTCGTGCACGTTCCGGCCTCGTCTGTCACCGGCACCTGGCCCGTGGGGCAGCCCAGGGGGTAGCACGGCGACTCGAGGCCGGCGACGTTGCAGACGCCGCCCACCAGGTTGTCCTCGGGGAACTGCACCGGGATGGAGCACGTGTTGGTGGTCACGCAGTCGGCCGTCTCGTCGGGGGTGAGCTCTGAAGGCGAGGGCCGCAAGGGTGGGAAGACGGCGCGCGGGCGCCGCGCACGCCTCTCCTTCCCGCCCCTCCTCCCCCGCGCGCACCTTGGTACCCAATGTTGCCCACCACGCCCGAGGGCGCGCACGCCACCTCGTCCACGGGGAAGCCGTCGTTGACGAGGACAAATGTGTTGCCCACTTTCGTGGGCAGGCACCCCGAGTCGGCGACCGTCACCGACCCTTGCGGCGAGCACAGCATCGCCTTCTTGCACGAGCGCGGCGTGAACGACGGGTCGAGCGATTTGGCGTCGATGGACGAGTTGATCTTGAGCGTGGGCTTGAGCGACGCGAGCGCGGCGGCCGCGACGGTCGCCGCCGAGTCGGTCGTCTTGTTGGCGGCGAACTTGGGGGGGGCGTAGCGGTCGGTGAGGCATTTGCCGACGCGCGTGGCTGCCAGGTGGGGGCCGTACAGCTCCTGGGAGGGTGGTGGGCGGGAGGCGGCGAGGTCGGCAGCCGCCAGCATTTTCTCCCTCCCTCCCAACCCCCTCCCCACCACGCACCTGCTCCAACGCGTTGGCCACGTCCTTGTTGCCGCCCAGCGCTTCCGCGATGCGCTGCGCGTTGAAGACGGCGGAGTCGACCTGGGCGCCCTGCCCCGAGAAGCCGACGGCCGTGAGCGTCGCATTGCCGCACTCGGCGATGGTGCGGGCGTCAAACTTGGTGGCGTTGTACGTGGAGATGTAGAACTTGAGGTGGCCGAGGAAGTCGGTCTTGGGGATGACGCCGACCTGGGAGACGGAGAGGGTGGGGGCGGCGCGCGGGTCGAGCGCTGGTCCTCCTCCTCGGCCGCCACCACCGACACGCCCACCCTCCTCCCCATCTCACCTCCACCTTCTCCACAAACTTGTTGCCGGGCAGCGGGATCTGCACGGCCTTGCCCTCGCCGTTGCCGCAGCGCAGGCCGCGCCCGTCGTTCAGGCCCAGGATGACGCCCGTGCGCTCGTCCACCCAGCAAGTGAGGATGCCGGGCGGGAACTCGGGCGTGTCCCACGACGAGGACTGGAATTCTGGGGGCGGGGCGAGGGGGGAGAGGGTGGGCGTCGCGCGGGCGTCGCGCGCCGGCGCCCCGCCCGCGCGCCCGCGACGCACTCGTCAGAAACTTGGACGTCGCGGCGGCGCCCTTGATAGGGTCGAACTTTTGGCCGAGCTGGGGAGTGGCAGAGAGGCCGCGAGGCGTCGGCGGCGGCCCGCGGCGCGGCGGCATTGCGCGCGCGACGCGCGGCGGCCGGGCGACGTCGCCCGGCGTCGTATGCCCTCGACTCCTCCCTCGGCGCTTTTCCGAGAGCAAGACGCCGCCCGTGGGCGGGGCGCGAGCCCGGCAGGAGGTGGGCGTGGCCGCGCCCATCGCGCGTGATTCAAGCGCGCGCCCACGCATCCCGCCGCCCGCGGCCGAGCGCCCGCCCTCCCGCCTTCAGCGCAGCGCCGAGACCGCCCTGAACCACTTCTGAGGGCGCCACGCACCAGCGTGGAGTTGGCAGGCGCGTAGTCGCCGCCCGAGCGCAGCTCATCCTTCCACGAGCCGGCGGCCGACGCGGCGACGGCCGCGAGGGCGAGGAGGGCGGGGCGGAGGAGCATGGTGTCGCGCGCGCGGGGAGGGGGCGGCGAGAGTGAGGGCGGGCGCTGCGCCGCGCGCTGGCTCTGCGAGCGCGCGGCGCCCGCCCCCTCGACGCCCGCAGCGAGAGAGCGACCGCCGGCGGCGCCACGGCCCGCCGCACCCGCCCGCACGCGCCACACGCGCTCGCTTCCCCCCACGCAGCCCCTCCCCCCCCCCCCCCCCTCTCCCTCAGCGCCGAGCCTTCTTCCCCTTGTTCCCGCCGCCCCCCCCGTCGTCCGACTCCCCCCCCGCGTGCTTGCGGTCGGCGCGGGCGGCCTCCTGCTCCAGCTCCTCCCAGTCCATGCCCTGCTCGCCCTCGGACAGCTCCGCGTCGCCGTCGCCGTCGCTCTCCTCCGACTCCACCGACGCGTCCGACCCCGAGTCGTCGTCGTCGTCGCTCCCGTCCGAGTCGGACCCGGACGGCGCGAACTCGGCGTCGCCGTCCTCCGAGTCGTCGTCGCTCGCGCCGCCGCCGTCAAACTCCAAAAAGTCCCACCCGCCCGCCTCGACGAACGCGTCCGGGTCCTCCCGAATTGATTTTAGCACGGCGGGCCACTGCAGGTTGATCTTGGACTCGTAAAACTTGACGTCGATCGAGTGCAGCCACTCGCGGATCGTGTCGAGCGCCTTCATCGGGATCGCGTCAATGCGCACCGCGTCGGACAGGTCGCGCTTGACCAGGGTCATGTCGAAGTTGCGCAGGCTGGTGGAGGGGAGGGGGTGGGGGTGGTGGGCGCGGGCGTGGCGTGGAGTGGCCGCGCGCGCGCCGCGCCCCCGCCTCGGCGGCCCCCCCCCCCCTCACCCAAACCCGACGCGCTCCAGGTTGACGACGATGATGTCGGCCAGCGCGATGACGGTGAACGGCATGTCGATGAGCTCCACGAGGCAGTTGACGGTGGGCTGCACAAACGAGGCGGTCCGGTGCGGCACGCCAGTGAACCCGAGCTCGCGGAATGGGACCTCGAACTCGAGCCCCAGCTCCGCGTGCTCCCCCTTCTCCCACACGTCGCCCTGCACGCGCCGCACAAAGGATTGGTACGCGCGGTTGATGCGCTCGCGCAGCTCGCGCTCGCGCTGCTCCTCCTCGATCTCGTCCGGGTCGTACGCCGAGCGGCGGCCGCCGTCGAGCGTCTGCACCGCGTCCATGACCTCGGTGTAAAACTGGATGTCGGTCGCCTTTTTCTTGCCCACCATGATCGGGTTGTGCAGGTGGAAGTGGACCTAAGAGGAGGAAGGAGGTGGGGTCGGCGCGCGGCGCGCGCGTCGCCGCGCGCTCCGCCTCCTCCTCCCTCTCTCCCACCAGCGTGATCGCCTCCCCCTCGGCCGGCTGGAAGAACGCAAACTTGATGTTGCGGTACATGACGTCCAGGGTGTCGCCCTTGGGCGACGCGTAGCGAAAGCCGTTGACGTGCGCCTCGAGCGTCCCGGTCACGCGGCGGCCCTTGCCGCCGAGCGGCGGCCGCACCCACACGTCGGGCAGCGTGGGGGCGCGCCCCGCGGCTTTGACCAGTTTCTCCTGGGCGACGAGGGTCGCGCGCTCGGCCTTTTCGCGGTCGCGCGCGGCGACCGACGCGCGCAGCGCCTTGATTTCAGCCACCACGCGCGCCGCCGTCTTGCCGTCGGACACCCGGAACGCCAACTCCTTGATAGCGACCGCGTCCGGGAACCGGGCGCACGGCTCGTAGCCGGCGCCGGCGCCGAGGGCGAGGCGGACGATGGCAGCGCCACCCGCGTCGGGCGTGAGCGTCGCGTTCTTCACCGCGAGCACGTGGATGGGCAGCGTCCCCCCGTACAGCGGCACCAGCACCGCCTCGGCCCGGCCGTCGACCGCGACGCGCGCGGTGGGCGGCGCGGGGACGTCGGCGGGGGCGCGGTAGGCGGCGACGTCCGACGCGAGCCGCGCGCCGCGCGCGCCGCGCGCGCCGCCGCCGCCCGCGCCCTTGAGCGCGGCCAGGGTCTCCTCGTTGATGCGCTCCACCAGGGCGTCCTGGCCCGCTCTCGCCCGGTCTCTGTCGGCGCCGGGCGCGGCGCCGGCGTCGGCGTCGGCGCGGACCGCGCCGCGCGTTTTCGCGCGCGCGGCGGCCTCCTCCTCGTCCGCCCCGCTGCCGGCCTCTTTTCCCTCCTCTTCCTCCTCCTCATCGTCCAGCTCGTACGCGATGTCGCCCCAGGCTTTGGACGCGGCATCGGTGAGCACGCGCGGCGGCGCGCCGCCCTCGGCGACCGCCACCGTGTCGGCCAGCAGGATGGCCCACGGCTTGCCGCCCGCCTTGCCGGGCAAATTGTTGAACGCGAGCGTGACGTTGAACACCATGCCCGCGGCGACGGCGCCGACCGCGCCCGCGGTGAGGGACAGCGCCGACTCGCGCAGCTCCAGGCCGATGCCCGCGCCCACGCTCTTGCCCAGGGCGGGGGCCAGGTCGGGCACGCCGCAGGCTTGGAGCGACGCTGTGGCGGCGGCGTGCGGCGCGGCGAGCGGCGCGCCGGCGACGAGCGCCGCGACCGCCGCGCTGTGCGCCGCGAGCGCGGCGCCGTACATCGCCTCCTGCCCTTCATCCGGGTCGACCAGGTACGTGCGCCCCACGTTGGCGCAGTAGCACGCCACGCGCGCGCCCAGGCCGACGGTCACCGCGTCGGCCGACAGCGGCCGGTCGTCCGGTGGCGCGGCCAGCTTGAGGTCGTGCACGCCGCCCGAGCAGATGGTGGGCGGGTAGGCCGCGTCGCACGGGTCAGCGGGCGCGGGCAGGCCCTTGGACGCGGGGTCGGCCGCGACGCGCTCGGCGCGCAGGGCGAGCTTGGCGTGCTTGACGGGGCGGTCCTCGTCGATGACGCGCTCCACCTCCTGCACCACGTACGCCGTCAGCACGCCCGCGGCGAGGGCGCCGGCGGCGGCGGCGTGCGCGAGCTCGGCGGCGTCCTTGACCGCGAGCGTCGCCGCGACGCCGGGTGACGCGTCCACCGTGGCCAGCCCCGCCGCCGCAAAGGCCGCGGTCCAGGCGTCGCCGACGGCGCCAGTGGGCGCGTCCTTGGGGAAGACGCCGACGGCGGGCGGCGAGCCAGACGCGGCGAGTGCGGCGAGCAGCGGCGCGTCGGCGCCCGCGCCGGCGTCGCCCTTGGCGCGCGCGTGCAGGACGAGGTCGATGCCGGCCGCGGCCTTGGCGGGCTCGATGAGGGGCTCCAGCAGGGCGACTGATGACCAGGAGAGGAGGGCGGCGGCGTCGGGGCTGGGCTGCCGCCCACACCCCGCCCCCCACTCTGCCACCCTCGCCCGACACCCACCTTTCTTGGACGACGCCAGAATGTGCAGCTGGCTCTCGGTGAAGACCATGACGGTGTCTGGAGGAGGGAGCGAGGAGGGCGGTGAGCGCGCGCGCGCGCACACGACGCGCCTCCCACCCTCCCTCCCCACCACCCTCCCCACCACCACCCACCCGGCAGCTCGTACGTGAACAGCCACATGTGCAGCGCGGTCGTCTTGCGGTACCGCATCTCGTCCGCGGACTTGCCCGCAGCGACCGCGAGCGCGGTGGGGCGGGGGGCGCCGGCGGCGGCCCAGCCAGGGTCGGTCTGCAGAGGGAGGAGGTGGGCGAGGATCGGAGTGGTTGAGAGGCGCGCGGGGCGCGGCGCGGTCCCGGCTCGCCGATTCGCGCGCCGATTCGCGCGCCGCCCCTCCACCACCCGCCCCTTCCCCACCTTCCACGACTCGTACAGCTTGGCCAGGCGCCGCCCAAACAGGGCGCCGTCAAAGGTGGCCATCGCGCCTGGCGGCGGGGTGGCGCGCGCGCGCGCGCTCGCCAGGGGGACGCGCGTCCGGGGCGCGGCTCCGGTGGCGCCGGTAGGCGGTGCCGGCGCGCCAGGGATTGGCGGCGGGAGGACAGGGAGACGCGGGAGTGGGGGACGGGCGATGGTCTCGGCCCGGCGCACTCGTTTACCTCGCGATGCGGGCCCTCGCGTCGGCCGCCCCCGCGTACGCGCGCCCGCCCGCGCCGGGACAAGCCACCCTGCGCACGCGCCGCGGGTGCGCGCTCGCGATCTCGGTCTACCCCCATTTCTCCTACGACGCGTCCGGCGGCGGCGGCACGGCGACGGCAACGACGGAGTCCGGGCGCACGGCGCTCGAGTTTGCGGCTGGGGACGTGACCATCCCCCGCCTGGACTGGCGCACCGCGCGCTTCCTCGGCCTCCCCCTCCCACCCGGCCTCGCCATCGATGTGCAGCCGCTGGCGCTGACGGGCTGGGTGGACGAGGGCAGCGGCGAGGTGGAGCTCGACTTTCGGGCGGACTTCTTCTTCACCGGCCTCTTTGGCCTGTACGCGCCGCCCGCCATCAAGGTGACCACCCGCCTGTCCACCGCCGGCGCCACGGGGTCCATGTTGACCGGCACGGGCCGGCGTCGCGCCCCCGACGGCTCGGCGCGCCTCGCGGGCGTCGCGCGCGTCGACCCGACGGGCGACGCGCTGCTCGACTGGTTTCTGCGCGCGCCGTCCGAGTGCCTTGCCGAGCTCGAGGCGGACCTGGTGCTGGGGTAGGCGGGCGGGGGGAGAGCGACAGGGCGCGGCCGGTTGCAAGTGCGGACGAAAACAGGGGTGCGCCGCTCGTGTTTCCCCTCACCCGCTGCCGTGCATAAAGTCCGGCGGGGGGCGGGGGGGGGGCCCGGCCGGGGGGGCGCGGGCGGGGGCGCCGCGGGGGGCGGGGGGGGGGGGGGGGGGGGGGGGGGGGGGGGGGGGGCGGCCG
>Ga0315283_10005392_pt1 | contig 11287 bp, 10 predicted proteins | sample YL17G09_0_MG_FD_204541 | JGI IMG/M metagenome (GOLD analysis project Ga0315283, IMG submission 204541) | Sediment microbial communities from Yellowstone Lake, YNP, Wyoming, USA - YL17G09_0 | ecosystem: Environmental > Aquatic > Freshwater > Lake > Sediment | place: USA: Wyoming | collected...
CCGGCACCCGGGCCTCGGCTGCCGAGTACGAGACCGATCTCTCTGCTTTCGAGTTCCGGCAGCTCGAGATGCGAGATCCCGAAGCCGTCGACGCGCTCGCCGCCGAGCTCAGCGCGCTCGACGTGCTGGTCAACAACGCCGGCGCCACCTTCCCCGATGGGCGGGACGAGTGGAGCCCGGAGGGGTTCTCCGCCTCACTCGACATGAACGTCGAGGGCGCCATGCGCCTCACCGTCGGGTCCCGGCAGGCGCTCGCCGCCAGCTCGATGAGCGGTGGGGCGAGCGTGGTGAACCTCGTCTCGATGACGGCGTTCCGGTCGACCACGATGGTGCCCGGCTACTCGGCGTCCAAGGCCGCGCTCACCGCGCTGACCCGCAACCTCGCCGTGCACTGGGTGGGTGACGGCATCCGGGTCAACGCCGTCGCTCCCGGCGTCATCGACACACCCATGACCGCCCCGATGAAGTCGATGCCCGAGCTCTTCGAGGCCGAGGTCGGCCGAGGGGCCATGCACCGCATGGGCACGCCCGAGGAGGTCGCCGCGGCCGTGCTGTTCCTGTCGAGCGAGGCATCGTCGTTCACCACCGGAGCCGTCTTCGCCGTCGACGGCGGATTCCTGGCGCAGTAGGCGGCGATCATGACGAACGAGATACGCATCGACGACCTGGCGGCGCCGGTGCTCAACGACATCCAGCGCATGGGCATCGAATACGGCGAGTCAAGGACCACCGAGCTCACCGTCGATGCCGTGTGTGAGGCGGCGATCGCCCGCTCCGGTCTCGACGACTTCGGGCCCGACGACTTCCGTGACCGTCTCAGCGTGCAGCTCGCCGAGATGGACGCCGACGACGAACGCACCGGGCTCGGTCGGATGCTGATGTTCGGTGACGCCACCCGCTACGCGGTCAACCGGCTACGGATCGCGGACCTGCTGCGGCGCCACCCGCAGATCCTCGACATCCCGATCGAGAAGCCGGTGATCGTCATCGGGCTCCCGCGCTCGGGCACCACCAACCTGGTGAACCTGCTCGCCGCCGACTCCCGCTTCCGGTCGATGCCGCTGTGGGAGTCCTACGAGCCGGTGCCCGACCACCGCGAACCAGCCGAGGTCGACGGCGTCGACCCCCGCTGGACCCGCTGTCAACAGGCATGGGAGGCGATGCAGTCTGGGGCGCCGTTCGTGGCGGCCATGCACCCGATGGAGCCCGATCACGTGCACGAAGAGAACGAGCTCATGGCTCCGGACTTCTCGAACTACAACCACGAGTGGGTGGCCCGGGCGCCGCAGTGGCGCGACTACTACCTCGGCCACGACCAGACACCGCACTACGCGTACCTGAAGACGGTGCTGCAGATCCTGCAGTGGTACCGGCCCCGCGAACGCTGGGTTCTGAAGTCGCCCCAGCATCTCGAGCAGATCGGCCCGCTGATGGCGACCTTCCCCGACGCCACCATCGTGGTCACCCACCGCGATCCGGTCGCCGTCGTGCAGTCGACCATCACCATGCTCACCTACGGTGCTCGCACCGCCTACCGCACCACGAACCCCGACTGGTACCGCGACTACTGGACCGACCGCATCGGGCGCCTGCTCGACTCGTCGCTCCGCGACCGCCACCTGCTCCCGCAGGGCCGCATCGTCGACGTGTTCTTCCACGAGTACATGGCCGACGAGATGGGCACCCTCCAGAGCATCTACGACTGTGCCGGGATCGACCTCACCGACCAGGCCCGGGCCGAGATCTCCGCCTACCAGGCGGCCCACCCCCGAGGGAGAGCGGGCCGCGTGGTCTATGACCTGCGCGGCGATTTCTCCACCACCCCCGAGGAGGTCCGGTCGCGCTTCGGCGTGTATCTCGAACGCTTCCCCGGCCGGATCGAGGTCCAGTGAACATCCAGCAGCAGGTCGACCACCTGATCGACACCCGACCGGGCAAGGAACTGCTCACCGCGGTCTACGACGACCCCGCCCACCCCGTGGTCGACGGGCTCGTGTACCGCTCCGGCGGCAATACCGCCGCGTACATGATCCTCACCGACAACGGTCGGGTGATCGTCAACAGCGGCATGGGGTACGAGGCGCCCCACCACAAGCGGGTCTTCGACGCCATCTGCCCCGGTCCGACCCACCACATCATCACCACCCAGGCCCATGTGGATCATCTCGGTGGCGTCGACCTGTTCCGGGAGCCGGGCACCACCTACATCGCCCAGGCCAACAACCCGGCGTGTCAGACCGATGACAAGCGGATCCAGGGACTGCGCATGCGCACGGCCGGCATCTGGTTCGACATGCTCGGCACCGACGCCAAACGCATCTACGAGCAGAACCCCGGCGTGTCGATGCGCCAGTCCGAGCCGACCCCCGACATCCTCTTCGACGACCGGCTCGACCTCACTGTCGATGGCCTGCGCATCGAACTGCTGGCCGCAGTCGGCGAGACCGTCGACTGCTGTGTCGTGTGGCTGCCCGAGCACCGCGTGGCGCTCGTCAGCAACCTGTTCGGCCCGCTGTTCCCGCACTTCCCGAACCTCAACACCATCCGCGGTGACCGATACCGTTTCGTCGAGCCCCAGCAGGCGACCAACCGCATGGTGCGCGACCTGCGACCCGAGGTGCTGATCACCGGCCGTCACGATCCGATCGTCGGGGCCGAACTGATCGAGGCGTCCCTCGAACGGCTCCACGACGCCGTCGAGTACGTGCACACGACGGCGCTGGATGGCTTCAACGCCGGCATCGACGTGTGGACGCTCATGCGAGAGATCGAGCTCCCACCCGAGCTCCGCGTCGGGCAGGGCTACGGCAAGGTCTCGTGGGCCGTGCGCACGTTCTGGGAGGAGTACGTCGGGTGGTTCAAGCTGCAGTCGACCACCGAGCTCTACCCCGATTCCGCCCCTGCCGCGCTCGCGGAACTGGTCGACGCGCTCGGCCCCGAGGCCGTGCTCGACCGGACGGAGGCCGCGCTCGAGCGCGGCGACGCGGCGCTGGCCATCCGCCTCGGCGAAGCCGTCGAGGTCGTGGCCCCGGACGACCCCCGCCTGCGGCTGCTGATGGCCGGCGCGCACCGGTACCTGCTCGACCACGGTGGCGACGAGAGCTTCTGGGAGAACGGCTGGCTCCGCACCCAGCTCGCCCGCTGGGAAGGCGGCTGATGGGCTTCGATCTGCGCGACCCGGGGCTGCTGCTGCGCCCCGACGTACTCGACGACCCGCGCCCGTTGTACGACACGCTGCGCCGCGAGGCTCCCGTGTGGCAGATCCCGGGCCAGGGCACCTTTCTCGTTTCCAGTCCGGCGCTGATCCGCGAGGCAGTGGGGCGCCCGGACGACTTCTCGTCGAACATCGTGAGCCTGCTCCACGACGACGGCAACGGCTGCCCGGTGCCGTTCCGGATCTCCACGTACCGCGACCCGATCCACGTGCTCTCGACCGCCGACCCGCCGTTGCACACCCGGCACCGGAAGCTGCTCCAGTCGCACCTCAGCCCGGCGGCCGTCGCGAATCTGGAACCGGCCATCTCCGCCATCGTCGACTCGTACCTCAGCCCGGTGCTGGCCGCCGGACGCCTCGACATCGTGGCCGCCTTCAGTGACCCGGTCCCGGCGCGCACCGTCTGCGAACTGCTCGGCCTCCCCGCCGAGGACGTTCCGCGGGTACTCGCCTTCACGTTGGGCACCGGAGCGCTCCTCGACGGGGTGACCGATCTCGACGGCATGGGGCGGGCCGTCACCTCGGCGATGGAGTTGACCGTCTTCGTGAAGGGTCGTCTGGACGAGGCGCTCGCCCGGCCGCCCTCGGAGCGAATCGGCATCCTCGGCGTGTTCGTCGATCAGATCCACGCCGGGGAGGTGACCGAGGACGAGGTCTGCAGCATGCTCACGGTCTTCGTGACGGCCGGTTCCGAGACGACCGCCAGCCTGATCGCCACCGCCATCGAGACCGTGGCTCGCGATCGGGACCTCCAGGACCGCCTGCGGCGCGACCCCGCGGCCATTCCGAGCGCCATCGAGGACATCCTGCGATCCAACGGGCCGTTCCAGTTCCACTACCGCTACGCGCCGGCCGACACGACCCTCGGCGGCACCGACATCCCGGCCCACAGTCGGGTGCTCCTGATGTGGGCCGCGGCCAACCGTCCGGCGCCGGGGGCGAGCGAGATCCCTGCGGCCGAAGTCGGCGGTCGGGGGCCGGCTCCCCACTTCGCGTTCGGTCGGGGGCTCCACTTCTGCATCGGGGCGCCCGTGGCCCGCCTCGAGTCGCGCGTGGCTCTGGAGCAGCTCCTTGCCCGCACGTCGTCGATCGAGCTCGACCCCGCCCACCCGCCGACCCGTCGGCCCAGCATCTTCATCCGCCGCCACGCGACCCTGCCCGTCGTGGTCGAGCCGTCGTGACTGCGAGCGGCCGGCCCGACCGGGCCCGAACCTCCACAACCGTGACATCCGCACGTTCGTCTCACGAGGAGCGGTGATGAATCCGCGACCGCCGGCGATGCGCCGCGATCTCAACATCGGCACGACCTGGCTGCTGCCGGCCTGGAGCCGCGGGCCGCACGGCGACGAGCAGGCGGTGCTCGAGGCGGCACGTGAAGCCGGGTACCAGGGCGTGCAGGGAGCCAACCCCAGACGCTGTCGAGCCCTCGGCCTCGTGCCCACCACCTTCGACCTGCGACCGGTACCCGGCGGCCTGGTGGAGCGGGCCCGGAAGTGGGCCGATCTGGGATTCGCGTGCAGCACCCTGCTCGTGGGAACAGGAATGGAGAGCGACGATGAGGCCGCACGACTGATCGAGGAAGTGCTCCAGGCGAGCGTCAGCGCGCGGATCCCCCTCTATGTCGAGACCCACCGGGCCACGGTCACCCAGGACCTGTGGCGGACCCTGCAGTTGGTGAAGAGGTTTCCGGAGGTCCGGTTCAACGGCGACTTCTCCCATTGGTACACGGGACACGAGATGCCAACCGGGGACTTCGACGCGAAGCTGGATCTGTTGGCGCCCGTGTTCGAGCGGGTCCGGTACCTCCACGGCCGGATCGGAACGGCAGGATGCATCCAGATCGATGTGGGCGACGGCCTTGCCGAGGAGCGGCCGTCGGTCGCCCACTTCCGTGCGTTCTGGACCAGGGCGTTCGCGGGCTTCCTCGCCACCGCGGCCGACGACCTGGTGCCGCCCGCCGACATGGAGATGGGGTTCGCTCCCGAGCTGCTGCCACCCGAGTTCGGCTACGCGCTGGTGATGCCTGGGCCCGGCGACGAGCTGCGAGAGACCGGAGACCGGTGGGAGCAGGCCCTCGTCCTCTCCCGCATGGCGAGCGAGTGCTTCGTCGAGGCGAGGCGCCCGATCGTCGACTGCGCAAGCGACCCGACGGCACCACCGACAGCCGTGAGTACCGGCCTGACGAGAAGGACAGCACCATGACCGACGAGGCCCTCCGCATCGAGCGCCGTGGTCGGGTGGTGATCCTGGAGAACCAGGATGCCCCCCGGAACCGCATGACCTTCGAGTACATGGACGACCTCGAGCAGGCCGTTCTGGCCTTGCGTGACGATCGAGAGGTCCGTGCGGTCGTGGTCACCGCCGCGGGCGAGGAGCACTTCAGCGTCGGCATGGACCTCAAGCAGCTCATGTCGGGCGCGGAGGCCCGGGGAGGATTCGAGGCGGTGCTCGACCAGCGACTGCGGGTCCTGTCGTTGATCGAGCAGCTCCACGTGCCGGTGATCGCCACCATGTTCGGGTACTGCCTCGGTGGTGGGCTCGAGCTTCCCCTCGCATGCCACTTCCGCCTGGCCGCGACCGAGGGCGCTCGCATCGGCCTACCGGAACTCGACCTCGGAACCGTCCCCGCCTGGGGTGGCACAGCCCGACTCACCCGGACCGTCGGTCGTGCGCACGCGCTCGACATGATCCTGCGCGCGAAGAAGATCGATGGACCGACGGCGCTGGCCATCGGGCTCGTGCACGAACTCCACCCGGTGGCCGAACTCAAAGCGCGCGCCATCGAGCTTGCTGAAGAACTGGCGGCCCAGCCGCCCATCGCAGTGGCCGGCGTGCTCCGCGCCGTGGTGGGCGCCGAACATCTGCCGCTCGAAGATGCGCTGCGCGTCGAACGAGAGGCGGTGCGTCGATGCAGCAGCTCCGCGGACCAGGTCGAGGGAATGCGGGCATTCCTCGAGAAGCGGGAGCCGCACTTCGAAGGTCGATGAGCGGCGTTCGGCTGCAGCGCGGCGACGAGTGCCGGCCGACATGAGTGGTCGGGCCTGCGAGGATGACGCCATGAGCGAGTCCACGGAAGGAGGGGGCCCGAGCCTGGCGCGGCTGGTGGCGTCGACACCCCCGGATCGTGACCGCTTCGTCGACTTCATCCGGGGGGCGAGCATCCTCGTCGTGATCCTCGGTCACTGGACCGTGTCGGTGATCCTCTACGACGGCGACACGGTCACCGCCACCAACGTGCTCGGAACGGCTCGATGGCTGCAGTGGGCGACCTGGCTGGTGCAGGTCATGCCGCTGTTCTTCTTCGTGGGGGGCTTCTCCAATCTGCGGGCGATCACCCACGAGCAGCGGGAGGGACTCGGCTACGCCGACTACCTCCGTCGTCGGCTGGCCCGGCTGATGCGCCCGACGCTGGTCTTCGTCGTCGCCTGGATGCTCGCCGCCGCAGCCCTCGATGCCACGACGCTCGATCACGACACGGTCCATCTCGTGGGGTCCTTGGCCGCCCAACCGTTGTGGTTCCTCGCCGTGTACCTGATCGTCGTCGCGCTCGCCCCACCGATGGCGGCCGTCCATCGTCGGCACCCGGTTCTTCCGATCGTCCTGCTCGTGGGCGTCGTGGGTCTTCTCGACGTGGCCCGTTTCCATGGCGATCCCGGCGGCCTCTCGTTCGGCAACTACGTGCTGGTGTTCCTGTTCGCGCAACAGCTCGGCTTCTTCTACGGCGACGGTCGTCTCACTCGCTGGTCGGGCCGGTCGCTGCTGGCGATCTCGGCCTCCGCGTTCGCGCTGCTCGCCGTGCTCACGACGGTCGGTCCGTATCCCACGAGCATGGTGGGGGTGCCCGGCGAGGAACTCTCGAACATGAGCCCCCCGACGTGGTGCGTGATCGTCTTGACCCTGGCGCAGGTGAGCCTCGTGATGGCCCTTCGTCCCGCCGCCAATCGCTGGCTCCAGCGCAGACGGGTCTGGACCGCGACCGTCGCCGTGAACTCGCGGATCATGACGCTCTTCCTCTGGCACCTCACCGCGCTCGCGCTGGCCGCCGTCGTGCTGGTGCTGATTCTCGGCTTCCCTACGCCGGCAGCTGCCGCGGCGGGGTGGTGGTGGTCGCGGCCGGTGTGGATCGCTGCCGCGCTCGTCGTCCTCGCGGTCTTCGTCGCGGCATTCGGTTGGGCCGAACAACCGAGGCCAGCCCGGACGGCGAGCCGAACCGGACCGGCGGCCGCGGTGGTAGGACTGCTTCTCGTCGTGCGCGGGCTCATCGGCCTGGCGCTCAACGGATTCAGTCGGCTGTTGGACGCACCCGGCCGCTCATTCCTCGGTCTGGCTCTGAGCCCTCTGGCGAACACGGTCCTGATCGTCGTCGGCTACCTGCTGGTGCAGGGCGTCGGCATCCGGGGGCTCAGGGCGAGGTCGCGGGATCCGGCCGCGACACCCACGCACCACTGAGCACCAGCAGGCCCGCCGCGACGAGAGCGATCCGTGGGCCGGCGACCGACCCGGCCAGGCCGGCCAGGAGCGGGAAGACCACACGACTGCTGAGCAGCGCGATCCGTCCCACCACGCTGAGGAGAACGAAGGTCCGGCCGCGGTACTCGTCGGTGACCTGCTGTTGCAGAAGCGTGTACCCGGAGACCCACGCCACCCCACCCGCGGCCCCAAGTCCGAGGGTGACCAGGCCTGCGCCGAGCAACCAGACCGCGCCGGCCAGGACGATCAACCCGGCGCCGAGCACGACCATGGCCCACGTGAGCCGTCGATCGAATCCGTGGGCGGGCGCATCGCTGGGGCGGATCAGGCTGATCATGCCGCCGGCGAGGCCGATGCCGAGCGTGCTGATCAGCAGGCCGTAGCCGGCGTTGCCGACTCCGAGCGTGTAGACGGCGAAGAGTGGCCCGAGTGCCGTCAATGCTCCGGCGCCCACGAAGCCGACCACAAGGCTGAGGATCAGCGCCCGCACCCGGGGCTGGTCGTGCAGGAAGCGCCACTCGGCGGCGAGGTCGGTCCGAATCGGGCGTCGCCGCGACTCCGACCCGGCCCGCGGCCGGCCCCCGAGGTCGAGGCGAGAGACGATCACTGCCGAGACCGCGAAGGTGGCGGCGTCGAACCAGAGCGGCAGTGCCTCGGCCGAAGTACCGAACGGCCCGCCGCTGGTTCGGGTGAACGCGGCGAGCACGGTGAAGAGCGCGGCACCCAGCGGCAGGGTGCCGTACGACGTCAGGAGGTTGATGGAGTTCGCCTTCGCCAGCTCGTCGGGGCCGACGACCTTCGGGAGGGCCGCGTCGAGCGAGGGACCCCACAGCAGAGCCAGAGCCTCGATGAAGAACGAGATCGCGAAGATGCCGCCCAGATGGCCGACGAAGGGCAGGACGCCGTACAGGAAGGCTCGGCCGAGGTCGGCGATCACCATCAGCGTGCGCCGGTCGAACCGGTCGATCAGCACGCCCGCAACGGGCCCGAACACGAGCAGGGGCACGAGTCGGGCCACCATGACGCCAGCTACGGCGAAAGCGCCTCCCTGAGCGCCGCCCAGTCTCGCCACGAGGACGGTGACGGCGACGATGCCCGCCCAGTCGCCGATCGACGAGAGCAGCATCGCCCGCCACAACCGGGAGAAGGTGGGGTTGATCAGGTCGAAGCGGGTCCGCCGACCCTCTCCGCCATCCGCTCGGTCGCCACTGGCCACGTCGTACAGTACCGAGCGGTCAGAGGCGACCGCGGGCCGGTGAGGCAGACATGGCGTATTTCAGTTTGTTTGTCGTCGCTTTCGGGGTCGTGCTGGGGACGACGGAGGTCCTGCACCGCGGCCTCGGAGTGAGCGGGGAGGACACTCGACGGTTTGCGCATATCACCGGCACCCTGGTTGCCGCCACCCTGCCGTTCGCCCTGAGTTGGGGCCAGATCGTTCTCGTCGGCGGAACCTTCACCGTCCTGCTCGCGTGGTCGAGACAGCGCGGCACGCTTCAGGGGCTGCACGGCGTTGATCGCACGACCTGGGGCGAAGTGTTCTACCCGGCCGGATTGGCCCTGCTCGCGGCCCTGCAGCCCAGCCGAGAGCTGTTCGTCTACGGCACCCTGGTGATGGGTCTGAGCGACGGCGCCGCCGGGTTCGTCGGCCAGCATTTCGGTCGGCACCGCATCGGCATCGGGCCGGCCACGAAGTCGGTCGAGGGCAGCATGACGTTCCTGGTGACCACGCTCCTGGTGGGAGTGGCCGTTCTGCTCATCGGTGCTGAGGACGCGACGCTCCCGGTCCTGGCTGCGGCGGTCGCAGCGGTCGCGCTCACCGCCGTGGAGATGGTGCTGCCCTGGGGCCTCGACAATCTGCTCCTTCCGATCGCCGCGGCCGGGGTTCTCGGGTTCATCACGGGCCAGGTCGGGTGACGCCGCCCTTCACCCCAAATCGATGCAGGGCCACGTCGAACGCCGCATGGACTCCGACCCCGACCACCGCCAGGATCACGACCTCGTCGGCGGGCAGGGCAAGGACCCACCAGAGCAGGAGAGCGACTCCGATCACCGAGTCGGACTGGTCCACCAGGTACTGCACCGCTCGGCGCCAACCTTGTCCGTGGTCACCCGGATCGATGCCGAGGCGTCGTTTTACGAAGCTGTTGGGGAGCTCCGCCAGCAGGTAGGCGATACCCATCAGGGCGCCCAGCCCGGTCCATCCGTACCACGGCGCCGGGGACACCGGTGGGGCCAACGGAAGCAGGACCGTGGCGGCAACCGTCGTGGCCGAGACCATGACGATGACCCCACGGACCGTCTTGTTGTCACCGAACAGTCGATGTCCTCGCCACGAGCGGTCGGCATCGAGCGGAATGGCCAGACCCGGAAGCGGGTCCGATCGGATCACGGCTCCCTGGGCGACGCCCCCGAGGAGCATGACGGCGATGAGGAGGAACAGCTCCTGAGCCACCACCGAAACCTAACGGCGCCGGCAACCCTACCGGGGCACCGTCGAGCGCGCGAGGGTTGTGGGGTGGACGAACCTCCGGTGGAGAGGATCCTGCGAGGTCGCCGACTCGGACCCGACCTGCTCACGTTGTCGCGACCCGCGATCGGGGCAGCCGCGGGTCTGGCCGTCGCGGCAGGTCAGGGCGGGCTCGGCGGGTGGCTCTACCTCGTCTCCTATCTGACCGACGTGGCCGACGGGCTGCTGGCCCGGGCACTGGGCGTGAACTCACCAGCCGGCCAGCGGCTCGACGGGATCTGCGACCTGATCGCGATGTACGCGATCGGGCTGGGCCTCGTGGTTCGAGCGATGCTCGACGGGACGTGGGTGGTCGTCGTCCTCGTGGCAATCGTCGCCATCGGGGGCGACCTGCTGGACCGCTTCTGGGTGCCGGCCCACACGGTGGTCGGCAAGGCCCTCGGCGGGCTGACCCGGATCGGCACGTTCGGCATGTTCGTCTATTTCGCCCGACCGAGCCAGCGGCCGGTCCTGGTCGTGGCGGGTGCGCTCGTCTTCGTGTCGACCTTCTCCTACGAGGCAGTGGTCACGTGGCGCGAGATGCGTAGCGGTGACCGGCCGGTCCGCTGAGTATCGCTGAGACGCCGCGACCCGAAGCTACGGCGAGGCCGAGTCTCCCGGGTAGGGCTCGCCCGGGTGGTGGGCCTGCCACATCTCTCGGCTCATCGGGTGGTCCATGGATCCGGACATGGCGTCGGCGCCATGATCGGCGAGTTGCGCGGCGAACCAGTCGTGCAGGGCCGCCACCACGATCGGATCCGAGGATGAGTAGGTCAGCTGAGCGCCGCCGGGCACCTCGGCCGGGACGATCGAGAGTGCCGAGGCGTTCTGCTCGAGGGTCTTGAGTCCGGGCATGTCGGCTCCGTGGATCATCGCGGGGTCGCTGAAATTGCCGGCGGAGAACTCGGCGGCGATCGTGGTCATGTGCTCGCGGATGAGGCGCACCTGTTCGGCGTCGGTTTCGTCCCGGGCGACCACCGTCTGCACGCCGCCGCCATCGGTGTCGACGAAGGAGTGGGTGGTCTTGTCTAGATCGAACGGCATGACCGCCGCGCCGTTCTCGCGGACCTGGGCCTGTCGCTGCGCGGTGGCTTGCG
>Ga0315283_10005393_pt1 | contig 11287 bp, 9 predicted proteins | sample YL17G09_0_MG_FD_204541 | JGI IMG/M metagenome (GOLD analysis project Ga0315283, IMG submission 204541) | Sediment microbial communities from Yellowstone Lake, YNP, Wyoming, USA - YL17G09_0 | ecosystem: Environmental > Aquatic > Freshwater > Lake > Sediment | place: USA: Wyoming | collected...
TCCTTGCGGATTTCGACGTTCATGATGATCCGGTTATCCGGCGTGATCTGCGGCGTCACGTCGAGCCGGAGCACGGCCTTCTTGAACTGCACGGTCGCCGGGCTGTTCGCGGTGCCGGGCGTCACGTACGGTATTTCCGTGCCCTGTTCGATCTGCGCCTTCTGATTATCCCCGGTGACGATGCGCGGACTCGACACCACCTTGCCCCGATTGTCGGATTCCAGCGCCGAAAGCTCGAGGTTGATCAGGTTGCCGCTGCCGAGGTTGATCAGCGTCAGCGCGAGCGAGCCGGCGTTCGGGATTATCGGCAGATTGACGTTGAGCGCGGGCGAGTCCGAGTAGCCCGGCCAGGTGATGCCGGACGCGAGTTCGAACGGCGTCGGAGTGCGCGTATCGCGCGGCGAATTGAGCAGCGACGCGCCCTGCGTGGCGACGACCGGCTGCGTGCTGAGGCTGCCGGTCTGGCCGACCCCATAGCGGTTGTTGATCTTGAACGCGTTCTGGGCGCCGAAGCGAACGCCGAGCGCCTTGCTGAACTTGTCGCTCGCAATGACGATGCGCGCCTCGATCAGTACCTGGCGGATCGGCGTGACGATCTGCCGGATGATCTTGCGGATCTCCACGAGATTGGACGGGATGTCCTGCACGAACAGGATGTTCGACCGCGGGTCGACCATCGCGACGCCGCGCTTCGATATGAACGAACCCTGGCCGCCCGTCGTCGCGGTCTGTCCCGCCCCGGCGCCGAACTGTTGCTGCCTGTTCGTCGAGATCAGTCTGAGCAGATCGTCGGCCTTGATGTAGTTCAGCTGGAACGACTCGGAAACAAGCGGCTCGAGCTCGCCGATTTCCTTTTGCGCCTCCAGCTGCTGCTTCTCCTTCAACGCGAGTTCCTCGCGCGGCGCGATGAGCACGACATTGCCGTTCTTGCGCATGTCGAGGCCCTTCGTCTGCATGATGATGTCGAGCGCCTGGTCCCAGGGAATGTCCTTGAGTCGAAGCGTGAGGCTGCCGCTGACGGAGTCGCTGGTGATGATGTTGAGCCCGGTGAAATCGGCGATCACCTGCAGCACCGCACGCACCTCGACGTTCTGGAAGTTGAGCGACAGCTTCTCGCCCTTGTAGCCCTGGCGCGTGCCCTGCACGAGCTTGTTCGGATCCGCGACGATCGGCTTCACCTCCAGGATGAAGCGGTTGTCGGTCTGATAGGCCGAGTGTTCCCACAGCCCCTTCGGCTCGACGACCATCCGCACGTTCGAGCCCTGGGTGAACGTGTCGATGTTGAGGATGGGCGTCCCGAAGTCCTGCACGTCGAGGCGGCGCTCGAGATTGCGCGGCAGCGAGGTCTTGATGAAGTCGACGATCAGCGTCTTCCCCTGCTGCCTGATGTCGATGCCGGTCGAGTTGTCGGAGAGGTCGATGACGATCCGGCCTTCACCACCCGGGCCGCGACGGAAATCGACGTCACGAAGCGTGTGCTGGATGTCGCCGGGCCGTGCCTCGGCAAACCGCTGCACGACTTGCGCCTTGGCATCGAGCTGCTCGCTCTGGTCGAAGAGCGTCACCAGCACGGCATTGCCCTCGACCTGCGTCTCGAAAGTCTGCGGCCGGTTGAGATTGAAAACCACCCGCGTCCGGTTGCCGGACTGAATCACGTTGACGCTGCGCAGCGCGACATCCTCGATTGCGCGCTGGGTGGCGCCAAGGCCGTTGCCGGTGTCGAGAAAGTCGAGCGCGATGCGCGGCGGGGTTGCGATCGCGAAGCCTGCGGGTGGATTGGCGGGGGCGTTCTTCAGCACGAACTTGACGATCGTCCGTCCGGAAGTCCCTTTCGATACGGTCATCGAGTCGATGCTGTTGGCGGTCTGCGCGAAAGCCGCGCCGGACCCGGCCAACGCCAGGAGAGCGAAGAGCCACGCGAACGCGCCGCGGGTCGGTCGCCCCCGGGTCACGAGGGTGTCTAGCCAAACGAACGCGCTCATTTTCTTCGCTCCTGTGTCTTGGTCTCGGCCTGGATCAGCTGCAGCGTGCCGGTCCGCTCGGTCCAATCGCCGCTGCCGTCCTGCACCAGCTCCTTCAAACGGAGCTCACTGTCGGTGATGCCGGTGATCACGCCGAAATTCTGTCCGACGTAGTTGCCTTGCGTCACCTGATAGACGTCCTTTTCCGGCGTGCGCACCAGCGCGTAGGTCGCTTTGCCCTGGGCCAGCGTTCCCACCATGTTGAGGGACTCCAGTGGATAGGACTCGAGCGCTTCGCGGCGCCGCGCGAGGTCCGGCGCAAGCTTGTTGCCTCCCTTCGTCGGCTCGATCTTGCGCGGCTTGAAGGGATCGGGCAGATCGAAAGCGTTGTAGGCGAACGGCTCGTAAGGCTTTATCTGCGGCAGCGGATCCACGCGCCCGCGCGCGCCCTTGCCCTGGTCAGCCATCCACGCGCGGAGATCCTGGTGGCTCTCGCCACCGCATCCCGCCAGCGCGACGCACGCACCCAACGAAAGCGCAAGCCAACGCTTCATTTCTTGGCCTTTTCCTTGTCCCTGGCGTCTTTCACCGCCTTGCGCTGCTTGGCGAGCTCGTCCTCGTCGAGATAACGGAACGTCTTCGCCACGGCATCCAGCGTGAGCACACCCTTGTCGTTCGCTATCGCGAGATCGTTCAGCGTGACGATCCGCGGCAGCAGCGCGACGTCGCTCGCGAACGCGCCCATGTCATGGTAGTTCCCCGTGATCTTCACCGCGATCGGCAGTTCCGCGTAGAAATCGGCCAGCCTTTCCTGCGCGGCGGGCTTGAACAGCTCGAATTGCAATCCGCGCCCGAGCCCGGCCTGGTTGATGTCGGTGAGCAACGCATCCATCTCGGCCTTGTTCGGAAGCTGTTTCAGGAGCGCGCCGAACGACTGCTCGACCTCTTTCAGCTGCTGGACGTAGATATCGTAATTGATCGCCTTGGCCTTCTTGACCGCGTACTGCTCCTTCAGCTTCGATTCCTCTTCGCGCACGCGATCGAATTCCTCGTACCGGTCCTTCCAGTCGAGCACCGCCCCCGCGATGAGGATCGCTATGAAGATGATCGAAAGCACGGCCACGCGCGGGAGCAGCGGCCAGCTGCCGACCTCGCGAATATTGAGCCGGCGGATGTCGTCGAGGTTCATATGCCTTTAGCCTTTAGCCGTCTTGGCCTTGGCCGGGCTCGCCGGCGCGGTCGCAGGCGGTGGCCGCGCGCCCGCCGCGGGCGTGGCCGTCGGCTCCACGGGCGGCGCGGTCTGCTTGATCTGGACGTTGAGCGTGAACTCGTTGACGCGGAGGTCCTTCGTGATCGGCGAGGGGACCGACTTGATCTCGACCAGCTCCGGCTGCCGGAGCCAGGGCGACGACTCGATGTTGCGCATCAGGGTCGAGACGCGCGCGTTCGATTGCGCATAGCCGACCATCGTCACCCTGGCGCCCGTCTGCTTCAGCGACTTGAGGTAGATCCCGTCGGGCAGCTGCCGCACCATCTGGTCGAGCAGGTGGACCGCTTCCGTCCGGTTGGACTGCAGCGTTTCGACCACCTGCTTCCGTGCAAGCAGAGCCTGCGTCTGCTCGCGGAGCTTGTCGATCTCCTTGATCTGTTCGTCGAGCTTGCCGATCTCCGCCTTGAGCAGGCTGTTGCGATCCATCTGGGTTGCGATTTGCGCGTCGAAGATCCCGTGCACCCCGAACACCACCGAAATACCCAGGATCGCGAGGAAGATCGACGACGAAATGAACTGGCGCTGGCGCGCCTGCCGCCTCTGCTCGCGGTGGGGCAGGAGGTTGATGCGGATCATTCGAAGCTCCGCAACGCCAGCCCGCAGGCGATCATGAGCACCGGCGCATCCTGCGCGAGCTGCCGCGGCCGGATGCGATCGGACGTGGCCATGTTGGCAAACGGGTTGGCGATGACCGTGGTGACTCCGGCGCGCTTCGCGACGAGTTCGTCGATCCCCGGCAGCAGCGCACAGCCCCCGGCGAGCACGATCTGATCGACCTGGTTGTAGGAGGTCGATGTAAAGAAGAACTGAAGCGCGCGGGTGACCTCGAGCGCCAGCGTTTCCATGAACGGCTGCAGCACATCCGCGTCGTAATTCTCCGGCAGACCCTGGCTCTTTTTCGCCGATTCGGCCTCGTCGGGCGTCAGGTTGAACGCCCGCTGGACGTCATGCGTGAGCTGGTTGCCGCCAAACGCCTGGTCGCGGGAAAAGAGAAACTGGCCGTTGCGCAGTACGTAGAAGTGCGTGACGTGCGCGCCGATGTCCACCAGCGCGATATTCTGATCGCGGCCGCTCGCCGGCAGCGTCGGCGAAATCAGCTCGAACGCCTGCTGCATCGCGTAGGACTCGACGTCCATCACCCGCGGCTTGAGGCCGGCCGCGTCCGCGACGGCTACCCGATCTTCGACCTTTTCCTTGCGGGAGGCCGCAATCAGAACTTCGGACTCCTCGGGATTGTTCGGCGCGGGGCCGAGCGTCTGGAAGTCGAGGTTCACCTCGTCGAGCGCGAACGGGATGTACTGGTTCGCCTCCGCCTCGACGAGGAGTTCGAGGTCGACCTCCTTCTGGCCGGCAGCGACGATGATCTTCTTGGTAATGACCATTGCCGCGGGCAGGGCAAGCGCGATGCTCCGGTTCCGGCTGCCCAGCCGCTTGTGGGCACGTTTCAGCGCGTCGCTGACCAAGTCCAGGTTGGCGATGTTGCCGTCCGTGACCAGGTCCCGGGCCAGGGGCTCGATCACGTACCGCTCAAGGCGATAGGCACCCTTCCCGGTTTCGGCGAGCTCCACCAGCTTGAGTCCCGTGGAGCTGATGTCGACCCCGATCAAGGACGGGTATTTCGTCTTGAAGGTGTCGAGCAGGGAACTGAGTTTTTCAGCGAGCATAGCAACCTTGGACGCAATGCTGATAATCTACATTAAAGATTGGCAGCAAGTATCAAGCTTGTCAAATTGTTTGCCTTCCGGGGGATGCATTTGTTGTAAGCCCGCCTATAATCCCGGCTCCCCCCCTCCAAACGGGCAAGTTTTATTCCCCCATGCTAAGGCGATGGCTCCTTTACGTCGGGTCCGTCCTGCTTGGCTTGGGCGTGGTCGGGGCCCTCCTGGGCGCCTTTGTCCTGGCACTCCTTTATCCGACGCTCCCGTCGCTCGAAAACCTGACCGACTACCGGCCGAAGATACCGCTTCGGATCGTATCGGCCGAAGGCGACCTCCTGGGTGAGTTCGGCGAGGAACGGCGGGCGGTCGTCAGTATCGGCGACGTCCCGGAGGTCATGAAAAAGGCCATCCTCGCGGCCGAAGACGAGCGCTTCTATTCGCACGGGGGAGTCGATTACCTGAGCGTCCTGCGGGCCGCCGCCTCCAATCTGGCGTCCGGAACCCAGCAGGGCGCCGGTACGATCACCATGCAGGTAGCCCGCAATTTCTTCCTCACCCGGGAGAAAACGATCACCCGCAAGTTGCGGGAAGTCCTGCTTGCCTGGAAGATCGAGGCCAACCTGTCCAAGGACGAGATCCTGCAACTCTACGTCAACCAGATCTTCCTTGGGCAGCGGGCGTACGGCTTCGGAGCGGCCGCCCAGATCTATTTCGGCAAGCCATTGAAAGACGTTTCCGCGGCCGAGGCGGCCATGCTCGCCGGGTTGCCCAAAGCACCGTCGGCCTTCAACCCGGTCAGCAACCCGAAACGTGCGAAAACGCGGCAATTGTATGTGCTCAGGCGAATGCACGACTTGAAATACATCAGCGACGACCAGTTTCGAGAAGCACAAATCGCGCCACTCGCCGTGCGTCAGGGACTGCGCGAGGTCACCCCGATTCGCGCCGAGTTCATCGCCGAAATGGCTCGGCAGGTCGTATTCGATGCCTATGGCGACGAGGCCTACACCAAGGGCCTGACGGTCCACACGACGATCCGAAGGCCGGACCAGGAGGCCGCCTATGCTGCAGTGCGGCGAGGCGTGCTGGAATACGATCGTCGCCACGGCTACCGGGGTCCCGAGGCCTATGCCAGCCTGCCGGAGGAAGCGAACGAGCGGGAAGCCGTCCTGGAGAGGCTTTTTCAGGAGGCGGCCGAAACCGACGGCCTCGTGCCTGCCGTCGTGACCGACGTCGGCCCGTCGACGGTCAACGCCGTGCTCGCCGACGGCGAAGCGGCGGAGATCACCGGGGACGGCCTCAGGTTCGCCGCGCGCTCGTTGGGCGAGAAGGCCGCGGCCGCCACGCGTATCCGGCCGGGTGCCCTGATCCGCCTCGCCCACGACGCCAAGGGGAGGTGGGAGATCACCCAGATACCCCAGGTGGAATCCGCGTTCGTGTCGATGCGGCCGGACGACGGCGCGATTCTTTCGCTCGTCGGCGGTTTCGATTTCGATCGCAACAAGTTCAATCACGTCACCCAGGCGCAGCGCCAGCCGGGATCCGCTTTCAAGCCGTTCATCTACTCGGCCGCACTGGAGAAGGGCTTTACGCCGGCAACGGTCGTCAACGATGCGCCGTTTTTCGTCCCGGCCGACAAGGCGGGGGGCGAGGATTGGGAGCCCAAGAACTACGACGGCAAGTTCGAAGGCCCCATGCGGGTCCGGGCGGCGCTCGCCAAGTCGAAGAACCTGGTGACCGTTCGCGTGCTGCAGGCGATCGGACCCCAATATGCGCAGGATTACATCGGCCGGTTCGGATTCGACCCGAAGCTGCACCCGCCCTACCTGACCATGGGCCTGGGCGCCGGTTCGGTGACGCCGATGCAGATGGTGAGCGCCTACGCGGTCTTCGCCAACGGCGGCTATCGCGTGGCGCCGTACTTGATCGCCCGGGTCGTCGACGCCAAGGGCAACGTGTTGTCCGAGTCCTCTCCGGTCGCTGCCGGCGAGAATAGGGACCAGGCGATCGACCCGCGCAATGCCTGGATCATGACCTCGCTGCTGAGGGACGTCGTTCGCGTCGGTACCGCCCAACGCGCGCTGTCCTTGAACCGCCCGGACCTGGCCGGCAAGACCGGCACGACCAACGAAAACGTCGATGCCTGGTTCTGTGGCTATAACGCCGCGATGGTCGGCGTGTCCTGGATCGGCTTCGACCAGCCGAAGACGCTGGGCACCGACGAGACCGGCGCCCGCGCGGCGCTCCCGATCTGGATTGCGCAAATGGCGAAGGTGCTGAAAGGTACGCCGGAGGCGGTATTGCCGATGCCGAACGGGATCATCGCCGTTCCGATCAACGCCGAATCGGGACTGCGCGACGAGTCCGGCGGCCTCACCGAATACTTCTTTGCCGAGTTTCCGCCGCGCGGCCGCGACGACAGTCTGGCGCCGGGCAAGACCGGGAAGGATATCCGCGACCAGCTTTTCTAGGGTCTCTGTCAACACTATGTCCGCCGCGCGCAACCATGGCCGCTCCGATGGCCTCCGCGTCCAGCGCGATCGCATCCGGATTGCACAGGCTGCCGCGCGCCTCATTGCCGAGCACGGGATTACGGACTGGACGCTCGCCAAACAAAAGGCGGCCCGGCAGCTTCTGCTTCCGGAAACGGCGCCGCTTCCTTCCAACGACGAGATCGAGGCAGCGCTCGCCGACCACCACGCGCTTTTCGGCGGCGACGCCCATGCCACCGCGCTGCGCCGGCAGCGTACCGAGGCCCTCGGCTGGATGCGAAAGCTCGCGCAGTGGCAGCCGCTCCTCGTCGGCGGCGTCGCTGCGGGTTGGGCGACCGAACACAGCGACGCGCGGCTCGAACTCGTCGCGGACGACCCCAAGGCCGTGGAGATGGCGCTCGCTGGCGTCGGTGTCAGCTACGCGGCGCTGCCGTCGCGCGCCGACGACGCCGCCACGCACCTGCGCATCGATTCGCCGCGTGCCGCCGTGAGACTTGCGATCCTCAGCCCGCAGCAGCGGCGAAATCGTCCGCGGCAAACCGAGGAACCACGGCTGACCGCGGATGCGGTTGCCGAACTGATCGCCCGGGATTCCGGAACCTCGGCCTAGGCCACAAGCCGGGCGCGACGGAGCGGGAGGGTCGGCGCCGGGCTTCGGGTGCCGCGAAGCGCGTCCGCCGGTGGGTCCGCGCGTCGCCGAATCAATGTGGAGCGGCGAGCCAGCCGGCCGCGGCGAGCGCAAAATAAGTGAGTATCGCGTCCGCCCCCGCGCGCTTGAACCCCGTGAGCGTCTCCAGCACGCATGCGCGCTCGTCGAGCCAGCCGTTCTGCGCGGCCGCTTTGAGCATCGCGTATTCGCCGGACACCTGGTAAACCGCGGTCGGCGCCCCGAATGCCTCCTTGACCCGGCGAACGATGTCGAGGTAGGGCATCCCCGGTTTCACCATCACCATGTCCGCGCCTTCCGAGAGATCGAGCCACACCTCGCGCAGTGCCTCGTCCGAATTCGCGGGGTCCATCTGGTAGGTGTACTTGCTGCCGCCGCCCAGGTTGCCGGCGGAGCCCACGGCATCGCGGAACGGCCCGTAGAACGACGACGCGTACTTGGCCGAGTACGCCAGGATGCGCGTCCGCTGCCACCCGGCGCGGTCCAGCGCCTCGCGAATCGCGCCGATGCGGCCGTCCATCATGTCCGACGGCGCGACCATGTCGACACCGGCCTCGGCCTGGCAGAGCGCCTGCTTGACGAGCGCGGCGACGGTTTCGTCGTTCATCACATGGCCGGTGGTGTCGATGAGCCCATCCTGGCCGTGGCTCGTGTAGGGATCGAGTGCCACGTCGGTGATGATGCCAAGCTCGGGGAATCGCTCTTTCAGCGCCCGCACCGTGCGCGGCACCAACCCGTCGGCATGCCACGCCTGCGCGCCGTCCGGGGTCTTCAGCGCCGGCGCAATCACCGGGAACAGCGCGATCGCCGGGATGGCGAGTTCGACGCAGCGCTCGGCGTCGCGGAACAGCAAGTCGACGCTCTTCCGCGCGACGCCCGGCAGCGAGGCCACGGGCTCCTCGCGCTTGGTGCCGTCGAGCACGAACACCGGATAGATCAGGTCGTCGGCGGTGAGCCGGTGCTCGCGCACGAGCCGCCGCGAGAAATCGTCGCGGCGCATCCGCCGCATCCGCCGGACCGGGTAGTGCCCTGTGTAATCGAAGCCCATGATCGGAACCTGCGTCTCGCGTCTCGCGGGGACTGTCCCGCCGCACATCGTAGCCGGTCTTGCGCGGCCGCGGCAAACGCACGTCGACGCCGGCTCGGGTGCCGTCGGTCCGGCGGGAAGTGGGGACCTGGGTTCCGTCGACCGCCTGGCGCTGGCCGCGTGGCGCGCGAGGGCGTCCCGCCCGACCGGCCGCACGGAACTCCGATCACGGTCGACGGTCTATGGTGCAGACGGCAACGTCTCCCGCTTTCCTCCCTGAGCGGGCATCCTCGGCTGCGATCAAACCTGCCGGGGGTCTTTCGGGCCCCGCGCCATTCCCCTTGAGCGCGGGGTCCTTTCTTTTGCGTCGACGGTCGCCGGCGCCCCGCCATCGAACACCGATTCGCCGAGCCAGCCGGCCAGCATCGCCTCCGCCGCCTCGATGCCGATGCGGCGCGTCGCCGAGAATGCCACGACCGCGATTTGCGCGGCATGAACCGGAAACGCGGTCCTCACATCGCGCTCGATCAGGCGTTGGGCAACGCGCTGCGCGGCCGCCGCGAACTTGTCCATCTTGGTCGCGAGTACAAGCACGGGCCGCCCGCTCGTGAGGTAGCTCGCGAGCAACAACCGGTCGAGGTCGGAGATCCCGCGACGCGCGTCGACGACCAGCACGAGCCCCACCAGCGATTGCCGCATGGCGAGATACCGTGCGAGGAACTCCTGCCAGTGGCGCTTCAGCGCCTGCGGTACCGCCGCGTATCCGTAACCCGGCAGGTCGGCGAGCAGCGCGCCGTTGCGCAGGCGGAAGAAGTTGATCTGCTGCGTGCGACCCGGCGTCTTGCTCGTGAACGCGAGCCGCGTCCGGTTGGCGAGCGCATTGATCGCGCTCGACTTGCCGGAGTTGGAACGCCCGGCGAAGGCGATCTCCGGCGGACCGGGGGGCGGCAACTGCAGGTCGGTGGCGACGGTGAGCAGGAACTCGGCATTCTGAACCGGATGCTTCACCGCGCGGGGATTTGCCGGTCGTGAACGCGCGGTCCGGCTTTGGCCGGGTTCGGCGATTCCGTTACAATGCATCGTTCTTGCACCATTGGTTCGGCGCTGCATGGGCGAGGAAACCGGAGCCGCCGCCGGCATGCCCACCACCGCCTTCGAGGAGTCACCCGATGAAATGCATGTTGCTGCTGGCTGCGGTTGCCGGCGCGGTATCCGCGATCGCGGGGGAGGCGCAGGTTCCGGCCGATAAGCCCGATCTCGCCCGCGCCCAATCCATCGTTAAGGATGTCTGCGCCGCGTGCCACGGGACCGACGGCAACAGCGCGAGCCCCGCGAATCCGAACCTTGCGGGACAGCCGGCCGAGTATATCACCCTGCAATTGATGCATTTTCAGTCGGGTGTGCGCGTAAATCCGGTGATGCAGGGAATGGCGGCAGCGTTGAAACCCGAGGACATGAAGGCGCTCGGCGTCTACTTTTCGCAGCAGAAACCCAAGGGTCTCGCGGCGAAGGATGCGGCGCTCGCGACAGCCGGACAGAAACTCTTTCGTGGCGGCGATACCGCGACGGGCATTCCGGCGTGCGCCGCATGTCACGCGCCGAACGGCGCCGGCATCGCGAAGAACTACCCGCGTCTCGCCGGGCAATACGCCGACTACAACTATGCGCAGCTGAAGGCGTTCAAGAACGACGAGCGCGGCGCGGACAAGGACGGCAGGGACGTCAATGGCAAAATCATGACGACGGTTGCTTTCAAGATGAGCGACGCCCAGATGAAAGCCGTTGCCGAGTACACGGCCGGATTGCGCTGACAAGGCTGAACCCATCCCTCGTGGTCGGCGGGATCATCGGGCCCTCCGTCAGTCTCTGCTTCCGCCGCCGACGGCAATTTCGCGTTCTGATTCCCGCGCTCGGCCGCCGGCCGCGCACGCGGTCGAAGTCTCAGGCTCGCGGCATCGTCTCGACCGGGCTCGCAACGCAGTCCGCGAGCGCCTCGCGCCAGGGGGGCAACGCGAATCCGAACGTCGACTCGAATCGGGCGGTCGCGAGAACGCCATACGGAGGCCGGCGCGCCGGCGTCGGATACCGGGCGGTCGGAATCGGCACGATGCGTGGCCGCGACGCGTCGCCCACGATCGCGCGGGCGAAGTCGTACCAGCTTGCCTGCCCGGTCGACGACAGGTGATAGAGCCCCGAGCGTTCCGCGACGGCA
>Ga0315283_10005396_pt1 | contig 11285 bp, 19 predicted proteins | sample YL17G09_0_MG_FD_204541 | JGI IMG/M metagenome (GOLD analysis project Ga0315283, IMG submission 204541) | Sediment microbial communities from Yellowstone Lake, YNP, Wyoming, USA - YL17G09_0 | ecosystem: Environmental > Aquatic > Freshwater > Lake > Sediment | place: USA: Wyoming | collected...
CCTATACGTTGGGCCACCCTCCAAACCGCTATACTATACCAATGCCGTTTGCCAATCCCATTGATTATATGCGATTAGAGGGATGCCCTCAAATCGCCAATCCTCTAACTTATATGCTATGCGTTATAGCCTGTCAAATCGCCAAACGGAGGGGCATGGTTATACACTATCGGATTGGCAAACGGCGGGCTCCGGCCGGGGGCGGGTTTAATAGTGCGGATTGGCGTTTAACATTGACGGAAGGCAATAGCCTAAATCGCCTAATACCATAGATAAAACGATATAGAATCGCCTTCGCTATGATGGGAAAGAACGCCCATATTGAGGTATGCGTTATGATCCTGGCGCCGATTGCCCGTTTGACTGATCGTAGATTACTCAATTGCCAATCCTCCCGCGGGCATATCCTTTGCAGTTGCGGGATCATCCCCCGCCCAAATGACTTGTCCTTTATCGTCCCGATATTCTATGATTCCCGTTTCATCGGCATACGTGAAATAGTGATACTTCGGTAAATGCCGAATCGCGGGCGCCGCTTCGGAAAAGTAATCTTCCATTAATGAAATGTCATTCTTCGAGTGTAAACGAAAGGTGAAAACTTCCTCGGCAATTGACCGGATCAGTACCGGAGTATTTACCGGGCGCCTTGCTATAGCCCATACCCAAGTATCCCGATGCCTCCCTTCGTCCAACAATTGACGGAAATAGTACGGGATATCCTTCCCTGTCCGGATCCGCTGCACTTCATCCCAAACTACTACCACGTTTTCCGCTTCCCGTTCTAACAGTACATACCCTAGCGCGTTTGCCTGATACGCTTCCCGGCCGGAGTTGACCCGCACGCATACTCTCCGCGGGGAGCCGGATAGCAGATGTTCGACGGCTGCACGCCAGGTAGGCGCCAGGGCCGCAACGTCCTCGAAATTATCGGGATAGGGTGTTGCTATCAGGACCCTGTACCGGTCCGGGAGGATTGCTATTTCCTGTCCCGCCCGGACCGTTTTTCCCCATCCCGACAGACCCGTATACAGGCGATGCCTTGGCATCGATTAGTTTGCCTTTCGATTCTTTCCGTCCCTTGTACCAATCCAGGACCGCGCCTATTGCGATACCAGCGTACCATATGCCGGAGATTGCGGCGCGCAAATGCAATAGAATAAGGGACGGTTCTACGTTGTATCGTCTCGAATATCCCTCGACTGTCCGCCCGTGAAAACTTTCTTCCTCCGGCGTCATTGGTCGCCCTAACCAATCGCGCGGTACGCGAAGGACCATAAGGGCTTCCTTCGCCTCGAGCTCCGGGTCAACCTTGTGTGCTTTCGGTTTCGATTCCTTGTCCGCCCCCTTGCCTTCCGTGCGCCATTTGCCTGTGTGTCCCTTCGGACCCTCCCCGTCCGCTTCTATCTGCGCGTTCGTCCGCCGGTGACGGCGCTTGACCGGACCCACTTCCTCCCCTTCCGGATCGTCGGGGGTTAGGATTTCCTCGAAGCCGTCTTTTTCTGGCATGGTTTAATCCCCTAACGGGTTCACGACTCCGAGGATATCAAACACGGACCGCTTCCGCGGCTTCCCGCAGGGCGCCGCTTCCGGCGCCTTCGGACCCGGTACACTCCACTGCCCGGTATCCGGATTGTACCGGGCGCCGCACGATGGACATATCAGGGCCGGTACCGCCACAATCTCAGCGGGCGCCCCTGGCATGCCCTGAGCGGGGGGTTTCGACTCTCCCGCGGGTTCCGCCATGAAACACGCCATGATGCCCCTCTTAGAAATGTACCTTGACCGAGACGAAATCCCCCAGCCCTAAACCCGTTCCGGCGATTCCGCCCGGCGCCGGAAATAGGTAACCCTTTACGAGTTCAAAAACGCGGACAGAGTAGACCTTGACCCCTCCCGTGGCTACCACGTCCACGGTTAGGAATGCGGCGAGTCCGGCGCCGATTGTGACGGCGAGACCGACGACGGAGAAGATTTTCCAAACCATTTTTGACTCACTTTCGTCCATCCGTCTATCGCCGTTTGGGCTATCACTCCAAGGCGATAGGTGCCCAGTTTATCAATCACAATCACGAAAAAGAAAACGCCCACGCCTTCGAGGATAACCGTACCCGCGGCGCCTGCAAATACGCTTAGGGCGTCCATAGCGTCGGTTTTTCTCCTCGGCAGTGTGGGCAGAATTTTAGTAGAATGTCCACCTTGGATTCTACACGTGCAAGACGTACCGGAAAAGCAAGCCATGCCCAAATGAACCCTACTGCCTTGTAGGCGAGTTCACTCACAAGACTTCCTTTCCGTTGTGCTCTATGATCGTACCGGGGGGATCATGCTTGCGCCGATATCCGCATTTCGGGCAGAGCGAGCGAGATATCGGCCCGTCGCGTTTCCCGTCTTTCCATACATAGAAGATATCTATCGGGTTCGGCAGATTCTCCGTTCCGCAATCCGTACACCAATGACTGTTATGCCATTTTTTGGCGCCCCCTCCCGATAGGAAACCATCAAGCCAATCCATGATTTCCGGCCCGCGCTCTTCGATGATCCGGACACACTCGGCAAGGAGAAGCCGGAGGATCTCTCCGAGGATATCGGGCGCGGGTTTATGGTTAAACGGTTTACCTTGTAATGAATCGTTCATGGCTTTAAGTCCATGCAACATTTGCGGTATAATCCCGCAATGCCTTTATGATTTCATTGTGTCGGGACCAGTGAGCTTCTCCGGGTTTCAATACCGCGGCGGTCCGCTGGAATCCGAAATTTGATCCAACGGGTTCCGCATTCGGACAGGCTACCCTATCCGCCGCTATTGAAGCGTATTCCCGCCCGGCAAGCGCCGGATTCAATAGCAGACACTTACCGGCGAATCCGGCATCTCCCCAAATCTTCGCGGTCCCCAAAAAGTCGCCCGGAATTGTGATTACGCAACCATTATTGATCGCGTCGAGAAGATATAGTTTTATTGAAAGCGCATAAATTGACAAGGGGGTTAGCGCTCCGGCAATGTTAATCATGGTTCCCGTAATGCTGCCCCCGGCGGAGAAGTCTACCCCGCACACAAACGTAGTAGTTACTCCGGCGATTTTCAGCGAAAACCGATCCCCGTTGACAAGATTGGCAAGGAGTGTCAGGAATTGCGCCTGCCGAATTCCTGCGCCATTGGGTTGCGCCGCCGCCCGGAATTGATCGGCAATCAGGCAAGGGGCGCCCCATGCTAAACCATCAGCCGGTGAACCCCCGCCGAGTTGTGATACCACGGCGCAATCATCGGCCGCGGCGCCCGCTACCGCTTTCATTCTCCCCGCGCCGTCCCGTATCGGGAGGGCGCCCGGAGTAGCGGCGGCGGCGATAGCAACTCCGGCAATGACGCCCGGCGCTTGAACGGTAACCGCGGATCCGTTCGGGATTGTCCCCGGTAGGTGATCCAACGCGGTATCAATCCCGTGCTGGCGTGCATGCCCGCCGAGTTGTGAGACCACGGCGCAATCATCAGCCGCGGCGCCTGCTACCGCTTTCATCCGCCCCGCACCGTCCCGTATCGGAAGGGCGCCCGGAGTAGCAGCGGCGGCAATGGCAACTCCCGCAATGGCTCCCGGCGCTTGAACGGTAACCGCGGATCCGTTCGGGATTGTCCCCGGTAGGTGATCCAACGCGGTATCAATCCCGTGCTGGCGTGCATGCCCGGCCGGTACTGGTACGTAAATTCCGGCCATGGTTATTGCTCCCGCACTTGTATGTCTACGTCAACAAAACCCGTTCCGATCGGGACGTTGACGAAGCTCCATGCGCTTTCCGGCCGGTCCGCCGCGCCCATGATGATGATGGTTCCAGGGGGGAGGATAGGCCCCACGTTGACCGGTCCGGCATCGCCTACCACCCGGACGCCTAACCATCCGGCGCCCGGCGCCGCGGGAACCTGGAAAAGGAGGAATCGCCGGGCCGGATTGTACGGAATCTGTGGCGTAAGCGGTCGCACGTCGGTAACTTCCGCCCCGTATACTATCGGTCGCGCGCGCGTTCCCATGATCCCCCCTACAAGGTCCGGCAAGGGCCTTGGCGTGCCCCACGCGGAGATTTTACCGCTTCCAGGGCTTCCATCCGAGGACCCCTACTACGACGGCCGCCAGGACGGCTGCGCCCCCTACGATCCACCCCCAACCAACCCCCATGATTCCGCCCGTACCGGCAGTGTTTTGCTTGGGTTCGGTCGCGGCGGCACCTTGGTTGACTCCAACGGGCGCCGCCTGCCCGGTATCAGCCGCATGCTGAGCCGCCTGATATCCGGAAATGTTCTGCCCGGCTGCTTGCAGGAAAGTACCGGCCTGCTGTCCGGCCGTTTGGTTCCCGGCTGCATACCCTGCAAGACCCACCGCCGCCGCCAGTAACCCGAACGTCAGTTGAGTTTCGGCCGCCGCCATGCTTGCACCTTTTCAATAAGGGCCGCTTTAACGGCCGCCAATGCCGCCAGGACGCGAACCATGAACCCGCCAGGAACCACGGAGGGGGGCGCTTCCATCGGCGCCCCCGTTGGGGTTACAAGCGGCTCAACCGAAGGCGCCGATTCTTGGGGCGAATTGAGCCGTGCCCGGACCGCTTGTATCCGCCCCTGGAGATCCTCGAAGTACGCTTTTTCCGAGTCCGATAGCGCCGAAAAATGGCGCTTCAACTCCAAGGCCGCTTCCTCTTTTAGCATCCCTTCGAGGTATACGGCATCGGCGCCCCGTACGTCCGGAGTGTACTGCATCCCTCCCGCCGCCGCCGCTGCGCTCAGGAGGTCTTCGCTTACTATGGGGCATCCCGCTGCTACTTCGGACGCAACGGCCGATAGCGTGGTACGGTTCTTTTCTAGCTCCGATGCTTCGGCCTTTGCTACGGTTGCGCCATAGTTTAGACCGGCTGCACCGGCAAGGCAAGCCGCACCGATAACCGTACCGATGCCAGGATATCCCTGCGCTACGGTCCCGGCCGTTGCCAGGACGGCCGCCCCCGCTTGGCCGTACTCTTTTAGGTTCGCTTCTGCTACACGCATCGGGCCGGGGGAGTTGTAGTTATGGGAGATTTCCCACGCCGCACGTGCAGCCGCTTCCGCCTGTTCCGGGCTACCGCCCGCGAGGAGGACCCCTTGCCGGAGTTCCTCCCTCCCGGCTGCTTGCTGTGCGCGCCTGTTTTCTTGGCTCTTTTTCGCCGCTCTGCTACCGTAAAGCGCCATTGTCCGCCCCTCGTAAGACTCGGTCGGAATCGGGCATCGGGGCGCCCTTACCACGCCCCGATAGCCCCATGCCGAACGGGTCTACCCGCCGACGTACTTAGCGTTTCCGCGTTCGAGGAGGACCAGATTCAGCCCCGCAAAGGTTCCGGGTGCGCCGGCCGGACCGGCTGCGGAATAGGGAAGCCGGAATTGTTCGAGATTGGTAGTTTTCGGTGCCGAAGCGTGCGAACGCTCGCCGTCCAAATCGATCCAGTAAATCCCGTCCGGCGCATCGTACCGCCGTTCGAGGACGTTCATAGATTTCAGGAGTGCCGTAGGAATGGCTTCCGGGAGGTTCGGGAGGTTCGCTAACTGGAGGCCTACCGTCTCGAGCTGCAGGGGATCCCGCACCCCGTCGTCGGTTGCCATGAGGCCGATGCTGAGGACCTGCTCGCCCCTGTCAAGGTCTTTGTTGAGGAAGGGGGCATAGGCGCGAGCGGCTGCAATCTGCTCGAAGTCGTCGATCATTCGTAACTGATCTTTCGTTGACTTGTCAAAGATTGCCTGTTCCGCGCTCGTGAGCTCGTACACGTGAGCGTACACGCGGTATTCGAGTTCGGTAAGGGTTACGACGCCGCCAATTCCGTTGACAAGCATTTCGTCCACGTTTGCCGGAGTGAAAATGGAGAAGTCCAGCGTTTTGCGCGCCCACGAACGAAGCATAGTCGCAACCTGTGCGGTCTTCGAGGTTCCCGGAGTTTCATCCACGAAAGGGATCCGAGTAGTGTGCACGATCGTATGATCGGCGCCGATCGTTCCCACTGCCGGATCAAGAATGAAATCGTCTTCCACGCCATGCATGGGTTCGAGAACCGAGCGGACCAATGCCCGGTGATTGGCATTGATCGGCATGTCGGCATCCGTCTTCAACTGGACGCGATCCATCATCCGGAGGTGCGCATCCTGCGCATAGACGGGCGCCGCACCGCCGCCGTCGTCGGCGAGGAGGGCCGTCGTGACGATCATAAGCGCCCTGAACAGGAAATTGCGCGGAATCTCGATTTTCCGGGCGCGTCCGCCGAGACCGGCCGCCAGGACCGGCTCGAAATCGTGAATCGAAATGATCTTTTCTTTCACGGGAAGGGCCTTTCAACTCGGGCCAGGGGATCCGGGAATCCGAGACACACGGTATCGGAGAATGGTAAGCGCCCCTCGCTTACGTTTTCGCCTTGATCGATTCCGCCACGGCCGTCAAGTTGCGCGCAACGAATCCGACGCCGGTAGCGATCAGGTATAGCACCGTGAACGGAATAGCCATCTTCAGGAGAAGGCCGAACTGTTCCTTGACGAATCCCATGATATCCTCCGAAAAAAAGGTTTCTTAGTGCAAGAAAGCGTAAGCGGATTCAAGCGCCAACGCATCATTTATGAGGATTTCATCCGTTGCGGATAGTCCGGATTCCATGATGGGATCCCCTTCCCAATCGGTGAGAACATCGAAAGGAGGGGGCGAAATCTTGCGATTGCTTGCCGCCCATCCTTGGTACTGGTGAAGGCGCCGCCAGGTTTCGGGGGTTGCTTCATGGCACGTGACGGTATCGGATAGCCCTATGATATCATCGTGAGTTCGAGGATACATGAAGGCAATCCAACCGGCGCCCTGTTCCCATGAAACTTTGCTTCCGGCGATCGCGTCCTGCGCGTCCTTCACTAACCCGGCGCCCGCTTTCGCCCCTGCGCCGAGGACCCCGGCCGCTGTTCCGGCTGCGTCAATGACGTCCGCCACGGCGCCCCGCGCCTTGCTGGACAGAAGATAGATTCCTCCCGCCACGGTTGCGGCGCCCGCAACCAGCAAGGCCGTAGGGTTCGTAAGTAATGTAGCCCAGAAACCCATAACTGTTTTCCTTACCTTACGTTTATCATCATTTCAACTATTCTCGGAGTTGTCAAATACTTTTTTGAGAATTTTTTCAAACGAGTAAAATTATTTTATTTTTATCTTGCATTCTGGAATTATCTTTTTTGAGAATTTAAGGAATTATCGGAAATTCTTAATTGGGCATGTTTACAAATGAGAATTTAGTGGATTGCATAAAATACTCTAATGCGGTTTATTGATTACAAGGGGAGCCGTACTACCATCGGGAAAAATAATCCGTTTGGCGTAATTTGTCTTTAGTACTTTGGTATGGGGTAGCCATTCGTTAACTTTTAGATTCCGGCGCATGCTTTCGCGCAAGCGATTAGGCGCCCGGAATGTAGCGCCGCCAGCGAGTACGGCAGCACGTGCGGAAGCAATGGGAAATCCCTTCGCATGATATATTGCGGGAGAATTATCGGAAAGCAATCCGTATACTTTGGAAGTAATGATAAGAATCGCATCATAGCGCCCTTCGAGTTTCATATCACCCAATCCGGCGCCGGTAACCATTTCCCCTTTCGTGATATTTGAATCCGTATCAGTATATACCGTATCCTCGGTATAGCATGGATCCATTAATGCATGCCCCCCGGACGTAACGTAAGCGGACCATGGTACACACGTCCATACCGGCGCCGGAGAATCCTCCTTTATCCATGCGCCGTCTTTCCACACCGTGGGGCGCCCACGTTGCGCCCATTTCCCGTAAAGATTATTTAATAGGCTCTTAATTACTTCCCGGTTATAACCTGTAGCCTCTTGCCGTTTCGCATATAGATCATTTGCATAATCGGCAAGATATGCGCCGGAAATCAAACTTGAATAAGTGGAGTATATTTTTAATATCCTGCATTTCCCCACGCTAATACCGTACCGAATGGCGCTATTAGGGTATTTACCACGCCATGAACCCACGGGAAAGGTGAGCCTTTTCCCTACCTTTAGCCCCATTACCGGGAATTTAGTATCACGTGGGACACTGATTAGAACATCGGAAATCCCCTCATAGTCAAGACATGAAGGCCGCGGGTTAGCCTTGAAACGTAAAAACCCCGGATGGGGGAGGATCGCGCTTGCCATTGCTGTCGGATACAGGGAATTCTTATCATAGTAATTGAACGGTCCTTCCGCATAACCAATTCTATATGCTTCCGTTTTCCCGCCATAGTATCCGCCATAACACCAATCGATGTAAGATCGGGGCGCCGCGGACCATGAAATTTTTAGATAGCGCCGCTGGAATAATTCCATGGCGCTTGATCCTACCGTGGCACGTAGGGACGTTCCGATAGAAAGATACTGTGACTGTAGTAGAACCGCCGCACGCGCCGCAATTTCAGCGTCCCGGATGCAATAGGGGCGCCGGACGCTCCAGGGGGCATCTAATCCCGGATCCGTACCCTTTGGCAAGTCTATTTGTTTTCCGATACGTTCAAGGGAAGATTTTATATGGGAATGCAAATCTATAAACGTGATAGACTTTCCGCCCGATACCGGAAGGCGGGCCGTTTTGAATTGTCCGCCGACGGTTACATATCGGGAGAATCGGTCAAGGTGTTTCTTACCGAATATGCCGCCTATGTCATATTCGGCATTATGAGCGATGAAAAGACTTTCCCGGTATTTCCTCCGTTTTAATTCCGCCATGAAGGCCCTTCTATTCTGGAAATCGCATGCTTTACCATTCTCCGGATCGAATATGGAAACCCCGACGAAGTCCCCATGCCCATTATCTTCGATATCCCAACCGAAGATACGGAATTCTCGCGGGGGGCGAGTTCTCGGTTCAAATATACGCAATGTCACGGGATTATCCCATAATTGAGGATATTTCTATTTTAATAGGGAAGTATTTTACAATGGTTTTCATCTCCTTTGACTTGAACCGACGTATAGCGCCGCCCTTTGTAGGCCCTTCTGTCCAAATATGGAACTTTTTAGAATCAAATTCAATTACTACTTTCTCGCCGCAAGCCAAAAATATCTGTTCAAGTTTCTTTTCCACAGAATCACTCCTTAAAATTCCGGGCTCGCTTCCGGCGCCGGAGGTTCCCACGATTCGATTCCCTCGAATGCCGCCCCGCTCGCGGAAATTTCCTCAAAGGAGGAAACGTCAAAGGAAGTATCCCCCGGAGAATCAATCAGGAAATCACGAAATGCGTCAAACGATTCGCCGATAGGTTCGCTCACGGGTTCACTGGGGAATAAATCTAATTCTTGCTGTACTCCGCCCCATGGCTCTTCCGGGGAGATCTCCGGCGCTTCCTCGGAAGCATACCAATCCTCGGAAATCCCTTCCGGAATATCTTCCGGAACATCTATTTCGTCGAAGTCACTATTCGGGGTGTCCATTATTCCCCCTGTTTATGATGGGAAGGTCCGCCATCCGAAGGCTTCCGTACTGTGCCGGTATGCTTATCGGAAATGCGCCAACAATGCCCCAAAATATCGCCTATTCTTGCACGCTTCGCGGTAATAGTATGCTGTTCGCCTTCGATGCGAAAGATAAACGCTACTGTGACAATGGCATCTTCCGAACGGTTACCGCCCGCTTTCAAAAACAGCCATTCCCGAAGATTGGCCATGGTATCATTAATCGCGCTTCCCTTCGCCCGTACGGGCGCCGGTAAGGGCCGTAGCGCCCGCGTGGACGCGAGCCGCGGCGCCGCCTTGGGTTCGGGCTCTTCGGGGCGAGGAGTCGCGCCCCATCGCGCCTTGCGCGCATGCGCCGCACGCCGTTTTGCCGCCGCAAGTTTCTCCCCTGTGAGTTTTGCCATGATGCACCTTTAAAATAGGGGACGGCGCTATGACTCCAAGCCATAACGCCGCCCCCCTGAGGAAAGGGTTAGAATGCTTCGTCTTCGGCCGTGGGGGCGCCCATCAGCCGTTCGCCGTCGATATCCCCTTCGCCCCACTGGACATCAAAGAGTTTCATCTTGCCCTTCATTCCCGTGAACGTGAGGACCACGAAGGACCGGATCGGAATCTGTTCCATCTTCGGTGTCAAATCGAAGGACCCCATCACCTTGGTTTCCAGGGCTTCGCCGTTCTCGCCTTCCGAGACGATCAGGAACATGGACGTCAATTCCTCCGGATTGAATTTCGAGGGGAAGGATTTGATCGCCTTGTAGTAGCCTTCGAGTTTTCCGCCCGGTTCGGGGCGCCACAGATTGTCCGGCCGATCGACTCTCTGGAGTTCCCTCGCCTTTGCCTTTGCGGCGCCCTGCCCGGCTGCTTTCAAGATGCGCGCTTCCCTGGCATTCGGTACATTGACTCCCGGCATAGTATACCCTTTCCTAAGACGGTACGTGGCGCCCGCGCGGGCGCTACACTTTATACAACTCGTAGAACCCGAAACCCGAAACCCGAAACCCGAAACCCGAAGGCTTTTTCCGGTACGCTATGGAATAGAACCCTTTGCTACATCCTTCTACGATAGCGCGCGCGAAGGTAAACGCACCGTCGAAACCGCGCGGAGCCTTCACCATTTCGCCCCGGAAAAGCCGGATCAGGAGGGCCGTCGTTTTCGGAGCCGCGGGGGGCATGATGCAAAGGGAGTGCAAGGATTTCATTTCCTCCCGACACGGCGCGCATTCCGGAGGTCCGCCGACATCTTCCCCGGTAAATCGTGACCGCGTTTCGCATTCGGCCTTGAAACGACACCTATAATTGTCGCAATGAGGCATAGCGCACCTTTCTATATGAACAGCTTGCCGGAGGAAATGGCATAGTCAAACATGCGACGCGAGGACGTCTCGAAGGACCGCGCCCGATTGTACCATTCTCCGGATCGCCTATAATCCTGCCTGAAGCCCCACTCCCTGGACAATTCCATTGCTATTTCCCTGCATTCCCACAGATAGATAGCATCTTTAAGCCAATCGGTAACCATTCCTTTCCTCCTTATTAAACTCTGAATCTTGCTGTACTCTAATCCCATCTTATCGCCTTGTCAAACGCTAAATAATGTTTATTGAAAAATGTTACAAACACACTAACGGGTAATTCATACAATTCATACATAGTACGTTTGTTCGCCCTCTTTCATTATAATAATGTAGAATGGCAATCCTATAGCGTATAACAGTACATCATTCGTTAGCCAATCCGCACTATTAAACCCGCCCCCGGCCGGAGCCCGCCGTTTGCCAATCCGATAGTGTATAACCATGCCCCTCCGTT
>Ga0315283_10005397_pt1 | contig 11285 bp, 9 predicted proteins | sample YL17G09_0_MG_FD_204541 | JGI IMG/M metagenome (GOLD analysis project Ga0315283, IMG submission 204541) | Sediment microbial communities from Yellowstone Lake, YNP, Wyoming, USA - YL17G09_0 | ecosystem: Environmental > Aquatic > Freshwater > Lake > Sediment | place: USA: Wyoming | collected...
GTTTTTTTCTTTGCTCATGCGATACCTCCTTGATAAGACTTACTCTCATTTTACTATATTCTCCGGAATAAGCAACACAAATTCCTGCTGCGGCTAAAAACATTAATGACAATTTAATCGCTGTCACCTCCTTAATAATACCATTTATGCATCCCATGGATATCTGTGTAATTCATCTTTGGGCCGTCCGTTCAGGCCGATTACTGAATATGCTTTCAAGCCATATTTTTCAGTAAAATACTTAATAGCCGACGGATTGAACTGCTCAAAATTTAGCTTGACCTCCATGGGAAGCACCTTGTTCTTCCTTCTCAGTATAAAATCGATTTCTTTCTTGTCCTTTGTCCTCCAGTAATAGACTGAGTCCTTTTCATATTTCTTCACCAGCTCCGAGAAAACTCCGGTTTCAAAAACATTGCCGATGATATCCTTCTGAAGCCCCTTGAGCCAGAGCATCTGCATAAGTCCGGTATCATAAAAATATACCTTCGGAAGTTTGAAGAGCTCTGAGCGGATGTTGCGGCTGAACGGGCGGACCAGTTTGAGGATATACGTATTCTCCATGACAAACAAATATTTCTCGATTGTCTGCTTAGCGATTCTTGTTGTATTTGAAAGCTCCGTGATATTCAGCAACTGGCCGCTCTGAGACGCCAGGGCCTCAAGGAGCTTGTTGAACTTGTCTACGTCCTTCACATTGGCCAAGTCTCTGATATCTTTTTTGACATATGTATCGATGATCTGCTGCAGATACTTTTCCTTCATGTCGATTTCCGGCGTCAGAACAATTTTAGGGTAGCCGCCGTAAAGAATATACTGCCTGAACAGGGCTTTCATTTCCCCGATTTTTTTGTCCGTATATACCTTCCCTTCCTCAAAGCTATATTGATTAAAAACAAGAAACTCCCTGAAGGACAGGGGGAAGATGTCAAAGTCCACTGTTCTTCCGGCCAGGGAGTCTTTGAATTTGGTCTTAATAGCAAAACTTGACGAGCCTGAGACTATAAGTTTTATGTCCTTATGATGGTCGGCTGCCAGTTTCAGAAAAGAAGAAGGGTCCGACAGGTATTGGATCTCGTCTATGAAAATAAAGACCTTCTTGCTCAATCCGGCAGGTCTCACGCCTTCTTCATCGAGCAGTTTCAGAAGCCCTGCCACCCCGCCATCGAGTATCTTTACAAAACGTGAGTCTTCAAGATCTATATAGTATGTGCCTTCTCCATTCTCCTTAAGTTGATTTAGAAAGTAATACAGGAGGGATGTCTTGCCGACCTGCCGCGCACCGTGTAAAACAATGACGTCGTCTGTGCCAAAATACCTTTCTATCTCATCGGCAACCGATCTTTTATATATCATGGATTTCATCGCCTTGTACAAACCATTGTTTACTTTATATCGAACTTAATGAAAAGTCAACATTACTTTAAGTTCGATATGTAACCCTTCAGTTAACGGTGTTTTGAATCCTTCCCTCTACAATAGTTATCGTGCAAGCCATAAAATAGACGATAAATATCCTTATCCGCATGCCCTTCCTTTTAGGTTGAAAAGAAATTTTAACGCCCATTTCACTTTATCGGAAAATATCTTTCCGGAAAAAAAATTACCGACAACCTTTTTGTTAATTTCTCCAAGGGTAGGATAAGGATGAATTGCTGACGCAATAGCTGAGAGCTTCACATGCCCGTTCATGACTGCTACCCATTCGCTGATCAGTTCTCCCGCACTCGGTCCGAGTATCTGTATACCGATGGGTTTTTCCTTCTCGTCGAGGAGAAGCTTTATTCTCCCTGCCCCTTCGCCTTCTGCGAGGCTCCGGTCATTGGTCCTGAATTCCTCCGTCCAGACAGAATAGGATATGCCTGCCGCAGCCGCCCTTTTTTCGTTCATTCCTATACTTGCAAGTTCAGGGTTTGTATAGGTACACCACGGCAGATAGGTATAATCCACTTTTCTCGGCAGATGAAGAATAGCGTTGCTGAGCACAATGCCGCCTTCATAACCTGCTGCATGGGTAAACTGATAAGAACCTGTTGCATCCCCTGCAACATAGATATGATTATGGTTTGTCCTGAGCCTGCCGTCTATCTTTAACCCCTTTTTATCGAGTTCCATCGAAATGTCTTCAAGTCCAAGGCCTTGCAGGTTTGCTTTCCTTCCGACCGCAATAAGGATGGTTTCAGCCCTCATGCTTATGGTTTTGCCATCGGCATTTTTAATGACTACCTCTTTTTCATTACCGAGGTCTTTTGTGCCGAGGGGCATAGATCCCAGATGAAAGGTTATCCCTTCGGAAATCAGGATATTCATAAGGTCGTCAGCCATGTCTTTGTCCTCAGCCCCGAGAATCTGATTCGCAAGTTCAACCACGGTTACCTTTGTTCCCAGGCGACTGAATGCCTGTGCCATCTCTATTGATATAGGGCCGCCGCCGATTGCGATCATTGATTTAGGGAGAGCTTTCAGTGAAAAAAGTTCTTTATTGGTAATATAGGGTGTTTTATCAATTCCTTCTATCGGCGGGACAAACGGAGATGACCCCGTGGCTATAACCCATTTTTTTGCGGAATAAATCTCGCCGTTCATCCGAACAGAATGTTCATCCGTAAAATTTGCATTGCCGAATTCAACTCTTGCCCCCAGTTTGCAGAACCTTTCTTTTGAATCATGTTTCTGTATGACACCAATTACCGTTTGAATTCTTTGAGCAATCGCCTGGAAATCTACTGGTTTGAGGTCGGTATGCGGAAGGCCGTATTTTTCAGCATTCTTCATAAGATGGTAGATATTGGCAGTCCTGATGAGTGTCTTGCTCGGAACACACCCGTAATGAAGGCAGTCACCTCCCAGTTCCTTTTCCTTTTCAATGAGAAGGGTCTTTGCTCCAAACCGGGCAGCACCTGATGCAACAGTAAGTCCGGCAGCTCCCCCGCCGAGAATTCCTATATCAAAATCATACTTTGCCATTTCACCTTATGATACCCGTCAGTGACCCGCTGCAGTGCCCCACAGTTCTTTAAGCCTTTGGTCACGGCCGCATCTGAAACGGTAGTATTTGTAACGGATCGGGTTGTTTTTGTAATAGTGCTGGTGGTAATCCTCCGCAGAGTAGAACTCTGTGGCCTGCACAATCTCGGTTACAACTGGTCCATTAAAGGTTTTGTTTTTTTCCAATAGGGCCTTAGACTGCATCGCCAGCCGGTGCTGTTCCTCATTATGATAAAAAATTGCGCTTCGGTACTGACGCCCGGAATCACAGAACTGACGGTCTTTAGCAGTCGGGTCGATGTTATGCCAAAACACGTTCAGGAGCTTTTCATAGGTAACTCGCGCCGGGTCATAAACGACCTGAACTGATTCAGCGTGACCGGTCCCTCCGGCTGAAACCTCTTCATAGGTGGGATTCTTTTTCTGTCCGCCGGTGTAGCCGGATGTAACCGAAACTACGCCGGGAATCTCATCGAAGGGGTGCTCCATACACCAGAAGCATCCGCCTGCGAAGGTTGCCTTCTCAAGATTAATTGCAGCCATGGCTGTGGCGGCTGCAATAAGGATAATCGAAAGTCCCAACATCTCAGCAATAAGCATTTTCATTGTGTCTCCTCCCGGATAACCGGATTATTTCCTGGTCGCCATAAATTGTAGGGCAGCCGAATTCATGCAATAGCGCAACCCTGTCGGTTAATCCAATTTATTCAAAATGGTTTGAAAAAGTTAAGAGGGGAAGACTCTTTTCTCCCTGATAGGGCTTTTTATCCGTTAATCTTCTTTATTATGCGGATAGAAAAGTTGACCCGTCTATTTGCGATTATACCATAGATAATTAGCAAATATTCTTCTCTTCAAAATACTACCCGCACCATCCTTTCACCCTTCCTGTCTTCGCTCAACAACACTCATCATCTCATGTACCTTTGTTGCAGGATATACCATGAAGTCGGTCCGAAGCTGTACCTCATCCCCGCCGTATATAAGCCCCCCGCCCAAAGGTGTACGAGAGCCCATCTTCATGAAACTGTTCAGCCCCCTGAAATAGTCTCCGGTGATAGTCGCCCCTGCTTTGATCTCGACCGGGAATAAATCCTGCCCGAGTTCATAAATCATATCCACCTCATTTCCTGCGCTGTCCCTGTAGAAAAATATATTGGGACGCTTGCCCTTATTGAGCCTGAACTTGATTGCTTCGGCGATGACCATATTCTCAAACAGGATTCGCCAAGGCGAAGGCAAAGGCAAAGGCAATAAGCACCACCGGCGTCGTGCCGATGTTCAAATACGGTAATATGAAAATAAAGTGGCAAAAGCCTCGGAGGGAGGCACGACCGAGAATGAGCGAAAATACTCTGTCCTCGGTTCAATCAGAAAATTTTATGAATAATCCGGGTTAATTGAGGACCGGCATACTAATGAGAAGAGTCATAATCCGGATGGTCATAGAGAATGGCCATGCGGTTGACGATCCACCGGAATGCAATGACCTCCATGGTGATAATGCCTACCGTTATGACTACTTCCATCCAGTGGGGATAATACCGTTCGGGAGCGTTCCAGTTAAATGCAATGACCGAGGTGTTGATACGGTTTAATACGATACCGATTACCACAATGAAGGCCGTCCATCGGGCCATGGTTATTTTTTTATACCGGACGCTGTATGCAAACAGGAAGGCCGGGAGAAAAACCAGACCAAGAATTTCGAAAAGGAACCAATATCCGTAAGGTGTGAAAAGGTACTTCCAGTTATTGGAGTGGGCCAGTCCGAAGAGTTTAAGGAAAAAATAAGTGAACAGGGCAGCCGAAGCGGCCTTTGCAAGCCCTAAAGTAAGCCTGTCAAATTCAGCGGGATTGAGATGTTCAAGCTGCCTTTTAAATGCCTTGTGCGTAAGGCTGCTTTCAAAGATAACCATGGTGAGTCCGGCTATAATAGCGGAGAGCAGAAAATAGATAGGTAGCAGTTCCGAATACCACAGGGGATGCAATTTTCCGGGCGCTACAAGGAACAATGCGCCCAGAGCGGACTGGTGACCTCCTGCTATGACGACGCCGAATACCGTTGCCCATATTGCAAGTCTATGGAAAAAATCACGGAACTTTTTCAGGTCCAGCCACTCAAAAAGGGACGGGCTCCATTCGGTAAAAAGTATCATGATGTAGAGCGCAAAATGCCAGGCGATCAAAAACATGATGGAGGAAAAACCGAACGACACGACCATGGGATACGGGAGCCGGTAATACCGTCCGAGATCAAAAAGAAGGCCGAATACGGAAAAGAGATATCCGAGAAGGCTGGTAAGGATTGCGGGCTTCACAAAATGCCGATATTGCTTCATACCAAAAAGGTGGTATGCAGTGCCGATAACAAGGCCGCCTGCGGCAAGGGCGATGCCGCAAAGCACATCGACACCTATCCAGATTCCCCATGGATTCGTATCTGAAAGGTTTGTAGACGGACCGAGTCCGTATATGAATCTGTATATCATTACAGGGATTGAAACGATTAAAATAATCGCAGCAATCGCATTAGAAATAGTAAAATTAGATTTTATATATTCCGGGAAAGTCATGCCGAGTAATATCCTGTTTTGAAACCGGGACGCGGAATCAGGTTTTCTGTTCATGTTTGCCTTCCTTCGTTGAATGAGCGTCCTGAGCGCTCCGTTTTTCCCGTATTTTTGATATTGCATGAAAAGCCGCAAACACGAGCGGCCATGCAGCCACCACCTCGAAAACCTTTGTCATAAACAGGAAACCCTTGCTTCTTTCCGGTATAGACTTTTCCCCGATATCCGTTCTGAAGCCTATCTGATCAAAAGGTATTGCAGACAGATACAACCAGCACGTCCCGCCGACCTCATGCTCCCCATAGACATGGTCGGTATATTTGTCGGGGTTGTTGCGTATCCTCTCATGTGCAAGGTTGATCAGGTCCTTTCTTTTGCCGAAGCGCAGGGTCTCGGTAGGGCAGATCTTCACACACGCCGGAACTCCGCCTTCCTTGCCAATCCTGTCAAAGCAAAAGGTGCATTTTGTAATGCGGGGATTGAGAGGTTCATAATATTCATATGCCGGAATATCGAAGGGACAGGCGACCATACAATACCTGCATCCGACGCAGACATCTGCGTTATAGATGACCGCCCCCTTTTCCGTCTTTTTAAAGGCGTCGACAAAACACGCAGCCTTGCAGCCCGGTTCTTCACAATGCATGCACTGCTTTTTTACGTATATGGGTTTTGAGTCTTTGGGATTGATAAAGCGGTTTACTACGGTAAATGTCTGAGCGTGTGGCCTCCTTATAGAGTTAAAAACAGACTTATCCTCAAATGCTTTAATTGGCTGGTTCGGATTTTTGTTCCACTCATTGCATGCCCATTCGCATTTTCTGCAGCCGATGCAGACTGTTGTGTCAACGAGCACTCCATATCGGTCGGACTCCGGCACGGGACCCTGGTCCGCAGATGTATGCGTACTGCTCCCGAGGACAGCCGTTCCCGCTATTGTCGCGGTCCTTTTAAGAAATTCTCTTCTGTTCATTCCCATCCGAAATACTCCATTTTATTCGTCTCCGTCAATCCTGTCAGTACTTAGGAACTTGTAGAAAATAATAAAAATAAACAGAAACAGAACGGCTATCATATATTCATAGCCTTTAGCGCTTAATATCTGATCAAAAATATACATTTTTCTCCTCTCACCCTCACCCTACCCCTCTCCCCTCAAGGGAGAGGGATATTATCTTCCCCTCCCTTGAGGGGAGGGGCGGAGGGGAGGGTGTTAAGTATTTCTCCTTATGACAATCCCTGCAGCCTGTTGCTTTTATCTGCATTTTTTCATGACAGGCCAGGCATTGACGGTGATAAGCGGCAAGGAGCCTCGGCCTGTTCGGATTTTTTGTATCGAATACAATTGAATGACAGTTTCTGCAATAAGGCGGTTTGTTGTCCTTAGCCTCTGCTTCGACCGTGCTCTGATGATGGCATCCCCTGCATATTGTCTGCATGGTGCGGTGGAAAGAAGCTGCCAGCTTCGAGTCATTCGAGACTTCCGCCAGCTTCCTGATAATTTTTATATGAGGGAATTTGGAAGGCTCATATTGCTTTTCAAGAATTTTGATCGTTACCTCTTCAGGGACCTTCATAGGGTCAAGCGATGCGACTGAAATACGTTTGCGTGTTATCAGGCCTTCCTTCTTGCCGCTATGGCAGACAATGCAGGATTCTTTTATCGGCCCTTTCGCCCGTATATCAATATCAGGCAGATTGTTATGGCATCCGGCGCACTTTTTGTTCGCCTTGCTCTTCTTATGGCACCCGACACAACTATTGTCTGAAGAAGTGTCATGATACGCATTAGTCAGGTTGATCCATTTCCCTTCCGCGGACCCGACCATGCCGTGGCATTTCTTGCAAGCCTGCAATGTTTCATGATGACATGACCGGCAGGTCTTTGCATTTTTTTCGTGAGATGCATGGTCAAAGGAAACGCCTTTCATTTTAGCGTCTTCGATACTGATAAAAGGCCTTTTCGGCTGGTCCCTCTCCGGTCTGGGTACATCCGCAAGTTCCCGAACTGTTTTATATTTGCCGGAGTGGCATTTCATGCAATCGACAGGTCCGGCTTTATCACCTGCTTTGATATAACCCAGATGACAATTGACGCATTGCCGGTGTGAAACCTTCTTCATGGAAAGTCCTTTTTTGGCCGCTACCTGCATTATAGCCGATAATTCAGGGCCCCTTTTCTTTTCGAGATCATGGCAGTAATAACAGGATTCCTCGGCGCCCTGCTCATATATCAGCCGCAATGATTCATCTTCTTCTAATGGATCATAGGTGTGATGACACGCGCCGCAATCATCCCTGCCTTTCTTCTCTTTCAGTGTCTTGACATGCTTGTCATGATAGGCAAAATCGAACTCAAACACCGGATATTTTATGGTTAAAGCTTCAGATCTCTTCACGTGACAATCACCGCAGCGGACGGGAAGCGCTTTGTTTTTTTCCCTGATTAGCTTTTTGTGGCAGTTGATGCATTTTTCATGATATAAATCCTCTATTTCTTTTGCAGTCCTGTTTACCACATCAAAAGGGAAATCGAATATGAAATTACCTTCGGGTGTAAGAGTATGACATTTTTCACAGCCGTCTTTTTTAAAGGCTGCTGCATGAAGTCCGTGGTCGAATACAACCTGCGGACGCTCCAATGTGCCGAATATCTCCGTATGGGCGATCACAAGTTTTTCGGACATCTTATCATTGGATGGTTTATTACCCTCACCGGAATAAACGCTTGCCAGAAATAACAATACGATGACGGTCATCGCAGGCAATATGATGAAAGGTATTTTATTCATCCTTCATCCTTCATAATTCATCCTTTGTTTTTATGACCCTCATCTCATCAGGAACATACATGTTTTGCACTAAAACTTCACTGATAAACATAACGCGCATATCGAGTTTATAGTAATGGATCATATCTTCAATTGATTTATGACAACTGTGACAGGGAGTAATAACGATCTTCGCGCCGGTAGCTTTCAACTGGTTGATCTTTGTTCGTCCGCCTTCCATTCTTATGAACTTCCATAGCGGGCCATAGTTGATAACTCCCGAACCGGCGCAGCAGCAATAATTATGCTCAAGTCTCGGGTTGACGTCCCTGAAGTCCTCACATGTCGCATTTACGATAGATCGCAGCATCCCTCCAAGACCCCGGTTCCTGACAATACTGCAAGGGTCCTGGACCGTCACGGGCTCCTTTATTCTTTTTGCAATTTTGATCTTCCCGTCTCTGATGAGCTCATAAAAAAACTGGGTGGGCTGGAAATAAGGTACAGGCGGCTGTTTCCAGCCTAACCACCGGGAGCCGTCATATACCGCTGCTCTGAATGAATGGCCGCATTCACTCGTCATGATCTTCTTTACCTTGAGCTTCATTGCAGCTTCAAAGTGCATTCTTTCGACCATACCCATCGTTTCATTGTCCCCGACATGCATCGCCTGATTCGTGCTGTCCCAGCCGTCAAAAGAAGGCATGGTCCAGTCAACGCCGGCTACGTTAAGAATATAAGCGATATTGGACAAAAGGTTTGTCTTAAACTTAGCCTCAAGGCTATGCGGAGAATACATAACCTCGGCGCCGACCTTATCAAGCGGAATACGGGCGTTTTTGATCTCCATCCTGAGTTCGTCCTCAATGAACTGGACCGTATCCACCCAATCATCCTGTGCCAGCCACGATTGTGTGTATGTATACATATGACTGTTCGCCTGGTCCTGCAAATACTGCGGCACAACGCCAAGAAGACCGCATATGCGGCGGACAATGTTAAGCATATAAGCTATATCTATGCCAAAGGGGCAATACATGCTGCAACGCCTGCAGATATTGCATTCGGCATATGCTATGCGGGCGTACATTTTTACGTCTTCCGCATCAACCTTCCCTTTTCTTTTCAGCATATGCCACAACGTCTGCCTGATCTTTGCCACCGGAGCATAGCTCGGGTCCCTCCTGTAGGAAAGGAAATAATGGCAGGCTTCAGAACATAGACCGCAGTGGATACAGGTCTCGACAAAGGTCTTCAATCTTACGTCCGCTTCTTTTTCAAGGACCCATTGTATGACCTTTTCTATCTGCCCGGGAGTAAGCTTTTTTGCGTTCTCATCTATTCCCGGATCGGATACGGGCTTTCTGTTAACTTTAATCACTTTGATAAGCCTCCGGACAATTCTATCTGCACTTATTTAATAATCCCTTGAATGGCGCACGGCCCCAAAGTCGGAACCCGTATATGCCCTGGTCAACCAGAAAAATAGCATATGGCTTAATCTCGTGAACGGGATTGCCGCCAACATAATTTCCCCTGAAAAAATATGGAGGGCTACCATAAGCCTGTAGTCAAAAAACAATTGATGATATGCCAGGAAACCGGAGACGAACGGCGCGGCAGCGATTGCGAGTATAACGAAATCCGATGCAAAGGTAACAAACCGCACCTCGGGAGTAACAAGTCTTCGTATCATGAAAATAACGACACAAACAATAACGGTCAGGGTCATTATATCGGCTACCCTTTCAGGAATAGACCATAACCTTATCTGCCATGAATCATACCAGAGTTTATTGTGTGCAAGTAGGACCAGCGGGGCAATGATTAAACAGCCATGGAAAAGAAAGGCCACCAGAGTAAACCACGGATGTTTTCTCATGTTTGTACTGGCAAAAGGGATGGTCCAGTGAAAGATCGACCGCAGACTATATTTAAGGCTCATATAAGTGCTGATAACTTTGACCTTCTTTACCTTTGACAGCAAAGAGCTTATCCGGTAGATACTGCCCCCGACAAAAATAATAAACGAAACCCATACCATAGGGCCTTTTAAAAAGTCATATAGTTCTATGCCTGTTAAAAAATCGTACATAATAAGAGCTTATAAATTAATAGACATTAATATAAAAATCTCCCCTAACCCCTCTTTGCTAAAGAGGGGATTTGTCCCTCCCTTTGGCAAAGGGAGGTTAGGAGGGATTTTACAACAAATTAATTAAACTTCATATCTCATCTACCGGCACTATCCTTCTGTAATACTTCCCATCCTCTATACATCTAACTAAGAGCTTTGTTCCATCAGGACTAAAAACCGGGTCCCAGAGTTCATCAAAGGAATGCTTCCCGATTCTCCCGTCAACGACTATCATATACCTGCCGTTGAGTTCCGCTTTCGCCGATATCATACCGCAGTCAGGGCTGAATACCGGGTCCCAAAGCATATCAAAATCAGTATCCCATGTCTTTCCATCCACGGCAATTGTGTACCTGTCGTTATATTTTACGATTGCGGCAACCCTGTTGCCGTCGGGACTGAATGCAGGGGGAAAAACCGCATCGCCAAATGTCTTTCCCCAGGGAGAACCGTCAACCATTATCGTCCATCTGCCAAATTCGGGAGCAACGACGGCCGCTATCTTCTTACCGTCAGGGCTGTATCTCTGGCCCCATACCTGTGTGAAATATCTGTCCCACATGGGTTTTCCATTGACTGCCAGTGTCCAGCCTCTGCCTGTTTTGACCGGCGCAACGACTTCGCCGGTCTGCATTTTAAAGACAGGCTCCCATACACAGAGAAATGTCTCCTGCCATAAGACTCCGTCAACTGCAATGGTAAACTCCATAGGCTTCAGCTTCACGCCTGCTGCCGCACTGCCGCCGTCAGGGCTGAAGGCAATACCCCAAATACTCAGGAACTTTGTGTCCCAGGGGATACCGTCTATGGCAACGG
>Ga0315283_10005399_pt1 | contig 11281 bp, 9 predicted proteins | sample YL17G09_0_MG_FD_204541 | JGI IMG/M metagenome (GOLD analysis project Ga0315283, IMG submission 204541) | Sediment microbial communities from Yellowstone Lake, YNP, Wyoming, USA - YL17G09_0 | ecosystem: Environmental > Aquatic > Freshwater > Lake > Sediment | place: USA: Wyoming | collected...
GTCGCCGACGTGGCGATCGGCGGCTGGCCCGCGCCCAAGGGCAAGGGAAAGCGGCGCGCGACGCCGCCGGCCGACGTGGCGGTCGCGGTCGCGCCGCCGTCCGACGGCGGCGGCGGGAGCTCTCTCTCGGCCGACGGCGGGGGCGCTGCCTCTCCCCCGGCCCGCGTCCTGGGCCTGTGGCGCCGCCGGCGCGGGCAGCGCCGGGTGGCGCCCCGCGACCCCTCTCGCGGCCGCGCCCAGCGCACCGACTCGGCGTCGTCCGCCGCGTCCTCCTCCGCGCCCGACCCCTTTGCCCCCGCCGCGCGCCGCCTGCGCGGCTCGGAGCGCGCCTCCAGCATCACCTCCTCTACCTCGGTCTTCGACGGCCCCGCCGACGCGCGCGCCCCCTGGCGCGCCGCGCTCGCCGCGCACGTCGACGGCCTCTGGGGCGTCGCCTTCATCGCGGCGGTCACCCTCGTGTCCCTCTTCCTGGACGACGCCCGGCTGGCGTTCATGCCGCGCACCGCCGACCGCGCGTGCGAGGCGGTCGCGGGCGCCGTCTTTGCCGTGTTCCTCGTCGACACCGTGCTCGCGTCCCTCTCCCACGCCGGCTACTTCGGCCGGCTCTGGTTTTGGTGCGACCTGGTGGCGACGGCGTCGATGGCGCTCGAGGTACCGAGCCTGGTGGCCGCGTTGGGCGGGTCCACGCCGTCGTCCTCGTCGCCCGCCGTCCTCGCGCGCGGCGTGCCCGACGCGGGCGACCAGCGCGCGCGCCAGATCATGCGCGTGCTTCGCGTCATGCGGTTGCTGCGCGTGGTGAAACTGATCCAGCGCTACCAGGCGCACCGCGACGCGGCCGCGTTTGCGCGCGAGGCTGCGGGCGGGGGGCCCGCGGCCGCCGCCCCCGGCGCCAAGGACCCGGCCGCTCCCAAGGACGTCAAATGGTGGGCCCGGCCCCCGCGCCGGGCCCGGGTCGCGCAGCGGCTGTCTGACCTGACCGCGTCGCGCGTCGTCGTCGGCGTCCTGGCCCTCCTCCTCGCCATCCCCTCGTTCAACATCAGCGCGGGCGTGTACGGGGAGCCCCCTCCCTTTGCCGTGGGCGGGCTGGCCATGGTGGCCGACGCGTGCGCCGCGGCGGGGGGTGCGGGCGCGCTTCCAGTGCCACCGCCGCGCGTCGTCGCCGCCGCGGCCGAGTACGCGTCCCTCGCCTCCTACCGCCTCTTCGGCCGCCCCACGTCGGCCGTGCTGCGTCTGGTGGCGTGCAACGCGACGCTGACGGATGAAGGGGGGGTAATTGCCGCGCGGCGGCCGCAGGAGCTTGCCGCGCTCTCTGCGCGCGGCGCGGCGTGCGATCCCCGCGCGGTCGCCGCGGGCGGCGTCTGCCTCGTCACGTCGGCCGTGCTGGACGTGCGCTGGAACTCGCAGGTCAGAGACGGGGGGGGAGAGGAGGAGCGAGGGAGGAGGAGGGCGCGTTTCTTCGCCGCGGCCGCGTTTGCGCCCCCCAACCCACCGCCCTCCCTCCTCCCTTCTCCCTCCTCCAGGTGGCCGCCATGCTCAACCTGGCCCGCAGCGCGTTCATAGTGCTCGCCATCTCCGTCGGCATCTACCTCCTGCAGCGCGACGCGGCGCGCCTCGTCGCGCGGCCCCTGGAGCGCATGCTGCTGCGCGTGCGCGCGCTGGCGGCGAATCCCCTGGGCACGCGCCGCGCCCGATTCGAAAAGGGCAACGCCCCGGACGGCGACCGGCTGATGGAGACGCGCATCCTCGAGGTCGCCTTCACCAAAGTCTGCTACCTCCTCGCCGTCGGCTTTGGCGACGCCGGCGCCGAAGTCATCGGCAACAATATGCGGTCCGGCGGCGACCTGAACGCGTTGGTGCCCGGGCGGCGCGTCGCGGCCATTTTCGGGTTCTGCGACATCCGCCAATTCACGGACGCGACGGAAGTGCTCCAAGAGGACGTCATGGAGTTTGTCAACACGATTGCGCACATCGTGCACCTGGAGGTCAGAGGGAGGAGTGGAGTGGGGAGGGGTTTTGGTGAGGGGCGCCGCGCGCGCCGGCCGACCCTCCCCTCTTCTCTCCTCCCAGGTCTCGCTCCACGGCGGCGCCCCCAACAAAAACATTGGCGACGCCTTCCTCCTCGTGTGGAAGTTTCCGGAAGGCGTCGAACCCGCCGCCATCGCCGCCGCCGCGGCCGGCGCGTCGCTCGCCGCGGCCCCGGGCCCCGAGCTCGACGCCCGCCTCGCCCTGGACGCCGTGTGCCGCCAAGCCGACGGCGCGCTCGCGTCCTTCATCATCATCCAGGCCGCCCTGCGCCGGTCCAAGCGGCTCGCGGAGCTGGTCAACCGCCCGGACGTCCAAGCGCGCCTGCCCGGCTTTGCCGTGCGCATGGGGTTCGGCCTGCACGTCGGGTGGGCCATTGAAGGCGCCATCGGGTCGGAGTACAAGGTCAGAGAGAGAGGAGAGAGGGAGGGGGGAGGGAGGGCGCGGCGGCGGCGGCGGCGTCGCCGCAGCCCACCCCCCTCGCTCCTTTTCAGATCGACGCGTCCTACCTCTCCCCCAATGTCAACATGGCCTCCCGCCTGGAGGCCGCCACCAAGCAGTACGGGGTGCCGCTGCTGATGTCGGGCGAGTTTGCGGCGCTGCTCTCGCCGGCGGCGCGCGCGCGCACGCGCGTGGTCGACTGCGTGACGGTCAAAGGGTCGGCGACGCCCGTCGTGCTGCACACGTACGACGCCGACCCGACCAGAGCGCCGGGCATGGGGGAGGGGCCGGTGGGGCCCGCGGGTGGCCCTGGGGGCGGGTCGTTCTCGGCGGGCCCTTTCGACTCGGAATTCAACCAACACCCGGACCTCGCCCCCACCTGGGCGGTGGACGAAGCCTTCATCGCCACCTGGGACGCCGGATACCGCGCCTACCGCGCGGGCGACTGGGCGGCGGCCAAGAGCGCGCTGGCCGCGGCGGCGGCGCGCCGCGGCGGTGCTGGCGACGGCCCCGCGGCCGCCCTGCTCGCCTTCATGGACAAAAGTGGGGGGGCGCCGCCGCGCGGCTGGCGCGGGTTCCGGGAGCTGACGGAGAAGTGAGGAAGAGAGAAGAGGGGGGAGGAGGAGGGGCGCGCGCGGCGCCGCGCGCGGAGGCGGGGGACAGTTTGCAGAGCGAGGCGGGCGCGCCGGGGCACGCACGCACACCATGAAAGACGGCCATTCATCACACGCGCGCCCTGCGAGCCACCCCCCCCCCCCACCGCCTCACACACGGGAAGAAGGAGAAGAATCGGGTCATAGGTATTTCTTGATGTCCTTCTCAATCGATTCGGGCGCCGTCGTCGACGGGTAGCGGCCCACGACGTTGCCCTGGCGGTCGACCAGGAACTTCTGGAAGTTCCACTGAGAGACGGGAGGGGGGAGGGGCATCGGCCGCGCACGCGCAAACACCGCCGCCGCCTCGCCCCCCCCCCTCTCCCCCCACTCGAACCTTGATGTCCTTGCCCAGGATGCCGCCCTTGGCATCCTTGAGGTAGGAGAACAGGGGGGACGCGTCCGGCCCGTTGACGTCGGCTTTGGCCAGCACGACCCCTTTCGTCAGCCCCTTGTCCGCCGCAAACTTGGCGATGGCCTTGTTGTCCCCCGGCTCCTGCCCCCCAAACTGGTTGCACGGTTGGGCGACGACGACGAGGCCTTCGGACGCGTACTTGTCCGCGAGCGCCGCCAACCCCGTGTACTGGGGCGTGAACCCGCACGCGGACGCCACGTTGACGATGAGGATGACCTTGCCCTTGAACTTGTTCATGGAGACGGAGCCGCCGGTGGCGAGGGGCTGGGTGACGGCGTAGATGCCATCGGCGGGGGGGGCGGAGCCGAACAGGGCGGCGGCGGCGATGGCGCCTGAGGCACGGGTGGGGGGGCGATTGTGTGATTGTGCTGTCGTGGCGGGGGCGACCGCGGCGCCCCCCTGGGCGCGGCGCGCGCGGTCGGTCCGGGGGCCTTCCGGCGCCGCCCGCCGCGCCTCCCGCGCGCATTGCGGGCGCCGCGCTCCACCACACGCCGATCCAGCACGACGCACACCCGCCCCGACCACTCCTGCACCCACCGTTGCGCGCGACGCGGCGCGCCGGCGCCGCGAGCGCGGCGCGCTGCGGCCGGGCGGCCGCGGTCGACCCCAGGCCGCGGCGGGTGAAGGTCCGGACCAGGGGGCAGGCCAGGGAGGCGCGGAGGGCGAAAGCCATGGTGCGGGAAGGGAGGGCGGGAGGAGGCTGTGTTTTGCGGTGTGGCGGCGCCTGGCGGCGGCGGGCCGTCCTCCCCACGCTCCCTCCCGCGACAACAAAACCTCACAGAGCCCGGCACACCCGGGCACCCCCCTCCCACTCCCTCACATCGACCCCGCGACCTTGGCGCGCCGGCGGCCGAGGTCGCCCCCGCGCGCGCACTCGGCGTCGCCGCCGCCCCCGCCGTCGCCGCCCTCGGACCGCCTGCCGCCTGCCGGCGGCACCGGGAACGCGGCCGCCACGGCCGCCGCGGCCGCGGCCGCCAGCGCCAGCGCGGCGAGCCCCGCGGCGTGCCCCCCCGTCCGCGCCTTGAGCGCCCCCACCAGCACCGGCCCCGCCGCGCCGCCCACGTTGCCCAGCGAGTTGATGAGGGCGACGCCGGCCGCGGCGGCGGGGCCGGCCAGGAAGCCGGCGGGCAGGGAGGAGAGGACGCCCGCGGGGGCCCACACGCACGCGGCGGTGGCCAGCAGCGCGCCGAACGCGGCCGCGGGGGACGCGTCCACGGTGAGGGCCAGGGTGAGCAGGCAGAGGGCGCCCAGGGCGAAAGGGTAGGCGATCAAGCGCGTTTTTTCCCCGGTCGCGCGCGCGCGCGCCGCGGTCGCCCACATCGACGCCGCGGCGACGCCAAAGGGGGCGGCGGAGAGCAGGGCGATGATGGGCGCGCCCGCGCCGACGACGGGGGGCGGGGCGGCGGCCGACAGGAGGGCGCGGCGGCCTGCACTCTCGGCGACGGTCAGCGTCGCGCCGGCGGGCTCCCCTCCACCCCCTCCCCCCGTCACCAGCCCCGCGATGATGAGCGGCGACCAGTATATGATGGCGTTCTTGACGGCCGCCTCCAGGGCGGCGACGAGGGCGCAGTGCCAGGTGCGGCCGTCGCGCGCGGCGGCGGCGAGGCCGGCGAGGGGCTTCGAGGCCGCGTCACTGCCCGGCCTCGCGTCTGCGCCAGCCCGCGCCCGGGCCGCGACCGCCACCCGTTCATCCGGCGTGAGGAACGAGGCGTCCGCGGGGCCGTCGGGCAGCCGCGCCGCGAGCACGCCCGCCAGCGCCAGCGTCGGCACGCCTTCACATACAAACAGCCACTGCCACCCCGCCATACCCAGCACGCCGTCCAGGGAGAGGAGGGCGGCGGCGAGGGGGGCGCCCAGGGCTTGGGCGGCGACGGTGCCGAGAGTCACGTGTGTGTAGGCGACAGCCAGGTCGGCCTCGCCATAAAACCTCGACAGCACGACCCACACGCCCTAACGAAAAGGGGCGAGGGGGTGGGTGGGGTGTGGGCTGGGAGTCGAGGGCTTTCGAGCGCCCCTCTCCCCTCCTCCTCGCCCTCTCTCTCCCCTACCGGGAACACGCCCGCCTCAGCCACGCCCAGCAGCACGCGCAGCCCATAGAAATGGGCGGCCGTGCGCATGCCGGCAAAGGCGACGGCGGCGGCGCCCCACGCCGCGACGAGGAGGGGGAGCCACCGCCGCGGGCCGACGCGCAGGAGAATGAGATTCGAAGGGACCTGCAGCGCGGCGTAGCCCACGAAGAAGACGGACGCGCCGGTGCCGTAGACGGCCTGGGAGGTGAGAGGGAGAGGGGTGGGTTAAGCGCGAAAATGGGGGGAACGCGCCGCGCTCCCTCCTCTTCTCCTACCTCTGAGAAGCCCAGCCGCTCGTTGAGTTGGAGCGCGGCGTACGCCAAGTTGGAGCGGTCCAGGTAGCAGAGGACCTGGGGTGGGCGGGGCGGTCGGCGCGGCGCGCGCCCCATCGCGCGATCCGGTCTGAGGCCCGCGCCGGGGTGCGGCGGCGGGCGGTCGCGGCCGCCCGCCAGGGCGGCGAGCGTTCAAGCACGGTGCGTCCGGGAGGCGGCCGAGGGTCATGGGCGGGCTGGCGGGTGCCGCGCCCCGCACCCGCCGCGCCGCGCGCCGCCCTCCTCCCGCCCCCAACCTCGCCCACCCTCCCACTCTGTCTCACCGTCATCGCAAAAAACAGGGGCAGCAGGGCTGCGTCCACCTTGCGCCGCAGCGCGCCTTCGTCGCGCGCGCGCCGCGGCGCGGCGGGCGGGGCAGCCGCTTTCGGCGCCGGCTGCAGCGCGCTGGGCGGACGGGGGGCGGACGCGGTCGCGCCCATTGTGGCGGGCGGCCGCTGGGGCGGGAGGGGGGAGTGGAGGGCGGCAGTTGCGGAAGAGAGCGCGGGTCGGGCCGGGGTCGAGCGCCGCCGCCACTCTGCCCGACGCCGCCCGCGCGCCGCGCGTGCCCCCGTGCGGTCGCCCGCCGTCGACAGAGCCACCGTCGCCCGTCCCACGCCCCCAATGCGCGCCGCCGCTGCCGCGCCCGCCGCGGGCCGCGCGGCCGCCCGCCGCCAGGCCGGCGTGCCGAGGAGCGCCGCGGGAGCGCGTCGTGCCCACAAGGCTTCTACCCCTCGCGCCGCCGCGGGCCCAACCCCCGACCCTGCCAACCCGCTCGCCGGCGTCGACCCCGCCGCCCTCGAAGCCGCCATGGCCGACCCCGCGGTCCAGGCCCAGATGGCCGAGATGCAAGCCGTAATGCGCAACGAGGCGGTGCAGGCCCGTTTCGCGGCCCTGAGGGCCGACCCGGACCTCGCCCCCATGTTTGCCGCGATCCAAGAGGGCGGCATGCCCGCCCTGATGCAGTTTATGAACGACCCCGAGTGGCTCGCCAAAGTGGGGGGCAAGATGGGGGACGTGAGCGAGCTGCTGGCTGCGCAGCAGGCAAGCGCGCCCACCCCTCCCCCTCCCGCCGCCACCCAAATCAACTCCCTGCTCGACGCCGCCAAGGCGGGCGACTTGGAGGCGGTGGAAGACTACATCGCCATCGGGCGCGACGTCAACGAAGCGGACCAGGGGGGGAGGACGCCCCTTCACTTCGCCGCCGGCGTCGGCGCGTGCGACGTCGCGCGCGAGCTCCTCGCCGCGGGCGCGTCTTTGACCGCCGTCGATTCCGAGGGCAATATGCCGCTACACTACGCCGCCGGGTACGGTCGCGGCGCCCTGGTGGAGATGCTAGTGGCCGCCGGCGCGCCGGGCGCCGCCGAAAACGCGCGCGGCCAGTCGCCCGTCGAGCTGGTGACGTCTGAACCGCGCAACCCACTGCACGGGAATGCCGATATTGTGCGCGTGCTGGAGAACGCGGCGATGGCGGGCGGGGGCGGGGACGAGTGAGGGAGAGACGAGAGAAGCGAGAGAGGTCGGTGTGACTGCATCCATTCCTCTTCCCGTCGTGCAACCCCAATCAATCAAACCATCACTCAATCATTCAACCCTCGACCAGCCCCCGCAGCGCGGCCAGCGCGCGCGCGCAGTCGGCGATGCACGCCGCGTGCGCGCCCGCGAGCGCGGGCGCGTCGGCGCCCGCGCCGGCGAGCGTGGCCGTCGCGGAGGACAGGCGGGTCAACAGGGCGGTCGTAGCGTCGTGGAGGACGGCAGAGGCGGGGCCGGGGAGGGAGACGGCGGCTCCCGTCGTTGCCGCGGGCCCCCAACCCCCAAACGCCGCCGCGTCCGCCTTCGGCGACCCGTCCGCGCTCGCCGCGACCGCGCGCGGCGCCGGCGCCGGCGCGGGCGACGCCGGGGCCGGTGTCGGGGCGCCCGAGCGGCCGGCACCCTCGTCCCCTCCCGCGCCCCCGGCAAACGCCCTGCACGCGCAGCAATAGTCGCCGCGCCCGCCCCGCTTGTCCCGCATGAGGGGCATGCGGGCGCAGGCGGGGCAGGTGTCGGCCAGCATCGTCCAGCCGGCGAGGAGGAGGTCGCCCATCGCGGACGACGGGTCGCGCGTGGGCGGGGGGAGCGCGGTCGCGCCGTCCGCCCCCAGGCCGCGCGCCCGCATCGCGGGCGCGACGTCGGACGCCGCCGCCGCCGCCGACGCCGCGCACCGCGCGCACGCTGGCGCGCCGCCGCCCGGCGGCGCGAGCAGGGGCCCGCCGCAGTCGCCGCAGCCGGCGGTCGTCATGCGGTGGCCGGCCAGGAGCATGGCGGATATGTCGGAGAGGGACGCCATGGGGGGACGAGTGTGTCGCCGGCGCGGCCGCGCCTGGCCGTCACTCTGCCGCGCGTCGCGTCGCCGCCCGCGCCGGCCGGCGCCCTCCCCGACTCTCGCACGCACGCCATGCTCGCGGGCTAGGCCCGGCGGACGGCCGCGCGAGCCCCGATGGAGCCGTGCCCGGGCGCCGCGTTCAAGGCGCCCGAAGTAAACAGGGGGCGGGAGGGCTGCGGCGGCCGTGCATGGCATTGGGATCGCGACGCCGCGGCGGCGGCGGGCGGCGCGCTGGCGGCTGGCGCGGCGGCCGGCGCCTCCCGACCCGCCGCGCCCCTTCCCCCTCTCCCTCCCCTCTCCACAGGGCCGGTACGACCTCGTGGCCGAGCGCGCCGCCCCCCCCGGACACCCCGGCCGCCCCACCCGCCTCACCGTCGTGCGCGCGGGCGCGGGCGCCGGGGGCGACCTCCTCCTCTTCAACGCGGGCAGCGACCTACACGTCTGCCGCGTGCGCGACGTGGGCAAGGTGTGTGAGGGAGGGGGATGGTGTGGGGTGTGGGGAGGGTGGTTGGATGCCCGCGCGACCACCGCCCCTTCTCCCTCTTTCAGCCCCCTCTCCGCACCATCACCTTCCCGTTTGGCCCTGGCGGCACCCTTCTCGCCCCCTCTTGCCACGCGTGGCGCGCCCTGGGCGCGGCTGACGCGGCCGCGGGCGTGCCGGACGTTTTGGTCGGCCTCGCCGACGGCGCGGCGGTCGCCCTCTCCCTCGCCGCCCAGCTGGGCCCGGCCGGCGGGGCCAGCACAGCCCCTGCGGCGGGCGAGCTACTCCCCGGCGGCGACTGCGGCGCCGCGCGCAGCGCCGCCTGGGCGCCCGACGGCGCAGCCGTCGTCGCGGCGGCGTCGGGCGAGGTCGCGGTGCACCGGCCGCCATGGCGGATGGTGGCGGGGTGCGCGGCGGTGGCGGCGCCGGCGTCGCCGGCGCTGGCAGGGACGTCCCCGACCTCGCCGCCCGCGCGCCCGCCGCCCCGCCCGCCCCCAACCCCCCTCCTCGCCGCCCCCGCCGGCGCGACCGCGGGCGCGCTGTCGCCGGACGGCACCCTGCTGGCCACCGCGGGCGCCGACGGCGTGCTGCGCGTGCATTCGACGCGCACCGGCGCCCTGATCTCCGGCTTCCAGGCCTACTACGGGTCCCTGGCCGCCGTCGCCTGGTCCCCGGATGGGCGCTGCGTGGCGGCGGGGGGCGAGGACGATTGCGCGGCCGTCTTCGGCCTCGCCGAGCGCTGTGCGCTCGGCTGGGCCGACGGCGCCGACTCCTGGGTCTCCGCCCTCGCCTTTGACCCGCACCCGCCCCCCGCGCCGGCCGGGGAACGCATGTACCGGCTGGCCGTCGCGTCCCAGGATTGTTGCGTCGCGCTGCACGACGTCGCGGCGCCCGACGCGGACGTCGCGGCGGGGCTCCCCCCGCTGTCGCCGCGGGCCGGAGGGGGTGGTGGGTGGGGGTCGCCCTTTGCGGGGGGAGGGCGCGACCAGGGCGAGGGCGACGGCTCGGCCGACAGCGACCGCGACGCCACGCCCTCCCCGGCCCCCACCCCTCCCCTCCTCCCGCCCCAAATCGCGCCCGCCCCCGCGTTTGCCGACATGGCCCGCATCCCGCCCGTGGCCCGCGCGGTGGCGTCGGCCGACCCGCTGACGGACGTCGCGTTTTCCGCGGGCGCGCTCATCACCGCCGACGCCTGTGGCGGCGTGCGCGTGTGGGCGCGGCCGTTGCCCAGGCCCAGGAGTGAGGCGGTGGAGAGCGGCGAGCACCGCCCGCCCGGCTCGGCTGGCCCGCCGCGGTCGGCGCCGCTCGCAGCGCCCGCGCGGCCCGCGCCCGCGCGCCGCCTGGGGCCCGCCGCCTCGGGCGGCAACAGCCCGGACCTGATGTCGTTGTGAGGGAAGGCGGGCGGCGGTTGGGGGGGAGTGTCGTTGATTTGGGGTTAACTAAAACTCTCGACCCGAAAAACAAGTCTCAACCATCCCTGCCCCCTCGCTCCCTCCCTCCGCTAGTCCCGGCAGGCGGTTGGAGAACGTGAGCCCCGGCGGCGGCGGCGGCAGGGTGACGCGCTGGACGCCGCCGCCGAGGCCGGGGTCGGCGGCGCCCGCGCCCGCGCCGCCGCACCGCTCTGCGTCCTCAGGCGGCCGCGACGCCGCCGCGCCCGCGCTCGCGCGCGCGCAGCCAAATAGCCAGTCGTTCGCGCCGGCCGCGGCGCGGGGCAGCGCAAAGGCGGCCTGGACCGGGGGCGGCGACCGTGGCGCGCGCGCGGCGGCGGCGCCGGCTCCAGCGGCAGCGGGCGGCGGCGCGGACGGCGCGGCCGCGTCGGCGGCGGCCGGCTTGGGGCCCGGCGCGTCGCCCATGGCGGGGTGTGCGCCGGCGCGCGCGCCCGCGCGCTCGAGCCTCACCCCGTCGCCGCCGTTTGTTGGGCCAGCCAGTCGCACGCGGCACCCCCAGCGTCCTCCAACCACGCCCCGCTCTCCTCCACGCGCGCCAGGGCGTCGGTCGCGTACCGGGGCTCGGGCAGGCGGAGCTTCTTCGCGGCGGCGGCGACGCGCGCCGCCGCGCGCGGGCCCGCGAGGGAGCCGCCCAGGGTCACGAGAAGGTTTCCGAGCCTCCTCTCGCCGTCGCCACCCCCGCCTGCTTTGGCCGCGATGTCGGTCCGCCGCTCCAGGAGCCAGTCGAGGGCGGCGTCGAGCGCGGCGCCGCCGCGGGCGGCGGCCGCGGCCGCGACCGCGGACGCGTCCTGCGCGCGCACCGCGCCCGTGAGCGAGTAGTCTAGCGCGGCCCGCACCGAGCGAGGGCCGGTGGCGGCTTGGGCGTGGGCGAGGGCGGCGAGGGCGGAGGACGCGGCGGCGGGGTCGCCCGCTGCCGCTGCGGCCTCGTGCGCGCCCCGCACCGCGTCAAAGGCGTCCGCGCTGGCGCCCACGGCCGCCGAATACAGCACGGCCCGAATGTCGGGGTCGCCGGGCGGCAGGGAAGACGGAGAGCCCGGGGTCGCCGCCCCTCCCAACAGCAAGGCCACCGCGTCGGCGCCCAC
>Ga0315283_10005402_pt1 | contig 11280 bp, 8 predicted proteins | sample YL17G09_0_MG_FD_204541 | JGI IMG/M metagenome (GOLD analysis project Ga0315283, IMG submission 204541) | Sediment microbial communities from Yellowstone Lake, YNP, Wyoming, USA - YL17G09_0 | ecosystem: Environmental > Aquatic > Freshwater > Lake > Sediment | place: USA: Wyoming | collected...
GACCGCCGTCACCCCGGCCGCCGGCGGCGCCTTGGGCACGACGAATCCGACGAGGAACGCCGCGAGGATGCCCGGCGAGATGTAGCCCTGGAACTCCTGGATGAACGCGAACACGCCGCCGCTCGGAAGAGGCGAGAGCGCCACAACGCAGCCGAACGCCAGGAATACCACCGTGCTCCAGCGCCCGACGCGTACCAGCGAGTCCTGGGTGGCATCCGGCCGGACGTGCCGGCGGAACACGTCCATCGTCAGGATCGTGGACGCCGAGTTGAGCACGGACGCCAGCGTGCTGATGACCGCGCCGGCGAGCGCGGCAAACAGGAATCCGCGCGCGCCGGTCGGCACGAGTTCGCGCACGAGCGTGGGGTACGCCGCGTCGGGTCGCGGCAGCTGCGCGCCGTAGAGCTGCGAGGCCACGATGCCCGGCATGACGATCGCGAACGGCACGAGCAGCCAGAGCGCGGCGGCGAACACGATGCCCATCTGGGCCTGGCGGAGCGAACGCGCGCCGAGGGCGCGCTGCACGATGAACTGGTTCAATCCGCAGTAGTAGAAGATCGGGATCCAGATGCCGCCGGTCAGCACCGTCCACGGCAGTTCCGGGTGGGACCGCGGCAGCACCATGTGGAGCCGGTCCGCGTTGGCCGACAGGAACGGGCCGATGCCGCCGACCGCATGCAGGCCGAGCGCCAGCGTCAGCAGCCCGCCGAGGAGGAGCGCCGTGCCCTGGATCAGGTCCGCCCAGACAGCGGCAAGCAGGCCGCCCCACGTGGTGTAGAGCGCGGCCAGGCCGGCGATCACCAACACCGCGATGTCCATGCGCACGCCGAACACGGTCGCGAGCGCGGTCGCCCCGGAGTACAGCACGGCCGCGGTCGTCACCAGCACGTAGACGAGCACCGTCGAGACCGACATCAGCGCCCGCGCGGCAGGCGAGTACCGATACTCGAGGTACTCGGGCATCGTGTAGATGCCCGCGCGGAGGAAGCGCGGCATGAACGTGAACGCGACAATCACGATGCCGACGACACCCGTGAGCTGCCAGGCGCTGACGGCAAGCCCGACGTTGCCGGCAGCCTGGCCGGCCATGCCGACGAACTGCTCCGTCGAGATGTTGGCCGCGACGATGGAGATGCCGATGAGCCACCACGGCAGCGATCGCCCGCCGAGGAAGTAGCCGGCGGCATCGGCGTGGCGCCGGCTCTTGACGAGGCTCAGCGTGAGGACGGCCGCGTAGAACGCCACGACGATGACGATGTCGATTGCGGAGAAGGTCATGGGCCGTGTGGTGTCGGCGAACGATACGCCCGGGCGGGGTGGAGGATCAAGGGCGCGTTCGGATCCGGCTGCATGCGCTCGCGGCGCGTTCCGCTGATCAGGTAGCATGCTGCACGCCGCCCGGAATTCCACAGCGGCCAGGAGGCGATCGCGATGATGCCCGTATTTCCCGCGCGCCGGTGGCTGGCGTCGGCCCTTCTCGTCTGCGGCCTCGGCAGCGTCCAGACGGCCGGCCAGTCGCCGGCAGTCCCGCCCGGATCAGGCGGGGGGCCGACCACGGCCGAGGCTCGCGCACGCGCATGGCGGACCCATCTCGACCTCCGGGATGCGTCGCCGTTCAGGCCGCTCCACTGGGAGCCGCTCGGGCCGTCGCTCCAGGGCGGGCGCATCGAGGCCATTGCGGCGGCGGGCCCGGGATCGAGCACGTTCTACGTCGGGCCGGGAGGCGGCAACGTCTGGAAGACGACCAACAACGGCATGACGTGGGAACCGGTCTTCGAGCACGAGTCCGCGTTCGCGATCGGCGACATCGCCGTCGCGCCGTCCAACGCCGATGTCGTGTGGGTGGGGACCGGCGAGGTCCAGCCGCGTCACAGCGGGCCCGCCTTTGCCGGCACCGGCGTGTTCAAGTCAGCGGACGCGGGCCGGACGTGGCGGCCGATGGGCCTGGCCGACACGCACCACATCGGCAAGATCGTCATCGATCCGAGAACTCCAGATATCGTCTACGTGGCCGCGATGGGGCATGCCTGGTCGCCGAACACCGAGCGGGGCGTGTTCAAGACTTCGGACGGCGGCGCGACGTGGACGAGATCGCTCTTCGTGGACGATCGCACGGGCGCCATCGACCTCGCGATGGACCCGTCCGATCCGAAGATCCTCTACGCGAGCCTGTGGCAGATGGTCAGCGGGCCGACGAGCGGGATCTACAAGACTGTCGACGCCGGCAGGACCTGGACGAAGCTGGGGAACGGGCTGCCGTCCGGATCGCTCGGCCGCAGCAATCTCGATGTCGCGCGCAGCAACCCGCGCGTGGTCTACGCGTTCCTGGATAACGCCGCGCCCGGGCCGGCGGCGCCGCCGGGAGGCGGGCGGGCGCGCCCGACGATCGGCGGGGAGGTGTACCGGTCCGATGACAAGGGCGCGAGCTGGCGCCGGGTCAACACGGACGACATCTACCAGGTCTTCGGCATCTACGGCTGGAAGTTCTGCGACATCCGCGTGGCGCCGGACAACGAGAACGAGATCTACATCCTCGGCAACCGGATGTTCCATTCGACCGACGGCGGCCGGACCTACACGCGCATCGGGGAGACGATCAGGCGCGTCAACCCGATCCCCGGCACTGCCATGCATCTCGACCACCACGAACTGTGGATCGATCCCGCGAACCCGGCGCGGCTCATCCTCGGCAACGACGGCGGCGTGTTCACGTCGTGGGATCGCGGCCGCACCTGGCTGCACCTGAACACGCTGCCCATCGGCCAGTTCTACTTCGTCGCCGTGGACCAGGCGGACCCGTACACGATCTTCGCCGGGACGCAGGACACCGGGGCGTTCATGGTCACCTCCACGTGGAGACCAGACGAGGACCCGGGAGCGAGCGACGGATGGCGGTACGTGTGGCTCGACAGGTGGACCGGCGGCGACGCCTTCGTCACGCTGCCCGATCCGACAGACCCGCGGTGGATCTACTACGAGCACCAGAACGGCGACATGCGGCGCATCGACATCACGGCCGGCAATCCGTTCTCGGGGGGCCCGGCGACCGAGAGCGTGCGGCCCCAGCCGCCGCGCGGCGATCCGCCGTACCGCTTCGGCTGGTTCACGCCGTTCTTCATCTCGCAGCACGACGCGCGCACGCTCTACGCCGGCGCCAACGTCGTCCTCAAGACGACCAACCGCGGCGCGGCGTGGCGCGCGATCAGCCCGGAGCTGGGTGACGCGCCCGGCGGCGAGCGCGCGGTCGTCCCGTACGGGTCCGTCACGACGCTGGCCGAGTCGCGCTTCGCCCCGGGCATCCTCTATGCGGGCACCGAGAGCGGCCGCGTGTGGGTCACCAGGAACGACGGCACGCAGTGGACGGAGATCAGCGCGGGCCTGCCGCGCAAGTGGGTGACCCGCGTGGTCGCGTCGCGGCACGAGGCCGGCACCGTCTACGTGTCGATGACGGGCTATCGCGAGGACGACTTCACGGCGTACCTGTATCGCTCCACGGACTTCGGCGCCACCTGGACCGCCATCGCCGGCAACCTGCCGGCCGAGTCGATCAACGTCGTCGCCGAAGACCCGAAGCGGCCCGGGCTGCTCTATGCCGGGACCGACGCGGGCGTCTACGTGTCGTTCAACCGCGGCGACGCCTGGCTGTCGTTGTGCGCGGACTTGCCGACCACGCCCGTGATGGACCTTGTCGTCCATCCGCGCGAGGACGAGCTGGTGATCGCGACGCACGGCCGGAGCCTCTTCCTCCTCGACGTCCGGCCGGTGCAGGCGCTGGGCGACGCCGTGCAGGCGTCGGACCTGCACCTGTTCGACGTCCGGCCGGTCCGGCTCACGTGGCAGCCGGGCCGCGAGGTGCCGCCCCAGCCGCCGCGGGGCCGGGCGGCGATGCACGTTTGGCTGAAGGCGGCGTCGGCGGTGCAGGTCTCGATTCGCGATGCCGACGGCAAACCCGTCCGGACGATGTCAGTCCGAGGGGCCGCGGGCGTCAATCGCGTCGAGTGGGACATCCGGCGCGACGACGGGCGAGAGGCGCCGCCAGGCGTCTATCGCGCCGAGGTGACGGCAGGGAGCCGAAAGGCCGCCAGCGACATCGTCGTGAGCCCCGGCCGACGGTAGAGCCGTTGTCCCTACCAGAAACTCCATCGGCACTGGAAGAGCTCTCGGCGGCGTGATCAGGGGCGCCGTCAGGCGGATCCCAGAACCCCTACGGTGCGGCGCTGACCACGTCTGAGACGACCGCCGTCCGGGGCGGACGTACCACGCCCGACTACGCCCGCTGGTGGTGAGCGGTCGATGGCGCCGAGAGCGACCGTCAGGCGGCGCGACGTTCTACGGGGGGCGCGAGCGACGCTGGCCGTGATTCGACCCCAGGCTCGCGAGCAGGTGAAAGGTCTCTCCATCGACGGCCAGGCCGGAGCACGGCCTGACCGTCCGCGCCACGTCCCCTTGCAGAGCCGTAGCACGCCATGTGTACTACAGTAGTCAGTACATGATCCGGTCGTTAGCCAACGACACGACCAAGGACATCTGGAACGGTGTCAACAGCAAAGCCGCTCGGCGGATTGCTCGAGCCATCTGGCCGGTGATCCGGCGCAAGCTGGATCAGATCGACGCGGTGACCACGCCCGACGCCCTGCGAATTCCGCCGGGGAACAAGCTCCACCGACTGGTCGATGAGCTGGCCGGATTCCATGCGATTCGCGTGAACGACCAGTATCGGATCATGTTTCGGATCGAGGGAGAACACGCGTTCGACGTGCGGTGCACCGACGATCACTGAGGAGTACTGCGATGCTGCCGACTCATCGTCCCCCCACCCATCCCGGCGAAATGCTGCTCGAGGAGTTCCTCAAGCCACTCAACGTGTCGCAGGTCGAGGCCGCCCATCGGATGAATATTCCGTTCCAGCGCCTCAACGCCGTCATCAAAGGGCGCCGAGCGGTCAGTGCCGACACCGCGCTTCTCCTGGACGGCTTGACGCGTTGGGACGCCCAGATCTGGCTGGCGCTGCAAGCGAAGTGGGATCTCTGGCATGCGCTGCGCGCGCGAGGTCGGCGCCCCAGAGTGAAGGCACTCCCAAGGCTGACGGCGCAGGCCACCGGCTGAGTGCTTGACGGCATCGAGACAGGCAACCCCGACATGGCGAGAAGGACAACGATCTCGGATGACACGACTGGCGGCAACGTCTTCGCTGATCTCGGTCTGCCTCGTCCCGAGCGACGTCGAGGGGCGGCGGGCACGCCAGTGCGTTGATACTGAGTCCCAGCGGGCGCATGAATCCCTCCATGAAAGTCTCGCTCGGGAGAATGGGCTCGAGCAGCTGTGGTCTTGACGCGATAAGATACCTCCAGAACATTCAACCCGTTCTTGGCGTTGCGATCGCCGGATCCGGGGCCGTCACTTCTTGTTGGCCGCCGATCCGCACGACGGGATCGCGTCGCATTCGTACTGATACGCGAAGGTTGTCATCGCCCATGGTGCCCACGAGAAACCTGCACGTCCGCGCCCTTGAACCGCTCCGGCCGCCCGCCGCCGTCTGCGACGCGCTGCCGCTCAGCGCCGCGGCGGCTGACACCGTGGTGGCCGGAAGAGCCGCCGTCCTGCGTATCCTCCAGCAGGACGATCCCCGGCTGCTCGTCGTCGTGGGCCCGTGTTCCATCCACGACCCGAAGGGGGCGCGAGAATACGCCGCCCGCCTCTGCGCGCTGCGCGCCGAACTGGGGGGCGAACTGGAAATCGTCATGCGGGTGTACTTCGAGAAACCCCGCACGACGCTCGGCTGGAAGGGCCTGATCAACGATCCCCATCTCGACGGGAGCTACGAAGTCGAGGAGGGCCTCCATATCGCGCGGCAGCTGCTGCTCGACATCGCGAATCTCGGCGTGCCTGCCGCCACGGAGTTTCTCGATCCGATCGTGCCCCAGTACATCGCTGATCTCATCACCTGGGCGGCGATCGGCGCGCGCACGACCGAATCGCAGACGCATCGGGAGATGGCGAGCGGGCTGTCGATGCCCGTCGGGTTCAAGAACGGCACCAACGGCAGCCTGCAGGTCGCGATAGACGCCATGCGCGCCGCGAGGCATCCGCACAGTTTTCTCGGTGTCGACGAGCACGGCCGCACCAGCATCGTCCGGACAACGGGCAACCCCGGGGGCCACCTCGTGCTGCGCGGCGGCCACGGGGGCGCGAACTACGGGCGGACCAGCATCAGCGGCGCCCAACGGCGACTGGCACGGGAGGGGTTGCCGGTGGTGATGATGGTGGATTGCAGCCACGCGAACTCGGGCAGGGTTGCCGCACGACAGGAGGAAGTCTGGCGGGAAGTCATCCAGCAGCGGGTCGCAGGAACGCGTTCCCTGATCGGCCTGATGGTCGAGAGCTACCTCGAAGAGGGCAGCCAGCCGTTTCCGAAGACGGCCGGCGACTTGCGCTACGGCCTGTCCATCACCGATGCGTGCGTCGGGTGGGCCACGACGCAACGCCTGCTGCGCTGGGGTGCGGAGCAGATGCACGACCTTGCGTCCGCGTTCGCTCCACTTTGATATAGTCCGGCCGATACTCGATCAACGCGACCGTTGTGGCCGTTCTCTTTGGAGAACGCCGCAGGAGGACTCCCATGGCACCCTTCACGCCGCGCCCCCTGCCGGACCCGGCACGTCTTGGATTCTCGTCGATCGCGGTCCACGCGGGGGAACGCCTCCCGGGCTTCGACAGCAAGCCGGTGACCACGCCGATCTACAGCGCCGTCGCCTTCGAGGCTCCGTCTGCGGCGGAACTCGATCTCGTCTTCGGCGGCACTCATGTCGGCTACTGCTACACCCGGCACGGCAACCCGACGTGCGAAGCGCTCGAGGAGACTATCAGCCGGCTCGAAGGAGGTGCGGGGGCCATCGCCTTTTCATCCGGCATGGCGGCCATCCACGCGGCGGTTCTGGCCGCAGGGGTGAAGAGCGGGGACCGGCTGGTGTCGAGCCGGGATATCTACGGTGCGACGCAGGCGCTCTTCCGCGATGTGATGACGCCGCTGGGGATCGAGACACGCTACGCGCCCGGCTGCGATCTGGCGGCGTTCGAACAGGCGGTCAACCAGGCCCGGCCGCGCGCCGTGTTCGTCGAGACCATTTCGAACCCGCTGCTTCGCGTCGTCGATCTGCGCGCCATTATCGAGATTGCCCATCGCGCGGGTGCGGTCGCCATCATCGACTCGACCTTTGCGTCGCCGCTGCTCCTGAGGCCCGTCTCGCACGGCGCTGACTTCGTCGTCCACAGCACGACGAAGTACTTGAATGGCCACGGCGACGCAACGGGCGGCATCGTGGTGTGTGCGAAGGCCGACGCGATGCCGGCGCTCAGACAGGTATCGAAGCTGGTGGGCGGCATCCTGGGGCCCTTCGAGGCGTACCTGACGCTGCGCGGCGTGAAGACCCTCGCGCTGCGGATGCCGAGGCAGTGTCAGAGCGCGCGTCAGACCGCCGAACGACTGGCGGCACACCCCGGCGTCGAACGTGTTCACTATCCCGGGCTGCCCTCGCACCCGGACTGGGGTCTGGCCGCGCGACAGTTCCGGGACGGCCTGGCCGGGGCCGTGGTGTCCTTCGAACTGCGCTCCGCCGGTCAAGCCGAGGTCTTCCGCTTTATGGACGCGTTGCGCCTGTGCTGTGTCGGGACGACGGTCGGAGACATCTACAGCCAGCTGCTCTACCCGGCGATCTCGTCGCACCGCGCGCTCACCGCCGACGAACGTCACGCCCTCGGCATCGGCGACAACCTGGTCCGCCTGTCGGTGGGCATCGAGGAGCCCGAAGACATCATCGCAGACGTCGAACAGGCGATCGAGCGCTGTCGGTAGGCGGTCTCGGCCAGACGGCGACACACACGCGCGTGGGGGATCGTCCACCGCCCCGCGCCGATCGGTTGTCGCGTTCGCCCGTGTTCCTCGCCGCGCTGCTCCTGCCAGGACAGCGGGCGCTGCTCCATGTCGCGGCGGCCGTCGCGCTGGGCCTGGCGGCGTGCAGCGTGTGGATCATGCGCGAATCGGTCTTCCTCGGCGTGATGGGCCTGCTCTACGCGGGCCTGTGGTCGGCCTGGTACTGGCACACCGCCTGGACGCAGGCCGCCGGCAAACCGCCTATCCGGTTGCCATGAGCATCGGGTTCCCCGGATTATTGTCCAAAGGGGATCACGAGAAAGCGGTGCCGCAGAGTCATCCCGTCAAGCCGCGTGGAGCCCTGGCTCGCCGACGGGCGTGTCCATGCGGACCAGTCGGCTGAACTGGCAGGCTTTCGCGGCAGGGGGAGCGTGAAGAGCACCGGCTCGCCCCGGACGATCACGCGAATCTCCCACGCGCGCACGCGAATGGGCGTCGTTTCCCACGGCAGGACGACGGCATCGCCGTCGTCGCGGACACGCTCGGGATGCGGTTCGCTCAGATCGGTGCCTCCCGCGAAGTCGATCGACGCGACCGCATCGATCGGCTCCGCGCCCAAGATCGCGCGAGGCAACCGTAGTTCGACCTGCAGGACTCCGCGCCCCGCGTCGTACTCCAGCAGTGGATCGGCCGCGAGCATGCCGCGCCAGACCACGATCCCGATGACGAGGAGGACCGCGTCGGCGACAAGGAGGTAGCGGACCTGCTGCTCCGGTACGAATCGCTGCGCGGCCGGCCGGCGCGCGGCGGTGTCTAATCTCTCAGGTCGCACTTGCGGTATTGCGCTTTCCAAGGAGGCGACCACGGAGGGTCATGCGCCGCCGTACACGCCTCTTCATCCTGGCCGGCGCCGGCGTCCTTGCGCTTGGCCTGGGCGTCTACTCCTGGCGCTCACCCGGTGCGCAGCCGCGTGGTGACCCGGCCTCCAGGGCCGCTGCGCTCGAGGCGGCGGTGTCCGAGATCGAGGCGGGCCGCAAGACGACGCCGCTCATCGGCGAGCCGACCTCCGGCGGCGACGCGACGGTGACGTTCCTCGCGAAGCGCACCGGCGGCCGCGAGCCGCGCATCGTGTCGGACGTCACGGGCTGGGGCGAGCATGTCGACGGCACCTTCGATTTCACGGCGGGCACGATGGCTCGCGTGGGGCGTACGGAGTGGTATGCGCTCCAGGCGAACGTCGCGCCCCGCGCGCGCATCGAATACCTCCTCGCCTACGGGCTGACGGATTACCAGCTCGACCCGCACAATCCGCGTCAGGCCGCCGGGCCTCAACTCGGTGGCCTCAAGGCCTCCGAGTTCGTGATGCCCGGCTACCTGCCGCCGCCGGAGTTCGCGGAGCCTCCGGTGTCGGCCGCCGGGCTGATCACCGAGGCCACGGTTGACAGCCGGAAGACCGGCGGGGCGTGGCGCGTGGTCGTCTACACGCCATCGGGCTATCGCAAGAATGGGAACTACCCGGTGGCGGTGTTTCTCGACCTCCGATCGGGCCAGGTGTCGCGCGTGCTCGACTGGCTGATCGCCCACCAGGCGATCGCGCCGATTGTGGCCGTGTTCGTGGGGCCACCGTCACGCGGCGGCGAACACCCGGCCGGCGCGGCGCTGCGCACGTTCCTCACCGACGAATGGCCGGCGTGGATGGCGTCGCGCTACGGCGTCAGCGGGAGCGCGGACAGGCGCGCGGTCATCGGCATTTCGTATGGCGCGAAGGACGCGCTCGACCTCGCCCTCTCGTCCGGCGGAGGCCCCGGCGCGTTCAATGGCCTGGGCCTGTTGATTCCCGGCCGGAGGATCGGCCGCGCCGACATCGAGGCCATCGCCGGGCGGCGCGATCCTCACCTGCGCGTCGCCATCCTGGCCGGCCAGTACGATCGGGCGAACGTCGCGACGGCACGCAGCGTGCGGCAGGCGCTGGCCGACGCCGGCCATGCCGTGGATTACGTCGAGGTGCCCGAGGGCCACAGCGCGGTGACGTGGACGCATCACCTGCGGATGGTGCTGGTCAGCCTGTTTGGCCCCGCATCGGCGAACACCACTCCGCAGAGTGGATAGCTGGGATGCGAATCGTCCTGATGGTACGATCGGGGCGGCATCAGGATGGCCACGTCTTCTACCTGGCGCCCGCCATGGCGATCGCCTGTTTCGCGGCGGTCGCAATCAGGTTGCGGTAAGACGGCACGGTCGCACACTGCTCGAGAAACGGCACCGCTGTGCGATCGCCGAGCTTGCCGATCGCACGCAGCGACTCGGCCTTCACCCCGTCACTCCCGTCGGTCGCGAAGCGTTCCTTGAAGAACGCCAGCAGACTCCGGTCCTTCAGATCGCCGAGCGCCACGAGAGCCGCGGTCCGGACCGATGGGTGCGCGTCGATCGCCGCCTTCTTGATGATGGCGGGTCCCTGAGCGCCGCCGGCCTTGGCCAGCGCGTCGATCGCGCCGCGCCGGACCGCCCAGAACGGATCACTCTGGGCGCTGGCGGCCAGACCCGCTCGTGCCATCGGATCATCCTTGAAGAGCGCCAGCTCCGCCGCCGCGCCCATCCGCCCGATCACATCGTCATGGCTCAGCTGATAGAGCAGTTCATCCCGTTGCTTCGGGAAGGTGATCTCCTTGAGCAGGAGATTGTCCGGGTCGAACCTGACGAGCAGGGGCCGGGTCTCCGAGGGGAACTCGAAGGTCGCCTCCCGCTCGCGCATCCACACCTGACTGGTCGAACGCCCCCCGGCATTGACGATGGCCACAACGACGGGGACACGGAACACCGGAACGGCGCGGGTGACATCCTGCACCTGGGCGACCTTGAGCACGACGACCTTGCGCGCCGGGTCCCAGTCGCTGCCAACGTCGAAGACGGGATGGCCAGGCTTGAACAGCCACTGGTCGAAGAACCAGTCGAGGTTCTGCCCGGTCACGGTCTTCACCGAACGGATGAAGTCGCCGGTGTCCACCGGTTCAAACGCGTAGCGATGCAGGAAGTGCTTCAGCGTGTCGAAGAACGCGGCGTCTCCGAGCTGCTGGCGCAGCATGTGGAGGACACGCGCGCCCTTCGGATAGGTGTGCGAGTCGAACATGTCGCCTGGCTGATCGTACCGATCAGACACGATCGGGCGGATGTAGCGCGTCTTCGCCTCACGCAGGTAGGCGTTCAGCTTGCTCTGGAGGTTCAGGGCGCCTTCGTCATCACCCTTGTCGTGGCGGAAGTAGAGGTAGTCGGAGTACGTCGCGAAGCTCTCGTTCAGCCACGTATGGGCCCAGCTTCTCAACGTGATCAGGTCGCCCCACCACTGATGGGCCAGCTCGTGCGAGACAATGCCGATGGCGGAGAACTCCGGCTCGTTCTTCTCGTCCACCATG
>Ga0315283_10005403_pt1 | contig 11280 bp, 5 predicted proteins | sample YL17G09_0_MG_FD_204541 | JGI IMG/M metagenome (GOLD analysis project Ga0315283, IMG submission 204541) | Sediment microbial communities from Yellowstone Lake, YNP, Wyoming, USA - YL17G09_0 | ecosystem: Environmental > Aquatic > Freshwater > Lake > Sediment | place: USA: Wyoming | collected...
GCGAGGTGTAATAGTCCGGTGAGAGTGCACCGCTCTTGAGTATCCGCGGTGTCTTTCCGATGGCCTCATCGCGCGTGAACCCATACAGCTGTTCGAATGCGCTGTTCACATAGGTGATCGTCCCGTCGGGCGCCGTCATGAAGATGGCCTCATCCGTCTGATCGACCGCGCGATGCAGGCTGCGAAGTTCGTCTTCCGCACGGCGTTGTTCCGTGATGTCCCTGAAACTCCACACGCGGCCCACGCTTTCGTTTCCGATGCGCTGCGGCTTCGAATATCGCTCGAAGATTCTTCCGTCCTTGAATTCCAGAACATCAAGGCTTTCGGCTTCCGGGTGAGAATACAGGTCCTTCACCTTCTGCAGAAAACTCTCAGGCTCCTTCAGCTGTTCCAGGACAAAGGCGATGGCGCGTTCGTCGTCACCGTGTTCGATCGTCGATGCGGGAATCCGCCAGAGATCAAGAAATTTCTGGTTAAAGCTCACGATCTTCCCGTCGTTGGAAACCACGAGCGTACCGTCCGCGGTCGACTCCAGTGTGGCGCGAAGAAGGGAATAGGACCGTTCCAGCTGTTCCTCGGCGCCTCTGCGGGCAGTGATGTCATTCAGAACCGCGAGGGAGCGGGTGGCCTCTCCCGACGCCGACTTCTCCGTAATGGCGGACAGAAGCACGTCGATCGTGCGGCCGCTCTTCTTGACGAACTGGTAGGGAATATCCTTGCACATGCCGGTCCGCCTGAACTCGGGGATGACCACAGTCTCGGCGTACTCGCGCGAGCGGCCGGTCAGAAAATCCGTCTCCTTCCGCCCAATCACCTCCTTCCGCTCATAGCCCATCGCCGCCAGCCAGTAGTCGCTGACGCTGATGATCCGGTCCTCCTGGTCGGTCGAGTGAAGCATCACCGGGGTGTTATTATAGATCGTGCGGTAGCGTTCTTCGTTTTCCCTGAGTGCCTCTTCCGACCGCTTTCGGTCGATCGCCATCGCCACCTGGTTGGAGACAAACTGAAGGATGTTCTTCTCTTCCTCTCCATACCGGAGACCTTCCGTGTAACTCTGCACGACCAGCGCCCCGATCGGTTGTTCTGCGACCACGAGCGGTACCCCCAGCCAGTCGATCGACGGGGCGCCGACAAGCTCGACCTCTCCGCTTTTGACCAGCGAGTCAAAGACTTCGGGCGAAGCCAGCAGCGCCTCTCTGGTCCTCAGGACATATCCGGTGAGGCTCTTTCCCGCCTTCTGCGGCGGCGACCACTCATCCACCTCGTCGACCAGATACGGGAAGCTCAGCATCTCCGTCTCCTGGTCGTAGAGGGCAAGGTAGAAATTGTTGGCCGGCATCAGCTCGCCGACGATACCGTGAATGGCCTGGTAGAGTTCCTGCATGTTCGAGGTCGTGTTCGCGGCCTGGGATATCCGGTACGTCGCCATCTGGATCTGCTCCGCCCGCTTCCGTCCTGAAATGTCCCGTCCGACGCCGACGAGCGCTACGGCTTCCCCCTCATCGTTGCGTACGATCGACGTCCACAGATCCACAGGGAATTCGGTCCCGTCCTTTCTGCGGTGGAGCAGTTCGCCATGCCATCCTCCCTTCAGCGTGTCCCGCTGGATCTGCTCGTTCATTGCCGGCGTCACGGAAGGGGACCGGAGGAGAAAAATGCTTTTCCCCACAAGCTCTTCTCCGGTATAGCCGTACGTCTGAGCAAGAGCGTCGTTCACAAAGAGGATCGCATTGTCCAGATCGGTGATGGAGATACAGTCCTTCGTCGAGGCTACCGTCTCCGCCAGCAATCTGATCTTACGCTCCGCCAGACGCCGTTCGGTGATATCGCGTGAAACGACGACGACCTTGGCCGGCTTCCCCTTCTCATCGCGGATGACATTTCCCTGCGACTCGATGAAGCGCACGTTCCCGTCCTTCAGAAGAAAACGGTATTCCGACCTCTGGCCGACACCCGCCCGCACCGTCTCTCTGAAGATCCGCTGCACCATCTCCCGGTCGTCGGGGTGAATCTCGAAAAACGAATCCGTCCCGCGCAGCCCGTTCGGATCTCCGAGAACGGTCTCGTAGGACGGGCTGTTGTACAGCCGCTTCCCGTCGAGATCCAGGACGGCAATGAGGTCGGACGAATTCTCGGAGATCATCCGGAAGAGCTGCTCGCTCTGGTAGAGCTTCTGCTCCTCCTGATTGCGGCGCCTCCTGTCGTGGTCCACCCCCCGGTAGCCACCGAAGGTGCCGGCGGAATCGAAGAAGGGCTCCCCGCTGATTTCGAGAAGGACTTCATGCCCTTCGTTGTGTACCTTCGCCGTCTCCATGGAACTCAAGCGCCGATGCGCCGCCATGAGCGGTCCGGCGATCTGCCTCATCCGGCGTGCTTCATGGGGTAACATCAGTTCGTAGATCGTCTTCCCTAGCAGGTCGCCGGGCTCGTAGCCGAGCAGGTCCCTAATGCGCGCGCTGACAAAGGTGTACCTCTCCTTTGCGTTGGTTTCCCACAACACGTCGCTCGTCGCCCCTACGACGTTGAGATAGCGTTCGGCGCTTTCCCTCATCGCCGATATCTCGCGCTCCATTTTCTTCGTGACGGAACGCATTGCCGATGCGCGGGCGACCGCTGCAGGGAGAAGCGGGATTTCGTCCCTGGCGATATAGTCCGCCGCCCCGGCCTTGATGTACTTGCGCGCCGTCTTCTTATCGGGGGCGTGCGCCACAAACACCAGAGGAACTCCGGGGGCGATCTGTTTGGACAGGCGAAGTGCCATCATCCCGTCAAGCGCAGGCATCCCAGGATTGGAAATCACAACATCCGGACGGAATTTGCCGAGTGCTTCGAGGAATCCCTCCTTCGTATGCACCCGTCGTGCCGCGAACTTCATGCCCGAGGTTCGAAGTTCGCGCGTCACGCGCCCGGCCTCCGAGGCAATGTTCTCGACGAGTAGGACCCGGAATTCCTCTTTCATGATTTCTCCTCACCCTGCCATGATTTGAGTTTTTCGTTCCGCGTGCGAGCACCCCCCCTGGGCGGCTCCCCCGGGCGGAGACCGGCATCAGCCGGGACCCGCCACAGGGCGTCTCTTTTGGGGAGACACTCCTCCTTCGGTGCCAAACTTTGCTTTCGGCGAACCTCGGAACAATGATACGAAAAAGCAGGCGTAACAAACAGTTGGAGAGGGCTGCTCCCTGGGCTTGAGCTTTACTGGCGAAATTCACCGGTTTGGACACGTTTTGCGCTGAATGCCCCAAAACCGCATTTGTTCGGTCCCGCCTCCCCCATTTCTTGAGAATTCGTCCGATTTTTCGCATCTGCCGACTACCAGCGCGGCCCCGTTCGGTCCCGACACGTCCCGGCCGCTGTTTGAAGCGCCCTCCCTCTTGTAGAACACATCAGGAATTCGTATTGTGTGCATCCGGGTATTTCTTTGTACAGAATTGTTCCGGGCGTCGAAAAAGCGCTCCTTCACCCACAAACCACCAACCACCTAACAGGAGACGGATATGGGCGCACCAGTTGTACATTGGGAGATTCACGCGCAGGATGCAAAACGCCTGCACGACTTTTACACGGGATTGTTCGGCTGGAGAGTGAATGCGAACAACCCGATGAACTACGGTACGGTGAACACCGGCAGCAAATCAGGAGCCCAGGGAGGCATCGCCCAGCGTAACGAGCAATCGCCGGCGACCAATGTGACGTTCTACGTTGAGGTGAAGGATTTGCAGATGCACCTGGCAAAAGCCGAAAGCCTCGGCGGCAGGGTCGTCATGCCGGTGACCGAAATACCGAATATGGTCACCATGGCCATGTTCTCGGATCCTGAAGGAAACATCGTCGGCATGATCAAGGCGGCCGCTCCTCCTCCGAAGAAGAAGAAGAAGAAGAAGGCTGCTCCGAAAAAGCGCGCAAAGGCGAAGCGGGGACGGAAAAGAAAATGACGGCGTCCTCTTCTTGAGCCCGTCGCAGTCCCCGGATCGCACCAGATGGAGAGCCCCGGCCATGGAAAGGCCGGGGCTTTCATTGTCAATCACCATCGGCCCTGAGCGACCCACCGGTGGAAATAGATACCGCTCGCCGGTGATCGAAGAGTCACATGATCATCCCCCCGCGACGGATTCCCCCGGCATGACGGGCTGACCTTCCACGCCTTCGTTGAGATGAGGTTCCCCGCCGGCATTCCTCTCATTCACGAACCGAGAGAGAATCGTGTACATCACCGGCACAAGCACCAGGGTGAGAAACGTCGAGAAGAAAAGTCCCCCCACGACCGCCAGTCCGAGAGGCCGCCGCGATTCCGCACCTGCGCCAAACCCTATGGCAATCGGCATCACTCCGAAGATGGTCGCAAACGACGTCATCAGAATCGGGCGCAGCCGTATGGTGGCCGCTTCAATCACCGCTTCCATCGCAGGTCTTCCCTTCCCTCGCAACTGATTGGAGAACTCCACGATCAGAATCGCGTTCTTCGTCACCAGCCCGATGAGCATGATCAGACCGATCTGCGAGTAGATGTTCAGGCTCTGACCGAAGACGAAGAGCGTCAGCAACGCGCCGAAGACAGCGAGCGGCACCGAGAGCAGAATCGTGAGCGGATGGATAAAGCTCTCGAACTGGGCCGCCAGCACCAGATAGATAAAGACGATCGCCAGGAGAAACATGAGGTAGAGGCTGGAGCTGGAGCTCTTGTACTCCAGTGACTGTCCGGCGTATTCCCGCTTCATTCCCGCGGGGAGCTTTGCCGTCGCGATCCTGTCGAGATCGTCCAGCGCCTGCCCGAGGCTGACGCCGGGGACGAGGTTCGCCGTGATGCTCGCCGAACGTATGCGATTGTAGTGGTTCAACTCCTTCGGGGCAAGAGTCTCCTCCACCCGTACCACGTTCGCGAGCTGTACCAATCCCCCCTTTCCGCGGATGTAGATCTCCCGGATGGCATCGGGAGTGGCCCGCGCGGCCGGCCTCATCTGCAGGATGCAGTCGTATTGCTTCGTCCCCCGCTTGAAGTTCGTCACCACGCGTCCCCCCAGAAATGTCTCCAGGGTGGAACCGATATCCGTGACCGATGCACCGAGCCCCGCCGCTCGCTCCCGGTCGATCGTGAGATCGAGCTGAGGCTTGTTCAGATGCAAATCGGTATTCAGATTGATCATGTACCCCAGCTTCGCCGCCTCAGCCGTGACCGCGCCAACCGCCTGGTCCAGTTCTTCGTAGCTGTCAGCCTGAAGCACATACTCCACCGGACTCGAGCTGAATGCCCCTCCGAGGCTCGGCGGATTGATGACGAAGGCGAGCACACCGGGGATTGAAATCAGTTGAGGGAATAGCTCCTGGACGATCTGTTGCTGGGACTTCTTCCGGTCCTTCTGCGGTTTCAGGCCGAAGAACACAAATCCGTTGGTCACGCGCCCCGGCCCCCCGGAACCCAGACCGATGGCGCTGAACAACGAACGCCGCTCGGGGAGCGAGAGAAGCCGGCTTTCCACCTCCTTCATGTACCTGTCGGTATAGTCCAGCGTCGATCCCTCCGGTGCGATCACAATCCCGAAGGCGATTCCCCGGTCTTCGATCGGGACGAGTTCGCTGGGAAGGAACCTGAAAATGACCAGGCTGGCGACAACCGCGATCGCCGCCCCCGCCATCATGAGCCACCTCTTGCGCATGGCGAACCGCAGCGTACGGTCGTACGTCCGGTTCAGCCAGTCGAAAAAACGATCGAACGACCTGGACGCCCAGCTGTCGCTCACGCCGTGCAACGGCTTCAGGATCTTCGAGCAGAGCATGGGGGTCAGCGTCAGCGCGACGAATCCGGATATCAGAATCGCCACCGCAAGCGACACCCCGAATTCATTGAACAGCCTTCCGACGGAACCGGTGAGGAAAGCAAGGGGCACAAACACCGCGACAAGTGCGATCGTGGTCGCAATCACTGCGAATCCGATCTCACTGCTCCCGTCAAGCGCCGCCTGCCAGCGGGTCTTTCCCATCTCCATGTGGCGGAACACGTTCTCGAGCACCACGATCGCATCGTCCACCACCAGGCCGATGGCCAGGACCAGGGCAAGCAGGGTCAGTATGTTGATCGTGAAGCCGGCAAAATACGCGGCGGCAAGTGCGCCGATGATGGAGATGGGGATCGCAAGCGTCGGGATGGTCGTCGCGCGGAGGCTTTTCAAAAACGCCAGCACGACCAGGACGACAAGGCACATGGCGATGATCAGGGTCTCCTGGACTTCACCGATGGAATCATTGATGAACCTCGATGAGTCGTATGCGACATCAAGCTTCATCCCCGCCGGAATCAGCGCGGTGAGGTCTTCCAGGGCTTTCCGCACGTCGGAGGCGACGTCCACCGTGCTCGCCTTCGACTGCTTCACGATGCCGAGCCCGACGGCCGATTGTCCGTTATAGCGCACCTGGGTACGTTCATCGGCAGCACCGACGTTGACCTCCGCGATGTCGCGCAGGCGCACCATGTCGTTCCCCTGCTGCGCGATGATGATGGCGCCGAACTCATCGGCGGTGGTAAGCTCTCCGCGTGTGCGGACCGAGAACTCCCGCTCCGCCCCCTCCACCCTGCCGCCGGGGATCTCGGCATTCTCTCTCCGGATGGCCGCCTCGACATCCTGCGTGGTCAGTCCATGAGCCGCCATATGGAGCGGATCGAGCCAAATGCGCATGGCGTAGCGGCGTTCCCCCGCGATGATCACCGAGCCGACCCCGGGGAGGCGCTGGATGCGCTCCTTCAGCACACGGTCGGCTGCATCGGTCAGCTCAAGCCCGCTGTGCCTGTCGCTGGAGAGTGCCAGCCAGACGATCGCCTGGGCGTTGACGTCAACCTTGGAGACGACCGGGTCGTCGATTTCCCGGGGAAGCCTGCTGCGGACACGCGAAACCCTGTCGCGGACGTCGTTGGCTGCTGCGTCCACGTTTCGCGTCAGTTCAAATTCTATCGTGATCACCGACCCCTGTTCGCGGCTCGAGGAGGTCAGTGTCTTCACCCCCTCGAGCGTCGCAAACTGCTCCTCCATGACGTTCGTGATTTCCGTCTCCACAACGGCGGGGCTCGCCCCGCGGTAAAATGTTGTGACCGAAATGATCGGCGGATCGATGTCGGGATACTCGCGGACCGGCAACCGGGTGAATGCGATGACACCGAAGAGAAGAATCGTAAGACTCATGACGCTGGCAAAAACCGGGCGCCGTATCGACATCGTGCTGAGCTTCATGCAGGTCAGCCCCCCTGCGCGGCAGTGGTTGTTTTTCGCCCGGACGGCACCGGCATCACCTTGCCTCCGTCGAAGAGCTTCTGATGGCCGGCCCGGACGACCGTCATTCCCGGCTTCAGTCCATCCACGACCTCAACGATATCGGATGTGCGGGTGCCGAGCGTGACCGGAACACGGACGACGGTGCTGTCCTCCTTCACGATGAAGACGAACGACTGATTCCCGCTCCCGAAGACCGCTTCACTCGGGATGGTCATGGCGTTCGGCCGCACCCCCAGCACGGCGGAAACGTTCGCCGACATGCCGGGGCGGAATTTTCGTCCGGAGTTCTGCACCCGCGCAACCACGCGCGCGCTGCGGGTCGTCAGATCGATGATCGGTTCGATCACGATGATCTTCCCCTTCAATGCGAACTCGGGGAATGCCGGGGTGGAGACCGTGACCTCGGCGCCACCGCTCAACTGCGAGACGAACTTCTCCGGCGCCGAGAAGGTCACCCTCATCTCATCGATGTTGGCAAGCTCCGTGATCGCCTGGCCGGGACGAAGGAAAGTCCCCACGCTCACTTTCCTCGCGCCGATGATCCCGTCGAACGGGGCGACGATCCTGGTCTTCGTGTACCGGGCCTCGGCGAGTTCGAGATTCGCGTCCGCGACCTTCAGCGCAGCGGAGGCATCGTCGAGATCCTGAGGAGCACCCGCCCTCTGGTCGACGACCGATTTCACCCGGTCGTAGGTGGCCTTGCTCTGCGCCCGCAGGGCTTCGGCACGGGCGAGCTCGGCCTTGAGCTGCGCGTCGTCCAGCTGCGCGATCAGATCCCCCCGGCGGACGCCCCCCCCTTCCTTGAAGGGAAGGGCCTTGACCGCCCCGTCAATCTCCACCACGACGGTGATCGCCTCGAGCGCTTCGATGGTGCCTACTCCCTCGAAGTTGTCGGCAACCCGCTGGACCGTCACGGGACTTACCTCCACCGGCATCGGCGGAAGTGCGAACCGCCCGGGACCCCCTTTCCCACCGCAGCCGAGCAACAGGACGAGCAGCCAGGCGACGGGTGCGCCGGGGAAAAGATGTCGGATGAGTTTCTTTGTTCTGGACATGAGAATGGGCCTTTGTGATTTCATTTTCCTGGAAAACTATAGGCGCCGGATGTCAACTGACGCAGGTTCGCCGCCGCTTTGGCGCTCCGGACGAGCGCCTGCGAGTAGCGCTGCTGGGCAACCGCGAAATCCGCCCCCAGCCGCACGAGCTCGAATGCCGTCGTCCGGCCGTTCTGAAATTCGATCAACCCGATACGCACCTGCTCCTGTGCGGCGTTGACACCCTCCTTCGCTGCCTTCATGCGGCGCTGGCCGTTGAAGAGTTCCCGGCAGCTCCCGCGGACCTCTTCCTCAAGAGTCCGCGTCAGTTGGACCTGTTGCTGCTCCGCGATCACAAGCTCCGCGTCAAGCCTGTCCTCTTCCCCCAGCCCGCTGCGTAATCCGATCGGCAGGCTGAGCTCCACCCCGACGCTCCAGGCCGGGAACTGCCGCTTGAGCGCCTGGCCCATCGCATCGCCAACTGTTCCGCCGCGCGTGGTCGTCAGGGTGTCTCCGTTGAATATGACATCCTTGGCACCCCCGGCAAGCCCGTTGCCCCCCAGCGATGCCACCAGATCGACTTGCGGCAAGGCCTCCCAGAACGCCGCTCTCGAGAGTGCGCGCCGGGCCTCGACGTCGGCCTTCGCCGCCTGAATGCCCAGATTCTTATCCATCGCCTGCGCGACCAGCACGTCAACATCCGGGATCGGGAAGTCATCGGGAGGGCTGTCAACGGCAATAAGACGGGTTTTCCCTGCATCGGGACGCTTCCCGATAAGTGCAGAAAGCGCGTCGGAGAGCCGGTCAAGCAGTTCCTCACGGTCAAGGAGAAGGATCTCCTGTTCGGCAAGAAAAGTCCTGGCATTGGCAACCTGATTCGGTCCGATCAGTCCGGTCCTTGCCCGCGTCTCGGTGTCTTTGAGAAATGCATCGGCCCGGTCACGCGTGAGTTTCTGCACGGCGTAATCACGCTCCGCGGCATAGAGATCCCAGTAGTCCTGCTCCACCTGCGTGCTGGTGGCCAGGACTTCCTGATCATACCGGGCCTTTGCGGCGTCCGATTCCCGGTCGGCCTTTGCCGAATTCTTGTTCCCTGACACGGAGAAGCCGCCGAGCAACGGCTGCCGCAAACTCAGACTGCCGTATGCGGTATACTGCGGATTGAGATTGGCGAACACGGAATTTGTCTCCAGGCTTATCGTATTCAATGACGCCTCGAGGCTCGTGCCTGTGGGAAGACTCATCCGGAGACCCCCCCTTGCGGTGTTCTGCGTCGTGCTCAGCACGGTGGCCCCCGCAAAGAACGAGGCTGTCGGCTGTTCCTGGTAGAACCGGTTGAATGCGAAGAAGAGCTCCGGGTCGAAGGCACCCGCCTCCCTTCGTGACGCTCCCCGGGCCGAGAAGTAGGCCGCCTCTGCCCCCCGGACGGATGTGGCGTTGATCAGGGCGCTTTCCACTCCATTCTGCAGCGAAAGAGGAGTCCCCTCCAGACCCGCCAGTATCGTCTGAAGGGCGCTATCGGGATTTGCCAGATTTGTGCGAAACGTCTGCCCACGGGCAGAATGAAAGAGGACCAAATTAAGGGCGAGTGCCAAAGTCAACGTTGTGCGCATGGTTCTCCGCTAGATTGGCTGAAGCCTCGTCCACAAGGGAAGGAGACTCAAAAGACGTCAACGGAACAGAAATGCTGCGGGATTACGTCCCTTTCCAACACCCCGAGTGGCTTGCGGAGTTCCAGCGGGAGGGAGAATCCTCCGGCGTGACCATTTGATAGGCAAAAATCATCATCCGGAAATGGGAAAAGTCGAGGAGGGGGGGCTGCGAAGGGCAGATCCGGACATGGACTCGGCGTGGGGGAACCATCCTACGCCAGTACTCTGTACGCGACAAGAAGAAGGCCGATCAGGAAAAGACCTCCGAAGATGGATTTGTTGTGCCGGGCCAGCCACTCGGGGAGATAGATGTCAAAGGCGCTCGACCTGTCATCGGTGTACCTGTAGGCGAGAACCGTCAACGGACAGCGCCATCCGAAAAGAAGCAGCGTGACCGTCTCGATGATTATCAGTCCGATGCTCACCAACAGGGAAGCAGTGATCGTGTTCGTAATCCCGGCGTACAGGATATGAAATATCACCCCGACAAAGAAAGCCCAGATCAATGTATGGACGGAGCGGATGAGTTGTAGTTTTGTGCGATGTGACATCGCTCAGGACCTACCCATGAGCCGTTCCCAGCATTCGTTCGTGTCTATTGAGATCGTAGCAGGATATTCGCGCTTGTGAGACCATCTGACTCTGCCGTCACATGGATCTCCCCCTCTCCACCTTCGACCGACCGGATGATGACCAGACACTCTCCGTGGAAGGCCTTGTAGTGATCGGACTGAAACGTGTCGTGGTTCGTCGGGTCCCCGTTTCCCACCGCAGCAATAGCCCCGCCTCCCGTGACCTTGAACCGGACCAGGTTACCGGCGGTGGGGACCATCAGGCCGCTCCGGTCCACGATTCTCACCCTGACAAAGACCAGATCCCTGCCGTCGGCCCTTACGGTGCTCCGGTCCGCGGAAAGTTCCAGACCCGCCTCCGTCCCGGTGGTCGCCACACGGTCTACGGCCCATGGACTTCCGTTCTTGTAGGCGATCACTTTCAGCTCACCAGGGGCATATCTCACGTCGTCCCAGCGCAGGCGGTAATGTACCCGCTTCTTCCGTCCGAGCGATTGACCGTTAAGAAAGAGCTCGGCCTCATCCCCCGACGTGTAGACGTGGACGGGCGTCACCTCTCCGTTTCTCTCCGGCCAGTTCCAGTGGGGAAGGATATGGGCCATGGGAAAATCCGGCCGCCATTTCGCCTGGTAAATGTAGAATCGGTCCTTCCTGAATCCGCACAGATCCAGGATCCCGAAATACGAACTGCGCGGGGGAGACATCTCGTCCATATAGGGGGTGGGTTCCCCGAGATAGTCGAACCCCATCCAGACGAATTCAC
>Ga0315283_10005405_pt1 | contig 11279 bp, 9 predicted proteins | sample YL17G09_0_MG_FD_204541 | JGI IMG/M metagenome (GOLD analysis project Ga0315283, IMG submission 204541) | Sediment microbial communities from Yellowstone Lake, YNP, Wyoming, USA - YL17G09_0 | ecosystem: Environmental > Aquatic > Freshwater > Lake > Sediment | place: USA: Wyoming | collected...
AAATCTCCAGGTTGGGGAATGTGGCGCGCAGCAGGCGGATGGCGCGCTGCACGAGGCCGTCGTCGTTGAAGGCCTCCTCGCCGGTGCGCGTCTTGAGGTTGTCGGGGGTCTGCGGGGGGGGAGGGAGGAAAGGGTGTTGGCGGCGGGGTCGCGCCGCGCGCGCGGCCCCCCAAACCACCCCTCGCCCTCCCCCCTCTCCGTCTCTCGCCTTGGGGAAGAGGACGACCGAGTTGACGCCCGCCGCCCGCGCGCGCTCCACCTCGCGCAGGAGGCCGGATTTCCAGCCGAGGCGCGACACGCCGGGCATCGACGGGATGGGGACGTCGCTCTCGCCGTCGTGGATGAACACGGGGAGCAGCAGGTTGGCGGGCGTCAGGTACGTTTCCGTGACCGCTTTGCGGATGGTGGGCGAGCGGCGGTTGCGGCGCGGGCGCGAGGGCAGGTCCTGGAGGAAGGGGTCGGGTCTGGTCGCGGGCGGCGGCAGCGGCGCCGTCGCTCCCGCGCTCCGCGCCCCGACTTCCGCCCCCGTTCCCGCGCCCGCCGCACCTGAGGCGGCACCACGGGCGTGCCGGGCGGCACACCGGCCTGAGGGAGGACAGGGAGGGAGGGGGCGTCGGCGGGCGGCGGCGCGACGCGGGCGGGCCCCGCCCGCGCGCCCGGCGGCGCCCCACGGCGGGTGGCGGCCGCGCGCGTGGCGTCCGGGCGCCAATGGCGCCCAATGCGCCCCCCTCTTACCCGCTGCGGCGCGACGACCGCGCGCGCCGCGTCGGCGACCGCGCGCGCCGCGCGCGCGCGCGGCCGCACGCGCGAGGCGGGGGTGACGCGCAGGGCGGGCATGGTGAGGCGGGAGGAGGGACGCGGGGTGTGACACACGCCTTCCTCTCTCGCTTCAATTTTTCTGCGGCGCCTCTGGCAGCCCAAACCCGTCCCTCCCCCCCGCCCCCGCCGCCACCGCCGCCGGCCGCGCAGGCGCGGCCGGCAGCTCGGACGGGTCGTCGGCCAGGTAGGACGGGCCGGACTCGGACGCGGTGGCGGCTTCCGCGGCGAGCTCGGCGTCGAGCGCGTCGAGCTCCCCGAGCAACTCGTCCTCGTCCAAGCCGTCGGGCGTCGCAAACGTCTGCCCCATGACCTCCTGAATCTCGGCCTGGGCGTCCATGAGGTCGGCCATGTCGTCCTGAGGAGGAGAGGAGGGTGGTGGGTCGAGCGGGGCGCGCGCGCGCGTCACTCTCCACCCCCCTCCTCCCTCTCACCTGAAGCTTCTCGATGGACGACACGTCCAGGTTCTTGTCCTTCATCGCGGTCTTCAGTTCCGTGCCCGCCGCGCGCATCGCCGACACCGTGTCGGCCGTGTCCTTGACCGACTGCAGCGCAAAGGTCGTCTGCTCCATGTTGAACTGCTGGTTGTACAGGGCGTCGCGCTGTGATTCGTACAGCTTCTTCTGCTTGAGGACCTGAAGAGGGATACGGAGGGTGGAGGGAGGGCGTGGTGTCCGCGCGTTTTTTTTTGGCTCCTCCGCCCCCGCCCGCGACTCCACCTCTCTCCCTCTCCTCTCCTACCTGCAGCGCGCGCCGTTTGGCTGCGTCCTGGGCGGGCCCCGGGCGCGCCTTCCTAATCGCTTCCCGCAGTGGCACGAGCTGGGCGTCGAGCTTTTTGATCTTGTCGTCCAGGCTATGATGTGAGGTGGGCGCATGTGTGGGTGGGCGGCGGTGGCGCGCGCGGGCGCGTGCATGGGCGCGGCGCTGGGCCCGCGGCGCGCCGTGCGCGCCCTCCCGCCACCTCTCCTCCCTCCTTCTGTTCCTCACCCATCGCCCCGGGTCGTCAAGCGCTCGCTGGCCTCGTCCAGGGACACGGCCTTGGGCGGCGGCTTGCGCGTGCCGAAGATGCGGCGCATGGCAGCGCGAGCGTGACGCGGGCGGCGGCGCGGGTCCCGGTGGGAGGAGCGGCGAGGCTTGAGACGAGCGCGGCGACACGCGGTGCGCGCCCGCGCGCCGACGGCGTGTGTGTGGGCGGCGTGTGTGTGTGGTGTGGTCGCGGCCGCGCGCACACTCGTGGCCCGCCTCCCGGGCCTCCTCCGGCCGTCCACGCCTGGCGTGCGATCGGCCTGCAGGTGAGCTGTCGTGCGTGGGAGGTCGGCGGAGGGAGTGGCCGTGACGCGGCCGCCCGCGCGCGCCGCGTGTGTTGGCCCGGCGGGCGTCGCCGAGGCTCGCCCCGCGCGCCCGCAAACACCCCGCTCCCGCCCGCCTTAACTGGCGATGCATGCGTTCACCTCGACCAGGGCGGCGGCGCGAGCCTTTGGTCGCGGCCGCGGCCGCGATGCGCCGCGCATTGCGTCGCCTAGCCTCACGGCCCGCGCCGCACCCTTTTCCCCAGCCATGCTCCCTCCGCGCGCCGCGTTCCATGCGCTGCTCGTGCTCCTCGCTATCGCGGCCGCGCCGTCCGCCACCGCGCAGTACAGAAACGCGCTGCCGCCAGGCACGCACGCGGACGTCGGCGTCCGGCTCGTCCTCCTCGGCGGCGGCCTCACCCCCATCAACGCGCGCGACCTCGAAGTCACCCGCAAATCCATGCGCGACGTGCTCAACTGGCTGGGCGACGACATCGCCGTCCGCCCCGCGCGGCTCGAGTCCGGGTCGGCCGACGGCGCGGTCGTCGCCCTCACCGTGCAAGCCGCGCCCTACCGGCTGGATGAAATTGAGCGGCTCGTTCGGGAGAAGATCGATCTCCAGATCCTGGCGGGCGCGATGCGCGCGAACGGAATGTATGGTCTGTGGAAAGCAAACCTCGTGGGCATGAGCGTGCGCCCCGCCGGCGACCGGGCGACGTACGCGGTCGACCCGCCCGCGCCGGCGCCGACGCCGGAAGCGGGGGCGACGGCGGTGCCGGCGGCGGTTCCGGCGGCCGTTTCGGCGCCGCCGGCGACCGAGACTCCGCCGGCCGCCAAGCCGGCGCCCTTGGTGGCGCCGCCGGCGACCACAACTGCTGTGCCGCCGCCAGCGGCGACCGTGGCGCCCGAGACGCCGCCGGCGACGACCTCGCCGCTGCCGCCTCCGACCACAGAGCCGGTGCCCGTTGCGCCGCCGCCGACGAAGCCGGCCCCGGTGCCGCCTCCCGCGGCGACCGAGCCACCGCCGGCGACGACCGCACCGCCGCCCCCGACCGCCACCAAGCCGCCGCCGAAACCGGCGCCCAAGCCGCCGCCGACCGAGCCGCCGGCGACGGCGCCGCCGGCCACCACGTTGCCTCCCACCACGCCGGCGGTGACCGCGCTGCCGCCGCCTGTCCCGACGAAACCTCCCCCCGCGGCGCCGCCGACCATCGCGCTCGACCTCGCGCTCCCCCCCGACGCCGCCGCCGCCGCGTCCCAGCCCGGCGGCGAAGCCGCGCTGCGCAAGGCCATCGCGGACGCGACGGGTCTGAGCCCCGAAGAAGTCATTCTGGTGCCGACGCCCGACCCGGCGCCGGCGGCGGCGGGTGCGGGCCGGCGGTTGGCCCAGGCCGCGCCCGGGGCGCCTTCCACGGCTGCAGACCCGCCCAAGTTCCGCATTGAGCTGCGCCCCGCGTCCCAGGCGGCGGCGCGCGAGGCCGCGGCCCGCGTGCGCGACCTGCAGCGCACGGGCGGCGAGGCGCTCTCGACCGCGCTCGAGTCCGCCGGCCTGCCCACCGGCGGCGCCCCTTTGACCCTGTCCGACCTGGCATTCTCCGGCTTCTCGCCCGACGCGCCCGCGGGCGGCGGCAAGGCCAAGCCTTCCCCGCGCGCGGTCGCGGTCGCCGCGTCGCTCGGCGCGGTCGCCGCGCTCGCGCTCGTCGGCCTGACCACCGCCCTGTGCGTCTGCTGCCGGCGCCGCCGCGCGCGGCGCAGCGCGGCGGCGGGCGCGCCCGCGGCGGCGGCGCCGTCTGGCAAGGGCCGCGCGGCCCCTCCGTCCGCCAAGCTCGCCGACAATCCCCTCGCCGACGCCGAGGCCGGGTCCGCCGCCGCCTCCTTTTTCACGAAACCGTCGCCGCCCCCGCTCCGGGGCGCGGTGCCGGCCGGCGCGCCCGCGCGCGCGCCGCTGCCGCCGGCGCCGCCCGCTGGCGCGCTGCCCGCGGGCGCCGAGCCGCGCTCGTTCCGCATGACGCTGGACGACGAAGGGCAACCGTCGTCCCCGCCCCGGCCGGCGGCGGCGGCGCTGGCGCCTCCTCCTGCGACCAAGGCCGCCAAAAAGCGCGCCGCCAAGAAAGCGGCGGCCGCCGCTGCCGCCGCCGGCGCCGCGGCTGCCGCCGCCACCGCGGCGTCCGCCGCCGTCGTGGCGGCTGGCGCGGCGGGGGAGCGGGGCGGCGGGAGCGCGGAGGAGGGCGCGCTCGCGGCGGAGCACGCGCGGCTCGTGTCTGAAGCCGCGCACCAAGCCGCCGTCGCCGCCCGCGAGGCCGAGCGCCGGGCCGCGGCCGCCGAGCGCGCGCGCGCGGCGGAGACGGCGGCTGCGGCTGCGGCTGCGGCCGAGGCGGAGGCGCGCGCGCGCGCGGCCGAGCTCGAGGCCGCGCGGATGCGCGTGCGCGACTCACGCACCGCCTCGCTCGCCTCGTCCGCCGCGCCCTCGCGCGCGTCGTCCGCCGCGCCCCTGTCGCGCACCGGGTCCCGCCTGCGCGCGGCGTCGGCCGCGTCCGAGCCGGGGGCGGCGCGCGGCGGGTCGGGCGTGGGCGTCTTCCTGAAGCGCGCCGGGTCGTCCGCGGGGTCGGACGCGGGCGCCGTGCTGGCACGCGCGCCGTCGGCGTCGGCGCTGGTCGAAGCGGCGGCGGTGGTGGCGGTTCAGGCGGCGGCGCGGGCGCCGTCGCCGGCGCCCGTGGCGCCCCCTCCGCCCGCGTCGACCGCCTCCTTTGACGACGCCCGCTCCCACGCCACCACGTCCTCCTTTGCCGACGCGCGGTCGACGGCGACGGCGTCGACGTACGCGGACGCGCGGTCTGTCGCGGGCAGCGACGTGGCGCCGCGCGCGCCCGCGTCGGCGTCGGGCACGGAACCCTTTGCCGACGCAGCGTCCACCGTGCCCTCGTCCACGGTTGCGTCCGCTGTGGAGACGGCGTCCGACTTTCCGTCGAGCGTGCCCATGGCGGTCGCGGGCGGCGACGACGACGCGCCGGCGACCGACCCCGCGCTCGCTGCCACCTTGGCCGCCCTGGACGCCGAGGAGGCCAACATTGCGGCCGCCCTGGCCGCCACGCACGCAGAAGTGGAAACCGCGGCCGCGCGCGCGCGCGCGGCCGGCGCCGAGGCGGCCCAGGCCGCGGCGGTGTCGGACCTGCACGCCTCGGCCGCCGCGTCCGCCGCGGCCGACGCCGCCCTGTACGCCGCCGAGCGGGACGAAGCCCGCGCCCAACTCGCTCGCGTGCGGGGCGAGGCTCGCGAGCGGTCGCCCGCGCGCGCGCGCGCGGCGGCGGCTGCGGCCGACTCGGCGCGCGCCGGCGAGCGCGCGCGCGCACTGTCGTCCGAGCGTGAGGCGTTGCGCGGCATGCTGGCCCGGCTCAAGCAGGCGGAAGGCGAGGCCGAGAAGGGTGGGGGGGCGCCGCTAGAGTGAGGAAAAAAAATTTGGGCGTGGCCGCTGGGGGGGTGGGGGAGTCGCGGCCGGCCGCCGCGCCTCGCACGAGGGGCGGCGAGCGATTGTCCGTCCACATGCTAGTCTTGCACACCGGTCGAGAAAACAGGAAACGCACAAACGCAAAAACAGACAGGCCCCCTCTCCCTCTCCCCTCGTCTTCAGTCCTCGCCCACCGCGCGGAGCCCGCCGGCCCCCACCTCGAGCACGACGCCGCCGCCTTCACCCTCGCGCGGCGACGCCCGCACCCAGCGCTCGCCCGCGGGGCCGGACCCGGCCTCGAGGTCATAGCCGCCGCGCCGCGCCGTCGGCGGCCACCCCCTCGGGAGGCCGGTGCCGCCCACCCCGCCCTCGCCCGGGCGCGGGGGGAGAACGGCGTGGGTGGCCACGATGGCGGCCGCGCGGTGGCCGCGCAGGGCGGCGCGGAGGCGGGTCGCGGCCGCCGCCGACGCCGGGGCGAGGCCGAGCGCGCCGCGGCCGCCGCCCTCGCCCCGGCACCGGGACGCCAGGCTGGCGGCCGCGGTCGTCGCGCGGTCGGCCCAGTAGAAAGCGGCCGCGTTGTCCAGGAGGAGCAGGCGGCAGGGAGGTGGCGGCGGGGGAGGCGCGGCGTCGCCGTCGGCGCCTCCCCCACCCCCTTCCAGCAGCGGCTTGAGCACGGTCAGCGTGGCCAGCAGGTCGAGCGTGGAATGGCACTGCACGACGGCGAGGCCGGCGAGGCCGGCCGCGGCGGCCGCGGCGGCGCCGCGCGCGGACGCGCCGGCCGCCGTCGCGCGCGCCAAGAGCGCGTCCCGCACCCGCTCCCCGTCCAGGGTGCCGTCGCAGTCGATGTAGACGACGCGCTCGCCGCGGCCGAGGGGGGCGGGGAGCAGGGCGTCGGCGGCGGCCTGGGGAGAAGAGGAGGGAGGTCGGGGCGCGGCCTCGCCGCCATCGCCCGCGCACGATTGCCCCCCCCCTCTTCTCACCTGCACCAGGAGCTCCGTTTTGCCGCTCCCACTCGCCCCCACCAGCTCCATGGCGTCCCCCGGGCGCAGCGACGGCGCAAACGGGAGGCCCGTGGGGACGGGGCCGCCCCCGCATCGGCGCATGAAAGCGGCCGCCGTCTCGTCGGGGGCCAGCGCGGCGGCCAGCTCGGGTGGGAGGGGAGAGATGGGCAGCACCATGGGAGTGCGGGGCCGCGGGGCGGGCCCGCCGCAGTGTGCGCAGTGACCTGCGCCGACACGCGCTGGCGCCCCGCTCCCGCCCACCTCTCCCTCTCCCACACCCCGCCCGCAAATCAGGATCAGGCGCCGGGGCGGCCGCACGGCGCGCGGAGGACCGGCGCCGCCCCCACTCCCCTCTGCCTCCCGCCTCACGTCGCCGCCGCGCGGCCCGCCCCCTTGGGCAGCTTGCGCGCCGCCGCGTCGTCCAGCTCGCGCCGCGAATAGTAGTGGGGCGCAATTTCCAGCAGCCACTCTGTGGGAGGGGAGGGGAGGGGAGGGCGGTGGGCGTGGGTTGAGCGCGCGCGCGCGCAGACCCCTCCCTCCCTCTGCCCCTCCTCACCCGGCTTGATCTCGGACACCGTGCGCATGTATTCCTTGCTCGTCAGCACCAGCTCCACGTACACGACCCAGCGCGGGGCGGCCTCGGCGAGGCCGGAGGACGGGTGAATGTGGACCGTCGCCTTTCCTTTGAGCGCGCGGTAGGACCCGTCGCGCTGCAGCTGGGCCCCGTTGCAAAAGTATCCGGCCGCGACGGCGTGGCGCACCGCGTCCCAGTCGCCGCCGGTCGATTCAAGGGGGATCTCGACGCGGTCCATCAGCGCCAGGAGTTGGTCGCGCACGTCGCGCGCGCGCTTGAGCGACCGCGCCTGCACGTACGCCTCGTGGCACCACTGGGTCGAGAACCCGGATTCCGCCCACCCGTTGTACACCTGGAGGAGGGCCACGTGGTCGCCGACGCCGCCGCGGTGAAACCCGGCGTGCGCCGCGTCGGCGTGCACCCCGCGGTCCTTGGGGCGGTGAAAGATGGAGCCGCCGACAGAGGTCATGGCGCAGATGGTGGCAATCTCCTCGGAGCACTAAATAAGGGAGGTGGGGGTGGTGTGCGTGTGGGCGTGGCGCGGCGTGAACCCGGCGCGCATCCCTTCCTCTCCCTCCCACCCTCCACTCTCTCTCTCACATGGTACTGCTCCGACGCCAGGATCATTTTGGCCGCCATGGGGTCCAGCGGAAACTCGGCCATGCGGCGGCCGAGCTTGGTGAGCTCGCCGCGGTCGTTCAACGCGCCGAGCGCGTAGAGCGATTCGAGCGCGCGCAACAACGCTTCCGCGGGCGGCGGGTCCATGAAGTCGAAATGGATGAGGTCGTTGATGCCCAGCGATTTGAGCATGAGCACGACGTTGCCTGGCGGGACGGGGGGAGGGGAGGGTGTGTGGGTCGGCGGGTCAGGGCGGCCGCGCCCGCGCCCTCTTCCCCCCTCCCCTCCCCCCCGCCCCCCCCCTACCCAAATTGGTCCTCTGAATCTCCGGCACCGTGTTGGGCTCCAGCTCGTGCTGGAACGACCACGCGGTGAACAGGCGGAAGCACTTGCCCGGCGCAGTGCGCCCCGCGCGCCCCGCGCGCTGCTGCGCCGATGCTTGCGACACCGGCGTCACGACCAGGGACGACATGCCCGACCGCGGGTTGTACGCCGACTGCTTGCAAAACCCGGGGTCGACGACGTAGGTGATGCCGTCGATGGTGAGAGACGTTTCCGCGATGTTGGTCGCGAGCACCACCTTGCGCGCCCCCTTCGGCGTCGGCTCGAAGATCTTGGCCTGCATTTCCGAGGGCAGGTTCGCGTAGATGGGCGCGATGATGAGCTCGCCGAGGGCCGACCCCGCGGCCCGCGCGCGCGACCGCAGCAACTCCTCCGCGGCCTCGATCTCATCCTGCCCCGTCAGAAACACGAGCACGTCCCCCGGCGGCTGGGACGCGTGCACTTGCAGCACGGTGACGACGGCGGCTTGCAGGTAGTCTGCTTCGGGCGCTTTTGTGTACAGGATGTCGACCGGGTAGCGCCGCCCCGGGATGCGGAAGATGGGCGCGCCGTCAAAGTAGGCGCTGAACTTCTCGGCGTCGAGCGTGGCCGACGAGATGAGCAGCTTCAAATCCGGGCGGAAGCGGGCGACGTCTTTGACGAGGCCAAAGAGGACGTCCGTGTGGAGCGTGCGCTCGTGCGCTTCGTCGACCATCATGACCGAGTAGGGGGACAGGTCGGGCGCCCCCAGGAACTCGCGGAGCAGCATGCCGTCGGTCATGTACTTGATGCGCGTCGCGTCCGAGGTGCAGTCTTCGAACCGGATCGAGTACCCGACGCGGTCGCCGAGTTTGCACCCCACCTCCTCCGCCACGCGCGCCGCCACCGACATCGCCGCCACGCGCCGCGGTTGCGTGCACCCGATCGCGCCCGCGGCGTCGTAGCCGGCGTCGGCCAGGAATTGGGGGATTTGGGTGGTCTTCCCCGACCCGGTCTCCCCGACGATGACCAGCACCTGGTGCCCCGCCACCGCGGCGAGCAGCTCGTCCCTGTACGGCGCGATGGGCAGGGCGGCCCGGCAGGCGGCCATGGCCTCGCGCTCGGACCGGGCGGCGGCTTTGGCCGCGTCGCGCGCGCGCTCGGCGTCGGACCGGGGGTCGACTTCCACGTCAACGTCCCCCGCCAATGCGGCATCGACCATGAACTCGATGCCGTCGTCCAAGAGCAGGTCGTGGGCCGCGCCGGCGGTCGCGCGGTCGCGCGCGCCGGTCGCGAGCGACGCGCGCGCGGCCTGCGCCGCCTCCCACGCCGCCTGCTCCTGCCAGGGGGCGGCGCCAGAGGCGGGCTCGCCGGCAGTGGGGTCGGCGTAGCGCGATGTCAGCACGTCGAACCGTTTCCCCCTGTCGGCCCCCTCGTTGACCGCCGCCGGCACCCTGTACCCGCCGTCGTCCGCGGCCGCCGCCTCGCCCGCGCGCCGCTCCCGGGCCAGCGCGAGCACGGTGCGCTTGTAGTCCAGGTCGCGGCGCTCGTCGGCGGTGAGCGGGGCGTCGCCAAATAGGGCTTCCTCGTCGGCGAGCTCTCCCTCCAGGTCCGCCAACCGGTCCGCCTCCCGCTTGGCCAGGTACGCCCGCCGCGACGCGTCCCTTAACTTGGGCACGAGCGCAGCCCGCCCTTCCTCCGTGTCGGCCGCGCGGCGCGCGTCGAGCGCGGCGCGCTCGGCGGGCGGGAGCCGGTCGGCGGCCAGCTTCTTGGTGCGCGCGTCGTCGCGCGCGCGCAGGCGGTCCTCGAAAGCTGCCTTTTCGGCGGCGTCGGCGAGGCGCGCGCGGTCGGCAAGGGCGGCGGGGTCGTCAGCGTCGGCGTCGGCAGCGTCGTCAGCTTTCGCCGCCTTCTCCTCCTCGGGCGACCGCTTGCGCCGCCGCCCGCGCTCCACCTCGCCCCCTTCCTCCTCCTGACCATCGTCGCCCTTGGCCTTGCGCAGCTTTTTGGCCTTTTTGGGCGCCTTGGCCGTGCGGGCGGGCGCGGCGTCGCCGTCTGAGTCCTCCAGCAGCGCCGTCGACAGCACGGCGTTGCGCCGGGCCAGGGCGGCTTTGGCGGCGTCGTCAGCGGACGGGCCGCCGGCGCGGGCGCCGCGCGCGCGCGGGACGCGCGCGAGGAGGTCGCGCGCAAACGCGGCTGTCGCCGCCCCCTTGGGCAGCCCCTGCTCCGCCAGCGAGGCCGCCAGCGAGGCCGGGCTGCCCGCCTTGCGCGCCAGGGCGATGACAAAGGAGACAACGGCAGCCTCGGCGTAGCCTGGATAGTGGGGAGAGGGGTGAGGAAGAGGGGGGTGGGCCGCCCGCGTCGCCGCCCGCGGCCGCTCCCACCCACCACCACGCCCACTCCTTTCCGCCTACCGACGAGCGCGTATAGCTGGTCCGACACCCAGAGCTCGAGCGCACGGTCGCCCATCGCGGCGCGGCGCCGCGCGGGGGCGGCGGCCGGCGTGCGCGAGGCCGGGGCGGGGCGTGGGACCGCTGCCAGCGAGCGCCCGCCGAGCGGGCGGCGGCGCGGCGCGGCGCCGGAAGAAGGGTGTGATGCGTCGGCGTCGTCGCCGGCGCACACACCCGCTCCAGCTCCTTTCGCCGCGCCGCCAGCGGGCGACGCGACGCGCGCCGCCTTCTGCTCCAGGCACGGCATCGCGCCCGACTAGTGGCGGGGGTCGGCGAGCGCCAAGCGTCGCATGGCGTCGCCCAGCGCGCCGGCGCCGCCCGCAGCAGGCCCACCCGACCACGGTGGGCGTGAGGGTGGGTGTGGGAGTGGCGGTCACAGGCGCGAGGCCCACGCAACCTTCCAACGCCTCCCTCCGTCTATCTCAGTCGTCGTCTGGCTGCGCGCGACGGGGGACGCCCCCATCCTCAAGCAGCAAAAAGTCAAGGCAAGATGGTTGGTTGAGGGGGCGGCGGGCGGCTGGCGGGCATCTCGGCGAGCGCGCGGCGCCCACCCTCGCCTCGCCCCCCTCCCCAGGTCGCCTCGACCGACCCTTTCGCCAAGCTCGTCGCCGCCCTGCGGTCCCGCACCGGGTGCGCGTCCCTGTGCGTGTACGTGAAAGAAGCGTTCGTCCCGTCCCTCGACGAGTCGGTCGGCGCGGTCGCCGCCGCGCACGGGGGCGCGGGCGGGGCGACGCTCACGCTCAACTACTCGACGACGCCGGCGTGGGGGTGATGGAGGCGGGGAGGGGG
>Ga0315283_10005406_pt1 | contig 11278 bp, 3 predicted proteins | sample YL17G09_0_MG_FD_204541 | JGI IMG/M metagenome (GOLD analysis project Ga0315283, IMG submission 204541) | Sediment microbial communities from Yellowstone Lake, YNP, Wyoming, USA - YL17G09_0 | ecosystem: Environmental > Aquatic > Freshwater > Lake > Sediment | place: USA: Wyoming | collected...
GTCGTCAAGGCCGCCGGTAATACCGGAGGCGATGGGTAAAGCACAGCGTTGGCGGTAAGTCCTGAGACCATTGCCTGCGCTAATGCTACAATTTCTGCTTCTGGTTTTGGAAATCTTGCCATTTTAAAAATCCTTTCAAAAAAAATAACTCTTCTGTAAAATTCCTTATTATCCGCCCCGATGGCGATTTTAAAACCATTTAATCCGGCACAAAGTTAGCTGACTTTGCCTCATGTTACACTTACTCTACCACATATCACACTTACTTTGCCACGGAGGAAGCCGACTTTATCACAGAGTTAACTGACTTTACCTCGGAGTTAACCGACTCTGCGACATATCACGCTTACTTTGCCACAGAGTTAACCGACTTTGCCTCAGGTCACGCTTACTTTGTCACGGAGTTAACCAACTCTGCCTCAAAGTAAGCCAACAATGCCCGTTTTTAGGCCAAAAACCCAACTTTCGGCCTTTTCCCGCTATTCTTTCTCTTTCCAATTCCACGACAATATCAAAATCTTCCAGCAATTGCATCGGGAAAATCTGGAAAATTTTCAATAAAACCCAGATTTTCTGCATTTATTACTTGATATTACAGGACGGAGGGGGTAGAATCTACAAGTTGAGTAAGTCCGTTATCTGGGCTTGCAAGAAAGAAGAATAGTGGAGTGATGAGAAGAAGGAAAGAGAGCGTTAGTTTTGTACTCATAGTCAGAATGGTTATTCCCTTTCTATTTTCCTCGACATCAACCCTCACTGCTTAAAATCTATTTATTAAACTTTTTTTGGAGGAAAAGAGATGAAAATAGTTTATATTATTTTGGGGAGCATTTTGGTAGCGGCAATGACAACATCAGCATTAGCAGACTTCAGCTACCCAGATTTTACTTCCTCAAATGGTCTTAATCTGGTCGGTAATGCTTCAGTGTATTCTGACCGACTTCGCGTTACATCAGCAAGTTCATACCAGACAGGAGCAGCATGGTATACTGCAAAACAATCTATAGAAAGTGGTTTCAGTACTACATTTCAGTTCCAAATTACGAACGTTTACGGAGGTGATGGATTCGCCTTCGTTATACAAAATCATAGTTTAACGGCTATGGGGGGGCTCGGCGGTTTACTTGGTTATGGCGGAGACCCTGAATTGTATCCACACCTTGGAGAAGGCATCCCAAGCAGCCTAGCTGTAGAATTTGATATGCCAATTAATCCAGAATTTGGCGATCCAGTCAACAACCACATCAGTGTCCAGACACGGGGTGATTTACCTAATAGCCCCCGTCACATTTACTCACTTGGAGAAACTTCAAACATTTCTACAATGGCTGATGGAGCTTTGCACCTGGTTAGATTGGAATATAATCCTGGATTGTTAAATATTTATTTCGATGGCAGTAATGTGCTGAACATATCGATGGATATTAGTTCCACTCTATCTCTCGACGAAGGAAGTGCATGGGTTGGATTTACTGGTGCAACTGGGTCTGCATATGAGAATCATGATATTGTGAATTGGTCATATACCGAGACTCCCGAACCGGCGACGCTTTTGCTGCTTGGTCTTGGCGGATTGTTGCTGAGAAAACGCAGTAAAGCATAAAGAAAGACTAAGTGCGAAGTTAGAAGTACGAAGTAAAGTAGTAATTTGAAGTTAAAGGGCTGTGTTCAAAAAACACAGTCCTTTTTTTTGTTATTCCATTTCACAAAACCGCCATCACCGTATTGCTCGGCGAACCTTCGCCTGCTTTATTTATTGCTATGATGCGATATTCGAGTTCTCGATAAGCTTTCACCCATCAGGTTCTCCCTTTTTTTAATGGCCGAACTTAATCCGCCAGAGGTGGATAAATCCGCCGGCAGTAGGGCGGATAAAGTCGCATTCATCCGACAGGAATTATACATCAGATGAGATTGAAATCCACGTAAAAATCGTCAAAAGCAATAGGAACCGCTAAATACTCTGGATTCCCGCTAACGGCGTGCTACGAAGAGCAGGCAAGTCGGCGGGCTTTTGGTTATGGTGGTGGTTTTGAAGTTGAAACGGCGGATGATTTATGTTAGCATAAGCACCCGATTATAAAGAAAGACAGAATTTGAGGGAACAATGGCGGTTAAATAATAACTGAAGGAATCGCTGAAGAAGCATCAGCTTCGGAAACCGCGTCTAAACCAGATGAAGGAATACCTCAAATCCCGCGGCATTCCGGTAAATCTGTAAAAACCCGAAGATTTAGAAAATATCCAGATACGTCTCAATCTCCCACGGCGTAACCTGAACCCTGAACTGGTCCCACTCTCTGGATTTTACATCAATGTATCTTTCAAACAGGTGCTCGCCGAGAACATCCTGCAGCAGCTTGTCCTTCTGCAAGGCATCCAATGCATTGCGCAGCGATGTCGGCAAAATATTAATCTTTTTCGTAGCCAGGCTTTCCTCATCGAGCTGATAAATATTTTCCTCGACCGGCTCCGGCGGCTTGAGATTGTTTTTCACGCCGTCAAGACCTGCCTTGAGCATAACTGCAAACGCCAGATACGGGTTACAGGCTGGGTCGGGACATCTCAGCTCAATCCTCGCACCATCTTTTTTCGCCTTGAACCACTTCGGCACCCTCAACAACGCCGAGCGGTTCATCGCAGCCCAGGTAACATACACCGGCGCCTCGAAGCCGGCCACCAGCCTTTTATACGAATTGACTGTCGGACAAAGCACCGCACACATCGCATCTATATGCTTTATCTGGCCGGCAATAAAACTAAAAGCGACTTTCGACAGATTATATTTATGGTCGGCATCGTAAAAGGCATTTTCCTTTGCCTTGATGTCAAACAGGCTCTGGTGAACGTGCATTCCCGAACCGGCTGCGCCCATTATCGGCTTGGGCATAAACGTGGCGTGCAGGTTGTGCATCCGGGCAATCTTCTTCGCAACGTATTTCAGCGTAATCATCTTGTCGGCTATATCCAGGCAGTTGCCATAGTGAAAATCTATCTCATACTGGCCGAACCCGACCTCGTGATGAGACATCTCAACGTTAATTCCGAAATTCTCCAGCGCTATTACTATCTGCTTGATAACCTTGTATCCCTCGTTGGAGGAAAGGTCGAAATAACCGCCGTAATCCATAGGCGATGTTCTCTTCTCGCAATTGGTCTTGAACAAATAGAATTCCGGCTCCGGCCCGACGTTATACCGGTATCCCTCCTTGTCCGCTTCGGCAGCGGCCTTTTTAAGAACAAATCTCGGGTCGCCTTCGAAAGCTTTGCCATCCGGCCTGTAAATATCGCAAATCAGCCTGGCAGTAACACCATCTTCCGTAAGCCAGGGCATCACAGCGTATGTCGTCACATCGGGCTTGAGAAACAAATCGCTCTCCTGTATTCTCGCAAAGCCCTCCACAGATGACCCGTCGAACCAAACACCCTGACGCAACGCATTCTCTAACCTTTCAGACGGTATTACAACCTCCTTTATAACGCCCAGCAAATCCGTAAACTGAAGCGTTATGAACTTCACGTTGTCCTTTTTCGCCTGCTCCAATATCTTTTTAACTTCCATTTTCTTTGCCTCGCCAAAAATCTATTACCTTCTTATCGAAAAATACCTGACAAAACAGCAGATACTATTCTGGCCTTTGCACAAAAAACTGCAAGCTAAATTCTCAAAAATAACCAGCCATAATCTGCGTAAAATCCCGCAAAAGACCAATAAAAATCAGGAAAATGCTAAAAAAAGCAGAAAAAGAACATACATATTGACTTCCTGCACATAAATAGTTTATAATAAGCGCTTAGATTTGTAACCGTAAACATTCGATACAAAGCTGCTGCCGCGGCTACGGCGGACGGATGACCTACGACGGTCGGATGGATTTCGAGAAAGAAGTGGCGCATCACGCCAGCGACGGATATGTACAGACAGTTCCTGTTCGGCCGTGGTCTGATGAAGGGCCGATGCCGAAGAATATCTGGATTGGGTACAAGTTTGTGGCACGCGACGTAGATGATGGCACCCACGTGAAGCTTGAGCTTTACTGCGATATGACCGATGGGGAGGATGGCGGGTCCTGGCTGCCGGTAATGACGGAATACCTTGACGCCGGAGGCTGGGGCGCAGGCCACACTCCTTGTGAGTCCGGCAAGGACCCTGCAGAAATCCTGACCGGCCCGCACCCTGTTGTTTATGTCCGGACCGACGATGTGACCGAGATGCGGTACAAGAAGTTTAGCATCAGGGAAATCGACCCCAATGACCTGTAACATTTAGTTGCGATGTTTCTGATGTTTTTTAAGCGTGGCGGTCGGATATGGCCGCCACGCTTTTTTGCGTAAAGGCCGGATGGCGGCAGGAAAAGAGCTAAAAAATTTAAGGAAAAGGTTAAAAGAATTTAAGGAAAAGGTTAAAAAAATGTAAGGAAAAGGTTAAAAAATTTACAAAAAAAAAAGCGCTTGACTTTATTATGGGTGGGGGAGTAGATTATATAATACGAGTTGTTTTCGGCCATCATATTCGTCAAACATAAAGGTTGCCTGCGTAAAGCTGCCTGCGGAGTGACGGAGGAGAATGCACAAGTCTCCAAAAAGACTGAGTCTGATTGTGTCGGCGGGGCGGGTATCATCCTATTGCGTTTGTGAGGCGGTTTGCCTTTTTGAATACCATTAACAATAGAAATATAAATTGAAAGGGAAAAACATGAAGTGCGGAAGATTTTTATCAATCACAGTGGTGCTGGCTATTGTGATGGCCGGCGTAACGGGGGTTAATGCTGAGAGCTGGACGACATACAACAATTCCAATACGGGGGGGGCGATTGGCAACAATACCGTCAATTGTGCAGCGGTTCAGTCGGGTGTAAGGTGGTTCGGCACCAACGGCGGAGGACTTGCAAAGTATAATGGGACGACGTGGGTAAAGTTTACGAGCGCTGCGGGTTTGGCAGGCAACACCGTTAATCACGCTGATTTCGACTCTTCGGGCAATTTATGGGTCGCGACCGGCACAGGTTTGAGCAAGTATGTAAGCACAAGCTGGACCAAGTATAACACGGGCAACAGCGGTATAGCAGCCAACAACTGCCTGACGGTTGCCGCTGAAGGGACGACAATCTGGATTGGCCTGTATTCCAACGGCGTCAACAAATATGACGGCACGACGTGGATAAATTACACATCGGCCAACAGCGGTCTGGCCAATAACAGGGTTTACGATGCGGTGGTCGACGGTTCAGGCAACAAGTGGTTTGCGACCAACACCGGCGTGAGCAAGTATAACGGCACGACCTGGACAAATTATACAACCGCACAGGGTCTGGCAAGCAATGTTGTAAAGGCTGCGGCTTTGGATTCATCCGGCAACCTGTGGGTCGGCACGTCAGGCGGGGTAAACAAGTATAACGGCACAAGCTGGTCGAAATATACCAGCACCGACGGGCTTGCAGAAAACGATACGCTGTCTATCGAGGTTGCTTCTAATGACGTTGTCTGGGCAGGGTCGAACGGCTCAGGGGTGACCAAGTTCGCAAGCTCGAGCTGGACGAAATACAACACCACCAACGGTCTTGCCAATAACACGGTCAACGGTGTTGACAGTGAAAGCTCGACCTTACTGTGGTTTGCGACCAGCGGCGGGGTGAGCAAGTATGATTTTTCGCCGCCTGCTCCTGATGCGCAGTTTAGCGGTTCGCCGACGAGCGGCAATGTGCCATTGACGGTGAATTTCACGGATTCGTCGACGAACACGCCGACGAGCTGGAGCTGGACATTCGGCGACAGCGGGACGAGCACTTTGCAGAATCCGAGTCATCAATATACATCCGCAGGCACATATACGGTTAGCCTGACGGCAACGAATGCCAGCGGCAGCGATATCGAGACCAAGACTAATTATATAGTTATAAACGCTGTGTCTCCGCCTGTTGCGAACTTTAGCGGTTCGCCGACGAGCGGTTATGTGCCTTTGACGGTGAATTTCACTGATTCGTCGACCAATACACCGACGAGCTGGAGCTGGACATTCGGCGACAGCGGCACAAGCACGGCGCAGAATCCGAGTCATCAATATACGTCTGTCGGCACATATACGGTGAGTCTGACGGCCACGAATGCCGGCGGCAGTGACATTGAGACCAAGACTAATTATATAGTTGTAAACGCTGTGTCTGCGCCTGTTGCGAACTTTAGCGGTTCGCCGACAAGCGGAGCTGTGCCTTTGACGGTGAATTTCACCGATTCTTCGACCAATACCCCTACAAGCTGGAGCTGGACGTTCGGCGACAGCGGCACAAGCACGGCACAGAATCCGAGTCATCAATATACATCAGCCGGCACATATACGGTCAGCCTGACGGCTTCTAATGCCGGCGGCAGCGATGACGAGACCAAAACCAGTTATATTGCAGTGTCATCGCCTTATATAAAGAGGGTCAACAGCGGCGGCAGTGCGCATACCGACTCGTTCGGGAAGCAATGGTCTGCCGACCAGGCATACACTTCAGGGAGCTGGGGTTATGTCGGCGGTTCTGTTTTGACCACTACTGATTCCATAGCCAATACGGTGGAGGATGTGCTGTATCAGAGCCAGAGGAAGCAGGATTTCAGCTATAAGTTCGATGTAGCCAACGGCAATTACGATGTAACGCTGTATTTTGCCGAGATAGATACCGACAGGTCGGGCGTGCGTGAATTCGACGTTACTATTGAGGGAACGCTTAAGCTCGATAATTATGATATTTACGCACACGCCAACGCTCACGACTATGCAATCAGCGAAAACTTTACCAATATCGCGGTCAGCGACGGCCAGTTGAACATAGTTTTCACCGATGTGAAGGACCGGTCGCTGGTAGCGGCTTTGTATGTTCGGACGGCAGGCGTGCCGGCAATAGGTTTTTCCGGCTCGCCGACAAGCGGCAATTATCCGCTTAACGTAAGCTTTACCGACTCATCGACGGGCAGCATTTCAAACTGGAGCTGGACATTCGGCGACAGCGGCACAAGCACGCAGCAGAACCCGTCTCATGTATATAACAGCGCAGGCACTTTCAGCGTGAGTCTTACGGTTAATGGTCCTGTGGGCAGCGAGTCGCTGACAAAGACCAATTATATTACGGTTTCGACTCCGCCTGTTCCTGTTGCGAACTTTACGGGTTCGCCGACAACCGGCGATTATCCGCTGACGGTGAATTTCACGGATACGACGACCGGCACGGCCACAAGCTGGAGCTGGACATTCGGCGACAGCGGCACAAGCACGCTGCAGAACCCGTCTCACATATACAACACGCAGGGCACCTATACGGTCAGTCTTACCGCAATAGGGCCTTCCGGCAGCGACGTTGAGACCAAGAACAATTACATTACGGTCAACATTCCGCCGCCTCCTTCGGCGAACTTTACAGGTTCACCTGTGACCGGCGACCAGCCTGTGACCGTGAATTTTACGAATACGACGACCGGCTCAGCCACAAGCTGGAGCTGGACGTTCGGCGACAGCGGGACAAGCACTCAGCAGAATCCGTCTCATCAGTATCAGAATGTAGGCACATATACGGTTAGCCTGACGGCGGTCGGGATAGGCGGCAGCGACGTCGAGACCAAGACCGGCTACATTACAGTTACCACACCGCCGATTGCCGGCCTTTCATCCACTTCGGTCGTATTTACGAATGTTCCTGCCGGCAGCACGACCAGTCAGACGGTGCAGTTATCGAATACCGGCGGAAGAGACCTTGCCTGGGAGCTTTACAGAGTAGTGAGGCACTTGGAAGAGGAGCTGGGCGGCGAGGGCGGCCAGATGGGCGGTATGAGCGCCGCTGCGGAAGCGCTTGAGCCGCTTATCAGCCTTAAGTCTGTTCCGCGTCCTGCACGAAGCGAGGAGGAATTGTTTAGGAACCCGAACAATTATGGCCCTGACCGGCTGTGCGTAAAGGTCAAGGCCGGCGCGCTAAACGGCAATTCGTTCCAGTCCTCTGTCTCGAAGGTCGGAATGAAGCTAAAGAAAGTAATAACCAAGGCCAGAAAGATGCGCAATCGGCCTCGCGATATGTTCAAATCGGACTGGGTCGTTCTAACTTCGCAGGAGCCTATCGATTTGAAGGCCGCCAGAAGAGATCTGCTGAAGAACCCAGATATCGAGTACGTAGAGCCGGATTACATTATAAGGCTCGACAGGACCATACCTAATGACGGAGAATTCAAACAACAGTGGGATATGGACAATAGCGGGAATCACGGCGGCGTTTATGACGCCGACATAGATGCTCCTGAGGCGTGGGACCTCTGGACAGGCGCAGACAACGTTATTGTCGGCGTTATCGACACCGGCGTCGATTATACCCATCAGGATATAGCAGACAATATATGGACCAATCCCGGAGAGATACCCGGTAACTGGATTGACGACGACCACAACGGATATGTAGACGATGTTCACGGCTACGACTTCGTCAACGTAGACGCCGACCCGATGGATGACAATGGTCACGGGTCACACTGCTCCTGCACTATCGCAGGGGTCGGCAACAACAGTGCGGGCCTTGCCGGCGTTTGCTGGACCGCAAAAATTATGGCGCTGAAGTTCCTAAGCGGCTGGGGAAGCGGATGGGAATCGGATGCGGTAGAGGCGCTTTACTACGCCAATGCAATGGGCGCTGCGATAACATCCAACAGTTGGGGCGGCACAGAAATAAGTGGTAATTTAATAGAAGCTCTCGAGTATACGGAAGAGCTTGGTAATCTTTTTGTTGTCGCTGCGGGCAACGCCGGTTGGGATAATGACGTGCAGCCGTTCTATCCGGCGGCTGCTGATTCCAACTGCGTTATTTCCGTGGCCGCAACCGACTTTCAAGACCAGTTAGCATCTTTTAGCTGTTACGGACTTACCACGGTGGATATAGGCGCGCCCGGCGTAGATATTTACAGTTGTGTGTGTTGTTACGACGAGTATGAAGTTTGGAGCGGCACGTCGATGGCCTGTCCGCACGTGGCCGGTGTTGCGGCGCTTTTGAAGAGTTTCAGCCCGTTTTCGACCGGTCAGGACATCAAGCAGGCCATTTTGGATGGGGCCGACCCGATTCCAGCGCTTGACGGCAAATGTGTCAGCGGCGGCAGGCTCAACGCCTACAATGCCCTGAAGCTACTGGCTCCGCCATGGCTGACGCTCTCTCCGGACAGCGGCTCGGTTGCTCCTTCGCAGAACCAGAACCTGACGATTGGCGTTTACGCCAATAGTTTGGCGCCCGGCACATATCTGAGCACCATAACAATATCGACCAACGACCCGCAGCATCCGACGATGGCGATTGACGTTAATACGACGGTAACGGCCTACAGAAGGCTTTCGGCGAACTATTCGTCGATAGATTTCGGCGTGGTCGAAAGGCTGGACCCGAATACGGCCCTGCTGAAGCTCACAAACGGCGGCAGCAGCGCTACGACAATCAGCTCTATCAGCTTCAGCGACCCGAATTTTGCCTGCACTGCCAATCTGCCGCTGGTAGTAGGCGGATTTGACAGCAACCTTGTCAGTGTAGTATTTACGCCCAATGTAATCGGCGACTACAATGCGACTATGACCATCAGCAGCAACGCTCAGGACAACCCCACGATTAACATTAACCTCTCAGGCGAAGCTATCCCGATTACCGTGGCGGCAGATTTTTCGGCCTCGGAGACGCTTGGTCACAGCCCGATGGACGTAAACTTCACCGATATTTCGAAGGGCGACCATAATAGCTGGAGCTGGACTTTCGGCGACGGCGGCACAAGCACCGCACAGAACCCCTCGCATACTTACAGCAATATAGGGACGTATACGGTATCGCTGAGCATAACAGGCGCCGGAGGAAGCAGCAGTAAGACAAAGACCGATTATATAATCGTCAGCAATTCCAATGCGGTCTTCTCGCCTAATTCGGTAACGTTTAATCTGGTCTGCGGACAGATTGCCGACCAGAACGTTGTCATTTCCAATACCGGCACCAACCAGTTGAAATACGAAGTTACGGGAATTGAGTTCGATTACGTATTCAACGGGGCAAGCCTGGGCAATGTCGGCGCATTACAGGCCGCCGTCACCGAGAGAAACACTGCCAAACCTCAGGTCAGAATTATCAAGCCCCCGAAGGAATCGGAGATGTTCAAAGGCGATTATGCGCCGAACGAGCTGGTAGTCAAGCTGCGTCCCGGCTGTTATAACAGCGTCGGTGTACAAACCGCTTATAAAAAGGCCGGTATGTATGAGAAACATCTTTTAACAAGAGCAAGGCTGTCTCGGCAGGGCGACCGCTACGGCGAGTGGGTTGTGCTGGGGTCGGACGACCCGAAATTTAACATCAAAAAAGCCTGCAGAGAGCTTCTGAAGAATCCCAATGTTTTGTATGTAGAGCCGGCCTATATTGTGCAGTCTCCGCTTGATTCTGAGCCGCCGCAGACGACAGAACAGGCGCCGACGCAGCTTATGTCCTGGGAGCCTAACGACCCTTGTTACGCCTCCCAGCAGTGGTACCTGCATAATGACGGCAGCAAGGCAGGCAGCATAGAAGACGCCGATATTCACGCACCTGAAGGCTGGGGATTCTGGCACGGCGGCGAAAATACAGTGATAGGTGTTTGGATGGGAGGTGTGGATTATAACCACCCCGACCTTGCCGCCAATATCTGGACCAATCCGGGCGAGATACCGAACAACGGTATCGACGATGACCACAATGGCTACATAGACGATGTTCACGGCTACAATTTCTGGTATCACGACACTGGCATAATGGACTACGGAACTGGTCAAGGCACGGAGCAGGCGGGTCTTATAGCTGCTGTAGGCGATAACGGCATAGGCCTCAGCGGCGTCTGCCCGCACTGCAAGATAGCCGTTCTTGCCGTTTTTACGCCCTTCCCGGCACCGCATTACTCTGTAGGTGAAGCTGCGTTCTATGCAAATGCGATGGGAATTGAGATACAAAACCACTCCTATTATCCATATGCCGGTTATTACCAAAATATCCTGGACGCACTGGAGGAGGCCGATACCTTGGGATATTTAGCTGTTATGTGCGCGGGCACCAACCAGTACCTACGCGGGACCAATTACATTGGCCCGCCCGCCTATTATGCTGACCTTTATGGTTTCCAAAACACGCTGGTCGTAGGCGGTTCAACTAATGCCGACCAGAGGGACTTCATCTCAAATTGGGACGTGAACGTAGTGGATTTGTTTGCGCCCTGCGGGTGCTATACCACCGCGTATAACTTCGGAGCCGAAGGATACAACACCTATTCA
>Ga0315283_10005408_pt1 | contig 11274 bp, 5 predicted proteins | sample YL17G09_0_MG_FD_204541 | JGI IMG/M metagenome (GOLD analysis project Ga0315283, IMG submission 204541) | Sediment microbial communities from Yellowstone Lake, YNP, Wyoming, USA - YL17G09_0 | ecosystem: Environmental > Aquatic > Freshwater > Lake > Sediment | place: USA: Wyoming | collected...
CTTCGATGCTGGATACCCTCTTCGAGCGCGCTGTCCATATTCCGCTGTGGGTGCTGAGCTACGGCAATGCAGCCTCAAGCCTTGAAGACCTGGAAGCGAGAATGACGCGCCTCGGTCGCACCACCCGAGCGACGGAGATCCGCTACCAGCACCTGCCGGCCGTGGCCACGGAGGAGAAGAAGGCCGCCAACCGCGAGTTCCTGGTCGTCGGCTGGGACCCGGAGGCGGTGGAGCGGCTCCTGGCCAGCCACAGCCAGCCGGGCAGCCACTCGGGAGCCACCGCTACAGCCACTCGGGAGCCACAGCCACAGCCAGCGCCGCAGCCACTGGGCAGCCAGTCTGGCAGTGGGACGGGAAGGAGGAAGCGCCTTGCCTGAACCAGCCGTCACCGTGAAGCGGAACCGCATCGGCACGAAAATGGTGCCGCTCGACGACCTTGTACCGCATCCCTTGAACGCCAACGTGATGCCCGACGAGCTGCGCGAGAAGTTGAAGGCGCACATCCGCAGGACTGGTCGCTACCCCTTCCTTGTCGTCCGCCCTCACCCGGAGGCGGAGGGCAAGTATCAGGTCCTGGACGGCCACCACCGACTCGCGGTGCTGCGCGACCTCGGGCACCGGGAGGCTCGTTGCGACGTCTGGGAGGTGAACGACCGGGAGGCGAAGCTGCTGTTGGCGACGCTGAACCGGCTCGAAGGCCAGGACATTCCCGCCCGTCGGGCGCAGCTGCTGCATGAGTTGCTGGGCGAGATGAGCCTCGACGACTTGGCGGGACTCTTGCCGGAGAGCGACAAGCAGATCGAGGAACTGCACGCCTTGCTCGAGTTCCCCGCTGAGGAGATTGCGGCGCTGTTGGAGCAGGAAGCCGAGGACGCTGAGAAGGTCTTGCCACGGGTCATGAGCTTCGTCGTCACCCCGGAGCAGGAGGAGGTCATCGAGGAGGCCGTGGAGCTGGCCAGCGACGGCACGCCTGGGCGCGACCGCAAGGCTCGGGGGCTGGCGAACCTCGCCCGCCACTTCCTCGCCGAGAGGTCCGATGCAGCGGCCACTCAGTAGGCGTCGTGCCGAGGCGCGTCGGCTCTACCTCGCTGGCGAAGCCTCGTCCAACGCCGAGATCGCCTCCCGGCTCAAGGTCAAGCCGCACACGGTGGGTAAGTGGCGTCGGGAAGAGGACTGGGATGGCCTACGGCTCAAGATCGACCGCCGCGCCGCGGACCTCTTCGTCGAGAAGATCGCCACCGACCGCGTCTCGCTCAACGTCCGCCACTACCGCTACTGGGAGCTGGTGCTGGTCAAGCTCGCCGAGGACCTGAAGGCCCAGAAGACCCTCGACATCCGGGAGATGGAACGCGTGGCCGGCATCCTGGAGCACGCCCAGAAGGGGCAGCGTCTGGCCAAGGGACTCTCGCTCGGAGGGGAGACCGAGGAAGCACTACGTGCCCAGAGCCAGGCCGAGATTCGCCGGCTCGTCGATGTCTTTGTGGAAACGGTGAAGGAGTGTGTCCCCGATGAAGAGACCCGGGAGCGCATACGGCGCTCGATCCTCGACGCCCTACCTCAAGCGGCGGCTGACGGAGCTGGCGTCGCCGAAGACGCGCTCGTTCAGTGACCCGCTGGCCCAGTGGTGCGTCCGCAATATCCGGCTCGACGGGCGGCCATTTCGCTTCGCCGGCCACGAGTACCTGCGGACCATCTACGACGACACCGCCCCGCATGTGGTGCTCTCCAAAGCGGCTCAGATCGGCGGTACGACGTGGGCGATCCTGCGTACCTTTCATGGCTGCCTAAACGGCCTCCACGCGCTGTACCTGTTTCCGACCCGCAGCGACGTGCATGATTTCTCTCGCTCGCGGGTGAGCCCGCTGCTGGCCGACAATCCCTTCCTCTCCCAACTGGTGCAGGACACCGACACGGTAGGTCTCAAGCGCATCGGTGAAGCCAATCTCTTCTTCCGAGGGATGCAGAGCACGGTGGGGATCAAGTCGGTGCCGGTGGATCAAATCGTCTTCGATGAACTGGACGAATCGACTCCGGAGGCGAAGGCGGTGGCCAAGGAGCGGCTGGCTCACTCGAGCTACAAGCGAATCATCGAGCTATCGAACCCTTCACTCCCTGACTACGGCATCGACGAGCAGTACCAGGTCTCTGACCAGCGCCACTGGACGATGCGCTGCGCGGCCTGCGGAGAATGGACCTGCCTGGAGAAGGCGTTCCCGCGCAAGCTCGGAGAAGAGGTCCGCATCATCCTGCCGCGGTCGGATGGGAGCTTCTACCGGGCCTGCCCGAAGTGCCAGGCGGAACTGGACCTGGACGCCGGGGAGTGGGTGGCGGACTTCCCTGGCCGGGGCATCCACGGTTACCGGATCTCACAGCTGTTCTCGGCGACGGTGGACCCTGGGGAGATCCTCAAGGAGTACCGGACCACGCGCTACCCGGACCGCTTCTACAACCTCAAGATCGGAATCCCCTGGGCCGACCTGGAGCGGCGGCTGGACGTGGCCACGGTGCTGTCGCTGTGCTCCGACCACCAGATGATCGAGGAGGACAGGGATAAGTCCTGCTACATCGGGGTGGATACCGGGAAGGCCCTGCACGTGGTCGTCCTGCGCCAGCCGACGCTGTACTACGAGGGAAGGCTCGACGTGGTCCACCTGGCCGAGTACCACGACTTCGCGGAGCTGGACGCGCTTCTGGAGCGGTTCCGGGTCAGCTACTGCGTCATCGACGGGATGCCGGAGACACACGCCACACGAGCCTTCGCCAAGCGACACTGGGGCCGGGTGAACCTGTGCTTCTTCAACGAGGGCCAGCGGGGGGCGGCCAAGTGGGAAGACCACGACTTCCGGGTGGACGTGAACCGCACGGAGGCGCTGGACGCCTCCCGAGCGGCGATCCGGGACCGGGAGATCTCGCTACCGCGCCGCCTGCCCATCGTCGAGGAGTTCGCCCGGCACCTGGCCGCGGACGCCAAGATCCTGGACGAAGACCCCGAGACCGGGGCCAAGAAGTACCGCTATGTGCGCACCGGGGAGGACCACTACTCGCTGGCCTTCACCTACGCGCTGATGGCCTCGACGCGCTGCCGGCTCTACAGCTGCCCGGTGGTGTTTCTCTAGGGTGGGTTTGCAGGTCCAAAACACGGCGCGGCTGAGGGCGGATTCTCCACGAGCCCATTATTGGGTTGACTCGTCAAGATAGTGGCGTAGGATTCAGGCGGGCATTTCTGCGTGACGGGGCCGCACGTCATCGCATCCGCCAGCCGTGCTGCCAGCTCGCCACCCGCGCAGGTTCTTTCCAGCTGTTGCCCAGGACGTTTCGGCGTTTGCCCAGAACCAGGTTCTTGCCCCTTGAATCTGCGGAGGTAGCTGATGGCTCCTTCACGGCTCCTGCGTCCGATGCGGCAGTTCTTCTCGGTCTCCCTTCGGCTTGCGATTGTGATTGCTGTCGCCGTTTCCACCGTCGTCGCGATGCCCACGGCTGTGGCCGCCATCCCTCTGTTCGTGGATGTCAGCGACGCAGTGGTGGGTTACACGGGCAACAGCTGGGGCGTAGCTTGGGGGTACTTTGGCCCCGATGACTATCCTGACCTCTATGTGTCGAACTACGGAGAGCCCAACAAGTTCTTCTGCACTAACCTCGTCGGAGTCCTGAGGGAGTGGTCGGAGCCGCCTCTCAACAACCCCTATAATGGAACGGGCATAGCGTGGGGAGACTACGACAATGATGGCCGCTCCGATCTCTACCTGGCAAATGATGGGCAATCGAACAAGCTGTTCAAAAACGACTGGGGTGAGCCAGCAGCTCCATCTACGATCGAGGCCCCTCAAGAGCTGTACTGGCTGGACGTGACCAATGGGCCACTCGCGGACATGGGGGCCGGCCGAGGTGCCGCCTGGGGCGACTATGACAACGACGGCGATATCGACCTTTACATCGCCAACTTCGGCACCGCGAATCGACTGCTTCGCAACGACGGAAACAATGTGTTCGTAAACGTCGCGGCGGGTACGCCCCTGGCGGACGCCGGGAATAGTACCGGCGCGACGTGGGGCGACTACGACAACGACGGCGACCTGGACCTCTATGTGTGCAACTACGACTCGCCCAGCAAGCTCTTACGCAATGAGGGCAATGGCGTATTCGTGAACGCGACCCCGGAATTGTCCATTTCCAGCCTTTGCACAGGAGCGGCGTGGGCGGATTACGATAACGACGGCGACCTGGATCTCTACGTTGCTCGCTATGGAATGCCCAATAGGCTATTCCGGAACGATGGGAACGGGGCGTTCACGAATGTGACCAGCGGTCCGGAGGGCGATGCCGGAAACACGCGCGGGGTGGCGTGGGGGGACTACGACAACGACAGCGACCTCGATCTCTACATCGCCAACTCGGGGCAGGCCAATAAGCTGCTGCGCAACGACGGCAACGGAGTCTTCGTAGACGTCACCGAAGACCCGCTTGGCAACACCGGAAGCGCCCGCGGGGTAGCCTGGGCCGACTATAACCTTGACGGCGGTCTCGACCTCTATCTCGCGAACTACGGATCCCCGAACAAGCTGCTCCGGAATCAGGCAACCGCAGGGCGCCACTGGCTCGCGGTGAGACTGCGGGGCGTGCAGTCGAACAGGGACGGTATCGGGGCTCGGGTCTACGTCGAAGGCAACGGCGTTCGCCAGATGGTGGAGATCTCAGGTGGGTCGGGATTCTGCTCCCAGAACAGCATCGCCGCGCACTTCGGCCTTGGCCCCGGCGGGGTCAGTCGAGTCTTCGTTCGCTGGCCGACAGGGAAACAACAGCTCGTCTTCCCGACGCCGGCCGTCGACCAGGTGATCACCGTTGCGGAGGATGGCACGTTCCTCGCATTCACCGACGTGACAGCGGGGCCACTGGGTACGCCGAATACCATGGGCGTGACGTGGGTGGACTACGACAACGACGGCGCGCTCGATCTCTTTCTTGCCTCTCGCGGAGCGTTACTGCACAACGCCGGCGGCGGGATCTTCGAAGACGTTACTAGCGAGCCGCTGGCGAGCACTTCGGGCCGGGGTTCCGCCTGGGCGGACTACGACAACGATGGGGATCTTGATATCTACATGCCTGCGTCTTGGCAAACGAGACTGTTCCGCAATGAAGGCGGTGGAACGTTTGTGGACGCGACACCGGCGGCGATGAACGGAGTCTATAGTTACGGTGGCGCGTGGGGGGACTACGACCTGGACGGCAACGTCGATCTGCTTGTGTTCGGCGGTATCTACTCTAATGGAGTGAGACTCTTCCGCAACCTGGGCGGCGGGTCGTTTAGCGAGCAAGCGTTTCCGTGGCCAGGTGCGCTGCTTGGCGCAGCCGCGATGGACGCATGTTGGGGCGACTACGACAGTGACGGCGACCTCGACCTGCTTGCCGTGGCCACGTCCGACTGGGTGGTGTTTCGCAATGATGGGAACGGCGCGTTTGCCATGTACCAGTTCAATCGGCTCTGCGGCCCCTATGGTGATATTGAAGGAAGCAGCTGCGCGTGGAAGGACTATAACCGTGATGGGCAGCTGGACTTTGCCACGACCGCGACGGGGGTTGATGCATGCCTAATGGTGTATCAGGGATTTAGTAGCATGAACACGGGGATATCGTATGGTCCGATTGCGGCGTGGGGTGACTACGACAACGACAGGTTGCCGGATCTGTTCGATGCCAGTGAGTATAGGGCTCTCTGGAGGAATCTCGGCGATGGGACATTCGCCGATTCCACTCGCTATCTGGCGGGAAAGGGTTACTACGGCGCCGCGTGGGGCGACTACGATGGCGATGGCGACCTCGACCTGTATGCGGCGGGGCAGTATCCGAGCCTGTTCCGTAACGAACTCGGCTCCGATCTGAACTGGCTCCAAGTGAAGCTCATCGGCACGATCTCCAACCGAGCCGGGATTGGTGCGCGGGTGTGGGTCAAATCGGGGGGCGCGTGGCAGATGGAGGAAGTCGGCACCGGCTCGGGGTTCCTTTCTCAGAACTCGCTGCTCTGTGAGTTTGGCCTGGGGCCCGCATCTGCCATTGACAGCGTGAAGGTCTACTGGCCATCGGGATTCTGGCAGGTGGTAAGCCCCCCGCCGGTCGTGAACTCATTGATCACGGTGACCGAGAGTCCCGACTTTGTGCAGACGCCCACGGCACTCCCAGGGACGGAAATGGGTGCTGTCGCTTGGGGGGACTGCGACAACGACGGCGACCTGGACCTGGCCATAACGGGTGACACGAGCGGGGGGCCCAAAACTCGTATCTACCGCAATGACGGGGGTGGAGTGTTTACGGACACTGGCGCTGGGCTGCCGGGCGCGTACCGCAACTCATTGGCGTGGGGAGACTTCGACAACGACGGCGACTTGGACCTGCTGCTCACGGGAAGATCGCCCGATAGCAGCCCGGACCTGATCGCACGCGTCTACCGCAACGACGGCGGAGGGACGTTCGTCGGAATCGACATTGACCCCACTCTGCCGGGCCTATGGTACAGCGCTGGCGCCTGGGGGGACTACGACAACGACGGGGACCTCGACCTCGTGGTGATGGGCAGGGACTACCACAATCCGATCGCGCGCATCTATCGCAACAATGGTGGCGGGAGCTTCACCGACATCGCTGCGGGGCTGCCTGGGACCTACCTAGGCACGGTGGCGTGGGGAGACTACGACAACGACGGCGACTTGGATCTTCTCCTCTCCGGGCTGTCCACCGACGGAACGATCGCGCGCGTGTACCGGAACGGCGGCGGCGGGACGTTTACTAACATCGGCGCCTGGCCCGTGGGAGTGCGGTACAGCTCCGCGGCGTGGGGGGACTACAACAACGACGGCTATCTGGATCTTGTCCTGACCGGCTGGGACGGAGCGGCTGCACACGGGAACCTGTACCGGAACAACGGGAACGGGACATTCGCCGACTTGCCCGGCACAGGGCTGCCGGGGACGGAAAATGGGACAGTGGCGTGGGGAGACTATGACAACGATGGGTGGTCGGATTTGCTGATGACTGGGGACCGGGACTCGTCGGGGACCTGGGTGCCGATGACGCGGGTGTATCGGAATCGCGGTGATGGGACATTCAGCGACATCAAGGCTGTCGTGCCGGGGGTGATGTACAGCTCGGCGGCCTGGGGGGACTACGACAACGACGGCCGGCTGGACTTCGCGATGGCGGGTACATCGGACAACACCTGGACGGGGACTTGGAGCCGAATCTACCGGAACACCACGGGGGCTCCGGCCAACACGACGCCGAGCGCACCGGGAGGGCTCTCGGCACTCGTGCTGGGTGACTATGTGGTGCTGTCTTGGAACGCTGCAGCAGACGGCCAGACACCACCCGCCGGGCTTTCCTACAACTTGCGAATCGGTACTACTCCGGGCGGCAGTCAGGTTACTGCAGCGATGGCCAATGCGGCCAACGGCTACCGCCGGGTCGTGCAATTGGGTAACGGCCAGGAACGGACGTTGTGGTGGATACGGCTGCTTCGGCAGGGCGTCCACTACTGGAGCGTCCAGGCGGTGGACGGGGGGTTCGCAGGCGGGCCGTTCGCGCCGGAGCAGAGCTTCGTGTCCACTGTCGGAGTCGCAGAGGAGAGTCCAGCGGAGGTATCGTTTGCGTTGCTGGGGGCGAACCCCGTCAGGGACGGGGCGATCTTCCGTTTCGGATTGCCGGCACAGACGCGGGTACTTCTCACCATCTACAATGTTGCGGGGCGTCGGATGACCACGCTTGCCGAAGGTGAGCTTCCGCCTGGAGTTCACACGCTGACGTGGGGGAGCGGGCAGGAAGCGTTTGCCCCGGGTGTCTATTTTGCTCATTTCATTGCGGATCGGCGAGAGTTCACGCGAAGGTTCGTGGTTCTCCGATAAGGCGACCACGGTAAGCGATACGGGGGGCGGTCGGGGAATCCCGGCCGCCTCGCCCGTTTTGGGGGGGGCTCGCTGAGCCATCGCCTCACAGACTCGGGCCGCACGTGCTAAGGGTTTGGCCCCCGCGTGGAGTGCGGCATCGGGCTTGGCGTGGCCGCGAGAAAACGGCAGGCCCTTCGGCGTGACGGACCGATTGGGCTCCCGATTTCATCAGGAGGGCTTAGTTTTGTGCCCTCGACCCCGTCCCGACCCCCGTACTCCGCGAAAACTGCATCGGCCGCGATTTCTGTAAAGAGAGAACCGAGAATACAGTCAGCGTCGGCCCGCTGGACTTGTCCCCTCCTCGCCTGCGGATGTGCCTGGCAGCAGCAATCGCCTTCGGGCCGGAAGCAGGGCGGAGTTGCCCTGGGGGGGCGCGCTGTCTGCGAACTGCTCTAACGAGGGGCGCCTTACGCCGCGAGGCGGTAGTCGTGCTGCACGCCGCCGAGAATGGGAAGTGCGATGAGGCGTCCCGCCCGTGGCGGCGGCGTCTTCAGCTCGGGATAGGGATCGGGGATCCGATGGATCGCCTGTGAGGGGCGAGCCCGATTGTAGTAGCGGACGTACTCGGTGACCACGCGCTGGATGTGGACGTCATTCAGGAAGATGAAGTGATCGAGAGCCTCCTCACGGAGCGTCCTCATGAATCTCTCAACGTGCGGGGATGCGTTCGGTGCGCCATAGGGAATCGGAAGTCCGTCGATCTGCAAGATCTCATGCAGCCAGCGGTCCAACTGGCAACGGTAGGGGTGGGTTCGCCCGTTGCTCTCCCTCGTCGCGGGCCTCCCGAACTGCCCGAAGATGCCGTCGTTATCGTGGATGAGAAAGCGTGGGCCGCGACTCCAGGCGGTGGCCTCGCGCAGTTGCTGCTTCACCCAGGACAACGTCGGGTTGGTCGTCACGTGGATGTGGACGATGCGCCGCGAGCCCACTTCCATGATGACGAAGACGTAGACGACGGCGAAGAAGGCTGTGGATTGGGTGAGGAAGTCGCAGGCCCAGACCGCTTGGGCATGGTTCCGGATGAAGGTGCGCCAGGTCTGTCCCCTGCGGGGCGGTCGATTGCGCGGCAGCATGTAGCGGCGAATCGTGCTGGCCGAGTGGTGCACCCCGAACTTGGCCGCCAGTTCCTCGGCGATCTTGTCCTCGCCCCACTCCGGGTGATCGCCGGAGATGCGCCGGATGAAGGCGATGTGTCCAGGGGGAATCGCAGGTCGACCGACCTCGCCGCGTCGTGCCCGCCCTTTCCAGAGAGCCCGGAAGCCGCGCCGGTGCCAACCGATGACCGTCTCCGGCCTGACCACGAGCAGGGAACGCTTCCAGCCTGGCCACAGCCGGCGAAGGAGCACCCAGAAGGCCCGATCCCCGCGTCTGAGTGAGACCCGCCTCCGAGTCCTTTGGTAGATGGTCAGTTGCTGGCGCAAGGCGGCGTTCTCGAGGGCCAGGGACGCCTCGGGGAGAATCGTCGCTCGGAGAAAGCTGACCAGAGCCGATAGCAGTGTTCCCATAAGGTCGGCGAGCGTATCATGGATGGTGGCAGATTCGTGCGGGCACTACGTTCCGGGGTTTTCGCGGGATACGAGTGGCCCTCGAACCTCTCCAAGGAGGCCGCCATGAAGACCAAAGCAAGCGCGCTCGCGCTGGCTCTCCTCGTGTTGATCGTGGGTACGGCCGCAGGTGCCGCGCCGGATACGGACACGGGTGCGCCGAACGCTCTCCGCGCTGGACAGGACGCGGCACCCACCCACCGCGCCATGGACGTCATCCGTGGAACTTTCGGCTCGGATGCAAGCAAGCAACCCATCGGAATGCTCTATCACACGCCGATCATCAACTGGGAGTACGACCAGATCCACCCCCGGGTCGCCTTCTCCCCTCCGGGCCAGGCGTATCTCGTGGTCTGGGAGGATCACCACTGGGGGTTCGGACAGGACTGGGACATCTACGGCCGCCTGGTCGCGCCGGACGGCACGCCGCTTGGCATGCCGTTCGGGATCTCCTGGGACGGCGCCACCCGGCGAATTGCCCCGAGCGTGGCCTGCAACCAGATCACCGGCGAGTTCCTCGTGGTGTGGGAATACGCCTACGGCAGCGCGGATCACGATGTCTACGGCCGCCGGGTGGCTGCTAATGGCTCCCTGATCGGCGAGGAGTTCGCGATCAACGCGGACGGCGCGTTCGAGGCGGCTCCAGCAGTGACGTACAACCCCGATTGCAACGAGTTCCTGGTGGTCTACGAATGGAGTGTCGGCGACCCGGAGTTCCAGGTGAAGGACGTGTGGAGCAACGTGATCACCGCGACCGGGGTGGTGCGTGCGCCGCAGGCGGTGGCCGGCACCGCCGATGACGAGCGCGCCCCGGACGTCGCCTGCAGCCCGCCCAGCGACCGGTACCTGGTGGTCTACGAGAAGCATCCGCCCCACATGACGGACGGCGACATCTGGGGGCAATTCGTCGCCGATGACGGGACCGCCCTGGGCGCCGCCCTGCTCGTCGGTGACCAACCGGAGAGGGACAAGACCCCACGCGTGACTCACGATCCCTTCGAGAACGAGTTCAGCGTCGTGTGGGTGGGCGGGCCTCCGTCGGACAGGAACCTCGGATTGCGGCACGTGGACGCCGCGACGGGGGCGATGAATCACTCCTCGAGCATCGTGACGCCCAACGCCGACTTCAACCCTGCGATCGCCTACTACCCGGGCGGCGCCGTCCACGTCGTGCCGTGGGAGTGGGAGTACTCGTCCACCGACCACGACGTGTACTGCTTCTGGGACGAGGACGACTACTTCGGCGCCGAGTTCACGCGTAGCATCTCCATGCTCGCTACGTGGGAGGGGTCACCGGCAGTGGCTTCCGACGGCAACCTAAGCGGTCTGGTCGTCTGGGAGGACTGGCGTAGCGCCTCGACTACGCAGATCGACATCTGGGGGGACGTACTCAAGCTGGGAGTGCTGAGCGGCCGTGTCTTCGAGGGCCCTATTCCTGCCGAGAGCTCCCCTCTGCCCGGGGTGGAGGTCATCCTCTACGGCTCGCAAAACCCCGGCGCGTTAGAGCACCTGCTCGACCGTGCCTGGACGGATCGCGCGGGCCACTACCGGCTGCGCTTCACGGGGCTCTACGACTACTACACGGTGGTCGAGACGGATCCGCCCGAGCACGGGTACGGCGCGGCCTCGTCGCCCGAGGGGGTCGTGCTGGACGCCAACCACATTCAGTTCGCCACGCCAGCGCTGGGTGCGAACCACCCGGACAACAAGTTCTGGGACCTCTATGGTGTGGGAGTAGACCCAGGTGGACCGGGGGAGGGGCCGCTGCGCGTTTCCGCACCGTCGCCCAACCCGACGCG
>Ga0315283_10005409_pt1 | contig 11274 bp, 7 predicted proteins | sample YL17G09_0_MG_FD_204541 | JGI IMG/M metagenome (GOLD analysis project Ga0315283, IMG submission 204541) | Sediment microbial communities from Yellowstone Lake, YNP, Wyoming, USA - YL17G09_0 | ecosystem: Environmental > Aquatic > Freshwater > Lake > Sediment | place: USA: Wyoming | collected...
GACGCCGTAGATCGCGACCTCGTCGCCCTCGGCGCCGACAACCACCGGTCGCGCGATGTCCGTGACCGACGTCCGGAGGTGGACTCCGGCCTCCTCGCTGAGACCGCTGCCGAACCCGAGGCGTACCGCCGAGTCGTGGTTTCCGCTGGTAAGGACGATCGGGATGCGCGCTCGGGCGAAAGCGACCAGGGTCCGGTCGAGCAGGCTCACTGCGTCAGTGGAGGGCACCGCTCGGTCGTAGATGTCGCCGGCGACCAGGACCGCGTCGACCTCGCGGGCGATCGCCGCACCCAGCAGCCACTCGAGGAACTCGGCTTGGAAGCCGATGAGGTCCTCGCGCTCGAACGTGCGACCCAGGTGCCAGTCGGAGGTATGGATGAGCCGCACGATCGCCCTCCGATCTCCGTTGGCTTCCGAGTGGCGATTGTGTCGGAGGGGTGCGACGGTGTCCGCGTGGGGCGTTAGCCTGGGCCTCCCGACGGCTTCGCGAGAGAGATCGGATGCTTCTTCAACTGATCAGGAGCCGCTGGCGGCCGTATCTGAGAGCGATCGCCCTGGTGTTGGTCTTCCAGGCGGTGCAAACGGTCACGACGCTGGCGCTTCCCGCGCTCAACGCCAGCATCATCGATGAGGGCGTGGTTCCCGGCGATATCGGCTTCATCCTCCACGCCGGCGGTGTGATGTTGGGCATCACGCTGGCCCAGGTGGTCTGCGCCGTGTGTGCCGTCTACTTCGGCGCCCAAGCGGCCATGGGGCTGGGTCGCGACATCCGCGCGACCATCTTCGACCGAGTTCAGAGCTTCTCGGCCCAGGAGATGAACCACTTCGGAGCGCCGTCTCTCATCACTCGGACCATCAATGACGTGCAACAGGTGCAGATGTTGGTCTTGATGACCTTCACCATCATGATCGCCGCCCCGATCATGCTCGTCGGCGGCGTCATATTGGCGATCCGTCAGGACTCGGCGTTGTCCGCGCTGCTGCTCGTCATCGTGCCGATCCTCATCGGGTTGGTGTCGTTGATCGTCAGCCGGATGCGTCCCCTCTTCCGGTCGATGCAAGGTCGCATCGACTCGGTCAACCGCGTGATGAGGGAGCAGATCGCCGGCATTCGGGTGGTTCGGGCATTCGTCCGCGAGAACTACGAACAGGAGCGTTTCGGGCAGGCCAGTTCTGGTCTCAGAGACGTATCCATCGGAGCCGGGCGATTGATGGCCTTGATGCCGGCCACCGTGATGCTGGTCATCAACGTGTCCAGCGTCGCGGTGATCTGGTTCGGCGGCCATCGCATCAACGACGGGGAGATGCAGGTGGGGGACCTGATCGCGTTCCTCAGCTATCTGATGCTGATCCTCACATCCCTTCTGATGGCGACCTTCCTCTTCGTGATGCTCCCGCGTGCGGAGGTGTGCGCCGAGCGGATCATGGACGTGATCAACACCGACTCGACCGTCGTCCCACCGGTCGACCCGGTGCGCTCCCTTCCGGGCTATGGGCGGGTCGAACTGCGCGACGTGTCCTTCCGCTACCCGGGCGCCGAGAGTTGCGTTCTCGAGGGTGTGAGCTTCTTCGCCGAACCCGGTGAGACAACCGCGGTCATCGGCAGCACGGGCAGCGGGAAGAGCACCCTGCTCAATCTCATCCCCCGATTGATGGATCCGTCGGGTGGTCAGGTGTTGATCGATGGCGTCGACGTGCGCGATGTCGCGCCGGAGTTGCTGGTGCGCTCCGTCGGCCTGGTGCCGCAGCGGCCCTATCTGTTCACGGGCACGGTGGCGTCCAACCTGCGCTACGGCCGTCCGGATGCCACGGATGCCGAACTCTGGAAGGCCCTCGAAATCGCTCAGGCGAAGGACTTCGTGTCGGCCATGGCGGGCGGCCTCGAATCGGCCATCTCGCAAGGGGGAACGAACGTCTCCGGTGGTCAACGACAGCGACTGGCCATCGCACGGGCGCTGGTCCGCAGTCCGCAGGTCTACCTCTTCGATGATTCGTTCTCGGCGCTCGACTATGGCACCGATGCGGCGTTGCGTGCGGCGTTGCCCGAGGTGACCGAAGACGCGACGGTGATCATCGTCGCCCAGCGGGTGAGCACGATCCGCGATGCCCATCGAATCGTCGTGGTCGACGAGGGGCGAGTGGTCGGCATCGGGACGCACCGCACGCTGATGGCCGACAACGAGACGTATCGAGAGATCGTCCTCTCGCAGCTGACGGAGGTGGAGGCAGCATGAGTGCGTCCACACCCGTACGTCCTGGACCTCGGCCCCACGGCGGACCTGGTATGTCGGCCTTCACCGGGGGCGGCCCCGCGGTCAAGTCCATGGACTTCAGAGGTTCCGGGAAGCGGCTGCTCTCGAGGTTGCGCCCCGAACGGTGGACCGTGGTGGCGGTGCTGATCATCGGTGCGGTCAGTGTCGGCCTCGCCGTGATCGGTCCCAAGATCCTCGGCAACGCGACAAATGCGATCGTCGCCGGCGTCATCGGCAAGCGACTGCCCGACAATGTCACCCAGGAACAGGCCGCCGATCTGCTGCGCTCGAGGGGGCAGGAGAGCCTGGCCAACATCGTGACCACGAGCGATGTAGTGCCCGGACAGGGTGTCGACTTCGAGTCGCTGGCCCGGATCCTGACGGTCGCGCTGCTGGTGTACCTGCTGGCGTCCCTGTGCATGTGGATGCAGGGATGGTTGGCGACGGGCATCGTGGCGCGGACCACCTTTGGCCTGCGCGAGGAGGTCGAGGCGAAGATGTCGCGGCTACCCCTCAGCTACTTCGACGGGAATCCCCGCGGGGAGATCCTGAGCCGTGTCACGAATGACATCGACAACGTCACGCAAACCCTCCAGCAGTCACTGAGCCAGATGGTGACGTCAGTGCTGACCATCATCGGCGTACTGGCCATGATGTTCTGGATCTCGCCATTGCTGGCGGTGGTCTCGTTGGTCACCGTCCCCTTGTCGGTGTTGGCGGCCGCCTTCATCGCCAAGCGGGCGCAACCTCACTTCGTCGACCAGTGGGGGACGACCGGGAAGTTGAATGCCCACATCGAGGAGATGTACACCGGCCACTCCCTGGTGAAGGTGTTCGGTCGAGCGGACGAATCCGCCGAGATCTTCCGTGAGCAGAACGAGAAGCTCTACGGCTCGAGCTTCACGGCTCAGTTCATCTCGGGCATGATCCAGCCGGCACTCACGTTCATCGGCAACATCAACTACGTCTTCGTCGCGGTCGTCGGTGGTTTGCAGGTGGCGTCGGGGGCCGTGTCCATCGGGAACATCCAGGCGTTCATCCAATACTCCCGCCAGTTCAGCCAGCCGATCACCCAAGTGGCCAGCATCGCGAACCTTCTCCAGTCCGGCGTCGCGTCGGTCGAGCGCGTCTTCGAGTTCCTCGACGCCGACGAGCAGAAGGCCGACCCAGTCGACGCCGAGACGGTGACCGACGTGCGCGGGCGCGTGGCTTTCGAGGGCGTCTCGTTCCGATACAAGCCGGACGTGCCGTTGATCGACGACCTGTCGCTGACCGTGGAACCGGGTGAGACGGTCGCCATCGTCGGTCCCACGGGCGCGGGGAAGACCACCCTCGTGAATCTCATCATGCGTTTCTACGAGGTGACGAGTGGGCGGATCACGCTCGATGGATGTGACATCACGCAGATGACTCGGGATGACCTGAGATCCGACATCGGCATGGTGCTGCAGGACACCTGGCTCTTCGGCGGAACCATTGCCGAGAACATCGCGTACGGAGTCGACAACGCGACCCAGGACGAGATTGTCGCTGCGGCCAAGGCGACCCACGTCGATCGGTTCATCCGAACGCTTCCCGACGGATACGACACGGTTCTCGATGATGACGCCTCGAGCGTCAGCGCCGGGGAGCGACAACTGCTCACGATTGCCCGGGCTTTCCTGGCGGACCCCTCAATCCTGATTCTCGACGAAGCGACCAGTTCGGTGGACACCCGGACCGAAGTGCTGATCCAGCGGGCGATGTCGACGCTGCGCACGGGGCGTACCAGCTTCGTGATCGCTCACCGCCTGTCCACGATTCGTGATGCGGACACCATCCTGGTGATGGAAGAAGGTCAGATCGTCGAGCAAGGTTCACACGAGGAGTTGCTGGCGGCGCACGGTGCGTACGCCCGGCTGTACGCGGCTCAGTTCAGCGCGGCCGTCGAGATCGCGGTCTGAGCGCGCCCAGGGCGAACTTCTTCGTCTAGCAGTGGGATCGCGTCCCTCATGGGGTCGGTGATCCCACATCGAAGAAGGCATTGGTCGGGATCTTCGACCGATAGAGTGCCAACCGGTGTGCCGGGAAGTCTGGTCGGCGTCGTCTTCGCGTCCCCGGGAGGTCCCTGTGCGTGCCTTGGAGATCATCCTGGCGTTGGTCACGTTCGCGGTGGTGGTGGCCATCCTCGCCGATCGGCTGCGGGCGCCCGCGCCGTCGCTGCTGGTCGTCGCCGGACTCGCCGTCGGGCTCATACCTGGGGTGTCCACGGTTGAGGTACCCCCAGAACTCGTGAGTCTGGTCGTGTTGCCACCGCTGCTGTACGCCGCGGCCACCGACGTCTCGATGCGCGAGTTCCGGGTGGTCGTTCGACCGGTGCTCATCCTGGCGATCGGCTTGGTGGCGCTCAGTGCGCTGGCCGTCGCGGTAACCGTGACAGTCCTCGCGCCCCAGATGACCTTCACTGTCGGATTGGTCCTGGGGGCAGTGCTGGCCAGCACGGACCCGGTCGCGGTCAGCGCGCTGGCGCGACGGCTTCGCCTGCCACCGAGGCTGCTCGCTCTCGTGCAGGGCGAGAGCCTGCTCAACGACGCGACGTCACTCGTGCTCTTCAGTGTGGCCGTCGGCATCGTGGTGGCAGGAACGCCGGTGACGGCGCTCGGTGTCCTGGGGCAGTTCGTGTGGCTCGGTGGTGCGGGTGCCCTGGTGGGCCTCTTCTTCGGCTGGGTGGTTGAGCGGCTACGTCGACGAACGAATGACGCGGTTCTGCACACGGTCCTTGCACTCCTGACGCCCTATGTCGTGTACGTAGGCGCCGAGTTGCTGCACACGTCAGGGGTGACGGCCGTCGTCCTGTGTGGTTTGAGTCTGAGTCGACGAGGTGACCTGGATCTGCGCGGACCCGTCCGGTTGCAGACCGCGCAGATGTACACGGTGATCATCTTCATCCTGGAGAGCATGGTCTTCGCTCTCATCGGCCTGGAACTGCCGACGCTGCTGAGAAATCTGACACCGGCCGATCAGGGCTTCTTGTGGGTGGCACTGGCGCTGACCGTCGTGCTCATCCTCACGCGGGTGTTGTGGATCTTCCCCACGGGATACTTGCGTCGTTTCTCCGGTATCGGAGAGCGAGTCACGGAATCGGTCTCACCCTGGCGCTCCCTGCTGGTGCTCAGCTGGGCAGGCACGAGAGGTGTGGTCCCGCTCGCCGCGGCACTGTCCATCCCGCTGGTGACCGATGATGGGTCACCGTTCCCGAATCGGGATCTGATCCTCGTTCTCGCCGTCAGTTGCATCATCCTGACGCTCCTCGTGCAGGGGCTGACGTTGGCACCGCTGGTGAAGCGGCTGAAGGTGCGCACGGACATGGCGCAACTGGACGAGGAGAAGTCACTCGCGCTGCAAGCCACCACGACGGCGGCACTCGCCAGCATCGATGATCTGGCCGACGAGGACATCCCCGAGTCCGTCGTGACCCGAGTACGACGCGAGATCGAGGCGCGGGTGCAGCGGCTGCATCCGTCGGTCGACGACGACTCCGCCGATGAGCTGACGTCGGGTGACGCCTATCGGCGGCTTCGACTGGCCATCCTGGTGGTTGAGGCCGAGCAGTTGGCGAGTCTGCATGAGGACGGCCGGATCGGAGAGTCGGTGCGACGCGAGGTCCAGCGGTCCTTGGATCTCGAAGAAGCGGCGCTCCGGGGCGGCTCTCGCTAGCCGGTCGGTCGCGACTCGTTCAGTTGGTGGGCGAGGGTGACGAGCGTTCGATCGAGGGAGAGCGTTCGGGTGTGGACGCCAGGCGCTGCAGGGTGCGCGCAATGTCGTCGTGGGTGGTCCGCGGATTGATCGTGCAGAGCCGCAGTACGTCCCGGTCGCCCAACCGGGTGCAGCTCAGCGCGGCGTAACCCGATTCGGTGAGTTCGCGCGCGGCCTCGACGTGCCACCCGTCGTCGCGGTTGCGTCGCACGAAGGTGACGACACCGAGTTGTGCCGCCGTGACGACTTCCCAGTCGGGGTCGTCGTCGAGCACGGACTGGGCGTACGTGGCGTTGTCGAGGCCGCGCTGAATCGCTGCGCCGATGCGTTCGGTGCCATGGGTCACGAAGGTGAGCCACAACTTCAACCCGCGTGCCCGACGGCTCAGTTCTGGTCCGCGGTTGCGCAGATCGACCTCGTCGTCGACACCCTGCACGTCTCGCAGATACTCCGGGTTCATGGAGAACGCCGCCTCGAGCGCGCCGGGTCGCCGGACCAGCACGCAGGCGACATCGAAGGGCTGGAAGAGCCACTTGTGCGGATCGAGGACCAGGGAATCGGCGCGCTCCATGCCGTGGAGTGCGGCGCGTCCCTCGTCGGTGAGCGCGGCGGGAGCCCCGTAGGCGCCGTCGAGGTGCAGCCAGAGACCCTCCTCCGCGCACAGATCGGCTAACGCGTCGAGCTCGTCGACCCTCCCGGTATTCGTGCTGCCGGCCGTACCGATCACGATGCGCGGCGTGAGACCCGCTGCCCGGTCAGCACCGACCGCCTCGCGGACGTCGGCCGCGGTGAGTCGTAGGCCCTCCCGGGTGTCGATGATGCGAATGTGCTCGGGCGGGAAGCCGATGATCACCAGGTCGCGCAGCACCGAACTGTGCGTCTGGTCCGAGAGGTAGGCGACGCCGGAGCCGCCGCATGTTCGAGCGGTTACCAGGGCAGTCAGATTGGCCAGCGATCCACCGCTGACCAGGATTCCCTCGCTGCCTTCGGGAAGGCCCATGAGTTCTCGGATCCAGTCGATCGCCACCAACTCCACTGCCGTGGGACCGGCGCCACCACCCCACGACGCGGCGATGGTGTTGAAGCCGACGCCCAGCCACTCACCGAGTACGCCCGTGAACGAGGACGGACCGGGGACTCTGGCGAAGTAGCGCGGGTGGTCGCTCTGCTGCTTGGTGTGCATGGCCACACGTGCTAGCAGTTCGAGCGCGGCCATCGGGTCGCCGGGAAGCCGAGGAGGGGGCCCGTCGAACTGTGCCCGCAGTTCGTGGGGGGCGGCCGCGACGATCACCGGATCATCGGCGAGGGTCTCACCGCGCTCGGCCACCCGGTCGACGATCCAGTACCCGAGGCGGCGGAACTCCTCGGTCGACATGCCCAGCGCATCGCTGCCGCGCGGGTCCACCGGGTCGTGGTGGTCGGGGCCGCTGCTGCCCGGGTCCACCGGGTCGTGGTCCACCGGGTCGTGGCCCACCGGGTCGTGGTGGTCCGGGTCGGGGTGGTCCGGGTCGGGGTGGTCGGGAGTCATACCGAGAAGTCCACACCTTGGGCCAACGGGAGTGAGTCCGAGTAGTTGACCGTGTTCGTGACGCGGCGCATGTAGGACCGCCACGCGTCGGACCCGGACTCGCGACCGCCACCGCTGTCCTTCTCGCCGCCGAACGCACCGCCGATCTCGGCCCCCGACGTACCGATGTTGACGTTGACGATGCCGCAATCCGACCCGTTCGCGGCCAGGAATCGTTCGGCCTCCCGCTGATCACGGGTGAAGACGCTCGACGAGAGGCCTTGCGGTACGGCGTTGTTCAAGGCGATGGCCTCGTCGAACTCGTGGTATGTGAGCAGGTAGAGAAGCGGCGCGAACGTCTCCGAGTACACGATGTCGGTCTGGGACGGCATGGCGACTATCGCCGGTTCCACGTAGATCGCGTGGGCGGCGGTCTCTGCGGAGCGTCGTCGGCCTCCCACGAGCAACGTGCCGCCGTCCTCGCGCGCCCGGGCCAGTGCCGACTGCATGGCGGCGTAGGCAGGCTCGCTGTGCAGGGGGCCGACGAGGGTGTCATCGGCGAACGGGGAACCGATGGGCAGGCGCTGGTACACGGCGATCAACCGCTCGGCCAGCTCGTCGACGACGTCGTGGTGGGCGATCACTCGGCGCATCGACGTACATCGTTGCCCCGCCGTTCCGGCTGCCGAGAAGACGATGCCGCGTACGGCCAGTTCCAGATCCGCGCTCGGGGCCACGACGGCGGCGTTGTTGCCGCCGAGCTCGAGGATGCTGCGGCCGAAGCGGGCGGCCACGATCGGTGCAACGGCACGGCCCATCCGGGTCGACCCGGTTGCGCTGATCAGGGGTACCGCGTCGTGCGCCACGAGGCGCTCGGCGACGGCCGTGTCGCCGAGAAGTACCTGGTTGAGGTCCGCGGGAGCGCCGCACTCGAGGGCAGCCCTGTCGAAGACCGCCGAACAGGCGAGCGCGGTGAGCGGAGCGAGCTCCGAGGGCTTCCAGATCACGGGGTCACCGCAGGTGATGGCCAGCGCGGCGTTCCACGACCACACCGCGGCCGGGAAGTTGAACGCCGAGATCACGCCGACGACACCCAGTGGCAGCCATTGTTCGCTGAGCCGGTGCCCGGGGCGCTCGGACGGCATGGTCCGCCCGTAGAGCTGACGTGACAGGCCGACGGCGAAGTCACAGATGTCGATCATCTCCTGGACTTCTCCGAGCGACTCGGAACTAACCTTGCCGACCTCGAGAGTGATGAGTTCGGCGATGTCGCTCTTGTGGTCGGTGAGGAGTTCGCCGAAGCGCTTGACCAGGGCGCCTCGGACAGGGGCGGGGGTCGTACTCCATGTCGAGAATGCCCGTACGCCGCGGGCGACGATCTCGTCCACCTCGTCGGGTCGGGACCACTGAATGTCCAGCAGGGGCTCACCGGTGATCGGTGTGTTCGGCGCCGTACGCCGCCCCGGCGATCCGACCTCCGTACCGCCGCTCAGTGACGCTGGATCGACACCGCATGCGGTGAGTGCTCGTCGCGCCCGGCCCCGAAGTTCCTCTGTGGTGGGCAACACGATGGATGGCCAGTCCGGTTCCGTCGACGTCATCGGCGATCTCTCCTGTCAGTGCCCAACTCCTGCCATCTTCTCCGGCGGGGAGGGCTAGACGAGGTTGGCTTCGGGGTGCCACTGTGCGCGAGCGAAGCGGGTTGCGTCAAAGGCTGAGACGTCGACGAATGGCGTGCTGCCGAGATAGAGGTCGCGTACGACTTCCCCGACGGCCGGGCCCATGAGGAATCCGTGGCCCGAGAACCCCGCCGCATAGAGGAACCGAGAGACGTCCCCGCACTCCCCGATGAGGGCGTTGTGATCCGGTGTCATCTCGTACAGGCCGGCCCAACCACCCGTGAGACCGATGTCGGCGATCTGCGGAGCTCGCCGTGTGCAGGCAGCAGCCAACCGTGGCAGCCACGACTCCGACCGGTCGAGCCGGAAGCCAGGTTCCTCATCCGGGTCGGACATGCCCACCAGAAGCCCCGGACCTTCGCGGTGGAAGTAGAGCGAGGTCGAGTAGTCGATGGTCATCGGCATCTGCGGCGGCAGATGTGGAACGGGTTCGGTGAACACCAGTTGGCGCCGTAGCGGCGTCACCGGCAGATCGACACCAGCCATGGCGCCGATCTGAGCGGACCACGCGCCCGCCGTACAGATCACGGCCCCGGTGGCGATCGTCTGGTCGCCAACCTGGACGGCTCGTATCGTCTCGTTCTCGATCGTGAAGCCAGTGACCTCCTGGTACGGCGCGATCGTCGCACCGTGGCTTCGGGCCGCGGTTGCGTACCCGAGCACCACCGATTCCGGGGTGCAGTATCCGTCGGTGGGGGAGTACGCCGCGGCGAGAAGCCCATCGGTCTCGATCAGGGGTGAGAGCTGCTTCGCTTCGGCGACTTCGATCAGCCGACTCGGTACCCCGACGGCGTTCTGTCGAGCGACGCTGCGCTCGAAGGTCGCCACGTCACCCGGGTTGTCGAGCAGCCAGAGATAGCCGACTTGACGCAGGTCGATCTCCTGCCCAGGGCGCGTACCGAACCGCTCGAAGGCCTCCAGACTGCGAGCAGCGAGCGCGATGTTGAGGTCGTGGGAGAACTGCGCGCGGACGCCTCCGGCCGACTTGCACGTCGAGCCCGATCCGAGAGCGCCCCTGTCGAGGAGCAGTACGTCGCCCGCACCCGCTTCGGCCAGATGAAACGCGGCGCTGACCCCCATCACCCCGCCGCCGATCACCACCACCTCGGCGTGCGCCGGCAGCGGCTCGCCCACCCGCCGAGTCGTCAGTTCTTGGTCACCAGCCGCATCCGGCGTGACCAGGAATTGACGACTCGGGGTCATTGCGGGGGAGGGTACTGCTGGCGCAGGAATCGGTCCCAGAGCGAGGTCGGGAGAACGGCGTGCGCGGTGACCATGCTGCGGGAGATGGGGCCGACGAGGTAGCGGGCCCGGGGCCGAGAGGTATCGAGGGCCCGCTCGATCACCCGGGCGACGTCGTCGGGGCTCGACGTCCCCCGGGAGCCGCGGGGGTCGTACGAGTCGGCGTTGCGCGCGGCGACTCCCGCTCGGAAGTCGGCGTACGGTCCGGAGCCGGGAGCCACCGTCGTGGCTTCCTCGGCGAAGTCGGTGAGCACCGGACCGGGTTCGATGACCGACACGTGGATGCCGAAGCCACTCACCTCGAAACGCAAGGCATCGCTGATCGCCTCGACCGCGTGCTTGCTCCCGTGGTAGATGCCCCCACCGGGGAGAGTCATCCGTCCGCCCATCGAGGAGATGTTGATGATGCGACCGGATCGCCGCCCGCGCATATCTGGCAGGACGAGTTGAGTCAGGCGCACGAGTCCGAACACGTTGGTCTCGAACTGTCGCCGTACGTCGGCCATGGACACTTCTTCGATCGGCGCGTACAGGGCGTAGCCCGCGTTGTTGACCAGCGACGCAACTCCACCGGTGTCATGTCGAATCTGCTCGACCGCATCGACCATGGACTGTTCGTCGGTCACGTCCAGCGGGAGGCATCTGGCACCGGCCGCGGCAAGTTCGAGCAGGGAGTCGGTGTCGCGCGCCGTGGCGTAGACGACTCGACCGGACTTGGCGAGGCGGAGCGCGGTGGCTCGACCAATGCCCGTCGAACAGCCGGTGATCAGGATCGGCTCGTTGGCCGCCGCAGTCGAGGGCATGGATCCTTCACGGTACGAGAGGGTTCAGTCGAGCTTGGCCACTGTCAGCAGCACGA
>Ga0315283_10005414_pt1 | contig 11270 bp, 11 predicted proteins | sample YL17G09_0_MG_FD_204541 | JGI IMG/M metagenome (GOLD analysis project Ga0315283, IMG submission 204541) | Sediment microbial communities from Yellowstone Lake, YNP, Wyoming, USA - YL17G09_0 | ecosystem: Environmental > Aquatic > Freshwater > Lake > Sediment | place: USA: Wyoming | collected...
GGCAAGGTTGCGGCGGCAGGCACACCGGTCACGCAGGAAAAGGGATATGCACTGCCCGCGCAGACCACAGCCGCGGCGATAAACCTCAAGGGGTTGATTTCCGAGGTTGACGCAAAGAATTCGCTGGCCACAATATCAATCGGCACAGCGGACGGCGTAAAGGAAGGAATGAAATTCCACGTTACACGAGGCAACGAGTTTATCTGCGACGTTCTTATTGTTGACGTGGATACCGCAAAGGCCGTAGGCGTTCTTGAGTTGGTACAGTCCGCCACAGGCGGACCAAAAGTCGGCGATAATGCCTCGACCAACCTGTAAGCCGAATAGCCGGATTTAAGATACGTTTATTGAGGATGGAATATGAGTCCTGAAGCACAAATACGCAGCGCAAAACCAGCGGCAATGAGCAATCTTTATACCGCCCTCCTGGCGGTAGCGTTTGGAGTAGTGTTGGCCACGGCGGTCTTTGTCGCCGTTAAGTGCTATTTCGACTACCAGACGCTGTTCAAAATTCCATAAAATTTCCCTGTTGAGTCGGCAAGCAGGATGCGATAGAATATGCCCGGGCAACCCGGGCATTTTTATATGTAGAGAACGGAATCGATGAAGTTTCTGGACGCGATATTAGGCAGGTTCAGCATGGATATGGGTATCGACCTCGGTACCTGTAACACGCTGGTTTGTGTCCGCGGCAAAGGAATCGTCCTCAATGAGCCATCAGTCGTCGCAGTCCGCAAAGGCACCAACCAGGTCCTCAACAACGGCGAAGCGGTCGGACTCGTCGCACGCGAAATGTTAGGCAAAACCCCCGGCTCAATCAGCGCAATCAGGCCACTCAAAGACGGCGTCATCAGCGACTTCGAAATCACCGAGGCGATGCTCAGCTACTTTATCCGCAAGGTTCACGGCAGGGGCAATCTCATAAGGCCACGCGTGGTTATAGCCGTACCAAGCGGAATTACCGCGGTCGAGCGAAGAGCGGTCATCGACAGCGCGGAACGAGCCGGCGCACGAAAAGTATATCTGGTTGATGAGCCGATGGCGGCGGGCATCGGGGCGGGGCTTCCGATTACCGACCCGACGGCGTCGATGATTGTCGATACCGGCGGCGGCACAACGGAAGTCGCGATAATGAGCTTGGCGGACATCGCTACCTGTGAATCAATCCGCGTAGGCGGCGACGATATGGATGAGGCGGTCATCAATCACCTCAAACGAACATACAACCTGCTGGTCGGCGAGCCGAGAGCGGAAAAGGTAAAGATACAAATCGGCTCAGCGGTGCCGCTTGAAGAAGAGCTGACTATGGAGGTCTCAGGAAGAGACACCATTTCAGGGCTTCCGAGAAAAATTGTTATCACAAGCGAAGAAATTCGCGAGGCGCTGAAAGAGCCGGTTGCGGCCATTATCGACGCGGTAACAAGAACACTCGAAAAGGCAGAACCCGAATTAGCCGCAGACCTCATCGAAAATGGGATTCACATCTGCGGCGGCGGGGCGCTTCTGCGAGGAATGGACACGGTATTGGCAAACGCGACGGGCCTTAAAGTTATTCGCGTCGATGACCCGCTGACTGCGGTGGCGCGAGGCACGAGCGTTTACCTGGAGAACCTGGAGTTGTGGAAGGACACAATGGAACATAGCGACTCCGGCTGGTAACGGCACAGGATGCTGTAGCAACCAGAAATTCATAATGCGGTTATGGCACGGAAGCGAATCAGAATCTCCAGAAGGATGTTGTTCGCCTGGTTTATGCTGGCCGGATTTATCCTGCTTTTTTCCCCTCTTGCGATTACCACCAGGTTCCAGTTCGCGTTCGCCCGCCTTTTCCACTGGCCCCTCAGCGCGGGAAAACAGATGCCGCTCTCAGCCAGGACCGAGCTTCCGCTCAAAGATGATTTCAGCCGAAAAGAATCGCAGTACCAAAACTACATCGCAAACCTCGAAGACGAACTGCGCCAGAAAAACCAGACGATTCAGCAGTTGTCGGGCTTTCGGGCAAGATTACGCGGCCTTGAAGGGGCCAGATTAGTGCCGGCGGACGTCATCATCACCTCGGCGTCGGGGCTGCGAAGCGAGTTTATTATAAATCGCGGAAAAGACGACGGGCTTACCAAAGACCTTTTTGTAATAGGCGACAACAGTGTCATCGGTACCATATCAGACCTGTATGCCCGCACGGCCAAAGTGCGGCTCTTCAGCGACTCCTCGTCGGTGGTCCAGGTAAATATACCGGACGTGGAAATAAATATGCTGATGCAGGGCGCCGGCAACAACACGGCAAAAATAAAAATGGTGCCGGTCAAACACCAAATCAAAATCGGCTCGCCGGTGATGCTTCGCAAAAAACCAGGGTCTCTGGACTCCGCTATGATTGTCGGCGAGGTGCAGCAGTGCAAAAGAGACAACAAGAACCCGGCGCTGTGGGATATCACCGTCAAGCCGAGTTGTGATATTGCGAAACTGAACAACGTGGCGGTCGTAGTAATGAACCCACAGGAGCCCGGCAATATCAGCCGAATCGAGAACGCCAAAACATCCGGCGGGAAATAAATATGCTCTCTCGCCCCCCGCCAACCATTTGTTCCCTTTATATCGCCACGGAGAATTAAAATGCACTGGCCGCGTTTTGCGGTATTGGTTCTGATTGCCACCTTTCTGCAGGCACGCTGGATTGACACAATCGCGGTAACGGACCTGCGTGTCACGCCTGACCTGCTGTTGATTGCGATGGTTTTTTTCGCGGTCCGCGGCAACGAATCGGAGGCGATTATCGGCTCGTTTGTGCTTGGTTTCGCCGCCGACATTGCGGCCAGCGGTTTCTCTATGGGACCCATGATAATCAGCTTCGGGCTGTTCGGGACTGCCCTGGCATATCTGCACCGCCTGATTGCCATCAAAAAGGCGCCTCACGAGGCGATTACCATATTAGTCATCGCACTGGGCACAGGATGTCTGGCCTGGCTGCTGGCTCGCGTGGCGGGGCAATCGCCAAGACCGGGCGGCATTGGCGCATTATTGGGGACATCAATTTATTCGGCGGTGCTGGGGCCTGTTTTGTTCTTGCTTTTGGACTGGCTGATGCGTATAAAAACCCGGCGCCGCGGACGATAATAAATCGCCCGCAAATCTCTCGACATTTTTTAAACGTCAGCTATGTATAAAAAACGAATCACCATTCTGGTAATCGCAGGGGCCGTTTTGCTCGGCTTCTGCGTGCTTCGGCTGGCGGATATGCAGCTGCTCTCGACCTCGTTTTACAGGGAACAGGTCTCGCAACTGCGGATTCAACAAGGTTCCCTCCAGCAGGTCAGAACAATGCGAGGCAGGATACTCGACAGAAAAGGGCAAATCCTCGCCGCCGACGAGCCGAGGTTCTGGCTGGCGATAAACTATGAACTAAGCCGATTTCTCGACGAACGTGTGCTCCAGGCAATGTCTCTTCGGGCCAAATCGAAAGACCCCGACGCCAACATATCACCCATCCAGCAGGAATTTGCCGACCGGCAGGAAGACATTGACCTGCTAATCAACAAATGCGTGCAATTTGGTATGTCCCGCGAGGACGTAGTGCTTCGGCTTCAAAAAATAAACGACAAAATCTGGAACCTGAGAATGTTCTTTGCCTGGGCCAGAAACAACCCCAGCGCCGACCTGCTGAAGAAATACGGCCGGAATCTTAATAATATCCCGCTCGCCGAGGCGGTAGCGGATTTTGAAAAAAAATTCCCCGACCCGTGCGACCGCCTTTTGCTGATAAACAAAGTGGATGACATCGCCGAGCTTAAAAAAACGCAGCCCGTCGTTGAATTGAAGACAGAGGACGCCGTGTTCGCCGCGAGAGTGGAATTTATCAACGTCCCCGGCGTGGAGGTTATTGCAAAGGGCCAGCGCGTATATCCCTTCGCCTCGGCGGCGGCACAGACAATCGGCTGGGTAGGCCCGCCCCGCCAGCAGGATAAAGACCTTTTCGCCGAAGACAGGTTGTCGAGTTATCTGGATGACGAGCTGTGCGGGCGAGAAGACGGCGTCGAATACGTCTGCGAGCAGATTCTTCGCGGTAAACGTGGCGAGGTCGTCTATGACATAGACCGCCAGTTCGTGCGCCAGACGGAGGCGCAGTTCGGCCAGGACGTCCGCCTGACAATCGATATCGAGCTGCAGGAGAAAATTGAGCAGCGCATAACCGACTGCTCGCTCAATCTCAACTGCAAGGCCCCTGCCGCGGCGGTTGTTATCGACGCCGGCTCAGGCGATATTCTCGCTCTCGCTTCGCTGCCTGATTACGACTTGAATCTTGTCAGGCAGACCTACGGCACGCTCGCCGGCGACCCATGCGAGCCGTTGCGCAACAGGGCGATAAATATGCATTATCCGCCCGGCTCAGTCATAAAACCCCTGATACTGACTGCGGGAATGGAGGCCAGCAAAATTACCGCGGGAGAAATAATAAGCTGTCCCGCACGAAAGGCGCCGCAGGGCTGGCCAAGCTGCCTTATATATCTCAGAAACAACTGGAACTGTCACGATAATCTGTGGTCAAACACCGCTCGTAATGCGATAAAGGGGAGTTGCAACATATATTTTTCGCATCTGGCCGACCGAATCGAACCGGTCGTTCTGCAAAGCTGGCTTTTCAGATTCGGCTACGGGCGTCTCGCTTTGCCGGATTCGACTCCCGCTCCCCCGTCCTCATCCGACGAATCACCGGAACCGAATCTCCCGCTTCGTCTCTTCAGACAGGTGCAGGGGCAGATATCGAACACCCCCGCAAAGGACACGGTTACAAGTTTCGAGCAACTGCCCTCCCTGGAGCCGGGCGAAGAACGATGGTTCGGAATTGGCCAGGGCAACCTCAGGGTAACGCCTTTACAGGTGGCAAACGCGATGGCCTGTTTGGCCAGAGGCGGCGTTTATCTCCCGCCTCGGCTAATAGCCGACCCCTGTTCGCCGAAACCGGAGCCGGTCAACCTCAATATCTCGCCCGTGACGCTGGCAACCGTTTATGAGGGGATGCATGCCGTCGTGGAGGAATCGGGAGGAACCGCCAACAAGGAATTTGCACAAGCGTTAAGAAATTTCTCCTCGCAGGGAATACGACTATATGGCAAGACCGGCTCAACCTCGCAGCCCGAACATGCCTGGTTTGGCGGCTTCGCCAAAGACGCAAAAGGAAGAACAATCGCAATCGCCGTCCTTGTCGAGGGAGGCCAGCAGGGCTCAACTGACGCCGCGCCATTGGGAAGGGACATCCTGCAATTCTGTGCCGAAGCCGGATACCTCGGACGGTGACAACCAGCCACACAGATACAGAAGAAATCAAGAATTGTCTGCCGTTTAGCCGAAGCGTATAATGGAGGTTTGTGGATTGCCAAACTTAAAATTGAAAGGAGAAAACAAATGTTTTGTCCAAAATGCGGAGTGGAAAACCAGGAAGACGCAAAACTTTGTCGCAGTTGCAGTTGGGTGCTGACAAGTGTAGGGCCTACGGCGCCTGCGCCTGACGCCAAAACAAGCGCACTTGCCGTCGCGTCGCTGGTATTGGGGATTTTGAGCTTTTGCACGTTTTGTATTACCGCCCCGCTGGCAATAATTCTCGGAATTGTCGGCCTCTTCAAAATCGAAAAAAGCCAGGGCAAACTAAAAGGCAGAGGTATTGCAATCGCGGGAATTGCCCTGCCGGGAATAGCATTACCTGTAATAGCGTTGCTTATGGGAATTTTAATGCCCGCCCTGGCAAGAACGAGAATGATTGCCTACCGAATGGTATGCGGGACAAATATGTCGGCTCTCAGCAAAGAAATGCTTTTATATGCCGGCGACAACAAGGATATGTACCCTGCCACGGACCAATGGTGCGATTTGCTTGTCAAGTACGACCCCAACCTCAGCCAAAAGATGTTTTGCTGCAAGGGTGACACGAAGGGGCCTTCGAGTTACGCTATGAACAAGAATATCGAGAAGCTGGGCGCCAATTCCCCGCCGGATATGGTTTTGCTGTTCGAATCGAAACCGGGTTGGAACCAGTCGGCAGGGCCTGAACTATTGGCGACAGAAAATCATCAGAGGGAGGGCTGCAACATTGCGTTCAATGACGGCCACGTTCGATTTGTTCTGCCCGAGGACATTAACAATCTGCGATGGACCGCGGAACCGGCGAAAATAAACCATTAAAACAAATTAAAACGGAGACAACCAGCCACACGGATACAGAAGAAATCAAGAATTGTCTGCCGTTCAGCCAAAATATATAATGGAGGTTTGTGGATTGCCAAACTTAAAATTGAAAGGAGAGAACAAATGTTTTGTCCCAAATGCGGAATGGAAAACCAGGAAGACGCTAAACTTTGTCGCAGTTGCAGTTGGGTGCTGACAAGCGTGGGGCTTACGGCGCCTGCGCCTGACGCCAAAACAAGCGCACTTGCCATCGCGTCGCTGGTATTGGGTATTTTGGGGTTTTGCACATTTTTTATTACCGCCCCCGTGGCGATAATCCTCGGCATTGTCAGCCTCTTCAAAATCGAGAAAAGCCACGGGCAATTAAAAGGAAAAGGCCTCGCGATAGCGGGAATCGCCCTGCCGGCAATCGGACTGGTACTTTTGATGCCCATGGCAATTTTGCTGCCCGCTTTGGGACGGGCACGCTCCATGGCACAGCGAGCAGCATGTATGTCTAATTTAAAACAGCTTGGCATCTCAACAATGATGTATGCTCAAAATAACAAGGGACAATATCCCACGGCGGATAAATGGTGCGATTTGCTTGAACCGTATTATAAAAATAACAGCAATGTGCTCATTTGCCCGGCTACAAAAAAAAAGTATGTGTGGTTATGCAAAGACCATTGACCCAAATGCAAAAAACCAGTGTAGTTATGCCATTAACCCTAACGCAAAACTCGATTGCCGTTTCCCGGCTAAAACAGTGTTATTGTTTGAGTCAAACCCCGGGTGGAACCAATCAGGAGGTCCGGAACTATCGACAACACCAAACCATGGCGGGAAAGGTTGCAATGTTTTGTTCTGCGATGGCCATGTTGAATTTGTTCGAGCAGAAAACATTAACAATCTGCGATGGACCGCGGAACCGGCGAAAATAAACCATTAAAACAAATTAAAACGGAGACAAGCGATGACCGGCAAATATTTCAGATTCAGCGACGTATTGAGTTACGGCTGGAACGTGATGAAAACCTGTTTGGGGTTCTTCGTCGGAGTGGGAATCGTATGGATTCTGGCAATCTATGCTACAACAATAATCGAACTCGTGTTACGGCATACGATTTATACGGAATCATTCCCCTCGGCGCTCAAGATATTTATGGCCATCGCAAACTGGGTAATCGGCATTATTATTGGAATTGGAATAATAAAGATTGCCTTGAGTTTTTGCGACGAGCAAAAACCGCCATTCTCAACACTGTTCACCGCCCCCTGGAATTGTTTCTGGCGATATTTGGCAGCCGGAATACTTTACATGCTGATACTCATGGCCGGCTTCATTTTACTGATTGTGCCGGGGGTTATATGGACCGTCAAGTTCGGTCTCTGGCCGTATTTTGTCATAGATAAAGGCCTTGGCCCGATTCAGGCCCTCAAGGCAAGCAGCAGGACAACAATGGGCGTAAAATGGGATTTGTTCGGCTTTGGCGTCCTCTGTGCGATATTCAATTTAGCAGGCCTGATTTGCCTGATTGTCGGCGTATTCGCAACATATCCCACTATTATTGTTGCCCACGCACTTGTTTACAGACAGCTTGCGGCACAAACGCCTGAGCTTGAGGAATTTGGTATCAATCAGACACCGACAGAATACGCTCAAGTTGATATCACTTTGCCGCCAGATGGCCCTTCTGCGAATCCAGGCGGCGGCTATTTTCGAGATAGGTGAGCGTTCTTTCGATTATTTTGCCGGCGACGGGTGCGGAGATTGCTCCGCCTGTGTAGCCCTTGCCTAATGTCATATCAGGCCTGCGAACCGATACAAGAACGATAACCTGCGGGTCTTCGACCGGTGCGCCCGCGACAAATGATGCGATATACTGGTGCTCGGCGTAGCCCCTTTCGCCGGCTTTAGCGATATTGGCGGTGCCCGACTTGCCGAATACCTGCCACTTTTTCAGCTTCGCTCTTTTGCCTGTCCCCTCGTTGACCACGCCCACCATAGCATCTGTAACAATCCACTTCGCGACCCCAGGGTCGATACAATATGCAAGCGGCGGCGGGGCCTGAGTCATCTTCACGATGTTGCCTTCATTGTCCACAACAGCTTTAACCACGTGCATATTTACCGGATGCCCGCCGTTGGCAAGAATGCAAAAAGCACGAACTAATTGTATCGCCGTAACGGTTATCTCCTGCCCGAAGGGTATTCGCGTAACGCTGTAGCCGGTCCACTTCTGCGGAGGCCAGAGCAATCCGGGAACTTCACCCGGCAAATCAATCCCCGTCTCTTTGCCGAAGCCGAAATTCCTGAGCGCCTGGTAAATTTTCTCCTTGCCCATTTTCTGGCCGACCTTAGCCATTCCTATATTGCTCGAATTAACTAAAATCTCCCGCGGCGTCAGGTAACCGAAGCCGTTTTTATATTCGCTGATGCAGCCAAACCCCTTGCCGCAGTAATTGCCGTTTTCGCAGAATATCTTTTCCTTCAAGCTGACGACTCCGTCCTCGATAGCAGGCCCCATAACCATCGGTTTTATCAAACTGCCCGGCTCAAACTGGTCTGTTATCGCGCGGTTGCGAAGCGAGTTCGCATCCGCGGTATTGAAATTGGCAGGGTCATAATCGGGCAGGGACACCATAGCCAGAATCGCGCCCGTCTTCGGCTCAGCCACTATCGCAACCGCTGATTCGGCGCGGTAATTTTTATACTGCTCCAGAAGCTCCTCCCGGACAAACTGCTGTATCGTCGCGTCGATGGTCAGGATAATTCCGACGCCGTCGGTAACATCGGCTTCGTGTTCTCTTAGCCGGATGGGCCTGCGGAATGCGTCGGCGATAAAAACGTTTCGCCCCGCTGAACCGGCCAGGTCCTTGTTATACGCAAGCTCCACACCCTCAAGACCCCGGTTATCTGCGCTTGTGAATCCCACAATATGAGCCGCAAGCGGCCCCATCGGATAATGCCGTTCCCAGTCGGACTGGATTCCCACACCATAAATTTTGCGGGCCGCAATCGCCTGGTTGGGGTCAACGCCGACTTTGATTTTGGCAAAACCGGGATTTTCGCTGTCGGTGATTAACTTGCAAATGATATGGGCGCCTATATCCAGAATCGGAGATAAGTCACTGGAAGTTTCCTTGGGGTCCTCAAGAACACGCGACTCAGCGAAGACCGTCTGGATTTCCTCGCTGGCGGCCAGCACCCTGCCCCGGCAGTCAAGAATAGCGCCTCGCTGCGGCGAAATCGTCGCAACGGTTTGCTGCTGCCTGGCGGACAACCCCACATAGTATTCGTCTCTGACATACTGAAGATAAAAGCATCTCGCGGCCAGGGCGATAAACGCGACTGCCAATGTCGCAAACAACCCGACGGTGATACGAATTCCAGACGCTCGATACTCAACGCTCATTGCCCGATGGCCATCCTCGTAATCGAAAACCCTCGCGTTCTAATGACCAACCTGCTGAGAAACGTTGGCGGGGTTAATCATATTCTCTAATCGCAACTGTTTGCCGGCAAGCTGCTGTTTGAGCCGACTCTGATAAACTCGCGCGGCGCAGATTTTGTAAAATATCCTGTCGTTGGCATTGCGAAGTGAAGCGGCGAACAGCATCACCGAGGTGAAATAGAACGCAACAAAAACCAGGCGAAACCCCAACCGCATAAGCCGTGTAGTAACCACAAAGAAACCGGCCGGCCCAAACTACTTGGCAGGCATTTTCAACTGCATCCCAACCGCGATATCATCCTCACTGGACAAAATATCGCTGTTCAGCTTGACTATATCTTTATAACGATTGCCGTCGCCAAGTTGCGAGGCCGCAATCTTCCATAAGCGGTCGCCTTCTTTAACAACGTAAACATTTCCAGATTTTGACGCCGCTGCCGCCGGTTTATTGGTATTAGCCGTCGAACGCTGTTGCCCGACCGATTCGACCTTTGTGAAATTCTTGTCCGTAAGAACCTCGGCAGGCGTTGACGATGCGACAGTTGAACCCGGTATCGACGGTATTACCAATTTCTGGCCGACCTGAAGGTCGTCAATCGATGCAAGCGTTTTGCGATTGGCTTCGAATATGGCGTCGATATTTTTCTTCTTATTGCCTTCCTGGGCGCCATAAACCTTTTTGGCGATTGCACTGATACTGTCGCCCTGCTGGACAACATATACTTTCGGCGAGGCCGATTTTGCGGTCTCGGGTTTTGCCTTTGGCTGGATGTCGCCCGCGGGGGTGTTCTGAGCCGGAGCGGAAACAGTCGGGTCTATCGATACAGTCGGAGTCATTTCCGCCGGCGCAACTCCCACGCCGCCCGGAGTCGGCTGAGCGGGCGAAGGACTAAACTGCGCAGATTCCGCGGCAACAGGCGCTCCCTGTGGCAACGGCGTTACTGTCGCGCCTGGTGTAACTTCGGCCAGTTGACCACCGCTGGCAACAGGAGCGGCGGACTGGTCCAGAGCCATCTGAACCCTGCGTTCGTTGGCCCCGATTCCCGATGGATTACTTTCCAGTCCGACCATATTGGTCGTAAGCTTGTTGCTGTCATCCTTCTGGTGAAGGCCCGGCAGACCGTTAATTATGAATGCGATAACAAATATGAATACCAGTCCCAGCAACAACCCAATCTTTGCGTCCGATGTCATAATGCGACTCCCTTCAACCTTTCTATTACACTTTTTGCGCAATCCTTAACTTGGCGCTCCTTGCCCGTCTATTATTCAATATTTCCGAACGTAAAGGTGATATCGGTTTTTTCGTAACAATTCGATAAATCCCATTGTTTTCGTTACTCTTAAAATCCGTTTTCACTATCCGGTCTTCCAAACTGTGAAAACTGATGACCGCTATGTAACCATTCTGCCCCAAAAGCGCCGGGGCGGAACCGAGCAGCATTTCGAGATTTTCCAGCTCATTGTTGACCGCGATTCGCAACGCCTGAAAGGTCCTGGTCGCGGGATGAATCTTCGACCATTGTCCGCCTTTTCCCATCGCGCTCGACACAATCACGGCAAGCTGACCCGTCGTTGTTATCGGCTCGCGATGACGACGCTCGACGATAAACCTCGCTATCCGCCGGGACGCCCTTTCTTCGCCGAACCTGTATA
>Ga0315283_10005415_pt1 | contig 11269 bp, 10 predicted proteins | sample YL17G09_0_MG_FD_204541 | JGI IMG/M metagenome (GOLD analysis project Ga0315283, IMG submission 204541) | Sediment microbial communities from Yellowstone Lake, YNP, Wyoming, USA - YL17G09_0 | ecosystem: Environmental > Aquatic > Freshwater > Lake > Sediment | place: USA: Wyoming | collected...
CGACCGGCCGTCGGTCGGGCCGTGCACGAACGACACCGCTCACCTACTTCGAGGCCGGCGATGATCTCGTGATTGTCGCGTCGAACGGCGGCGAAGATCAGGCGCCCGCCTGGTGGCTGAACCTGCAGCAGCAACCCCGGGCGACGATCATGATCGGCACGCGCTCACGCTCCGTCACGGCGCGCGCTACGACAGACGAGGAACGCGAGCGCCTCTGGCCGATGATCACCGACACCCACCCGGGTTACGCGGCGTACGCACGACGGACGGCCCGCCCGATCCCTGTCGTGCTGCTCTCCCGGACCAAAGAAAATGCACCGAGTCGGTAGCTCCTTCGTCCAGCTACCCGACCAACCGTCGCTTGCGCTTCAGTCGCTCGGGAGGCCTTCAACCTCAGGTGCCCCGTGCTCGGTGCACTGGTCAAGATACGGATACCGACTGGTCGAGACAAGGGTCCCGCGGATAGGAAGTATGCAAATTGCGGAGAGATTGTTGGCGGCGCACGCGGCGGAACCCCGGCGTCCCGCGCTGCAAAGCGCCCTGCCGCTACGGCGAGCTGATGTCGAGCACGATTCGGGCCGGATTCTCGAGCCGGGTGACGCGGAAGGGTCGCTCCTCGTCGACGCCGGCCGCCCAGGTCAGCACGGCCTCGAAGCCGCCGCTGCGCACGAGCTCGACGATTGCTGCCGTATCGGGCGAGAAGCGGGTTGGGCCGGTGTAGGTGCGCGGCGCCGACTCCTGGGAGAGGTCGGCATCGAGGGCGGGCTCCATACGCACGAGGAGTACGGCGCCACCGGCAACTGTGACCTCCGCACCTGAACCGTCGGCCCGCACCGGCGGCTCGACGTACCGCACGCCGTAGCCCGGAACGCCGTTGCGGAATTCGAAGACGACGCGGTCGTAGCCCGCGTGGCGGGCGGCGCGGACGTCGGTGAGCAACGCAGTTTCGGTCGCACCACCATCCGAGACAACGGGGTCGGTAGATGCGCCCTCGAGCGTGGGCACCGGAGTCGTCGTCGAGGAGACAGGTTGCGAGGTCGTGGCTGAGAAGACGGGCACCTCGTCGTCCGGGCCGCCACAGCCGACGAGCAGCACGGCCATGACCATGACGAAGAGCGCGCGAGCGACCATCGCTCAACAGTAGCCTCGAACCGTGGCCCGTCTCACGATCGAACGCAATGCCGTCGACGACGACTCGAATGTGCGCATGCGACGGCGATCGATCGCGCTTCGACTCGACGGCAGGGCATGGCTGCGGGTCGAGCCCGAGGCGCTCGGCGAGCTCGGGGTCGCCGAGGGCGACGAGATCGACGACGCTCGACGGGCCGCCGTGGAGGTAGCGCTCGCGCGGGTGCGGGCGCGGCTCTTCGTCGTTCGATCGCTTGCCGTGAGGATGCAATCGGCAGCGGAGATCGAGAAGAAGCTCGTGGCACGTGACGTTCCGCCGGAGGTGGCGCGGCAGGCGATCGAGCGCGTAGCCGGGTACGGATACATCGACGACGCCTCGCTCGCAGGGCAGCTCGCGCGCGGGATGCAATCGCGCGGATACGGACGCCGGCGGGCGGAGCAGAAGCTACGGGCACGCGGGCTCTCGGGCGCTCTTGCCGAGACTGCGCTCGACGAGGCGTACGGCGGCCGCGACGAGGTCGGGCTCGCCCGCGAGGCACTCGGCAGGCGCGCGGTCGCCGATGATGCGGACCGCCGGCGTGCGGTTGCGTTCCTTGCCCGACGTGGCTTCTCGGCAGGAACGGCCTGGAAGGCAGTGCGGGACGCCGCCGACGATTTGTAGGTTCACGTACCTGCGATGCCATCCCTCGCCCGGCGCAGGGAGAGTCCCGGCGGCATCCGCGGTCGGCGCGCGCCCGTCGCCCCGACCCAGATGCACGCTAGGTTCTGGTGATGCCGGTGCCCAAGAGCTATGCCGTCAGCGACGATCTGCTCGCGGGCGCCTATCCCGGCACGATGGACGCCGTCAGGGCTCTCGAACACGACGGAGTCACCGTGTTCGTCGATCTGACCCACCCCTCTGACCCGCTCGACGACTACAGGCACCTGCTGCACGAAGCCCGCAGGCTCGCGCACCCGATTCCCGACATGGGGACACCGACTGCGGGTCAGGTGATGCAGATTCTCGACGACATCGACGCGGCCCGCGCGGAGGGCGGCACGGTCTACGTGCACTGCTGGGGCGGCGTCGGCCGCACGGGAACGGTGATCGGCTGCTGGCTCGTGCGTCACGGACTCGACGAGGGCGACGCCATCGTCCGGATCGCCGAGCTCCGGGCCGAGATCGCGGGAGTACGGCCGTCACCCGAGACGCCCGGGCAGGTGGCTCTCGTGCGCGGCTGGAGGCATGGATGGTGAAGCGCGTCTGGCTGCTCCGACACGCAAAGTCGAGCTGGGACGACCCGGGGCTCACCGATCACGACCGCCCGCTCGCGCCACGCGGGCGCAAGGCGGCGAAACGGATTGCTCGCTGGGCATCCGACAACGACGTGCGGCCCGAGCTCGTGCTCTGCTCGACTGCGCTACGAGCCCGCGCAACGCTCGACCTCGTCCTGGACGGTCTCGGCAACCCCGCGGCGGAGGTCGAGGACGGCCTCTACCACGCGGCGGCTGCAGATCTTCTGGAGCGCCTGCGGGCAGTGCCCGAGAGCGTCGCGGAGGTTCTTCTCGTAGGTCACAACCCCGCCCTGCACGAGCTCGCCTGCATGCTCGCGCCGCCCGGGCCAGAGGCGTTCCCGACGGGAGCGCTCGCGGAGCTTCGGCTTGCAATCGAAGCCTGGCGGAATGTGTGCCCGGGGTCCGGGGAGCTCGTGGGGCTCGTCGTGCCCCGATCGTTGTCCCGCTAGGGCGGTGTTCCGGAACCTTACGCCCGGGAACCAGCAGGAGACCGGCGCGTGCGCGTCCCCTACGGGTGGCGAACGGGGACGACGTGCTCGCCCGCATCCGACGCCAGCGCGACAGTGGCGCCGAGGAGGACGTTCGTGCCGTTGACGCAGTCCTCCCAGGCAGTGTGCTCGGTCGGGGCGTGACTGATGCCGCCGACCGAGGGCACTAGCACCATCCCGCTCGGCGTGATCGCCGCGAGAGCTTGTGCGTCGTGGCCGGCGCCGGAGGGCAACTCCATGGTCGTCAGGCCGAGGGCCAAGGCGGCGTTTGTGAGCGCCGAGCGCACACGCTCGTCGGTCGGGGCGGGCTCGAAGCGGCCGACTCGCTCGACCGTGAGGTCGAGCCCGAACTCGCCGGTAACCTCGTGGGCCAGCTCGACGAGTGCCTGCTCGAGCGCATCGAGCTCGGCGGCGTCGGGCGACCGGCACTCCATCCGCAACGTGGCCCGCCCGGGAACGACGTTGAACGAGCCCGGTTCCGTCGCAATGTCCCCAACGGTGGCAACGCACCCTGGGAAATCGCAGGTGACCGTCTCCCTGACCCCGAGCACGAAGGCTGCCGCGCCGACCGCAGCGTCGCGTCGCGCGTCCATCGGCGTCGTGCCCGCATGCCGCGCGTCACCCTCGAACACGAGCCGGAACGAGCTCGAGCCGACGATCCCCGTGACGATGCCAATATCTATCCCCGACCGTTCGAGCGCCGGCCCCTGCTCGATATGAAGCTCGAGATAGCCGGCGAGCGTTGCCGGGTCGCGGCTGGCAGCGAGCACGCCGTCCTCGGTCAATCCCATGCGCTCGAACTCGGCGACAAGACGCTCGCGGCCACCTCGGGGGGCAGCGAGGAGACTCGGTGAGAGCTGGCCCGCGAGTGCATAACTGCCGAAGGTGCCGATCAGCGTTCCTTCTTCGTCGGTGAAGTCGATCGCCTCGAGCGCCACCGGCAGGTCGAGATCTGCGTCCTTCACGGCGCGGATGACCTCGAGCGCACCGAGCACGCCGAGGGCTCCGTCGTACCGGCCACCCTGGGGCACGGAATCGAGATGCGAGCCGAGCATCAGCGTCCGCGCGCCCGGGTCGCGGGCCGGCAGGACGGCCGAGTGGTTGGCTGCCGAGTCGACATGGGTCTCGAGCCCTGCTTCCCGCGCTCTTTCCTGGAACCAGGCCCGCGCGGCGACGTGCGCGTCGGAGAAGGTCGTGCGCGCGATGCCGCCGTCGGGCGTGGCACCGATCTCCGCAAGCGCGTCGAAGTCTGCGCGCATGCGGTCGGAATCGACGCGAAGCAGCATCGCAGCCGATGCTACAGCGGCAACCCGGCGCGCAGGCAGGTTCTCCGGCCGGCGATGTCTCGATCGAGAATCCATGCCGAGGGCCTTGCTGCGGTCGCGGAGACCGGCGAGGCCTGTTCACCCACTCCGATCGGCGCCGTCGATGCTGTTGTCGCAAGCCTCGAGCGTGATTCGTACCGGCGAGCCCGGGGAATCGCTGCGCCAAAGATGACACAGAGTCGTGACAGACACGGCACACCTGCTTCGCCATACTGTCGCCATGAGAGACAACACTCACGGACGAAGCTATCCGTCCTTACGGGGGGCTGCCGAGCAACAGAGCCATCAGGATCGCGTCGACCGGCAGACCGTCGCGCAGGTAGTGGCCCCTGCGGAGCCCCTCGCACTCGAATCCGAACGATTCGTAGAGGGCGATTGCCGGCTCGTTCCACGAGAAGACGTGGAGCTCGAGCTTCCGCACCCCGCTGTCCTCGGCCCACGCGACCGCCTGGTCGAGCAGGGCGCGCCCGACGCCGCGGCGTCGATGGCTTGCGGCGACCATCAATCCCAGGTCGGCGACGTGCCGGCTCGCCGGATGGATGTCGCGGGCCAGCGACAGCCTGGCAACGATGCGCTCGCCGTCCTCGACCACAAAGACGGCAGCGTCGGGGTGACGGCGGACAGCGCGCAGGTACCGCCGCTCCTCGGCGATGCTCCGCGACGCCTCCGTGGTCAGAAGCCACGCGCCCTCCTCGCCGCCGACCTCGCCCGCGAGCTCGACCAGCGGCTTCGCGTCGCCCGGCTCGGCAGGGCGAATTCTGATCATGGAACGACGACCCCGTGACCGCCACGGCGCGGATCACCGGCAGCAGCGAGTTGCCCGTCGGGGCGTCGTTCGACGGCGGAGACGCCGCCGAAATAGAGGTTCTTGCCCGCCCACGGGTTCACCCTTGCTCCCGACTGCTGCAGTTGCTCCACCGTCTCTTCCGCCCAGCCGCCTTCGATCTGCACCACCCCGTCCTCGACGTGAAGTCGCGGATGGTCGATCGCCTCGTCGACTCGGAGGTCGCCGGCGACGACGTGATGAATCGTCTGCAGAATCGCCCCAGAAAGCCTGACAGACCCCGCACTGCCGACAACGAGACGAGGCCGGCCACCGTCGAGCGCGAGCGTCGGAGCCATCATGCTCGGCAGTCGGTCTCCGGCGTGGCGCTCCATGGTGCCGATCACATCGAGCTCGCCCAGCATGTTGTTCAGCTGGAACCCCTGGGAGAAGACCCCTGCGCCGGACCCGAGTGTCGAGGAGAGCGCGGCCGCGTTGTCGTCGCCGTCGATGACCGAGACGTGGGTCGTTCCTGTCAGGGGAGCGAGCCGTGCCGACTCGCCGTACCCGGCCCTGAGAGCGGCCACAAGCGCCACGGCGAGCGTCTCCCCGACCTCCGGCTCCCAGCCGTCGAGCTCTGCGAGCCCTCCGGCGATGACTGCGCCGCCCCTCGACGGCGGCGGGCACGTGATGACCCGCATCCCGCAGAAAGACGCCTCCAGTGGTCGACGCTCGATGACCCGGTACGAGGCGATGTCGGCGGCGAGCTCGGGCACGAGATCGGCGACAGCCGAAACTCCGTCGTCGCGCAGCCGCTCGAGTGCGGGGACCATCACGCCCGTCTCCGCCCGGATGCGCGAGCCGTAGATGCTGCGGCCCTCGTCCGTGCGCTCCAGGATCGGCACGAGGATCTCGAGCAGGAAGCGCTGGGGGACCGTCATCTCCACCCCCGCCCTGGCAAGGTCGAGCGCCGGCGCGAACAGCTCCGCCCACGGGAGCCTCCCGTGGCGCCCGTGCGCTTCGGCCAGCCCCGCCACGAGCCCGGGTACCGCAACGGACGACGCGCCAACATGGAACACCTGGGTCGAGGCGTCTCCGAAGTCGATCAGAACCTGATCCATCGCGCCCTGCGGCCGTGAGGGGACGGCGAAGAAGCAGTCGAGTAGCGTCGGCTCGTGGCCCGCGTCGCGGAGGAGGAGAAAACCGCCGCCCGCGGGTCCCGTCAGTGGCCCTTCGGCGACGAACGCGGCGAGGGAGGCGGCGACAACGGCGTCGACGGCGTTGCCTCCCTGCGCCAGGGCCCACGCACCGGCCTCGGCCGTGTGACGGTTCCCTGCTGCAACGGCGCCGCGCATATGAAGAGCGTAGAGGCTCCCTGCCGCACCGGCCACGCGACCGAGGAGCGAGGCGGGGCCACGCGCCCGCGCCGCCCGGCCGGATGCGCGTGGAAGATGTTCGGATTTTGAACGGACATCCGACATCGGGCCGCGGCCCGCGTCTCAGCACTCGTGACCCTTCCGTACCTGCGCTCCGTGCTCACACGACCATGTCGGTACCTCGTTCGCGGGATCCCTCTCAAGCGGCGGCAGGCAGATGCCGAGGTTCAGGGTGCGGCCTTGATACGGAATCACCTCACGACACGGCACGTAGCGATCGCTGGGCTCTCCCTCGCGCTTCTTGCCGCGCTCTGTCTGAGCCCCTCTCTGTTCGGCAATCGGGTCAGCGAGGCCGTCGCCGGGCTCAGCGTGGCAGATCCTGCCCGGCTCTGGATTGCCGGCCTTGCCTTCGCGGGCACGAGTATCTGCGGTGCTCTGGCCTGGCGGGCTGCGCTCCGAGCGAGCGGCTCGCCGCTGCCGGTCATCGATGCGTCAGCCCGGTATGCGGTCGGGTGCGGCGTCAACGCCATCGCGCCCGCCCATGTCGGATCGGCCGTGCGTGTTGCGCTCTTCGGTCGCGTCACGAACGGCGGCTGCTGGACCGTCGGCGGCGCCGCCGCTGCAGTCGGCGTGACGAGGATCGTGTGGCTCGGAGCTCTCATCGCCATCGGAAGCGCCGGCGGCGTGCTGCCACGCTGGCCGCTGCTCGTGATCGGCGCGATCGTGGGTGGCGCATTCGCCGCTGCCGTCATCTCGCGTCGCTACTCACTTCCCGCCCGGCTCGAGCAGCTCCTCGTCGCCTTCAGGTCGCTGGTCGCTTCGCCGCGTGATCTCGCGATCGTCGCTGGCTGGGCGCTCGCCGGCGCCGCCGCAAAGGTCGTGGCTGCGACGGCAGTGGTTGCTGCTCTCGGAATCGATAGCCCGCTGCGCGCAGCCCTCGTCCTCGTGCCTGCCGTCGAGCTTGCCGCCATTCTGCCCTTGACGCCAGGGAATGTCGGTCTCGCGAGCGCCGCCGTCGCACTCGCGCTCGGTTCGCAGGGCGTCGAGTCGAAGACCGCACTTTCAGCCGGAATCGCCTTCGGCGCCGTCGAACTCCTCACGGGAATGGTTGTCGGCGCGGCCGGTGCGCTCGCGCTCGCGGGACCGTGGGTGCGACCATACGTCCGCGTGGCCGCGGTAGGCGCTGCGGTGGGAGTCGCCGCGATCGCCTTCGGCGCAACCGTTCTGCTGCCGGCCGTCTGAGCGCCGCTCGCAGCCGCCGGCTCCACCGGCCCCGCGTGGCACGCCGTCAATCGATGGGAGGGGCCTCTGCGTGCCTTCTCGGTGCGGTCGAGGCCGTGCACGCCGGCGGCGGCACGTTCGGCCACGACCCCCGGCCTACCCGGCACTCTCAGCGGCGCGGCCCAGAGACCGACCCGGCAACGCGAACGCCGGAGTGACCCGACAGACCGAGTGGCGCTCTACTGAAGGAAGCTTGGCAACTCGGTGTCGTCACGACTTGCACTGCGTGACGAGGCCCCCGTTGCTGCGGAGGACGGCGTGAACGACCGGCGGTGGCCGCCGCCGAGGCCGGTGGCGATCACCGTCACCCAGACCTGGCCGTTCAGCCGCTCGTCGACGGTGGCGCCGAAGATGATGTTGGTGTCATCGGTCGCGGCTCCACGCACGACTTCGGCCGCCTCGTTGACCTCGAGCAGCGTGAGATCCTCGCCACCGGCGATCGACAGCAGAATGCCCGTGGCGCCCACGATCTCCGTGTCGATCAACGGCGATTTCAGCGCCCGCTCGGCGGCTTCGCGAGCGCGGTTCTGGCTCTCGGAGTACCCGATCCCCATCAGCGCCGAGCCGGCACCCGACATGATCGTGCGCACATCGGCGAAGTCCAGGTTGATCAGGCCCGGCATCGTGATCAAGTCGCAGATCCCCTGGACGCCCTGCCGGAGCACGTCATCGGCGATCTTGAAGGCGTCCACCATCGAGGTCGAGCGGTCGAGCACCTCCAGCAGCCGGTCGTTCGGGATCACGATCACGGTGTCGCAGGCGGCACGCAACGCCTCGACGCCCGTATCGGCCGACTGGCGGCGCCTCGTGCCCTCGAACCTGAACGGCGTCGTCACGATGCCAACAGTCAGCGCGCCGAGGTCGCGGGCGATCTTCGCCACGACCGGTGCCGCCCCGGTGCCGGTGCCGCCGCCCTCACCCGCAGTGACGAACACCATGTCCGACCCACGCAGTGCCGCCCGCACCTGGTCGTACGCCTCCTCGGCTGCCCTCCGGCCGGTCTCCGGATCGGCACCAGACCCGAGGCCCTGCGTCAGCGCCTCGCCGATATGGATCTTCACAGGCGCGTCCGACAGGTTGAGCTGCTGCATGTCGGTGTTGACGGCGATGAAGTCGACCTGTGCGATCCCGGCGTCCATCATCCTGTTCACTGCGTTCAGCCCACCGCCGCCGACCCCGACGACGCGGATCACAGCGAGGTACGACGCGGCGTCGCCCCCGACATTGAGACGTGGGGCGCCCTCCGGCATCGACTGGATGAACCGGCTCGCCGGAGGCTCGTACGGCGGGTCCGGCTTCACGACCGGGACAGCTGCCACAGGAGTGGGCGGCGACACCTCCGGCGGGTCTTCGCTGGGCGCGGCGAGAAGGTCGGGCTCAGCCGCAGCCGCCGTGCCGGGATCGAAGTCGTGAACGTGTTCGACGGTTTCCTCGAGTGCAGCCTGCTCGCGGCGGCTCCGCTTCGGTGACACCGGCTCAGGCGCGCTCGTGGGCGGCTCCTGGATCAGAGTTTGCTGATCGTCGGCCTCTGCGGCAGGAGGCAACGGCTCGTCGCCCGGTTCGTCGTCACCCTGCTGGCGCTGAGCGGCCTCGGTCGCGCGGAACAATTCAGCGAGCGGCCCCTCACGCATGCTTGCGCGCTTCCGCGCCATCCAGCACCTCCCTTGCGAGCTCACGGTATGCCTCTGCCGCGACACCGGTCGGGTCGTACCCGAGCACGGAACTGCCCTTCACCGGCGCCTCCGCGTAGCGGACGGTCTTCCGGATCCGCGTCTTGAAGACGAGATCACCAAAGTTCTCCTCGAGGATCTCGACCGCTTCGCGGGCATGCAGCGTGCGGCCGTCGTACATCGTCGGCACGATCCCTTCCACCCCGACTCTGGGGTTCAGGTTCTCCCGAACCATCGCAAGCGTGTTCTCGAGTTGGACGAGGCCACGCAGCGCGAGGTATTCACACTGCACCGGCACGATCACACCCGTGGCCGCGACGAACGCGTTGATCGTCAGCAAACCGAGCGACGGAGGCGTGTCGATCAGAATGAAGTCGTAGCGATCGCGCACCTCGACGAGAGCCTTCTCGAGCGAGCGCTCACGACCGATCAGCGCCGCCAACGCCAACTCGGCACCGGCAAGGTCGATCGATGCGACCGCAACGTCGACCTCCCGCTTGGCGATCACGTCGGAAATCGGGATCTTGCGGATCAGCACGTCGAACATCGAGGTCTCGATCGTGTCGGGATTGAGTCCCTGACTCATCGTCAGGTTGCCCTGCGGATCGAGGTCGACGAGCAACACGCGGTAGCCCATCTCCTTGAACGCAACACCCAGGTTCAGCGTGGTCGTTGTCTTCGCAACCCCACCCTTCTGGTTCGCGAACGCGATCACGCGGGTGCCGGTCGCGCCGGGAGCCGGCGCCTGCGGCACAACGACGGGGATCGAGACGACAGGCGGCATCACCTCGAGTGCCGGTGGCTCCACGGGAGGGTGGGGCACGAAATCGCTCATAGCGACTTCGGGCTCCGCCTCGACGACAGAGCGTTCTGACCGCGAGCCGGAGCGCGGCAACAGGCGAACAAATCCCATGGCGCCTCGTTCACCGCGGTCCCCCGCTCTCCTTCAAGCCTCGCCATCCCAGTAGTCGAGTTGCTCGAGACGTCCTATCACGCCGACGCCGCGGAAGCTGATCTTGTGCGAACGAGGGTAGTAGGTGATGTCGTTCGGATCGCGGGTGCCGTAGGCGAGGACGCGCATCCCGTCGTCCCCTGCCTGGAGACTGAGCGGGCGACCGGTGCCGGCCGGGCTCGCGATCGTGTGCCCGGCACGGATCTCGTGCGTGTCGGCTCCACCCTCCCACCGCCCCGGCTCGTGGACGGAACGCGGATGCGGCCAGACGGTGACGGTGCCGCCGCCGCCGAGCACAACGAAGATCTCCTCCTCCGCCGAGTGGCTATGCGGGGCGTTCATGAGCTTCCCGGGCTCGACGTCGTAGACCCTGAGGCCGGTGCGCTCGGATCCGGCTGCCCGGCCGAGGTCGCGACCGCGGCGGGCGATCGTGGCGCCGACGTGCTCGAACTCTTCGACGTCATCGACGTTGACGATGCGGCCCGGGCGCTCCGACAGGGTCTCCCAGCTGGGAGGGCCGGCCGCCGCCTCGCGGGCCCAGGGATGGTCGTCGGGCGCGCCTTCGAGCACCCAGGTGGGGCCGAGCCACGAGACGCCTGCCCGCGGCAACAGCGTGTTCGCGGCGTAGTGCCGCTGTCCGAACGCCAACACGACGAGGCCCTCGTCCCCGGCGCCGATGGTGTGCGCATGCTCGAGCGCCAGATGCACGAGACAATCTCCCTGGCCCACGGCGAACGCTTCCTCCTTCTCGCCGTCCCACTGCACAGAGACACCGGTTCCGGAGAGCACGTAGAAGATCTCTTCCTCGGAGCCCTCGAGGTGCAAGGGGGTTGCCCAGTGACCGGGATCGATCGAGATGCGCTGCACGCCGACGACAACAGAGTGCTTTCCCGTCAGCGACTGCCATGACCCTGCGATGTGTCCCCGCTCTCGGCGGCTCCCATCGACCTCGTCCCAGTGCGTGATCACGAGGGTCACCCTATTTGATTGCGCCGCTGGCGGCTGCTGCGA
>Ga0315283_10005416_pt1 | contig 11269 bp, 5 predicted proteins | sample YL17G09_0_MG_FD_204541 | JGI IMG/M metagenome (GOLD analysis project Ga0315283, IMG submission 204541) | Sediment microbial communities from Yellowstone Lake, YNP, Wyoming, USA - YL17G09_0 | ecosystem: Environmental > Aquatic > Freshwater > Lake > Sediment | place: USA: Wyoming | collected...
AGGGACAAAAAAGAGAGACAGAGAAGAGAGAGAAGAAAGGAAAAACTCTCTTGTCCTCCAGGGTGAAGAAGAGAAAGTGAAGCCAAGGGTCTTCCGCTGCTCTCTTTTTCTTCGTGGTCGTTTCTTCTGGGAAAGAAAAGAAACTTCCTCCTCGATCCGGCGAAGAAATTGCACGTGCAAACTCACACTGTTTTTTTTTCCTCACCCTCTGTTTCTTCGTCCCTCTTTCTTCATCCCTCTCCTTTACCACACCATCACCCCCTCCACCGCCTCCCGCGCCTCCTCCAGCGCCACCTCCACGCCCACTCCGGCCCTCACCGCCGCCCTCTCCCTCGCCGAGGCCGAGGGAGAGAAGCACGCGTCGCCGCCGCTCACCAGCCTCGCGAGCTGGTCGAGGTCCACGAACGCGCCGCCGGGCGAGCGCACGTGTGCGGCGCTGCCGGCCGCTGCGGGCCTGCCCCAGGGCAGGCCCCCCCCGAGCGCGCGAGGCACGCAGGCCCACGAGCGCCTCCACGCGGCCGGGTTGAGCCCCGCGGGCTGCGGCAGGGCCAGGGAGCAGGAGGCCGAGAGGGCCCGCAGGCGGCGCAGGGCCTCCGGGGTCTGCCAGAGCGGCGCGACAGCCGAGATGCCGCCGTCGACGCGGAGCAACAGCGCCGCCTGCGTCCTCGGCGGTGGCTGCGCGGAGGAGCCCGCCCCGCCGCCGCCAAAGACCCCGCGCGTCAGCCTCTGCGACAGCACCACCGTCGCCGAGAAGTCTGCACCACGGACCGCGGCCAGAGGGATCAGCCTCTTGCCTCTCCACGACCCGGGGTGCGAGGCGTCGTAGGCCGCTACCCTGACCGCGCCGACGCGGTCGACCGAGACGAGGCTGAGCCTGCGGCCGCAGACGGCGAAGCCGACGCCCGCGACGTCGGCGGCGTCAAAGTCCTTGGAGAGCTCGATCAGGTTCTTGACGCCGTTGATGGAGTGCACGAAGCGGCACCCCTTGTGCGCGTCGCCGACCAGGACGAAGTTCTTGACGACCGAGAGCGAGGTGACGAAGAGCGGGGCGTCGTAGAAGGCGGTGCGGGTGAGCCTCCGCGGGCGGGGGTCGTCGTCGTTTTCTTGCCTGCCGAGCTGCATGCCTCCCATGATGTCGTCTTCTCGGCCTGTATTCCGTTTTGGATTGGTTTTGAAGCGAAGAAGAAGAAGAAGAATTGAAAAAAGTGAGTTGGTTTTTCGTGCCTTGCTCTCTCGCGCTCTCGCTTATCTTTCTCAATCTCCCTCTCTCTCTCCCTCTCTCGCGCTCTCGCTTCTCTTTCTCAATCTCTCTCTCTCTTCTCAAATCCTCGAGAACAGGAAAAAAAAAAAACTCCCTCCTCTCTTACCCCAAGCCAGCGCCTCGACCCGCGAGCCGTACGCCACGATCAGCGCGCCGTCGATCGCCGACACGGCAGTCACGGGCCCGCGAAACTCCCTCGAGTAGGCGACCTCGGCCTCCCACGCCGCGTCGCCCGCGAGCGCCGCACGGTACGACCCGGGCTTCGGAGGGCCCCGCTCTCCGCCCCCCGCCCCCGCGGCCCCCGCCGTCCTCCGCACCTCGACCAGCAGGACCCTGCCCGAGGCGGGGTAGTCCTCGCCAAAGGCCGAGGCGGCCCCGAAGGCCACCATCGGGATCAGGCTCCCGGCGGCGTTGCCCGGCCCGCCGTCACGGAGCGAGACGCTGGCGGCGGCCGTCGCCCGCTCCCCCGGGAGCAGCGGCGCCCGCCACGCCGTCGCCCACCTCCCGGCCGACAGCAGCCTGACGTCGTCCGCTCCGCGCTTCTTGTTGAGCAGGGGAGGGCACCCGGGAGGCGTGACGCCGCCCGTGACGGCGGCCGAGGCGGCGGCGTAAGCGTACGCCGCGGCCGGGTCGCCGCCGGCCTGCGCCGGCAGCGGCGCGCGCGGCGCGGCGGCCGGCCTGTGGAGCCCCACGGCCGCGAGCCGCGCCGGCGCGTGCCACGCGAGCGCCGCGGGCGTCCCGCGCAGCGGCGCCCGCTGCGAGGGCCAGGGCGTGTCGAGGCGGACGGCGCGGGGCATGGCGCAGATGTGAGCGGAGGAGGAGGGCGGGGCCGCCCGGCGGCCGGCGGCGGCGGCGTCGGCGGCGGCGGCGGTTGGAGCGACCGCGGCGATGAAGCCCTGCGAGCAGTTGACGTTGTGGAAGGGGGTGAAGCCCGTCGTGGCCACCGGAACGGGGGTTCCTGCTGTCCCTCCCGCGGCCGAGGCCGAGGAGGAGGAGGCCGAGGCGGCGGCGGCGAGGGGGCCGGACGCGTGGTGGGGGTGCGCGACGAGGGCGCCGCGCGACGAGACGAGCCACCACCCCGGCGAGCCACCGCCGCCGCCCGCGCCGCCGCCGCCGCCGCAGACGAACACGCCGCTGTGCCTCGGGGCCGCCTCGCCCAGGCGCTCGAACGCGACGAGCCTGGGAGGGCAAGGGGAGGAGAACCCCGCCCCCGGGACGCGAGGGCCCGGAAGCGTCTCGAGCCCGGAGAGCGCTGCCCTCACGAAGCGGGGCAGCAGCAGCAGCGCCGGGGACGGCAAGGCGGGGGAGGCGCCGCCGCCGCCCCCCTCCTCCTGCTCCGACGGCGCGCCCCACCCGCCGTCCCTCCTCGCGGCGCGCCACGCCCGCACGCTCCCGTCCGCGGCGCGGGCCAGCAGCAGCGGGGCGGTGCGCGGCCCGTCCGCATCGGGGAGACCGTCCGGGTCCGAGGGCCCGGGGTGGAAGACGAGCAGCTCGAGGATCGGGGGGAACGGAGGAGGAGCGGAGGAGGAGGTTGGGGGCGCGGGCGCGGGCGCGGCGGCGGCGGCGGCTTGCTCCACTGCCGAGGAGGAGGAGCTCGCGGCCCGAGGCTCCATCGCCCTGGCGCCGTCTCCTGCCCCGGCGTAGATCGCGAGCAGGCGAGCGGAGTCGTCATCGTCGGCGGCGGAAGAAGAAGAGGAAGGAGAAGAAGAGGGAAGGGAGTAGAGCTCGAGCGAGCCGTCGGCGCGCGCCGCAAACGCGACGACGGCGCTTCCTCCGCTTGCGCTTCCGCTTCCGCTCGTTCCCCCAAACCACCCCTCCTCGTCGACGAACAGCGCCAGGGCCGTGACCGCGGTCGAGGTCGAGGAGGAGCTGGAGCCGCTCCTCCCGCCCGAGTTGAGCCTGGGGATCCGGACAGGGGAGAGGGCGCAGGGGGAGGAGGAGGAGGACGAGGCATCCGAGGGGGAGGCGACGAGCCGGGCGACGCCGGCGGCGCCCGAGGCCGCGCGCGCGGCGACGAACCGGCCGGCGACGGCGCCGGCGACCAGCTGCTGCTGCTGCTGCTGCGCCCCTCCTCCGAGCAGCTCCGCCGCGGAGACCCCGCGGCAGGGGGTCCCCGCCACGACGAGAGAGACGCCCCTCGGGTGCACCTGCGCCGCGGCGACGGGGACGGAGGAAGACGAAGACGAGGACGAGGACGAGGACGAAGAGGGGGGCCCGGGCGGCAGCGCAAGCGCCAGCGCGCCGGCCGCGAGCGTCGGCGCGGCCGTCTCGAAGCCAGAGGAGCCGTCGAGGACCTCGTCCAAGGCATCGCCCGCCCTCAGCACGCGCGTCGCGCCGCCGAAGGCGCCTGTCGACACGGAGAGCAGGAGGACGTCGTGGTAGCCCCACGGAGCCCCGGGGGCCGCGCCCCGCGGGGGCGAAGCAGCGGAAGCGAGGAGGGGGGAAGAGGGAGCGGCCGGCGCGGAAAGCGCAGCCGCGACGGCGGCGGCAGCCAGCCCGCCGCCTCCCTCCCCGGAGTGCAGGGCCCACGCGCCAGTCAGCCCGGGCAGCGGCACCCTCGTGATAACCTCGGCGGCCACGGACCGCCGCATCGCGAGCAGGGCCCCGGAGCGGCCCGTGCCGACGCCGGCGAGGAGGAGTGGCGGGTCCGGGGCGAAGCCCGCGTTCGCCGAGGCGGGGGTCCTCGCGGCGCCCGCCCCGCTCGCCGCCGGCGCCGCCGTCGTGAGGCCGAGCCCCTCTGCCAGGGCGGCGGAGCGCACGGGGCCGGTGCAGGGCAAGGAGTCGAGCACGCTGAAGGCGAAGGCGTCCGTGGCGGAGGAGGAGGAAGGAGAGGAAGAGGAAAGGGGCCTCTTCCTCGACGTCGGAGAAGGGTCGGGGACGGAGTCGTCGCCGTCGCCGTCGGCCTTGACCTCCTCGATGCCTTCGTCGTCGTCGCCGTCGCCTTCGTCGCTCCCGACGTCGGTATCGTTGCCTCCTGCTTCTCCTCCGCCAGCGATCTCATCCTCCTCTTCCCCTTTCGCGTCGTCCCCCAGCCCGCGCCTCTCTGCCTCGAGACGGTTCGCCCTTCTCCTCCTCTTTCTCGCTTTCTCGTCTCCTCCTGCTCCTCCCTTCCCTCCCTCCAGCAGCAGAACGCGCTCCCGCTCCGCGGCCTCCGACGAGGACCGCAGCAGCAGCGAGTCCCCTCCCCACGACCCCAAGAACACAAGCCCGGGCCCGAGAGAGGCCAGCGAGGCGCGAGGGGAAGCGATCCCCGCCTTGGACAGCGAGAGCCCGCCGCCGCCGCCGCGAGGGTGCGGGGAGGCCGAGGGCGGCTGCGGCAGCCGCAGCACGAGCAGCTGCCCCTCCGCGGTCGCGAGCAGGGCCGAGGAGCCTCCGGGGAGCCATGTCAGGGAGGCGCCGCAGCCGTCGGCGTCGAGCCCCTCCGGCGGCGGGATCAGAGGAGAAGGAGAAGGAGAAGAAGAAGTGGATAAAATCCCTCCTCCGGCGGCCGCCGGCGCGGCGTCGGGGTGCAGCCGCGTGCCCCATGCCGACGCGTGCCTCGCCGCGGTGACGGCCGGCACCTCGACGTGCGAGTCGATCGCGAGGCGAGGGGGGCGCACGGGCAGCGGGACCGCCGCCGGCGAGAGCGCGATGGCTTGCACTCCTCCGCCGCCGCCGGGCGCGATGTGGAGCAGCAGGCGGTGGCAGAGGACGACGGCGCCGCCGCGCGGCGAGGCCGAGACCGCGCGCGCGTCCGAGGGGAGGTTGGGCGCGCTCCACAGCCGCGCGGGAAGCAGCCGGCGCCTGGTTCCGACGCCGCCGCCGCCGCTCGCGCCCGAGGAGAGCAGCAGCGCGTCGTCGGCGGCGACGGCGAGCAGTGCGCAGCCGTCGGCCGCTCTCGACGGCGCGGCCGCGCCCCAGGCCGCCGGGTCGGCCTGGTGCAGCAGCAGCAGCGTTGGCGCCGCGGCCCGCCGCGCGAAGCAGAGGTCGACGACGTCGCGGACGCCGAGAGGGCGCAGGTCGAGCGGCACGGCGTTTCCCACGGAGGCCGGGAGGAGGCGCTGCCTGGGCGGCGGCGGCGGCGCGGCGGCGGCGGAGGGAAACGGGAGGGCGGAGGGGGGGTCGCCGGTGGGTTCGTTTGTTGCTGCTGCTGCAGCTGCCCTCCGTTTCTGCTCCTGCTCCTCCTCGTCGTCGTCCTCGTCCTCGGCCCCCAGGAGAGCGTCCAGGGCGTCCACCTCCATGCTGGGCAGCAGCGCGAGCCTGTGCCCAAAGAAGGACACCGCGGCGCAGCGCCCCTCCGGGTCGGCGGCCGCGCGGGGCGCCCTGGCGTGCGCCCGCGGCAGCAGCGCGGCGGCGAGCTCGCTCGCGTCGCCGCCGCCGCCAATGCCGCCAACGCTGCCGCTGCCGTCCCCCAGCCCCCCGCCCACAGTTGTCCCGTCTCCGCGAGACAGCAGGTGCAGCGAGCTCGGGCGAGGGCAGCAGTGCGCCTCGTCCCAGTCGAGGACGACGGCCTTGGCCTCGCGGAACGTCAAGAGTAAAGCGTCGCGCTGGAGCCCCGCGGCCCTGGCGGGGAGCGTGCAGGCCGAGGTCGGGGCTCCGGCGAGCGAGAAGTCGCAAACGAGCTCGAGCCTGGCCCTGTCCAGGGCCTCCGCTGCCGGGAAAGGAGCGGTACTTTTGCCTCGGCTCCTGTCGTCGTCGCCGGGGACGCGGACGGCGTAGAGCGACAGCCGGTTGCCGCAGACGACAGCGATGTCTGGCGGCGGGCGGTCCGAGTCGTTCCTTCTTCCTCCTTCTCCTCCTCTGCTGCTGGTGCTGCGGTTGCCTGCTGCTGCCGCGGAGTTTGTCCAGCGGATGGCGCAGGCGTGGGAGACGCAGGTCGGCGGGTGGGTCTGTGTTTTTCGGAGTTGAAGTTTTTTTTTTTAAGGCAAAGGTTGTGAGTTTTTTTGTTTTTTCCAGATCGAGACGCCTGAGAGAGATCGCGTCTTCTTCTTTCTCCTTCCTCTCTTCTTCCTCTCCTTACCTCTTTGATCCCAAAAGTCTGCGCTGGCTCTTCTGCGACAGAAGCGGCTGCTTGCGCTGGTGCTTGCGCTTGCGCTGCTCCCGAGGCGTCGTTCTGAGGAGGGGCCGACGACTGAGGCATCGTCGACGTCGCCGCCGCTGGCGTCATCGGAGGAGAAGAAAAAAGTCGGCGCAGCGACGACGGAACGGGCGGGCTCCTCTGTTTTTTTAGAGAGAGAAGCAAGAGAGACGATCGACGGAGAGAGAGCGAGAGAGAGAGAGGGAGAGGTGGTGAACAGGGAGGCGCGAGCCAGCTGCTAAGCGCCGCGAGGGAGGCAGGCAGAGCTCTCTCTCTCTTGCCTTCTTTGACGGTTTGGCGACGCAAATGAGCCTCAGGCCCGATGCCTGTTCGAAAGGCCAACACTTTCTTCGCTCATTTTCTTTCGGCTAGTACCATCAATTCTCTTTTTTCGACAAAAGAGAGACAGAGCGGGACAGCGAGCTTGCAGTTTCTTTTTCTCTCACTCCCTGTCACGAGCACAAGAGAGAGAGAGAGAGAGAGAGAGGGAGAGAACCCCACACCATGCGCACAACATTGCCACCCACGGCAGCGAGGTAAGAGAACAACGTTTTGGAAGCGCAATGCTTTTCTTCGACCGCCATCGTCGCCGAGGCGGCGGCGGCATGCTTGCTGGCAAAACGAGCCTAATCCCCCTGTCGTCGTCGTCCAGGCCCCCTGCGTCCTTTCTTTTCGCTCTCCGATACCTTCAGGGGCTATCTTGTTCTCGTCGCTAGCCTCGAGGAACTGTCGATGCTTCCGAATTTTCCTCTTGGAGGTCGGACGCTTCGAGCGCGATGGCTAAAGAAAAAAGCGTTGCCGCCGTCTGGGACGGACGTGGGAGGAGTTGGAAAATGTGGCGAATGCCCTTCCCCGCTTGCCCGGTCTTCGGGCCATCTTTGATCCATCCCTTTGCAGTTATAGGTAACAAATGTGACGCTGATGAACCTCTTGCTCACGCTATTCTCCAAACTTCACCGGAAACAGGCGCCCGAAACCGGCAACCGCATCGATGCTAGCCGCCGGAGGAAGCGTCAGCGGCACTCGCCGCCGCCTCGGCCCCGACCTCCGCCGCCGCCGAGGCGGCCACTCCTCCACCGCCGCTGCCCCGCCCTCTCCCGTTCCTCGCGCAGTCGCCCCCGGAGGGGACTTTCTCGAGGACTTTGACGCTATCGCGTCCCTGCGGAGGGGAAAAGCCCCCAACGGCGGAGGCGGAGTCGTCGGCGGCGTCGCCGCCACGGCGGCTGCGGCGGCCGCCTCGTCTTCGTCGTCGGCGTCGTCGGCGTCTCCTTCTCCCACCGCCAGAGGCAAGCCCGCGTTCGCGGCGGCTCCGGCCTCCGCCGAGGCCACTCCCTTCAGGACGGCCGAGGAGGTGCTCTTGTTCAGCCTGAACGGAGGAGCAGGAGAAGGGGAAGAAGAGGGGCCGTTCGACGACGGAATTTTTGTCGACGACGACGAGGAGGCCCTGGTGGTCGCCGCGGCGATGAGCTCTTCTTCGTTCAGGGTCGAGGGAGAGGAGGAGGAGCCCGCATTCGCAGCTGCTGCCTCTGCTGCTGCTGCTGCTGCCGCCGCCGCCGCCGCCGCCCGGTCTTCTCCTCCCGCTCCCTCTTCTGCCTCCGAAGTCGCCGTCGCCGTCACCTTTGCCGAAGACGACGAAGACGACTCCGACGGCGAAGACGACGAAGAGCTCCTCCCCACGCCCTCCTCCCAGCGCGCCCTCGGCGGAGCCGCCGCCGCGGCCGCCGCCCTCCGCTCCGAGCTGAAGGACTGCTCGAGTCCCGAAGACGTCCTCGACGTCGCGGCGGACGAAGTCGGCGGGGGACTGTCCCCCGCGTGCGCCACCGCGCTGCTCGAGAGGCTCGCGGCGCTCGAGAGGAGGGGCTCCTCCTCTTCCTCCTCCGCCTCCGCCTGCTGCGAGCGCTCCCCGGCGTTCCTCGCGCTGCTCGACGAGGTCGAGGCCGCGGCCGCGGCCGGCGCGATGAGACCACGGGACCTGGCCCAGTCGGCGTGGGCCCTCGGCGCGCTCCGCGCGCTGCGCGGCCGATCGGCGGCCGCCGCCCGCGCGCTGGCCTCCGCCGCGTCCGCGCGCAAGCTGTGCCCCCTCCTGACGGGCCAGGACCTCGCCGCGCTGTTCCACGGCCTCGGCAGGCTCCGCGCCGACCCGGGCCGCGACGCGCTCTCCGCCCTGGGCCAGGCCGCCGCGAGCGCGGCGAGGGGGGAGGACGCGAGGAGCCTGGGGGCGCAGTCGCTGTCGATGGTCTGCTGGGGCCTCGCCGAGCTGTGCTCGCCGTCCCCCTCGCCGTCCTCGAAGCGCAGCGCGGCGCCGCCTCCAGGGGTGGTGGAGGCGCTGGGGGCGGCGCTGGCGGCCCTGGCGAGCGAGAGCAGCAGCGACGGCAGCAGCTCCTCTCCTTCGAGCCCGAGCGCCGTCGAGGCCTCTTCCTCGGCTTCTTCTTCATCTTCTCCCTCTTCGCCTTCGCCCGCCCTGGGCCCGCAGGCCCTCGCCGTCGCGGCCTCCGCCTTAGCGCGCCTCGGGTGGCAGCCCTCGAGGGCGGAGGCCGCGGCGGTCGGCAGAGCCATCGCCGCCGCAGCGAGCCCCTCCGCCGTCGCCGCCGACGACGCCCGCGCCGAGGCCGAGAGGGAGGCGGCCACCGGGAGGGGCCCGTCCTCCTTCGGCCGCCCGGCCGCCCTCCCCGCGAGCAAGAGGACCTCCTTCCGCCCGAGGGAGCTCACCTCGGCGCTCTTCGCCCTCGCGGAGTGGCGGAGCCCCTCCCCGGAGGCGCTGTCTTCGGTCGCGCAGAGGCTGCGCTCGGGCGGGGCCGGCCCCGGCGGCGAGCGCGCGGGCCCTGTGGACTGGGCCACGGCCGCGTGGGCCTTTGCCTCGCTCGGGGGGGACATGACCGAGGAGGGGTGGCGGCGGGCGGAGAGGGAGCTGGAGGAGGCGGCCCCGGCGCTCTCTGTGAGGGAGCTGGCGAACGCGGTGTGGGGCCTGGCGCTGGCCGAGCGGTTTGGCGGCGGAGAGCGGTTTGGCGGCGGAGAGGGGCGCGGGCGCGGGCGCGGCGGCGACGGCGAGGGAGCGCCCTCGCCGCCCTCGTCCTCGCTGCCTCCCTCCTCTTTCGACGTCCTCCTCGCCGCGGCCCTTGAGGCCGCCGAGGCCCGCTGGCCGATCGACGCGCGCGCCGTGGCGCAGATCGCGCGCGCGCACGCCTCGGCGGCGGTGCTCCGCGGGAGGGGCGGGAACGCGACCCTGCCGGCGCTGCCGCAGCGGCTCTCGGACGCGGCCGAGCGCCGCGCGAGGACGGCCGCCGCGCGCTCGCCGCTGTCGCTGACGCACGCGCGCGTGGCCGCGCTGGCCAGGGACTGCGGCCTGCCCGTCTCGGGCGTGAGGGTGCCGCTGGGCGTCGGGCTCCCCGTCGTGGACGTCGCGCTCGAGCTGCGGGACGACGCGGAGCCGGGGGAGGCGACCCGGGTCGCCGTGCAGGTGCACTGCCCGCGCGAGGCGCCGCGCGCCCCGGCCGCCGGCGGCGGCGACGCGTCCCCGGCCCTCCTCGGCCGCGCGGCCTCCGCCGCGAGGCTCCTCCGCGCCCTGGGATGGCTCCCCATCGTTGTCAGGCCGCAGGACGTCCCGTCCTCGGCTCCGCGGGCGGCGCAGGCGGCGGCGCTGATGGACTGCGTCCGCAAGGGCGTCGCCGCCGCGCTCGCGACCGACGCTCCCTCTTCTTCGGGCTCGGACTCTTTCTCGAGCTCGACTTCGTCGCTGCCGCCGCGGGAGGCCGAGGTCAGGGCCGCCGCGCTCCTCGCCGGGTCGACGGGAAGCATGAAGCTGACCGCCGCGGACTTTGTGAGCCCGCCACCGTCGTCCTCCTCGGACAGGAGGAGGACGGGCGGTGGTCGAGGCGGCCGCGGAAGCGGCGACGGCGGCGGCGGCGGCGGCGGCCGAGGGAGGGGCGCCAGCGGCGGCGGAAGCGGCCGCGGAGGAGGAGGCCGCTCCTCTTCGTTCAGCTCGCAGCGGAAGCCTCCGAGCGGCAGCAACAAGTTTTCGCCCGGCGGAGGGTGGGGCGAGGTTTCTTGAAAGATCGGGTAGTTCATACAGGGAGGGAAAAGGGAGTTGGTCGTGATGCTTCGGGGAGAGAGATGAGAGATGAGAGATGAGAAAGGGAAGAAAACGATAAAAGAGAGAGAATGAAAACGAAAAAAACAAAGCGTAACTTCAACAGAAAAACGTTTACCTTGTCTCTCTTTTTCGCTTCCTTTTCTCTCGAAACAACGACAACGATGCTGCAAACCGTGACGCGCCGCGCCCAACGCGCTCTTCTGCTCTCTCGTCTCGTCGCCGGAGGAAAGGGCGCCGGAGGAAATGGCGGGTCTCCGCGCGGTGCCGCGACCGACGCCTCCGCTTCCGCTCCGTCAGCGACGACGCCGATACCGCCGACTTCGGCGACGATGCCTCCACCCTATTCCCCGCCCCAAAAACCCGCATCTACGCACCTCCGCGAGGTTCACATCCCGACGCTCAACTTCTGGCAGGCGCCGACTCGCCCGAGCGACTGGAAGGTCTCGCAGAAGTGGTTCCTCGGCGGCGTCGGAGCTTTGTCGATCTGGGCGACTGTTGAGGCCCTCTCTGCCGACAACAACAGCAACAAAGGAAGAAACGGAGGAAACGGGGCCGGAGAGCGCAAGGTGTCGAGTGACGTGAGCCCCGCGAAGCAAGGGAAGGCCCTCTCTGCCGACAACAACGGCGACAAAGGAGGAGGAAACGGAGGAAACGGGGCCTCAGAGAGCAAGGTGTCGAGTGACATGAGCCCCGCGAAGCAAGGGATGATCTCCGAGCAGGAGCGCTCTCCGGTCAAGAAGCAGGTGCCCTGAAGCCGGGGGGGGGGGGGGGGGGGGTTGGGGGGGGTTTTTGCTAGGGGTCGGTTGGGGGTGGGGGGGGGCGGGGGGGGGGGGTGGATTTGTAGCGGGGGTGGGCCCTGCGC
>Ga0315283_10005418_pt1 | contig 11266 bp, 2 predicted proteins | sample YL17G09_0_MG_FD_204541 | JGI IMG/M metagenome (GOLD analysis project Ga0315283, IMG submission 204541) | Sediment microbial communities from Yellowstone Lake, YNP, Wyoming, USA - YL17G09_0 | ecosystem: Environmental > Aquatic > Freshwater > Lake > Sediment | place: USA: Wyoming | collected...
CACACCAACTCGGGCGCCAGCGGCCCGGGCTCGTGCTCCGCCTCCACCGCCTCCACCGTCTCCCGCCAGGCCGGGCCCAGGCGCTGGCCGCTCTCACCAGCCGCCCAGGCGGCGACCCGTCGATGGGCGGCCGCCTGTGACGCCGCGCAGCACGGGAGGTCGGCGCCCAGGTAAATGTCAAATACGGCGCTGGCCAGGGGTTCCGAGGTCACGCGCGCCAGGAGGACGCCGTCCAAGGAGACGGCCAGCCTCCCGCCGGGCGAGCGCGTGAACTCCAGCACCGTCCCGCCCCGCACCATGCCGGCCGGCCCGCGCGCGGACGGCGGCAGCACCTCCTGCCGGAACAGGCCGAGCAGCTCAGCGAGGGCGGCGTCGCTGGGGTCCCCGCCCACCAGGGCGATGCGGCGGGTCAGGATGCGGTCGTACTCAGCCTTCATGAGCGGCAGGGGCAGGGCCCGCCGCGTGCGGACGAGGAGGGTCTTACCAACCGCGTCACAGCTGCGCAGGCGCCGGGCAAAGGCGGCCGGGTCGGCCGCCGCGTGGGCCGGGTCCAAGGCCGGCGAGGCCGCGACCGCGTCGGGGGAAACGTACACGCCGAAATCGTAGATGCGCAGGGAGGCGCCCAGGAGGGTGAAGGCCCGGGTGCCGACGGCCGCGAGGTGGTGGTGGTGGTGGTTGTGGTGGTGGTGGGCAGGGGTCGAGCGGGCCGCGCCGACGCCCTCCTCGCCGCCATCCCCCCCCGCGGTCGCCGCCGCCGCGATCCTGGACGGGAAGCAGGCGCCCGCCCGCCAGGCCACGTCCTCCGCGGACAGGCCGGGGGGCAGCAGCGATGCGATGTCCGGCGTCCCTCCCCCCCCCAGCCAGGGCGACAGGGCGGAGGCGACGGCGGAGAGGGCGGCCGCGGCCGTCTCCAGCGGGGAGAGAGACGGCGGCGGCAGCGGCGGTGGCAGGGGCGGCACATACGCGACCGCGCTGCCGCTCAGGGAGGCGAGGGGGCTGGTGCCGCTGGTGCTGGTGGCGGTGTCGCTGCCGCCGCGCCCGCCGCCGCCGCGCCTCAGCACGCGGGCGGGCACGCGCTTGAGCGCGCCAAAGAGGCGGCCGGCGACTCGCCGGGTTGAGGTGTCCGCCGACTCACGCATTTTTTTTTTTGCGGGGTTCGTTTGGTCGTGTGGGCCGACCGCGCGATCAGCCCGTCCGTGGAATGTGTACGACAAGGGCGATTGCTGACAAATGCTGCGCGGGACACGCGCAGAAAGGAGGTTCTGGTGCTCGGCCGGCGGCCAGCGCGTTTTATGAATCGGATTGTGCTCTCCCCGGTTGCTCTCTAGCGCTCTCTCTCACACAGTTTTCCTCGAATTTCGGGAGGGAGGCGCCCCGCGCCCTGCGCCCCGCCCGAGCGGGCCACATACGTGGCGTACGCGCCCTCTCATCAGGCCACATGATCCTGCGCCTGGAGCTAGCAACCCACGCCCCCTCTCTCCGCGCCGCGGCGGCCGTGCGCGCGGCGGCCTTCGCGGCCGTCCCGCCCGACCGGTCGCCCTGGGCGCGTGATGCCTTCATCCGGGGCAGGACAGGGGATGCCTGGAAGGCATTGGAAGCCAGGGTGGCGGGCACGGACCCTGAGTGGGGTGGCATGCAAGTCGTGTGCCTGCTCGCGACCGTGGCCGAGGGAGGCGGGGAGGAAGGGGCGGAAGCCGACGAGGCCGGCAGGCCGACCTGCGCGGCCACCATCCACCTCCCGGCCCTGCCGCCCGGCCTGGCGTCCTCGCTGTCGCTGGGCGCCACCACAGACCCGTCCTGCTGCTTGCCCGGATCGCCGCACAGCTCCCACCGCCGCCGGTGGGGGGTGGCCACGCTCGACGTCAACCTGGGTGCCCGCCTGCCGAGTGAGCGCCTGGTGGCGGAGCCACCGCCGCCGGCGGGGGGCGGCGGCGGGGCGCTAGCTTACCTCTCCAACGTTTCCGTAGCGGCGCCCGCGCGGCGGTGTGGGGTGGGGCGGGCGCTGGTGCAGCACGCCGTCTCTGTCGTCGCCCCTAGCCTCGGCGCCCAACAGTGCGCCGTCCACGCGGGCACGCCCGCCGCGGCGCGCCTCTACATGTCGGTCGGGTTTGTTGAGGTCGCGAGGGAGACTGCCGCCACCGCCCGGGCGAGAGGGGATGGGGAGGGGCCACGGACGCTGTTTGTGATTTGATTGCGTGCTGAGAGGGGCCCCCGACCATGGTGGTTAGAGAGAGAGAGTGTAGGAAGGCCTCAGGCTCAAAATTGTCGGGTTTCGCACCCACGCAGCAGGCCCGCCCGCCGGGCAGGCCCACACACACGTGCGCCTACACGCGTGTGCCAGGTCACTGCCAGCTCCATGCGCTCTAACGGCCGATCCAGCGGCGGCCAGCCGGGCACGCAACAGGGCTTGGATGGCGGCGCCGGGAGCGGCAGCGGCGCCGATGCAGGGGAAGAACCACCGGCGCACACCGCTGGCCCCCGCCCCGCCCGCCCGCTCCTCCACCCCATGACCCGCCCCCACTACAGCCCGGACCCGGCGGAGGATGAGGGAGACGAGGACAGCGCGCCGGCCGGGCGTCCGCCCGCCTCCAAACGCCCCCGCCGCGGCGGGGCACGGGGCGGCCCGGCCGACCACCGCCACCCCGGGCCGCCCCGCTCCCGCCTGGCGCCCCGGGCGGCCCGGCCGACCGCCAACCTGGCGGAGCCGGGCGACGACATTGACGAGGACGAGGACGAAGGCTCGACGAGCGACGACGATGATGGAGAGGAAGACTTCAAGGCGCCCCGGGGTGGCGGGGGTGGTCGTGGTCCTTTGGCAGGCGGCCGCCGCCGCAGCGGGCGCGGCAGTGCAGCCCGGAGCGGTGGCCGCGCCGCGAGTGGCCGAGACACCACCTCCTCATCTGATGACGACACCGATGGCGACGCATCTCCCACCCCTCCTCGCCACGGCCGGCGCGGGTCCGCGGCCATGGAGGTGGAGGCAGGCGAGGGCGACGACGACGGCCACGACGACGCGTGCGCTGCGTGCGGGTCGGCCGCAGGGGCCGACTCGCTCCTCCTGTGCGAGGCCTGCCCGCGCGCCCTGCACCTGGCCTGCCTGGAACCGCCCCTGACCGCCGTCCCGCCTGGCGCCTGGCACTGCCCGGAATGCGCGGACGCGGGGCGCCTGGCAGAGGGGATGGGCAGGGTGGTGGCACACACGGGCGGCGACCCGACGCCCGACGCGGCGGGGGCGGGGCCCCGCCCGTACGCCGGGCGGGCGGCGGCGCGGACCGCCATCCGCCCGGCGTTGGCCCTGCCGTCTAGGCTGGGCCCGGCCGCTCACTGGGCCGGCCCCCTGGCCCCCGCCTCCGGCCCCGACCCCCCACCTCAGGCGCTGCCAGACACGCCCTCGCCCGCCGCCGGCCGGCCGCCCATCATGTCGCCTGGCGGCGGCCCGCCCGCCGACCGGGACGGTGGCGGCACCTACCTCTACGTCCCGTCCGGCGGACGCCCCGCCCCCGGGCCCGCCGCGCGCCGCCCCCCCCCTCACAACCGCGGCGGCGGCGGCGGGGCGCGCCTGCGGGGCGTGCGTGATCTGCACGCCGCCGCCTCCCTCCTGGGCGGCCCGCCCGACACGCCGGGCGGCACGCCCGAGTTGGCGGCGCGCGGGGAGGGGACCGGCGAGGCCGCCGCCGCGCACCGCCAGCCCTCCCCCTCTTTCCCACCCCGGGATGGCGGCGGCGTGAAGGCAGAGGCGGGCGGGCAGGCGGCCACCCCCGCCGCCACCCCTCCCCCATCCCTCTTTTACCTTGTCCAGTGGAAGGGCGCGTCCGCCTTGCACGCCTCCTGGGTGCCCGGGGCCGTGCTGGAGGGTGCCGCCCGCCAGGCGCCCATCGTCCGTATGCGCCTGCGGACGTACCGGGAGGGCGTGGCGGCGGCGGCCGCCGCGGCCGTCGCGGACGGGGTGGCGGTCGGGAAGGAGGGCGGAGGCGAGGTGCGCGAGGCGACGCCTGGTGAGGGTGGCAGAGAGGGCGGCGGCGATTCGCCGCCCAGCGCCTCCGCCCCACCCCACAAAGCCATCGCCTCCTCCACTACCACCGCCCTCACGGCGGACCAGGTGTGGGCGGAGGCCGGGGCGGGACCAGCGGCGGAGGCGGCTGCGCTTGCCCTGCCCGGCGTCCCGCCGGCCGCCCTTGTGGTCGCCCGGGCCATTGCGTCCCGCCCGGCCAGTGGCAGGCCCCGCCCAGCCTGGGGCGTGGACGTCCTGGTCGTCTGGGCGGGCGTCGGCTACGATGGAGCGACCTGGGAGGCCGAGCCGGATGTGGCGGCGGCGCCGGGCGGGGCGGACGCCCTGGCCGCCTTGGCTGTCAGGGCCCCCATCGCCGCCCGGGCGGCCGGCCTGAAGGCCGCGGCGGCCACCATCGCGGGCGGCACGCCCGTCACGGGGCCCTTCACCGACACGCCGGCTTACCTGGGGATGGCCCTGGAAGCGGTGGCGCGCCCGCCCGGCGGCGACCCGGGTGGGTCCGGGTCTGCCGCCCCGCCCACCCTCGCCCACGCCCACGCCCCGGCCTCCTCCGGCCCGCCCCGCCGCCTGCACCGCTACCAGCTGGACGGCCTGAACTGGCTGCAGGAGAAGCACGCGCGCGGGGTGAACGTCGTCCTCGCCGACGAGATGGGGCTGGGCAAGACCGTCCAGGCGGCCGCCCACCTGGCCGCCCGGTCCCTGGGGGCGGGCTCCCTCGCCCCTCACCTCGTGGTCGTCCCGCTCTCCACCCTGGCCAACTGGGCCCGCGAGCTGCGGGCCTGGGCGCCCACGCTCAACGTGGTCACCATGGTCGGCTCCAAGCTGGCCCGGTCCACCGTCCTGGAGCACGAGCTATGCGTGCCGCCGCACGGCGTGGCGGCCAAGGTGGAGGAAGCGAGGGCCGAGGCACGCTCAGCGGCAGGGGCGGCGGTGGCGGCGGCGGTGACGGGCAGGCGGCCGGGCGGCGGGGCAGCAGCGCCCACTCTCGGCGCCGCAGATGGCGGCATGTCTGAGGAGGACGGCGATGCGCCGACGATGACGGCGCCCATGGACGCGGGCGGGGAGGAGGCGGGCGAGCAGGAGGTGTGGTGCGCGGCCGCAGCAGCGGCCGCCGCGGGCGCTACCACCACCACCACCACCACCACCACCACCACGCGCGGCGCGCGGAACGCGGCCGCCGCCGCATCCTCTCGGACCGCCAAGGCCGCCCGCATCACCCCACACATCGTCCTGGCGTCCTACGAGTCAGCCGTGTCGGAGGCGGTCGCCCTGGCCCGGGTCGCCTGGGATTGCCTGGTCGTGGACGAGGCGCACCGCTTGCGGCGGAAGGAGTCACGGCTCTTCGAGGCCCTGGACGGCTTTGCGACGGCCCACCGCGTCCTGCTGACGGGGACGCCCTTACAGAACGGTATTGGCGAACTGTTTGGGCTGCTGCACTTCCTGGACCCGGCCCGCTTCCCGGATGAGGCGTCCTTTGCCGCCGAATTCTCGGCCGCGGGCGGCGAGGCAGACGGCGGCGAAGTGCCGCCCGACCCGGCGGCCGTCGAGGCGGCGGCCGCCCGCGTGCGGTCCGCCCTCGCCCCCCGCCTCCTGCGGCGCCGGGTGAAGGACGTCGCCACCCAGCTCCCGCCCAAGCGGGAGGCCGTGGTGACGGTGGAGCTGGCGGCCGAGCAGAAGGCGTGGTACCGGTCCCTGCTGACGCGGGCCTACCCGGCGCTGGCCGCGGGCGCGGAGGCCCAGGCGGCGGCGGCCGCCGTGGACGGTGGCGGCGCCCCGCCGTCCACGGCGTCCGCTGTCGCGGCGTCCGCCCGCCTGGCCAACGTTCTCATGCAGTTGCGCAAAGCGTGCGCGCACCCGTTCTTGTTCGAGGGCGCGGAAGCCGACGCGGACGCCGCCGCAGAGAAAGCCGCGCGCGCGGCGGCCGCCGGCCGGGCGGCCCCGGGCACGCCCGCCCACGCCCTGGCCGCCGCCTCGGCCGCCGCCGCCGCGGCCGCCCTCACCCCGGCCGCCCGCCTGGACCGCCTGGTCCGCACCTCCGGCAAGCTGGCCATGCTGGACCGCTTGGTCCCCCGCCTGGCGGGGCGGGGGCACCGCGTGCTCCTCTACTCCCAGTTCACACGTGTGCTCGACATTCTGGAGGACTGGGCAGCGGGGCGGGGCATCCCGGCCGTGCGGGTGGACGGGTCGACGTCCGGCGTCGCTCGCCAGGCCGCCATCGACGCCTTTAACGCGGCGGCCGTCGAGCCGGGGGCGGGCCCGTCGTCCCTGCCCCTCTTCCTCCTGTCCACCCGGGCGGGCGGCCTCGGCATCAACCTGGCCACCGCGGACACGGTCATCATCCACGACGCCGACTGGAACCCGCACGCCGACCTGCAGGCGACCGCCCGGGCGCACCGTCTGGGCCAGACCCGGCCGGTGCTGGTGCTGCGCCTGGCCACCCGGGCGACGATCGAGGAACGGATGATGGAAAAAGCGAAAGAAAAACTGAAGCTGGAGCGCCGGGTCGTCGTGCGCAGCGCGGCGGGCAGTGGGGGCGGGAGCAAGCAGCGCAAGGCCGCGCTCGCCGCCGAGGGCGAGGAGGGCGGCGACGGCGAGCCCGCCCTCAAACAGCCCGGCCTGAACGACCTGAACGACATGCTGCGGGCGGGGGCGGCGTGCCTCCAGGAGGACGAGGAAGTGGACGAGGTGGAAGAGGGTGGAGGGGGCGGGGAGGCGGCTACCGCTCCTGCTGCTGGTGCTGCTGCCGCCCCGGCCGCCCCGGCCCTCCCTGCCGCCCGCCAACGCGGCGGCGGCATCGCCCGCGCGGAAGCCGACGCCGGCCGCACGGGCGGCGCCATGGGCGGCACCGCCGCCGCCCGGCGCGTCGTCTGGGACGACGCGGCCCTGGACGCCCTGCTCGACCGGGCCGACCTCCTGGCCGAGGCGGCCGCGCACGGGGGCGGCCAGCAGCCGCGCGGCAGCGGCGGCGGCGGCGCGGGCGGGGCGGACTCGGATGACGACTTCCTGGCCGCCTTCAAGGTCGCCCGCTACCAGACCGCGGCGGGCGGGGCCGACGAGGACGAGGAGGCGGCCGCGGCGGCCGCGGCTGCGGCTGCCGCGGCGGCCGCGGCGGGCGCCACCGCCACCACCACCGAACCTGCCCCCCCCCCAGAGGACGGGGCGACAGCACCCCCACCCGCGGACCCGGCCTTCTGGAAGGGCTTGCTTGCCGAGGAGCATGACCGTCTGGTCGCCGAGCGCCTGGCCGCGGAGGCGGAGGCCCTGGGGAAGGGCCAGCGCGTGCGCGGGGCCGTCAACTACAAGGAGGACGAGGATGAGGACAGCGAGGAGGGCGGCGGGGGGGGCGGCCGCCGCGCCAGGGCAGGCGGCCGGCCCAGCAGCAGCAGCAAGCCGGCCGGCGGCGACTACGTGGCGGGCGAGGACGGCGGCTCCACCGACGACACGTCCCGGGGCACGGCGCCGGGCGCGGCGGCGCCGCCCATGCGGCTCATTCCGCGGAGGCCGGGCGGCCCCCGCGCCCGCTCCCCCTTGCCCGGCGGCGGCCGAGGCGGCGGCGGCGGCCCCCTCGCCGACGCGGCGGCCTCCCTGGTGGTGGACGCCGCGACGGGCGCCCCGTTGGGCGTGTGCGGGCTGACCCGGGCCCAGGCGACCGTCCTCCAGGGCGGCCTGCTCGCCCTGGGCCTGCCCGCCCTGGCCGACCCGGCCGTGCGGGCGGGCGTGGCGGCCCGGGCGGGCGTGGGGCCGGGGCCCGCCCGCCGCTACGCGCGTGCTGCGGTCGCCCTGCTGGCGTCGTTGGGCGGCCCCGCGCCGGGCGCCGCCCCCGGCAGCCCGGCCCCGCTGCGCTGGCCGCCTGCCTTGGTCATTGCCCTCCTGGGCTCCCGCGACCAGGCGGCCGCCGCCCGGGAGCACGTGGGGCTGATGGCGGCCGTCCACGAGATGGGGGGCCGGGCGGGCGGCGCGGCCGGGCTGGCGGGTCGGGGGCTCGCCGAGGCCGGCCGCCGCTTCCTGCTGGGCCTGCCCCTGCCCGGCGCGCCAGACGCCGCAGGCACGCCAGGCGCGCCAGGCGCCGCGCCCGCCCCGCCCGGCGCGTCCCTGCGCCCCGCGCCCGCCCCCTGGTCCCCCGCACAGGACGTCGACCTGGTGCGGGGCGTGTGCGCGCACGGGTGGGGCGCCTGGGCGACCATCATCGCCGACCCGGCCCTCACCGTCGGCGCGTGCGTCGCCGCCTCCACCCGGGGCGGGTGGGGCAGCGGCGCCGCCCCCCCCGACCCGCAGGCGGCGGCCTCCGCCTTCCTGGCGGGGCGGGTGCGGGCGCTGGCCGGCGCGGGGGCGGCGGCGGCCGCGGCGGCCGCGGGCGCGGCCCTGCACCGGGCGGCGCCCATGGTGGCCGCCGTCCAGGACCCGGCCACCCTGCGAGGGACCATCGCCTGGGCGTCAGGCCAGGGCTCCCTGGCGGCCCTGGCCGCGGTCCGGCGCCGGCGGCGGCGGCGGGCCAGGGAGGGCGGTGGCGGCAGCGGTGCCCGCCTGGCGACTGGGCTGGTGCCGGCGGCGGCGGGGACCGTTGTCGTGGGTGGTGGGGAGGGCCGGCCTGCCTTTGTGCCCCCGGCGCAACCTCAACCACCTCAGGCACCTGCACAAGCCTTGCCTGCTGACCCGGCCCTGTGAGAGGAAAACGCGTGTGCTTTGCTTTGCTATTTTGTATTTAGGGAGAGAGGAGGTGTGGCTTTTTTGTATTCAGGAGGCGTGGGAAATGAAAATGAAAATTTATTCACACTTTTCTCTCCCTCCTGTCAAGGCTCCGCCGCGGGCACGTCCACCCGGCGGAACAGGTACAGGTAGGCCAGGTCCAGGGGCGGGTGGGCCGAGGCGGCCACCCGGTCGTCGTTCAGGATGACCCACCGCCCGCCGCGCAGGGCGTGGGCCACGTAGTGGCCGCACCCGGTGTGGGCGCCCAGGTGGGAGACGGTGGCGACTAGGGTGTACCTGCCGGGGCCGTCGTCGGGTGGGGTCGTGGAGGTGGGCGGGGCGGACGCGGCGGCGGCCGCGTTGCCACTGGCCACCCCCGCGACGGCGGCCTCGAGGTCGTCCGCATGCGAAAACAGCCAGTCGCCAGCCCGTTCGGGCGACCCCCCCGTTGCGGCCAGGGCGGCGGCCGCCTGGGCGGGCGTGAAGCCCATGGCCGTCAGCATGTCCACGGACGCCGGGTCGGCGGCGGCGGGAGGGGCGGCGGCAGGCGGCATGCCAGGCACGCCAGGCACAGCGGGCGGGTCGTTGAAGCCGGGCTCCCCGCTGTGTTCCAGGGCCCACTCGACCGCCGCTTCCGGGCCGCGGCCGGCCGTGGCGAGGGCCGCCCGGGCCGCGCCCTCCGATGAGAAGCCCAGCTCCTGGACGGCCGCCACGACAGCCGCGTCCGGGGCGGGGGCGGCGGCGGTGGGCGTGGCGGTGGCGGCCGGCGCGTCCTCAGGCTGCAGCGCCTCCCCCGGTTGCGGCCCGCCCGGCGCCCGCAGGGCCGTCAGGTCCAGCTCGGTCGGGACGGGCACCAGCGCGTCCAGCTTGCGGGGGCGCCACTGGGAGTCCACGTAGTACCGGCGCAGGGAGACGGCCAGGAAGGGCGGGAACGTCGCAAACCGCGCGCGCCGGGTCGCGGTCACGGCGGCCCCGCCCGCGGCCGCGCTGATGTACCCCTCCACGGGCTCGTCCGCGCCCCAGGCGGACAGGCAGGCGTCGAAGGGGACGATGGGCAGGACGGGAACGGGCGGTGGGGCGGCAGCGGAGCCGGCGGCGGCGGCGGGCAATGGCCCTTCCGGGCCACCGCCCGCCCCAGCCGCGGGGCCTGCCGTTGCTTCCACCACCTCGTGGTGCCCATTCCCGCCGCCGCCGCCGCCGCCGCCGCCGCCGTCGCCGCCGGCCGCCGCCGAAATGTAGGCCTCCGCGCCCGCCGCCTCCACTTTGGCGCGCTTGGCCTCACGGTCGGCCGCGTCCGCCACGGCGGCCGCGTTGGTGGCGCAGGCCAGGGGGATGTCGAGGGAGAGCACATTGTGGCCGTCGGTGTTCGAGTAGCGGACCGCCCCCGTCGCCCCGCACGCGACCCGCTCCTCCACCGCGAAGTGCAGGGCGTCGGCCGTGGGGCGGGCGCCCGGCGGCAGGCGCCCCGCGGCCGCCGCGCCTCGCTCCGCCCGGGCGAGCGTGTTCAGAAAGTGCTGCAAGAACTCGACCGCGTCCTGCTGGCGGGCGGACGAAAACTCCGGGTGCCCCCGCCCGATGAGGGCCTTGAAGGCGGCCGGCCTGACCGAGTCGGCCGGCGGGGGAGGGGTGGCGGCGGGCGCGGCCTCCCCCGCACCGCCGGTGGGGGGCGGGGGCGCGGCCGTGCGGGCTGTCGCCAGGGCCACGCACACTTTGGCCAGCTGGGCCAACAGGTCGGCCGCCAGGTCTGCCTCCCCGGGTACCGCCCCGAAAATGGCGGCCGCGCGTGCGGGGCTCCCGTACGCCGCCCGCAGGCCCGGCACCGCCCACAGCGCCTGCACCACGGAGTTCAGGTAGCAGGAGTTGCCGAGGTTGACCAGGCCCACATGCCCGGGGCCCGCCAGGGGCGCCAACGCCCCGCCCCCGCCCTCCGTGATGCGGGACGCCTCAAACGCGAGGTTGGCGTCGACCGACAGTTCGGCCATGGAGGCCGCCGACTTGACGCACGCCTGCCGGGCGATGCCCCACCAGGCCAGGTGGTCGGCCAGGCCCGGGTCGACCACCAGGTCGTCCTCGTCGGCCGCGTACGAGTAGACGTCCCCGCCGGACGCGGTGATGGTGCCCAGCTTCACGGCCAGAGGGTACCGCCGGCCGGTCGCCTCGAAATGGCGCAGGGCCGCGCCGTTCCCGCCGCTCCCGTCCCAGTTGGCCCGCCCCGACCCGATGAAGCCGGTCGACAGGTTGAGCCACAGGTTCTCCGTCACCCCCGTCTCATCGCACTTCCAGGCCGCCGGGTCGGACGGGACGGCCCGGCCGGCGGCGCCCAGGCCGGCCTCCAGCTGGGGCAGGGCGGCCGCGTACCGGGACACAGGCCGGGGGTCCTCCTCCCAGGCCGTGACCGCCCCCGCCCTGGCCGCATCGTCCGCCGCGGCGGCGGCGGCCAGGGCGGCCTGCAGGTCGTCCGGCAAGGCCCGGCAGGGCAGGGGCAGGGACAGGCCGGCCGGCAGCACCACCAGGGCCGAGGCCTTGTGCGTGACGGTCGGGGGCCCTCCCCCCTCGCCGCCATCAAACCCG
>Ga0315283_10005420_pt1 | contig 11266 bp, 8 predicted proteins | sample YL17G09_0_MG_FD_204541 | JGI IMG/M metagenome (GOLD analysis project Ga0315283, IMG submission 204541) | Sediment microbial communities from Yellowstone Lake, YNP, Wyoming, USA - YL17G09_0 | ecosystem: Environmental > Aquatic > Freshwater > Lake > Sediment | place: USA: Wyoming | collected...
GGTCGTGACCGCGGTCGTCGTCGGCGGTCGGGCGCCGACCGAGCGGATCCGCTGGGTCCCCTGGGGTGAGCCGCGCGACGAGCCGGCAGTGCCCGATGGTGCAGGCGATGCGGCACCGTGGCCGGGGGCGGTGCCGGGCCCGGCACCGACACGGGTGTTCACGGTCCCCGTTCCCGCGGAGCTGCTCGATGCGAGTGGCGATCCGGTGCGGGTCTCGGGGCGAGGGGAGGCGCCGAGCGCACCCGCTCGCCTGCGGAGCGACGCGTTGCCCGGCGGCTTCGGCGCGGTCGTCGCCTGGGCCGGTCCGTGGGCACAAGACCTGCGTTGGTGGGATCGGATCACGCGGCGTCGCCGGGTGCTGTGGCAGGTCGTGGTGACATGCGATCGCGAGCAACAGGTCGCGTGCCTGGTCGCGGTGGAGGGTGGTCGTGCCGCGGTGGAAGCGGTCTACGACTGAGGCGCCGCCACCTTCGCCGAGGTCAGGCGAGCTCGACGAGGTCGAGCAGGTCGTCGGACCAGTAGTCGAGGTCGCCCTCGGGCATGAGCAGCACGCGGTCGGGCGCGAGACGGGCGACGAAGTCGGCGTCATGGCTCACCAATACGATGGCGCCGGGCCACCGGCTCAGCGCGTCGCCGATCGCGTCGCGCGAAGGAGGGTCCAGGTTGTTCGTCGGCTCATCGAGCAGCAGGGTGTTGTGACGCCCGGCGACGAGCTGGGCGAGTGCGAGCTTGGTCTTCTCCCCGCCCGAGAGGGTGCCCGCGTCCTGGTGCGCGATCTCGCCGCGTAGCCCGAACGTGCCGAGCAGGTTGCGTTGCTCCTGACTCGGGAGCGACGCCTGATCGGCGAGGTGCGACAGCACGCTGCGCCCCGGGAAGATCCCTTCGTGCTCCTGGGCGTAGTAGCCGACCGAGACCTTGTGGCCGAGCTCGATGCTGCCGGAGTCGGCTTCGGTGCGCGCCGCGAGGATGCGCATGAGGCTGGTCTTCCCGGCACCGTTGAGGCCCATCACGAGGAGCCGCTCACCGCGACCGACCTCGAAGGTGATGTCGGCGAACACGGGCGGTCCGCCGTAGCCCTTCTTCAGGCCTTCGACCCGCAGCACCGTTGCACCGGGACGCGGCGGCTCGGGGAAGCGCACGAGGATCCCCGATTCGCGCTTGGGCCCCTCGAGCGCGTCGCGCCGCATCCGCGCGACGCGGGTGTCGAGCGACTTCGCGGTCTTGGCGCGCTTCGCGGTCTGGCCGCGCATCGTGTCGGCGAGCCCCTTGATGCGCTTGATCTCGGACTGCTGTTGGGTGACGACCCGCCGGAGGCGTTCCTCGTCGGCCGCGCGCGACACGAGGTACTGCGAGTAGGTGCCGCGGTACTCCGTGATCTCACCGTCACCGAGGTGCAGGACGCGCGTGATGCCCTCGTCGAGCAGTTGGAGGTCGTGGCTCACCACGAGCAGTGCGCCGCGGTACGAGCGCAGGAACTTGAGCAGCCACTGCTTGGCGTCCGTGTCGAGATGGTTCGTCGGCTCGTCGAGCAGCAGCAGCTCGCTCCCGGCGAACAGGATGCGCGCGAGCTCGACGCGGCGGCGCTCGCCACCCGAGAGCGCGGTGAGGGGCAGGTCGAGGCGGTCGTCGGGGAGTCCGAGGCCGTGCGCGATGCGGCGGGCCTCCGACTCGCCCGTGTAGCCGCCGTCGAAGCCGAACTGCTCCTCGGCTCGGGCGTACTTGGCGACGTTGGCGTCGGTCGGGTCGGCCTCCACACGGGCGCGGAGCACCTCGATGCGGTGCGCGGCCGTGTCGAGACCCCGGCCCGAGAGCACGTGGGTGAGGCTCGTCGTGTCGGCGCCCTTGCCCCGAGGCTTCGGGTCCTGGGGGAGGTACCCGACGGCATCGGAGCGCAGCACCACGCCGCCCGCGGCGGGTGCCTCGCCGGCGAGGACCTTCAGCAGGCTGGTCTTGCCGACGCCGTTGCGCCCCACCAGGCCCACGGTGTCGCCGGCGCGCAGGGAGAAGGAGGCATCCGTCAGGGTGCGGCGGCCACCGACTTCCACCGAGAGCGAGCGGGCTTGGAGCACTTACCATGGTCCCACGCGCAGCGGTGGCGCCCCGCACTGGTTCTGGGGCCGGCTCGTCTCGTTCCGGTGACGGATTCGGCCCCTCGGGGGGCCGAATCCGTCACGAGAAGCGCTGCGGCTAGCGGACCTCGCAGATCTCATAGTCGAGCTGCGTCGCGTCGGCGGCGATCACCATCTCGGGGCTGAGCGTCGCCCAGTCGGCCGCCGCCGCACCCTTCATCCGGCCCCGGAGGCGCTCCCCTTCGTAGACAGCGTGCCGGGGAGCACGAACGGCGTGGCGAGCGTGATGTGCGCGGTGGTCAGGGGGACGAGCTCGATGGTCATGCCGGGATCGTGGCACAGCGCGACCGGGGGAGGGATAGGTTGCGGCGATGGAACAAGGTGATGTGGTCGAAGACTTCGAGCTCCCCGACCAGACGGGCACGGTCCGCAAGCTCAGCGACCTCGTGGCCGATGGCCCGGTGGTGCTGTTCTTCTACCCTGCGGCGATGACGAAGGGGTGCACCGCGGAGAGCTGTCACTTCCGCGACCTGAGCGCCGAGTTCGCCGCGGCTGGTGGGCAGCGGGTCGGGATCAGCGGGGACACGGTCGAGAAGCAGAAGGAGTTCTCGGACACGTACGAGTTCGACTACCCACTCCTGTCCGACACGGACGGTACGGTCGCGGAGCTCTTCGGGGTCAAGCGATCGTTCGGACTGACCCCGTTGAAGCGGGCGACGTTCGTGATCGACCGTGACCGCACGATCCTCGCCGTGATCAAGAGTGAGATCCGGATGAGCGTCCACGCCGACAAGGCGCTCGAAGTACTCAAGTCGTCGAAGGCGTCCTGAGCTCTTCTTGATCTCGGAGAGGTTCTTCGCCGAACCAGCTGAATTCGGGCGGTAACTGCGGACAGCGTCGATGTCGTACCCCCCTGCTTGGATGGGGGCATGAGGAGCCAGCCCGACACCACGAGGTTCGACCGAGCCTCGGTCGATACTGCCGGATACGACTTCGGCGCGCGTGTCGACGCGCTGCGGTGCCGCTCGACGAAGTCGCTGCGCACGGTCGTGGCGGACGCACGGCGGGAGCAGCAGCGCTGGTACCTCGAGGAGCTCGCGGCGACGCGGGTCCTGGATGACCGTCAGGCACTCGACGTGGTGCCGGATGCGAAGGTCTCGGCGCGTACCGCGAAGACCAACCGTGAGGTCGCCCGTTCGCTCGAGTCGCTCCCCAAGATCGCCGCCGCGGGCCGCACGGACGGTCACCGCAGCCGACGCGGTCGCACGGCGCGCCGCACGCTACGTCACGTCGTGGCGCGACGCCGAGCAGGGCATGGTGTTCGGCCGCTGGGCGCTGCCCGACGTCGATGGGGTCCTCGTCGAGAAGGTCCTCGACCACATGGCGGAGCGGATGCGTCCGGCAACGGGCATGGCGTGGGACTCGCTCGCGCACCGCAAGGCCGACGCTTTCGTCGAGCTCGCCGCCAACGACGCGGATGTGGAGCCGACGGGCCGGTTCCGGATCGAGATCGTCCAGATCACCGACGAGCGCGGCGAGAGCGCCTGTGAGATCGCGGGCATCCCGGTGGCCGGGGAGACCGTCACCGCGCTGCGGTCCAACGCCAAGGTCCGGGAGGCGGTGCTCGACCGCTCGGGCACCCGCACGACACGCCGGCCGCGTACGGACCTTTCGACTGACGTGGACCGCCATGTGCGCCGGCGCGACCGCCACTGTCGGGTCCCCGGTTGCGAAGCGACGCGCGGCCTGCAGATCCACCACTGCCGGCCGGTGTGTGACCACGGCGACTCCCATGATCCCCACGAGCTGGCGGGCGTGTGTCCGCCGCACCACCACATCCTCGAACCCCACGGCCCCTACCGGCTCGTCGGCGATGCCGAAGATCCCGCAGGGCTGAAGTTGGTGCACCGCGACGACTGCCCTCGCGACGGCCCTGCGGCCTGAGCTGCGGCGTCCCTGGTCGGCGCGCCCGCACCCGCCTTTGCGGATCGAACATATGTTCGTCTACGGTGCCGGGTCTGTACGCGGAGCTGCACTGCCATACGAACTTCTCGTTCCTCGACGGGGCGAGCCACCCCGAGGAGCTCGTCGACGAGGCCGCGCGCCTCGGGCTGGCTGGCCTCGCGGTCACCGATCACGACGGGTGCTATGGCGTGGTGCGCTTCGCCGAGGCGGCCCGGAGTGCAGGGCTCCCCGCCGTGTTCGGTGCCGAGCTCACGCTCGGCATCGAGTCACCTCCGAAGGCTGAGGCGGAGAAGGCGGCTGAGGAGGAGGCCGACCCGCCGGGGGAGCACCTCGTCGTGCTCGCCGACGGACCGGTCGGGTACGCCCGCCTCGCGCGGGCGATCAGCGAGGGTCAGATGGCAGGGGAGAAGGGCGCGCCGCGCTTCTCCGTGGCCGGGTTGGCCGATGCGTCGCGGGCCGGTGTGCACTTGGGGGGAGACCGGCCGAGCATCGCGAACGACGGCTGGTTCGTGCTCACCGGGTGTCGCAAGGGCGCGGTGCCGCGGGCGCTCATGGCCGATGGCCCGGCCGCGGCCAGGCGCGCGCTCGACCAGTTGGTGCGCGCGTTCGGGCGCGATCGCGTGCTGGTGGAGCTGTGGGATCACGGCGACCCGCTCGACCGGCATCGCAACGACGAGCTCGCGCGGCTCGCCGCGCAGTCGAGGGTGGAGGTGGTGGCCACCAACAACGTGCACTACGCGACGCCTCGTCAGCGACCGCTCGCGAACGCGCTCGCGGCGATCCGGGCTCGTCGTTCGCTCGACGAGGTCGATGGCTGGTTGCCGGCCGCAGGGTTCGCGCACCTGCGTTCCGCCGGGGAGCAGCAGCGGCGTTTCGCGCGCTGGCCCGGGGCAGTCGAACGGTCGGTGGAGATCGCCGAGGCGTGCGCGTTCGATCTTCGGCTCGCCGCGCCGAACCTGCCGGACCTCGAGGTGCCGGCGGGACACACCGACATGACGTGGCTGCGCGAGCTCACGCGACGAGGAGCCGCGGTTCGGTATCCGTCGACGCATCCGCAGCATGTCGAAGCGATGGCGCAGCTCGCGCACGAGCTGGAGGTGATCGAGCAGCTCGACTTTCCCGGGTACTTCCTGCTGCTCGTCGACATCGTCGACTTCTGTCGTCGTTCCGACATCTACTGCCAGGGGCGGGGGAGTGCCGCGAACAGTGCGGTCTGCTACGCGCTCGGTGTCACCAAGGCCGACGCGGTCGCGCTTGGGTTGCTCTTCGAGCGATTCCTCTCGCTCGAGCGCGACGGACCCCCCGACATCGACCTCGATATCGAACACGTTCGACGCGAAGAGGTGATCCAGTACGTCTACGCGAAGTACGGGCGCGACCGGGCCGCGCAGGTTGCCAACGTCATCACCTACCGGCCCCGCTCCGCGATGCGCGAGATGGCCAAGGTCGCCGGACTCTCGCCCGGCCAAGCCGACGCGCTCGCGAGGCGGGTCGACCGCCACGGCCGCGACCACAGCGCGTTCGAGGGCATCGGAACACCGGACATGCCCGGGCTCGTATTCGATCTCGCGCAGCAGGTGCTCGACTATCCCCGGCACCTCGGCATCCACTCGGGCGGCATGGTGATGGCCGATCGGCCCCTCGTGGAGTTCTGCCCCGTCGAGTGGGCGCGCATGGAGAACCGGTCGGTGCTCCAGTGGGACAAGGACGACTGCGCCGCCGCCGGGCTCGTGAAGTTCGACCTGCTCGGTCTCGGGATGCTCACGATGCTGCACCTCGCGGTCGATCTCATCCGAGAGCACGAAGGCGTCGAGGTCGACCTCGCGACGATCCCCCAGGAAGAGGAGGTGTACGACCTGCTCTGTGCCGCCGACACGATCGGGGTCTTCCAGGTCGAGAGCCGCGCGCAGATGGCCACGCTGCCCCGCTTGCGGCCTCGCACGTTCTACGACCTCGTGATCGAGGTCGCGCTCATCCGCCCCGGACCGATCCAGGGGGGCTCGGTGCACCCGTACCTGCGTCGCCGCGCCGGGGAGGAACCGGTCACCTACCCGCACCCGTGTCTCGAAGCGTGCCTCGAGAAGACGCTCGGGGTGCCCCTGTTCCAGGAGCAGCTCATGCAGATCGCGATCGACGCGGCCGGATTCACGCCGGGCGACGCCGACCGGTTGCGTCAGGCGATGGGCTCGAAGCGCTCGAAGGCACGCATGGCCGCGATGCGCGAGCGACTCATGTCGGGCATGGCCGAGCGGGGGATCACCGGCGAGACGGCCGACGAGATCGCGGGCAAGCTCGAAGCCTTCGCGCACTTCGGCTTTCCCGAGAGCCACTCGGTGAGCTTCGCCTACCTCGTGTACTCGAGCTCATGGGTGAAGTACCACCACCCGGACGCCTTCGCGTGCGCATTGCTCAACGCGCAGCCGATGGGCTTCTACTCGCCGCACACGATCGTGCGTGACGCGGTGCGTCACGGAGTGGAGGTGCTCGGCCCTTGCGTGCTCGCATCGCGGCGTGACTGCACACTCGAGCCACGTACTCCAGGAGCCGGTCCGATCGGGCATCCGCAGCGAGGTTGGCACGCCGCAGCGTCCACGCACGCGATGCGCATCGGCTTGCGCTACGTGCGGGGTCTCTCGGACGCGCTGCTCGAACGGATCGGCGCGAGCCGTGACACGGACGGCCCGTTCGCGGATCTGCAGGACTTCAGCCGTCGCACCGCAGCACCCGTCGACGCGCTGGAAGCCCTCGCCACCGCGGGCGCGTTCGAATGCTTCGGCATCGACCGTCGCGCGGCGCTGTGGGGCGCGGGTGCGTTGAGCGACGCGCGCCCGGGGCGCCAGCGAGGCGTGGCGTGGCGAGGCGTGGTGATGGACCGGCTCCCGGGCATGGTGACCGGGGTGGATGCGCCGGCGCTGCCCGAGATGAACCCGATCGAGCAGACCGCGGCCGACCTGTGGGCCACCGGGATGTCGGCGAACCGTCACCCCACCGAGTTCGCCCGCGAGCGGCTGAGCGCGCGTGGCGCCGTCACCGCTGCCGCCCTGCGAACGCTGCCACACCGGTCGATCGTCGAGGTGGGCGGCGTCGTCACCCACCGCCAGCAGCCCGAGACGGCCAAGGGAGTGGTGTTCCTCAACCTCGAGGACGAGACCGGCCTCGTGAACGTGATCTGCACCCCCGACGTGTGGAAGCGCTTCCGGCCCGTCGCCCGCACCGCACCGGCGCTGTGCGTCCGGGGGGTGCTCGAGCGTCATCAAGGGGTCACCAACCTGATCGCGCGGCGGATCGAGGCACTCGATCTCTCGCCGGCCTCTCTTTCGGCGTCGTTCGACCTCCGGTCGCGCGACTTCCGTTGAGTACGGTCGCACGCATGGCAGGCGACGAGATTCCCCTGAGGCCGATCGGTACGGTCGTGGGTGGCCGGACGGAGCCGGTCGACGACGACTGGGACGCCGTCGACGCAACGATCGTGCTCGACGCGGCCCGGCTCGACGCCGACGCGACCGCCGGGCTCGAGGAGTTCTCGCACCTCGACGTGGTGTTCGCGTTCCATCGGGTGCCCGACGAGGAGATTGAACGCGGGGCGCGTCACCCGCGAGGCCGTGCCGACTGGCCGAAGGTCGGCATCCTCGCGCAGCGTGGCAAGGGCCGGCCGAACCGCCTGGGCGTGAGCACCTGTTCGCTGGTCCGGGTCGACGGACTGGTGCTCCATGTGCGAGGACTCGACGCCATCGACGGCTCTCCCGTCCTCGACGTGAAGGCGCACTTCGCCGAGATGGGTCCTCGCGGGATCGTGCGCCAGCCCGACTGGAGTCGCGAGATCATGCGCGGGTACTGGCTCGACGATGCTTCAGCCTGAGCACGATTCGACCTGACGCGGCGCGAACGCCCGGGGGTAGCCTGGACCGGTCGTACTGAAGGTGTAGCAGTGATGAACGAGCCTCCGAGTCCCAGCTCATGGACCGCCCCCGCGTCCTGCGGCGGTTCCGCGCGCTCGTTCGTGCGGACCCGGCCGGTGTCAGAGCGGGCTTCGTCGCGCATCTGCTCGCCACGGCGACGGGTCTCGTCGCCGGGCTGATCCTCGGCTCGATCACCGGCACCCTCGAAGCGCTTCCCGGTCTGCTCGTCCTGGTCCCGGCCGCCGTCGGGCTGCGGGGCAACGTCTACGGCGCTCTGGGCAGCCGCCTGGGCACGCTGGTCGCCACCGGCGACTTCCGGCTCTCCCGCAGGCGTGACACCGAGGTCGGTCAGAACCTCTGGGCGTCGGTCGGCCTCTCACTTTCGCTCTCGTTGCTGCTCGCCGTCGTTGCCAAGGGCGTCGCCGAGGCATTCGGTGTGCGGGGTGCGATCAGCCTCGCCGACTTCGCGGTCGTCTCGGTCTTGGGCGGCCTGATCCCGACTGCAGTCGTGATGATGATCACCGTCGGTGTTGCTGCACTCGGCGTACGCCGCGAGTGGGACATCGACAACGTCGCCGCGCCGGTCGTCACCGCGGCCGGCGACATGATCACGTTGCCGTGCTTGTTCCTCGCGACCTTCCTCATCACCGATGTGTCATCGGAGGCGACCGCGGTGTGCGCGGTCGTTGCCGCGCTCATCGGATTGGCCGCGCTCGCGACGAGTCTGCGCAGCCGCCTCCTGGTGCTGCGCCGGATCGTGCGGGAGTCGATCCCGATCCTGCTGGCAGCAGGGACGCTCAGCACGCTGGCCGGGGTCACGATCCAGTCGCGGCTCACGTCGCTCGCCGCGGATCCGGCGTTGCTGATCGTGGTCCCGCCCCTGCTGTCGCTCTCGGGATCGCTCGCCGGGATCCTTTCGGCACGTGTGTCCACGAAGCTCCACCTCGGCCTGGTGGATCCGTCGCGCTTCTCGATCCGTTCGGTGTCGGCCGACGTGACGCTCGTGTACGTCATCGGGATCCCGATCTTCCTCGTCCTCGGCGTCGCGGCTGACGCGCTTGCGTTCGTGGCCGGGTTGGGGAGTCCCGGCGTGCTCGAGCTGATCGAGCTGCTCCTGCTCGCCGGTGTGCTGGCCACCACGCTCGCGGCGCTCGTGGGCTACCTCGGCGCGATCGTGACGTATCGACTCGGGTGGGACCCCGACAACAACGGCATCCCGATGGTGTCGTCGGCATCGGACTTCCTGGGCGCCATCTCGCTCATGGTGTCGCTCGCCGTGCTCGGGTTGACGTGATCTCAGCGAGCGAGCGACCGGCAGCCAGGTATCCTGATCGACGAACGAGGATGTGATGGACGACAAACCGCCACGGAATCTGAAGGCCATGCTCTCGGAGAGCAAGGACGTGTCCGAGCTCATGGTCGACCTGGCGTACGCCGCGATCTTCTTCGCCGACGAACAGATGGCGAACGAGGTGCACGAGCTCGAGGAGCGCCTGAGCGACCTCGTGCACGAGATGCGTGAGGTCTGCGTGCTCGCTGCCCGGTCTCCTCGCGACGCCGAGCAGATGTCGAGCGTCCTACACGTCGTGTCGGCGATCGAGCGCATGGCGAACGCCGCCGTCGGCGTCTCGCGCATCGTCACCCACCACCTGGGGATTCCCGCGTCGCTCGTCGCCGATCTCGCCGCGGCCGAAGAGGTATCGCATCGCGTGCGCGTGCGCCCGGACTGCGCACTTGCGCACCGATCGCTGGCCGACGTCGAGCTCCCGGTCGAGGTCGGTATGCGCGTGATGGCGATCCGGCGGGGCAAGGAATGGATCATCGATCCGGACGGCGACGAGACGATGATGCCCGAGGACGTGCTGATCCTGCGCGGGCCGCCGTTGGGTATCAACGAGCTGCGCGAGCTCGCCGGTGCTCCCGAGTGGCGCCCGCCGACAGTGGTGGAGGATCCCGCGATCACCGACCTCGATCGCGCGGTCGACGTGCTCGTCGAGATGAAGAACGTCTCCGAAGTCGCGATCGGGCTGGCCTACTCCGCCTTGTTGTTCAACGATCAGAGCCTCGCGGCCGAGGTCAACCACCTCGAGGATCGACTCGACGAGATGCGTGAGCGGCTCGAGGTCTGGGTCCTGCGCTCCGCGGCGGACGAGGTCGACCCATCACCGCTGCGTGGGTTGCTGCACCTCGGTGCGGCCGCCGAGGAGCTCGGCGACGCCGCGCAGCAGATGGTGTGGCTGGTGGAGGAGCAGGAGGAGATGCACCCGATCCTGCGGGTGGCGCTCGGCGAGTCCGACGAGGTCATCACCCGGATGCCAATTGCTCCGGGATCGGCGCTCGACGGCGTCTCCCTCGCCGAGGCCCGCCTGGAGGTCGAGACCGGGTTCTACCTGCTCGCGATCCGACGTGCGGGGCGATACGTGTATCGCCCGCGCGGTCACGTACGCCTCGAGGCCGGGGACGAGCTGATCGCCAGCGGCCCCGACGAGGGCCAGCCCGTCCTCGCCGAGCGCTGTGGCTACCGACTGCTCGAGGACGACGCGACCGGGGAGATCGCGCTCGTCCCCGCTTCGTCCTGATCGTCGACCTGAACTTCGACAGTTCGCGGAGCGTCGTCAGCGGGTGCGCGGCGTCAGCGCAGGTGGCGCACGCCGTCGTGTGGGTCGGACTCGACCGGGGCGAGGCGGACCTTGACGTCGACGGCCGTCGCCCCCGACTCGGACACGACCACGGGGTTGCAGTCGAGCTCCGCGATCTCGGGGAGGGTATCGGCCATCGCGCCGACACGCAGGATGAGGTCTTCGAGTGCCTCGACATCGCAGGCCGGCGTGTTGCGATAGCCGAAGAGCAGCGGTGACCCGCGCAGGGCCCGGACCACCTCGTGCGCGTCGATGTCGGTGAGCGGCACGATCCGCAGGGCGGTGTCACGCATGAGCTCCGCCGTGAACCCGCCCATGCCGAAGAGCACCAGCGAGCCAAATGACGGGTCTCGCGTCACTCCGACGATGGTCTCGACGCCGGCAGGCAGCATCGGTTGCACGACTGCACCGCCCATCTCGTGGCCGAGTGCGGCTTCCATGGTCGAGAACGCTCTCGTCACCGCCTCGGGAGACGCCAACCCGAGGTGGACACCACCGACATCGCTCTTGTGGACGAGGTCCCCCGAGCCGGCCTTCAGGGCGACGGGGTACCCGAGCGCGTCGGCGGCCGCGGCCGCGCCGGTTGCGGTGGCGGTCCACTCTGTCGGGACGACGGGGATCCCGAAGCACGCCACGAGGGCACGTGCCACGTGGGGATCGAGCCACTCCCCATTCGGATGGTGAGCCAAGCGGT
>Ga0315283_10005421_pt1 | contig 11266 bp, 11 predicted proteins | sample YL17G09_0_MG_FD_204541 | JGI IMG/M metagenome (GOLD analysis project Ga0315283, IMG submission 204541) | Sediment microbial communities from Yellowstone Lake, YNP, Wyoming, USA - YL17G09_0 | ecosystem: Environmental > Aquatic > Freshwater > Lake > Sediment | place: USA: Wyoming | collected...
CCGCGCGAGGACCATGAAAAATGCTCTGATTCTCATTGCGCCGCCCGCGGGCGAGCGAGCTGCCACTGGAACACGGAGAGGGGGTCGAGCAAGGCGCGCGAGTCGAACGCAAACACCGCATCCGCTACGGGCCTCTCGAAAATTTCTCAACAGATCAAGAAGGAAAAAGCAGCTGCTTGCTGCGCCCGGGAGCGTTGGCCGGGAAGAGGGTCGAATCGAAAGCCAGAGCTCAATTGAAGCAAGCTCATTCAGCGCTCTTCGCGCGTTGCTGGCGCCTTCGCGCGCTCTCTCTTGCGCAACGGCGCGCTTTGAAGGTCATCAAGCTTACCGGGTAGCAAGGGCGGCAGCCATGGTTGCTTGTGGTGAGCGCGGCGGGGAGAAAGGGGAGTGACCTGAGAGATAAGACGACAAAGGAGGAGAAAGTGAGAGGAGAGAAGAGATATCGAGCGAGTTTTTTTTTCCAGTGGCCTCAGCCTCTCGCCTTTTTTTCTTTTTTCGTCCTGTTTCAGACCTTTGAAAGGAGAGAGAGAGGCTCTCCTCTGTGAAACGGAAAGAAACAACGCGCGATCGGCAACATTTCCTTTCGTCGTAGCAACAGCAGCAACAGCAACAGCAGCAGCAGCATCAAGGAGTTGATGTGAGAGCTATTCTTGTTCTTGGAGTTGTTGCTGTTCTTCACGCTCTTGTTCGACTCTTCTCCTTCATCTTCTTGCCCGCTAATCCGCTGCCACGGCATTAGCGGGCAATGAGCGCCGCCCTAGTCGCGCCGCCGGGCACCCTCGTGAGGGCCCTCGCCGCGCGCGCGCGGAAGGAAAAGAGAGGAAAAACTTTATTCGCTTTCCCTGCCTTTTCTCGGCCAGCAAAGAAAAGCCCGACTCCGAAAAAAAAACTCATTCTTTCTCTCTCTTTCTCTTTTCGATCACGCAAACCCGCTCTTCTTCTCCTCTCTCTTTGTCTCTTTTGTTCACAAATTTGTTGAAAGAACAAAACATCACGGCAAAAAGGGCGAGGGGAAAGAAAAAAAGGCACACCACTAACCATATCTCGTCTTCATCATTTCTCTCTCTCTCTCTCTCTCTCTCTCTCTCTCTCTCTCTCTCATCTCTTTTGCAAAAGCTTCTCTCCTCTCTCTCTCTAGCAACCCCCTCGATATTGAAACACAAAATCAATCTCTAAGGATGGTAGAGCGGCAGAGAGACGCCGTTGGTCGCGAAAGAAGCGCCAGTTGCGATGTGGTCGACGAGGTTGTCGACGGGCCCTTTTCCGGTCGCCTTGTACTGCGCGACAAACCCGACAAGCGCCACCATCGCCAGGCGCCCGTTCTTGACCTCCTTGACCTTGTACTCCGCGAGCTTCGCGGCGTCGCCGCGCGAAAAGCCGATCGGGTCGAAGAGCTTGCCGCCAGGGTAGCCGTTGCCGTTGCCCTTGAAGTCGTCGGTGATGTTGAGGAACGAGCCGTCGCCCTGCGACCCGGGGTTGCGGTAGTCCATCAGGCGCTTGGTCTCGGCCCAGCCCGAGAGCAGGAGCGTGACGACGAGGTTGGAAGCTGCGGAGAGGGGCGGGGAAAGGGGGAAATGGAAGAAGAAAGAGAGAAGGCAAAGGAGGTGAGCGGAAAAGGGCGGGAAACGATAAAAGAGAAGGAGCTTCTCTCTCTCTCACTCTCTCTCTCTCTCTCTCTCTCTCTCTCTCTCTCTCTCTCTCTCTCTCTCTCTCTCTCTCTCTTCTCTCTCTCTCTCTCTCTCTTCTCCCCGGAGCTCAAGGCAACTTCTGCTCACCGAAGGGGTACGCGGTCGCGCCGTCCTGGAACACCTTGTTCGACTCAAACCACTCGGGCACGCTCGCGGCGCCGGCCTTGGTCGCCACGGCCGGGAACAGGATCCCGGCCACGGCGGCCATCGCGACGCGGGAGTGGATCAGCTCCGCGTGCGTGAACCATTTGAGGATCTCCGGGTCGGAGCCGAGGCGGAGCGGGTCGAAGCCGTAGTCGCCCGGGAGGGAGCCGTCGAGGTAGGCCGGGGCGGGGTTTCCTGTTGAAGAGAAAGAGAAAGAGAAACAAGTTTTTTTTTTTTTAGGAGAGGGTGAGGACGCCGACGACGAAAGCTCGAGAAAAGGGAAAGGAAAGAAAAAAGGCCGGAGCTTTTCCTGCGATTTCTCCTCGAAGGCGACGACGAACCCATCCCCCAACGGCTTCTGAGGCAACCTACCAGGGAACCAGAGGGGCCTCTCCGAAGCGGCGGCCTTGACGCTGACGTTGCGGCGCTGTAATTGAAGGGTAAAAGAGTTGTCAGAGGGAGAGCGAGAGGGAAGAGATCGGTCGTGAGCAAAAAAAAGAAAAAACTCAAAAGAACAAGATAAAGTCGCGCTTCCCGGCGTGCCGTCGAGCCTTCGCGCGCCCCTCTCGCAGCCCGAGGCTGCAGAACTCACCGACACGGGGGCGCCGACGCGGAGGGAAGCGCGCTGAGCGAGGGCGTTCATGGTTGCGTGGGGAGAAAAAGAAGCCGAGGCGGCAGAGGGTCGATTGCTTGAGGGAGGGAGAGAGTGGCAGAGGCCTGAGGAAAGCAGGGCCCGAGGCTCTTGCTCTGTTTTTTTTTTCTTCCTCTCTCTTCTCACACCCCCTTTCAGCAAAAAAAAGCATCCCCCTCTCGCGCCCCTCTCTTCTCTCCGAGAACTAGCAACAATGGCCTCTTCCCTCGCGACCTCGGTCCGCGGCGTTCGCGTCGCGCCCACTCAGCAGGTGAGAATCGCGTCATGGCCCTCCCCGGAGGGACAGCGCGCGGGGGACACTGTCGATGATTCTTTGGTCGTCATTTTTTTCGTCGTCCTTGAGAGAAAGGGTCGAGCTCGAGCAATTCGCAAGAGACGACAACGAAAAAACAAGGCGCCTGCGTCCTCCTTCCGTCGCTTTCTTCAACCCCTCTCTTCGCCAGTCTCTTCGCGCTCAGACTGGCGACTTAATCGGCGCGGAATTGGAGCAGGAAAAGAAGAACGAGGCGAGGGAGGGCGAGCGGAGAACAGAGTCGTTTTTTTTCTTCTGCCGATCTCGGCTTTCTTCGAGCTTGCTTGCGGCTCGACCCCGGACGCTCTTACTTTTTTTGGGCTCCTCTCTATTTCCTTTTCCTGCTCCCGCTCCCGCTCTTCTAATCTCCCTCGCTCGCCGAGAGAGAAAGAGCGCGCGCGCGCGCTGCTCCAGAAGCCAAAAAAGAGAGCGATCAGAGCTCACGCCCCAATTTCAATCAAACTTTAAAAAACCCAGCGCTCCTCCGTCTCTGCCCGCGCCGCCGCGCGCCAGAACTGGCTCCCTGGAGGCAAGATCCCCTCCTACCTCGACGGCTCGCTCGCCGGCGACTATGGCTTCGACCCGCTCTCCCTGGGCGCCAAGCCCGAGGCGCTGCGCTGGATGGTCCAGGCCGAGCTCGTCCACGGCCGCACGGCCATGGCCGCGGCGTCCTCGATCGTCTTTACCGACGCCGCAGCCAAGGCCGGCGCGGGCATCCCGGCGTGGTACGACGCCGGCAAGGCATACGTCGACTCGCCCAACGCCATCCCGTTCTCGACGCTCCTCGTGACGCAATTCATCCTCTACCACTTTGTCGAGATCAAGAGGCTCGAGGACTTTAAGAAGCCCGGGTCGCAGGCCGAGCCCGGGTCGTTCTTCGGGCTCGAGACGGCGTTCAAGGGCACGGGAGAGAACGGCTACCCCGGCGGCGCGTTTGACCCGCTCAACCTGTCGGCCGACCCGGCGGTCTTCAAGGTCATGAAGGAGCGCGAGGTCAAGAACGGCCGTCTGGCGATGGTCGCGTGCCTTGGCTTTGCCGCACAGCACGGAGCTCAGCCCGGCCAGACGCCGCTGGACAACCTCTTCGCGCATCTTGGCAACCCCGCGGCTACAAACTTTGCCAGTACGTTGCGTGTGTTTTGATGGGAGGGGGAGAAAGGGGAGAAAGAAAAACGAAAAACGAAAAACAAAAAACTAAAAACAAAAAACTAAAAACAAAAAAACTCACGAACTCTCTCGACCTCCGAAAACTTTCCCTCAAAACACAGCCAACGGCATCTCGCTGCCTCTCTAGAAAAGTAGCGTTCTTCTTTTGTTTAAAGAGGGGGGAGAGAGAGAGAGAGAGAGAAGGAGAGAGGGAGATGGAGGAATGAGAAGGGGAAAAGAGAAGGAGAGGGAGAGAGAGGGAGAGAGAACGGCAGAAGCGTTTGCTCGTTTCTTTCATCTTGATTCGCTTTTTAGATGGATTTCTGTGTGACTGATGGATGTTTCTTCGGATGTCAAACGTGACTCTGAGAACAAGAAAGAAAAAGAAAACGGAGAGAGAAGAGAAGAGGGCACGGCGAGTGTGGACCCTCGGGAAAAACGACGCTCTTCCAGTTTTTTTCTCCTTCGGAACACCGGAGAAAAACACAACTCTCGAAAACTTTTTCTCCTTCCACCTCTTGTCACGCCACCGATTCCAACCCTCGAATCATGCATCTCTCGCTCTCCTCCCGCTCATGCGCTGTTGCATCGGCCTGCAAGCAGGTGAATCAGCGTGCCGTCTTGGAGTCCGAAACGCGCAAGGGAAAAAGAACCGACCTCTTTTTTTTAGCATCATCAATTCCCGTGCGACTCATCCCTTTTCTCTTCTTACTCGCTAATGTACACACCCACTCATTATGAAACAGGTCTCGCACTCCCGCTCCGTGGCCACGCGCGCCGTTTCCGAGTCTCTCGTTAGCGGTGAGTTTTGGGTTCTCAAAAGAAAGAGAGAGAGAGAACTTAGTATCGGAGTTTTTTTCTTTTTTAATTGTCGGCGGCTAGCAAGATTCAAACAACACCGACAGCAAAACGGCGACGCAACGAAAAGAAAAAGAAAAACCTCCACCTCCACCTCTCTCTCGAACCCCGCGTCCCGTCTTCGCTCTTCGCTTTAACTCTCGCTTTCGCCTGAGGAATTTATTTTCTCACGACATTCGCCTGGTTCGGGAATGCCAATGGAACAAAAAAATTCGAAAAACAGGAGCCAAAGCCGCTGCCGACGCCCGCGCCGCGCTCTCGTCGCTCTCCCCCCTGAAATCCGCTTCTCCTTCTCCCTCTGCCACTTCTTCTTCGACGGCTCCGCTGGCGATCAGCCAGGAGGCCATCGTCTCGCTCGAGCACGAGCTCGACCAGGGCGCCTCCCTTCAGGCCCTGCGCCGCTTCAACGACAACCTCCGCGCGCTCTCCAACGACAAAAGCGAATGGCACTCGAAGCTCCGCAGGGTGATGCACCTGTTGGCGCACAACCTCGAGTCGTTCAACCCGGCCTTCGCCGCGTGCGTGCTCCAGGTCCAGCTCTCGATCGGCGCGACCGACTACGAGAAGCGCGACGCGGCGCTCAAGCTGCTGATCAGGCCGCTGGCCGGGGAGTACGGCATGCGCTCCGACGACGTCTCCTCGGCGAGGCAGGGCCCGACGCACCGCGAGCTCTTCCAGTCCTTTTACGAGGACCTGCTGCAGGAGCCTCTGGGCGCGGCTCTGGCCGAGGACGCCTCTCCGCGCGCCTCCGCCGACCTGCTCGGGCGGATGATGCGCGACATCCTCGGCGAGGGCGCCGAGCGCGCGCTCTCGGCGGAAAAGGCCGGAGCAGAGGCCGACTCTGTGGACCGCGCTGCCTACGCTCTGGGGTACAACCTGGCGATCGAGTACCTCGCCGACTACGAGAAGACCTGGATGCTCGACTCGTTCCGCGTGCTCGATGAGGGGCTCGGCCTCGGCCTGAAGCAGTGGGCGTTCCTCGAGGTGCACGCCGAGGGCGAGGCCGAGCACGCCGCGATCGGCCACGCCGCCACCGCCGCCCTGGTCGACGCGCCCAGGGCGTTCCTGCTGCGCGCGGCGATGAGGGACCATGACGCGGACTTTGCGCGGTTCTACAACGTGCTGGCCGACGTTTTGGAGTGAAGAGAGAGAGAGAGAGAGAGGGAGAGAGGGAGAGAGGGGGAGAGAGGTGGATAATTGGGGAAAGAGGAGGAGGAGAGGAGAGTTTTTTCTTTCAAGTTTTTTTTGGAAAAAAAAACAAATCTTTCTCTAGTCTTTTCCTTTCCCCGATTCGATTCGTTTCCTTTCTTTTTTCCCTCGTTCTCTCTCTCGCGCCATGTCTTCCGAATCCCCTTCAGAACCCTCCATCACCTCTCTGGGACCGTGCTCCACCGCCTTCGACGTCCTCAAGGCCACCAAGGCCGACCTCTCGGGCAAGACGGCCATCGTCACTGGAGGCGCGAGCGGCATCGGCGCCGTGACGAGCGAGGCCCTGGCCAAGGCCGGCGCCAAGGTCATCATCGCCTGCAGGAGGGTCGCGGAGGGGGAGAAGGTCGCCGCGGAGATCAAGAGCAAGGGGTACAAGGTAAGAGAGCGAGGAGAAGGAAGAAGGAGAGAGAGAGGAAGCGACGCTGTTCGATCTGTTGATCCTCATCGTTCGTTGTTGGCGTCCACTTCGTCGTGGCGCCACCATGAGACCTCTCGCTCCTTCCCGCGCTCTCTCCCCCGCTCAGCCCCCCCCCCTCTCTCCCCCCCCCCCCTCTCTCTCTCTCTCGCCCCCCCTCTCTTCCCTTCACCTTTTCCCCAGGGCTCGGCCTCGGTCCGCCAGCTCGACCTCGCGGACCTGTCCTCGGTCCGGTCGTTCGCCGCGCAGGTCTCGGCCGAGGAGGCGCGCGTCGACGTCCTGGTCAACAACGCCGGAGTGATGGCCTGCCCGCCGATGCGCACGAAGGACGGGCTGGAGCTGCAGATCGGCACGTGCCACCACGGCCACTTTGCCCTGACGCGGGCCCTGCTGCCGAAGCTGAAGGAGACGCCGCAGCCGCCCGCGCGCGTGGTCACAGTGGCCTCACTGGCGCATCGCTCGGGGGGGCTGGATCCGGAAGACCTCCACTGGCGGGAGAGGCCCTACGGCCGCGTCACGGCCTACGGCGCGGCCAAGCTCGCCAACGTGCTCTTCGCCCGCGAGCTCGCGAGGCGCGAGGGAGGGGGAGGCGGAGGTGGAGCAGACGGCGGCGACAGCAAACTCTTGTCGTTCTCGCTGCACCCCGGTGTCATCCACACGCCGCTGTTCCGGCACGTCATCGGGGAGGGGCGCCTGGCCTCGGTGCTCAACCCGGCGATGGACTGGGTCGGCTGGGGCGTGCGCGGGGTGCTGACGCGCGCGCTGGGGTTCCCCGGGGTCAAGACCGTGGAGCAGGGCGCCGCGACGTCGGTCTTCGCCGCGGTCGCGCCCTTGAGCTTCATCGGAAAGAGCATTCCCAACGGTTCGTATCTTTCCGACTGCAGGCTCGGGGAGACGACGCCGGAGGGTAAGGACGACGCGCTGGCGGCCAGGCTGTGGGAGGTGACGGAGAAGGAAGTCGACGCCGTGTTGGCGAAGAAGAGCAGCAAAAAGTAAAGTTGACAGAGAGAGAGGTTTTTTTTTTCTTTCCATTTTTATGAATTACTTTTTTTTCCATTTGCAGAATTTCATTTGAAACACTTCCACAAACGCATCAGTCATACCTTTCCTTTTAATAAGCTTTTTTTCATGTTAATAGAAGCAAAAAGCAGGAGGAAGAACCTCTGTACTTTTTTCAAAGCCTCTTGAGCGACCTCTTTTTCGCGACCGCCGCTTTGCTTGCCGGCGGTGCGCCGGCGGCCGGCCTCACCTTTTTCTCCCCTCCGCTGGCCCCGGCAGCAGCGCCCCCTCCTCCAGACCCCCCTTCTCCGCCCTCGTCCGTCGGGCCCCCGTCCCCAGAGGCGGCATTGACGGCGTTAGCGCCGCCGCGGGCGGTCAACGGAGTGTTTGCTGCTGCTGCTGCCGCCGTCGTTGTTGTCGGAGCTGCTCCTTCTCCCGCGGACGATCGCCCGCTGGAGCCCGCCCCCGCGCCCCCTCCTGCCGCCGCCGCCTCGGCCCTCGCCCTCGCCGCCGCGGCGCTCGGCCCCGAGCTCGCGTGCACCCCCGTCATCAGCCTCGCCCTTGCAGCGAACGCCCCGTAGTCCTCCAGCAGCAGCCTGCCGGCCTCCTCGTTCAGCGCCGACTCGGCGAAGGGCTCGACCAAAAGGCAGCGGACGACGACGAGCACGTGTCGGAGTCCCAGATCCGGTTTCCAGTCCTTTTTCAGGACATTCACGCAGACGTCCCCCGAGGCAGAGACGTTCGGATGGAAGATCTTGGTGGAGAACTGGGCCGTGGGCGGGTGGGTCGGGAAGTCGGCGGGCAGGGAGAGGCGGAGGCGGAAGGAGCCGCGCTCATAGGGGGTGCCAGCTAGATTTTTTTTTTTGAGAGAGAGGGAGAGAGGAGGTTAGACCGTACCTCTCTCTCTCTCCTTTTTTCCTTCTCTTTCTAGATTAAACGCGCAGATCTCCAACTCCTCACCTGGCCCGTCGTAGATGGCCTGGATGTCGCCGATGTTGGCCTCGTTGACGACGACCTGTGATTTCGATTTTTTTTGGAAGAAAGAAGGTTGAGAGGAGGAGGGCTTGAGGAAAATGCCGGCCGACGACTGTTGAGTTTTTTTTCCCTTTCTCCTTCACGATTTCAAACCTTCCCATTCCTCCTTCTCTACCTCAGCAACTCACCCAAATCCCGTCCTCGGGATTCTCCACGAGACCGCGGAGCTCTTTGGCGACCTTCTTGATGCCTTCGAGGGAGAGAGCCTGTGATAAGGAGCCGATGGATTTTTCTTTTTCGGTGAGAGAGGCCGCATTGGCGGGCCTGGGCGACGACTCTCCATGCTTCCCTCTCGTTCTCTTTCTTCTCCGGCCTCTCTCGATTCGCGCTCTGCTCGAGGCTTCATAGCGCACCATCTTGACGTCGCTGGTGCAAGAAGCAGTTTGGGCGAAAGAAAAGGGGAAGAATGCGTCCCAAAGAAAGGCGAAATGTGCGCACGCCGGTTACAGCGAGAGAGGTTCGAGGGAGGAAAAATGAAGAGAGGTGGGAGAGCGGCGGGGTTGAAAACACCCGCGTCGACCGTCCGCAAAAGGAGGTCTCTCGTCAAGGACTTTCTCTCTCGCTTTTCCTTCTCTCTCTCTCCTATCAGATAAAGCGACAGACAAAGATGAATCAGACAGACAAAAAAAAGGAAACGAAGCATCTGTGAAAAGAAAAAGTATCACAAAGAGAGCCCGAAACAGCACACTCACACGTAAAAAGACCCGCCCCCTCTTCACCTCTCTCCTCCCCCTCCCCTCCTCTGCCCAACCCTCTCACTTCCCCTCCTCCGGGTTGAGCGGCTTCACGAACGGCTCGACCGTCCCCTTGAACCTCTGTGCCCTGCTCCCGTCGTCGCCCGCGGCTGCCTCCTTTCCCCACGCCACGTACTCCTCCTTCGTCTTGGGCAACTTCGAGAGGTCGCCCGTGATCTTGAACCCGGCGTCGTCGCCGCCGATCACGTGGTCGATCAGCCCGTAGCGCTTGGCCTCGAGCGCGGACATGTACCGGTCGCGGTCGGTGTCGAGGTCGATCTGCCTCGCGGACTTGCCCGTGCGCGAGGCCATGATGCGGTTCAGGTTGGCCTTGTGGAACATGATCTCCTTGGCCTGGATCTCGATGTCGACCGCCTGGCCCGACGCGCCGCCCAGCGGCTGGTGGATCATGATCCGCGAGTTGGGCATCGCGTGGCGCTTGCCCGTGGCGCCCGCGCACAGCAGGAAGGCGCCCATCGAGGCCGCGAGGCCGAAGCAGTACGTCGCGACGTCGGCGCGGACCATCTGCATCGCGTCGTAGATGCCGAGGCCGGCGGTGACCGAGCCGCCGGGCGAGTTGATGAAGAGCTTGATGTCCTGTTCGTTGTTTTTTCAATCGATGGGAAGAGAGGGAGAGAGATCAGGGCGGGGAGCAGAAAGAGGTGAGTTTGGTTGCCGTTTGGGGGAGGGGAAGAGGGCTTGTGGTCGAGGAGGAGGTCGGAGAAAGAAGAAGAAGATTGAATTCTCTTCCTCCCTCTCTCTTTCGTCAATTCCACCTTCTGATTCCATCTCTTCCCTCTCTCCTTTTACCTTTTTCGCGTCCTTGGCGTCGAGTAGCAGGAGCTGAGAGATGATCGCGTCGGCGACAAAGTCGTTGACCTGAGGAATTTGGAGTCGGGAGAGTAGAAGAAGAGAGAGAGAGGCGTGAGAGCGAATCGCTGGCCGCCGCAGTTGTTTTTTTGCTCTCTCTCGACAATTTCATCTCTCTCCTACTCATAACCTCTCCTCACCTCTCCGCCCAGGAAAATCACGCGCTGGTCGAGGAGCATCGAGAAGGGGTCCCCGCCGAGCTCGGGAGTGCTGTGAGAGTTTAGAAGATGGAGAAGGGAAAAGAGAAAAGAGAGGACATCGGCGATGGGGTGAGTCGGACGTTCGATGCAAAAACCTTTCTTCTCCTCACGAGTTCGTTTCGTCTCGTACGATCGATGGATCTCTAGGCCCGTCGGTGCCACCAACGACAGATCTCCGACCCTGAAGAGGGGGCGCAAAGCTGAACTCACCGAGGCGGCATCAGCGGCTGCCCTCGCCCGGCACGGACGGCGACGGGGCCAGAGCGGCGAGATTGGCGGGCAGCGACAGGGGCGAATTTCGCCGCGCTCGAGGAGGAGGACAGGAGCGCCGTGCCGGTCCTGCGGCTGGTGCCCGTCGCGAGGCCGCCGCGGGCGAAGGCGAAGGTCGTGGAGGCCATCGCGCAGAGAGAAGAGGGGAAAGGAGAAAACGAAGAACGACGAAAAAGAAGAGGTTGTGGATGGGAAATTTTGTTCGCCGTGTCGAGTTTTTTTTTCTCCTTCTTCAAACCTCGACCTCGACCTCGACCTCCCGACGAGACTCCGCGAGTTTCGTCGCCGCGCCGCCGCTGCCTCCCTTCCCTCGCCAGCGACGATACACCCGAAAGAAAGAGAGAGAGAGAGAGAGAGAGAGAGAAGAGAGATATCAGGAGAAAAGACCGAAGAAACAGGATCAGGAAAATTTAACACGTTCTCTCTCTCTCTCTCTTTCGAAACCCCTCGCTGTTGCCTTTTTCTCTATCTCCCAACGGAATTAAAAAAACACCCGCCTTTCGTCTCTCTCTTCCTATCTTCTCTCTTCCGTATCCGCTTATCTCTTTTGCTCAACGCCTTAAACCAGGCATCACTCTCTTTCTCTCTCTGTTTCCTCTCTCTGACCTCCGTGCCTTTTGTCTGAAAACCATTTCCTTTCTCTCTCCCGTTTCCTCTCTCTCTCTCTCTCTCTCTCTCTCTCTCTCTCTCTCTCTCTCTCTCTCTCTCTCTCTCTCTCTCACTCTCAAACAAAATAAAAAACTAATAGTCTAAC
>Ga0315283_10005422_pt1 | contig 11265 bp, 11 predicted proteins | sample YL17G09_0_MG_FD_204541 | JGI IMG/M metagenome (GOLD analysis project Ga0315283, IMG submission 204541) | Sediment microbial communities from Yellowstone Lake, YNP, Wyoming, USA - YL17G09_0 | ecosystem: Environmental > Aquatic > Freshwater > Lake > Sediment | place: USA: Wyoming | collected...
TGTGCGTATTACGCAGTGTATTACGGGGCGGACCAAATATATATTCGTGGCATCGAAATATCAGACATCTCTTCTACTGCCGGCATGTGGCACCCTCTCGCCGGTTTAACCGACGTTTCACCGGGATACTCCTCTGAAGGCTTGCTAATTGCCACGGAGACGCCTGTGCTTTCGGCTCGTACTTTTGGGTGATTGCACACTCAATTGCCGCCTGTCAGCAAGAGAATCTTTATAAAGACATAACTCATTTTGAATAGCCAAAATGCACACAATGTGATAATATATAGCTAATGAAGCATATTAACTGGAATACCGAGAAAAGTCATGCGCTCAAAGAATCGAGGGGAATAAGCTTTGAAGATGTGATTTTCTATCTTGAAAAAGGTGATATGTTAGATGACTATCGGCATCCGGACCAACAGAAATATCCCGGTCAACGGATAATGGTAGTTGGTATTAATAATTATGCATACATTGTCCCTTATATTGAAAATGAAGATGAAATATTTCTAAAAACAATTATTCCCAGTAGAAAGGCTACAGAGAAATATCTTGGAGGAAAAACATGAAAGTCAGATTGACGGAAGAAGAAAAAGAAATCCTTGACAGTTTTGAAAAAAATGAATGGGTCCCGGTAAAAAACCTTTCTAAAAGGAAAGAAGAGTTGATGCAATATGCCCGTAACACATTAAAAAAAGATAAAAGATTAAACATAAGGATTTCCCAAAGAGACCTGAATGAATTACAGAGAAAAGCTATAATCGAGGGACTACCCTATCAGACATATGTTTCCAGCATAATTCATAAGTTTATTAACGGCAAACTAATTGAGGCCAACAAGTAATCTGCTAACATTTTACTCCACAGAATGCGGCGAAACAACAACCGCACCTGTGACTCCTTTCGTTACTTCTCCTTGATAACCTTCAGTTATTGAAATACCTTCGTGACATTTGTTCGTAGATGTTATACACAAACAGACGGGGCGGACCAAACACATATTCGTGGTATCGAAATATCAGCCATCTCTTCCACTGCCGGCATGCGGCACCTCTCGCCGAATTGGCCGTCTGGTTTCACCGGAATATACCTCTGAAGGCTTGCCAATTGACAAATTGGCATTGCCAATTGCCATTTGGCATGTTATAATGCCAGAAAGAGGATTTATGAAAACAACCATAGACAGATTTGGAAGGCTTGTATTGCCGAAACAAATACGTGATCGCATCGGTTTGAAGCCGGGCTCTGAAATCATAATTGAGGAACTGGGAAGCGAAATAATAATCCGGCACTCCGAACAAAAAACGCCTTTGCAGTATGAAGATGGCATACTCGTTTTTGCAGGCGCTGCAGTTGGTGATCTGACGGAAAGCATCCGAAAACATCGCGAAGAACATCTGACAAAATTCATGCCCGTCAAAAGAAGATGAAAATATTATTTGATACAAGCACGCTCGTTGCAGCGCTGGTAAGGCCTCACCCTATGCATGCACGTTCATTTCAATGGCTTAAACGTTCCCGATTACACGAATTCGATATGATTATATCTTCTCACACTCTTGCGGAATTATATGCGGTATTGACTTCTTTGCCTCTCAGCCCCAGGATCACTCCTGATATGTCATGGAGACTTATTAACGAAAATGTAATCGCAACCGGATCAATAATTGCTCTTTCATCCTCTGACTATATTTCCGTAATACGCCATTTGCAAAATATCGGCTTTTCCGGAGGAATAATCTACGATGCTCTTATTTTAAAGGCAGCCATTAAATCCGGGGCAACTCATTTACTGACATTTAATGCTTCTGATTTTAAGCGAATAGAGATGAACAGTGAAATTCAAATTATCGAACCATAAATGGTTATAGTTGTTTATAAAGAATGAGATTGCTCAACCGGTTTAATGGGGTAAAATTAACGGGAGGATTATGAAAAACCTGAATGCCCAGGAGTTGCTGAGAATAATCGGGGCCGGAAACAGTTTAATTTATGTGGTTACTGATAACGAGCGACGCACGGAGGGAATTGTAGCGCTGTCCGCCGCGCGTGTGAAAGGTGTGGGGAGTCCTTATGTGTGGACCTGCACCGAAGGTTTCATCCGGGAGGGAGCGTCGTTCAAAGACACGATAGAGCCTCTGATGGCGCTCGATTTCGCCATCGCGCAACCGGGACCAGCCATTTTTCTTTTCAAGGACATTTCCAGCTTTTGGGGAAATAACCCATTTATTATCAGAAAGCTGAAAGAATTTGCCGTGCGGGCCCAATCAAAGAGCCTGATTATCATTGGTGAAGAGGAGGCTGTGCCGGAACGGTTGAGAGAAGACCTCGTTATTCTCTACCAGGGACTTCCTGCCATAGCAGAGATCAAGGCGCACATAGAGCTCCTGAAAGAAGGTGTTCCGCTACTGGCGCAGGCCTGTGCCGCCAATCCGGAACTGGTGGGGAGGTTGGTGGTGGCGGCCCAGGGGCTTGATTTTACGGACATCGAGCGTAGCATCCGCGCTTTCAATCAGTCTCAGGTCGGCAGCGGCAGCGAAATCGTTCAAGCGCTCTTTGAGACCAAACAGCAGATCATCAGAAAAAGCGGTATCATGGAGTTTGTAGTCAACGATGCCGATCCGGACCATCTCGGCGGGATGGAAAACCTCAAACACTGGCTGGATCGTCGTGAAAAGGCATTCGGCCTGGATAACATTTCTACCGGTGCAAAGATGCCCAAAGGGGTATTGATAATGGGGATATCCGGCTGCGGTAAATCGCTGTTCGTCAAGGTAATCGCCGCTCAATGGCGACTCCCCCTTATCCGTCTGGATATGGCAGTTGTATATGGCGGGGCATTCGGCACGCCTGAGTCCAGCCTGCGCAATGCATTCAGTACTGCAGAGGCGATTGCGCCCTGTGTCCTCTGGATAGACGAGATCGAGGCCGGCATTTCTTTGCAGGGGTTCAAGGCTGAAGGAGGCCCCGCTTCCCGGGTCCTCGGGTCTTTCCTGACGTGGATGCAGGAAAAAAAGGCGCCTGTTTTTGTCGCTGCTACCGCCAATGCCATCGAGATGCTTCCCGCGGAAATGCTGCGCAAGGGACGCTTCGATGAGATATTTTATGTCGGGCTTCCCGATGAAAAGGCGAGGGAAGAAATATTCCGCATTCATATGAAGAAGCAGAATATCGATCCTTCCGGGTTTGATATACCGATACTGGCGTCATCGCCCAAACGTGTTTCCGGGGCTGAAATCGAGCAGGTGGTCCAATCAGCGGTTTTGGAGGCCCTTTCCGATAAGCGTCCCGTAGTCGAACAGGATTTCTTAGTAGCTCTGAGCAGGACCGTCCCTCTTTCGGTGACAATGGCTGAACAGATAAAGACAATCGAGGCCTGGGCCTTTAAGCGCGCAGTGCCGGCATCGGGCAAATACAATCCTTAGCGTAAATCACAGGCTGAATTTTTGAACTGTCAGGACAACCGCAGTTTCTCTGAGAGTTTAATTGCATTTTTCAGGTTAATCTTTTATCCTTGCTATAACTGTTTCTCCTGCCTTTACAACATCCCCCAATTTGACCGTTATTTCAGCATTCTTCGGTAAATATACATCCAGCCGTGAGCTGAATTTTATCATGCCGTAGCGTTCGCCGCGTTTCAGCGCATCGCCGACCTTCACTCTGCATACCGCTCTCCTCGCAATAAAACCTGCTACCTGACGCACAAGGATTTTGCCATATTTACCTTCAAGGAGCATTGCGATGTTTTCATTTTTTAAAGATGCGTCATCTTTATACGCAGCCATATATCTGCCCGGCGAGTGTTTTACCGCTGAAACTTTTCCGTCGCATGGAGCGCGGTTGACGTGCACATTGAAGGGCGACATGAAGATGCTGATCTCTTTTGCATCGGATTTCAGATATTTTTTTTCATTGACGTCTTTGATAAGTATTATCTTGCCGTCGGCAGGCGCTACAAAAAGACCTTTCCCCCCGGGGATGGTCCTATCCGGGTCTCTGAAGAAATAACCCATGAATGATACAACTATGGAGAAAAAGCAGACGGCCCCGGACGATATATGGAATGCGGTACCGCCTGCTTTATAGGTCAGGAACGTGAATACCGAGGCTATAGCCGTAAAAACAAGCGAACCTAAAATAAAAGGAAAGCCCTCGGGCGCAAATTTCATCACGCCTTTGATTTATCTACGAGCTTCCCTTTTTTAAGCCACGGCATCATGGCCCTTAGTTTTGCGCCGACCTCTTCTATGGGATGCTCCTCGCCTCTCTTTGTGAGGGCATTGAATGACGGTTTGTTGGCCTTGCATTCAAGTATCCATTCCTTTGCAAACTGCCCGGACTGGATCTCGTCGAGGATCTTCTTCATTTCCTTTTTCGTCTCTTCGGTAATGACCCTGGGGCCTCTCGTTAAATCTCCGTACTGGGCGGTATTGCTGATTGAATATCTCATGTTCGAGATACCGCCTTCGTAGATAAGGTCCACGATAAGCTTTACTTCATGAAGGCATTCAAAATAGGCCATCTCGGGGGAATAACCTGCCTCGGTAAGGGTTTCATATCCCGCCATGATAAGAGATGTAAGTCCTCCGCAGAGTACCACCTGCTCGCCGAACAGGTCCGTTTCCGTTTCTTCCCTGAAGCTTGTTTCAATTACTCCCGCCCTGCCGCCGCCTATTGCCGACGCATAGGCGAGGGAGATTTTCTTTGTATCCTTTGAAGGGTCCTGCTGGATTGCTATAAGGCATGGCACTCCGCTTCCTTTGGTATACTCGGACCTCACCAGATGTCCCGGTCCTTTCGGGGCGACCATGAAGATATTCACGTCCACAGGAGGGACGATCTGTCCGAAGTGGATATTGAACCCATGGGCAAAACCGAGATAGGTCCCCTTCTTTATATTCGGAGCTATTTCCGCATTGTAAATATCGGCCATATATTCATCAGGCACCAGCATCATGATGACGTCGGCTTTTTTGGCGGCTTCCGAAGGAAGATATACCTTGAACCCGGCATTCTCCGCCTTCATCCAGCCGGCGCCGCCTTTTTTAACGCCGATGATAACGTCCACGCCGCTTTCTTTCAGGTTATTAGCATGGGCGTGTCCCTGACTGCCGTAACCCATGACGGCGATTTTTTTACCTTTAAGCGCCTTCATATCCGCATCTTTATCATAGTAGATTTTGATCATCATTCCCTCCGGATTTTATAGAAAAATTTTTCTATTATTATAGCATACCTGTAAGTTACAAAACCTTCATTCGACGGCAATAAGTAAGGATACAAATTCTAACACCCTCCCCTTTATCCCCTCCCCTCAAGGGAGGGGCGATTCTTAAGTCCCCTCTCCCTTGAGGGGAGAGGGCAAGGGTGAGGGTGGGTATGTCGTTTTACTTATATCCGTGTTAGAGTCGAACAAGTTATCACTTTCATTTTATGCAACCGTTGGACTCATCCTCTTACTTTCTTACCACAAGAACGGGAATTTTTGTACCTTTGCTGATTACTCCGAAAGCAACGCTTCCCAAAATTGCCGCCTTTAGAGCGCTCTTGCCCTGAGAGCCGATGATAATAATATCGACTTTTGATTTTTCCGCTTCTTTCACAATTTCATCAACAGGATGACCCGTCCTGATGACGCTCTTTGACGGGACCTCATGCTTCAGGCATATCTTTCCAGCCTCTTCAATAAACGTTTCTGAAGCGATTCTCAGATAATCTTCAATCGGTTCAATCAGTTTTTTTGATGTAGACAGTGAAGGTATAGACTGAGGCACAAATGAACTTTTATCTATAACGCTGAGCAAGGTTATAGATGCGCCCGTCTGTTTTGCAAAACCTGCGGCATATTCAACCGATTTCATAGCGGCCTTTGACCCGTCCGTCGGCACAAGAATCTTTGAGATCATGATCTTCCTCCTTTTTATTTATGCTATTTTTTTGCCGTTACGCTTACGTCCCCGAACAGAATTGCAGGTAGTCTGCCGCCGTAGCAGTTATGAACAATATCTTCTATTCCGGCGATATTTTTCAATGTATCGTATATATTGCCTGCAACCATGGCGTCTTTAACATTGCCTGCTATCTCTCCGTTCTCAACATATAGCGCAGGGGCTATACCTATAGAAAAATCCCCGTTGGGTATATTGCCGCTGTGGGCGCCCAAAGCACCGGCAACAATGATCCCCCTGTCCATGGTCTTCAGCAGCCCGGAGAATGACATGTCCCCCGGAGATAGCGCTACATGCCTGAGGGCAGGTGCGGGTTTTGAGGATTCACCGCCCCTGAACCCGTTGCCTGTCGGAACGGCATTAAGTTTCTTCGCAAAATAAAGGTCATAATAAAAATTCTTTAAGACGCCTTTTTCTATGACGGGATATTGTCTGCACGGTACGCCTTCATCATCAAAGGCCCTTGCGCCGGGGAAGGCGTCGTTTAAAGGATCGTTGAAGATGGTCAACCTCTCGTCAAAAATCTTCTCGCCGATCTTTTTCATCAGGGGAGAAATATTCTGGTAAATGCTCTGCCCGTTCGTTGCAGTCATCAGCCTCCACAGAAGCACATACATGGTTTCGGGCAGGAAGAGCGCCTTCATCCGTCCTCCTTCAATATTCACTTCTTTCATCGACCGGTTGTACGTATCCGCAAGGAACCCCAGATAGACTTCATCGGATTTCACAAAAGACTTTGCCAAGAGAGAACGGGAAAATGAAGATGCTGAGTAGGGATATACTATTTCCGGACTGAAAACATAGGAAGAGGCTTTGCGGGACAAATCCGTTCCGGAGCTGTTGAGAATCCTTATAGAGCTTATCGCTTTATAAGCTGAAACATTGAGTTGTCCCTTTGTCTTCTCCGACAGGATACCGCAGACCCTTGTGCACTCTTCTACCATCCCGGTATTTGATATCGTTTCAATTGACGGATCATAAGTATCGGGTACGGGCAGGTCTTTTGTGCAAGGAAAATCAAATGATCCGTCCACCCCGCCTTTAAGGGAATCAAGCGCATTCCGTATAAGCTCGTCTCCCTGGGAAGGGTTTTTTGTATAGGCAAATCCCAGCTTCTCATCTTTTATTATCCTCAGACCGAGCCCGGACTGTATCCTGCTTTCGACATCCTTGAACCCGGCGTTTTCAAAGGACACGGTGTCCGACCCATACTCAATGTAATATACCTCCGCTTTGTCGCTTATCTTTTTTGCCTCTTCGAGTATATGTTCCATTAGATCCCTCCTATGACAACGCCGTTTACCAGGATATGAGGACCTCCGTGGCAGGAGCGGATATTCAACTGTCCTTTACCGCAGCCGCCTGTTTCACACAGGATGAGATCATTTCCGACAGCCGTAATATTCTGCAGCGTGTGGTAGAGGTTCCCGGAGATATTGATGTCCCTGATCATACTTTTTATCCGACCTCCCTTTACAATATATCCGTATTGGGCGCCGAAGGTAAAGTTCTCGCCGCTTGTCTGTCCGCCCTTGGCGTCAAGTATATATAACCCGTCGTCAAGCATCTCAAGAAGGTCTTTCAGTGTCTTCTCCCCGTTCTCTATAAAGATATTCCCCATTCTTACAATCGGCGCATATTTGTAATCTTCCGCAACACAATGGCCGGTAAGGTCCTCGCCAAAAGCCGCCGCTGTTCTCCTCGAATGCAGACGACCGGTAAGCGCCCCCTTCAGCATAAGCGTTACAGGCCGCGCCCTGACTCCCTCGTCGTCATAACGGTAAAAACCAAGCTGACCGGGTATGGTAGGGTCGTCAATTATAGTAAGGGCCTCATTGCCGAGTTTAGCCCCGATTTGCATCTTCTCCCTCATAGTGGAATCCTCTATAAGATCGGCTTCGGAGAAATGTCCAAAGGCCTCATGGGTAAAAACTCCGGCAAGGTCCTGATTGAGGACGACATTATACACGCCACCCGCCGCCGGTCCGGCATTTAGGAGATCAAGGACGATCCCGGTCCTCTTCTCAAATTCATCTTCGCGGTCCCTCAGCAACCCGAACCCTTTGCTGCTTCCGGTTGCAACCCTCACATTTTGTGTAAGCGTTCCGTCCCTTGCGGTAATCAGGCCGCCGATAGACGCAGTTACAAGGTCTTCCCTGATCTCCGCTCCCTCGGAGCTTAGAAAATACTTTTCACGAACGATTTCATTGTAATAGATATTCGTAGTGACGACTTTCTCAGGCCTTAAAGCAAGCGCATTATATTTTTCCGTCAAGCGAAGTTTTTCGTCCAGCGAAATCCCCCTCGGATCTTCATCAAGCCGGGGCAGAAACGTGTCCTTGATAACTTCAGTCTTTGCAAACTCCACAGGTTTATTAGAAAACCGGGACATAAGCAAAGCGTTCTCTTCAGCAATCCGCATCGCCTTATCAGCGTCTGCGGCCCGCGTAAAGGCAACCGATGACAGTCCGCCGTTCTTTAGAACCCGCGCCACAAAACCGTCCGTTGAATTCGCGCCGATATTAAAGAGTTCCCTGCCGTTAAAAACGATCTTCGTCTCCTTTTTTACTTCATACCGTATGTCCGCATATTGCGCGCTCGTTTTTGAAAGCATTGCCCGTAACTTTTCAAACATATATCTCCTTTTCTCTTAATCACGATAATTCAATTGAAATATAATTAACAATAACTTCTAAATACTAATACGATCATAAGTAAAGCCATATTTAAACACCCTCCCCTTTATCCCCTCCCCTCAAGGGAGGGGCGATTCTTAAGTCCCCTCTCCCTTAGAGGGGAGAGGGCAAGGGGGAGGGTGTTTAACAGTTTACATACAGGCTCTAACTACTTCATTAAAGTGATACGCAACTCCTGATATTTTTATTAAATTGCACTGATGCGTATAACCTTAACATTACAAAACAGGCCATCAACTTGAAAGGTAGACATGATAAAAAAGCTTTTAGGCGACTCCATAATGCACTATTATCACTGTTCGATATGCATTTATCTAAAATGCACATCAGGTTGAAAGCGCCGTCAGGTGAATATGGATTATCTTATGTCGCGTTCTAAATGGTTTTTTATCATGCCTGCCTTTCAAGTTATGTATCTGCTGAGTTTATTCCGTTCCTGCCCCTTTCATGGCATGTTGATAGAACTTCAGCGCATATTCTTTCACCATTCTCCTTGCGCTGAACTGCGCTGCCGTGCTTTTGATCGCCTCTTTCATCACATTGACCCATGAGGCAGGCGTTCCTGATTCATCAAGTTTATAAAACATAGGAACAATCTCTTTTTCAAGAAGATCATAAATTGCAGCCGCATCCTGTTCATCTCCCTTGCCTTCAAAGGCCCACCCGTTTTTACCGTTGTAACCCTCTATCCACCATCCGTCGAGAACGCTCAGATGGGGCACGCCATTCAATGAAGCCTTCATCCCGCTTGTTCCGCAGGCTTCCATCGGCGGCAACGGATTATTCAGCCAAAGGTCGACTCCGTGGACCATATATTGCGCAAGTTGTTCATTGTAGTTTTCGACAAAGGCGATCCTTCCCCCCATTTCCTGGTCGTGGGCGAAATTATAAATGCGCTGGAGTATTCTCTTTCCTTCATCGTCCGCAGGATGGGCCTTGCCCGCAAAAATAATCTGTACGGGACGCCAACGGTCTTTCAGGATTCTTTTAAGCCGCTCCAGGTTGTTAAAGATCAGGTCGGCCCTTTTGTAAGAGGTAAACCTGCGGGCAAAACCGATGGTCAGGGTTGTCGGATCCAGCAGTATACCGCCGCTTATAACATTCACCGGGGTTACCCTGTTCTCTGTCCATCTGCGGCGGGCCTGTTCACGAATGAAATTTATTAATTTTATCTTAAGCCAGTAGTGGATCTGCCAAAGTTCCTGGTCCGGTATGTCAACAAGCAACCCCCATGTTACCGGGTTGTCATAATCTTCTATCCAGTTTGAACCGAGATACTTATTAAAAAGCATTTTTATTTTCGGCTCTATCCATGTAAGGAGATGTATTCCGTTTGTTATCTCATCAATCGGCGCCTCTTCTTCTTTTTTATCAGGCCAAAGAGACTGCCACATGCGCCGGGTCACTTCCCCATGCCTTGTGCTTACGGCATTGACATATCTCGACATCCTTATGGAGAAAGCCGTAACATTAAAGCCCGCTTCAGGCTCTTTCGGGTCTATTCCCAACTGAAAAAAAGCCTCCCGGCTAATTCCCATAAATGGATAGCAATGACTGAAATACTTGTCCATGAGATGAAAGGGAAATACGTCATGACCCGCGGGCATAGGGGTATGAGTGGTGAAAACCGTCGTAGAACGCACCAGTTCAAGGGCTTCTTCAAAGGTCTTTCCTTCCTCGATCCGTTCCCGTATCCGCTCCAGGATGGCAAAAGCGGAATGACCTTCGTTCAGATGTATGACCGAATGTTTTACGCCGAGGGCATTTAATACCGCAATACCCCCTATACCGAGAATTATTTCCTGGCGCAGACGCTGCTCAATATCCCCGATGTAAAGATGGGCGCTTATCCTTCTGTTCCAGGGGTCATTGATTTGAATGTCCGTGTCCATAAGATATAAAGGGATGCGTCCTACATCTACCTTCCAGACGGCAACATAGATCGGCGGGTCTACAAAAGGGACTTTAACAATAAGCTGGTCGCCCTTCTCATCCAAAACCCGTTCTATGGGTGTGGCGTCCCTGTCAAGCGTTTCATCAACATCTTCCTGCCAGCCGTCTATGCGTATAATCTGCCTGAGATAACCCTCCGGATACATAAAACCTACTGCAACCATAGGCACGCCGAGGTCGCTGCATTCCTTGATATAATCACCGGCTAAAAATCCTAACCCGCCCGCATAAAACGGAAGGGAATGATGCAGTCCATATTCTGCGGAAAAATATGCTATGGGAAGGCAGCCGGATGCAGGAAAATTAGCGGCAAACCAGCAGACTTTTGTCTTAATATCATTACGAAATCTTGAAAGGATAACATCATAATGCCGGAGATACTCGGGGTTGTCGGCAAAGGTCTTTAAAATATCCGGCTGAAAATCTCTCAGCATCTGGACGGGATTGTGTCCGCTCTCTTTCCATATGATCCTGTTGAGCATCTTGAAAAGCATCCTTGCTCCCGGATGCCAGCTCCACCACAGGTTATAGGATATCTCGGCAAGACCTGATATCCTGTCCGGCATCTTCTGCAACCGCTCTTTTATGCTTTTGTCATCCGTCATTTTTATTTCGTCCTTTTATTTAGTAGTCTCATAATAATGACAACATTATTTATAGAATCCCTC
>Ga0315283_10005424_pt1 | contig 11264 bp, 8 predicted proteins | sample YL17G09_0_MG_FD_204541 | JGI IMG/M metagenome (GOLD analysis project Ga0315283, IMG submission 204541) | Sediment microbial communities from Yellowstone Lake, YNP, Wyoming, USA - YL17G09_0 | ecosystem: Environmental > Aquatic > Freshwater > Lake > Sediment | place: USA: Wyoming | collected...
GCGGATCAGAATGAGCGGCGATTTCTCCAAGGAGGTGAAGGGCCCGTGCCTCGTAGCCGCGTTCGCCGCGCGCCTGAGTCAGATTCAGGGCTCGAGATGCCATTGCGTGCGCTTCCTCAAATCGGGCTGCGGACATGGATGCTCCCCCTAGCTGAATGAGGAGAAGAGAATGTAAGAACCCCAATCCAATGTTCTCAAGTCTATTCAAGGCTTCGTCCAGCAATGGTAGGCCCTCTGCAACTCGGCCCGACAGGGCATGCACATGACCCAGGAAGCCCGCCGTGATTGGCAATAGGAAGGCAAGGTTCCATTCACGCGACAGAGCAAGAGCACGCTCGATTAGGCGGATGGCGTCGCTGATCTCTCCCTTGACGCTATAGAGATAGCCGAGGTCGTAGCAGACGTGCGCCAGGCTGAACGGATGATCGAGCGCCTCCGCGAATCGAATGCCTTCCCGGCCGTAGGCGATCCCTTGGTCGAAGTCGCCGTGCTCCGCGAGAGAGAAAGCCAACCAGGAACGCAACATCACTGTCGGAAAGCCTGCCAAGCCACAGCGTTCGCGACTCCGCTCGCCATCGACCAACTGGACGGTCTTCCGGAGAATATCCTCGGCACGTCCATAACCGCCCGCAGAGAGCCAGGCGACACCAAGGTAGAAATTCGCGGCGACCTGGAGAGGGAAGTCCTTCAGTGTCTCAGCAATCGTGAGGGCGTTCTCGCCGAGCGGGCGCGCTTCCTTCGAATCGCCGGTCACCCAACGATACTGGCTCATGTACAAGGATACCCATCCGAGTCTCCTTGAATCGTCGAGTGCCTTGGCCTGGCGTTCAGCCTCGTGCAGATACTGGAAGCCTTTCTCGATCTCCCCTAAAGGGTAAAGCGAGTTTCGAAGGTCGAAGCGAAGATCGACCGCCTGTTCCCGGATTTCGTGCGTCTCCGGGAGGTGTTTGAGAGCTTCCAGGGCCTGCTCGAAGTATGTTACTGCATCGCGATTCGCCGAGTGTGCGAACGCCTTCACCCCCGCCTGGTGGAGGTAGCTCACGGCCTTCTCCCACACCTCGCCGCGCAGCGAATGGTGCGCCAGTCGCTCGATGTACTCAACCAGCCGCTCAGGATAGAGCTGTTCGATGGCCTCGACGATCCCGGCATGGAGGACACGCCGGCGCTCCTGAAGAAGGCTTTCGTAAGCAACCTGGTAAGTGAGGCCATGCTTGAAGGCGTACTCGAGTTCCGGAAAGAGGCTTGCTTCGTAAAGCACCTCGGCTGTTTGGAGGTGCACAAGCCCTTTTCTCAGCGCCTCTTCGGGCTGATCAGCGATCGCCTGGAGAAGGACAAAAGGCACATCCTTACCAATCACCGCCGCGGCCTGCACCAGGTGCTTCTCTTCGGCCGGAAGCCGGTCAATGCGTGCTGCCAGGACCGCCTGAACCGTGGCCGGTACCTGGATGGTGGCGAGGGATTGGGCCAAACGATAGGCGCCCCGCTCTCCGAGCAGGACGCGTGTATCCACCAAACTCCGAACGCTCTCCTCCAGGAAAAACGGATTTCCTTCCGTCCTCTGAATCAGAAGCCGTTTGAGGGGCGCGAGCGCCGCCTCGCCCCCGAGGAGAACGTCGAGAAGTTTTTCGGCGTGCTCAGGTCCGAGAGGATCGATGCGCAGTTGCGCGTAGTAAGTCTTGCTGCCCCAGTGGTGCTCGTACTCGGGCCGGTAGTTGACAATGAGCAACAGCCGCGCACCAGGCAAGCTTTCCACGAGGCTGTCGAGAAACGCCTGGGTTTCGTTGTCGATCCAGTGCAAATCCTCGAATACCAGGAGCAACGGCTGCATCCGGCTCTCCCGCAGCAGCAGGAGCTTGCAGGTATCCAACGTTCGCTGCCTGCGCTGCGATGGATCAAGCGCTTGCCAGTGAAGATCCTCGATAGGCACGTCGAGCAGCGACAGGAACGCGGGCAACGCCGGTTCCAGGGAACGGTCCAAAGCAAGGAGCTTGCCGGTCGCTTTTTCGCGCACCCTGCGCGCATCGTCGCGCGGTTCGATCTGAAAGTATGCCTTGAGGAGATCTATGAGGGGGAGATACGGCGTTGCCTTGCCGTACGAAACCGAAGCGCTTGTCAATACCAGCCAGCCGGCAGTGCGTTGCGAATGGGTGAATTCATGGAAGAGCCGCGATTTGCCTACGCCTGGTTCGCCCACTACCGCGACGATCTGACCGTGGCCGGTACGCGCCTGCTCAAGCGACCTCGTGAGTTGCTCCATCTCTGGCGCCCTTCCGACGAAGGGCGTTAGACCGCGGAGGGCACTCGCGTCGAAGCGCCGGCGCGCTAAGCCACCACCCGCCACCTCGTATGCTTCGACGGCCTTATCCAAGCCTTTCACTGCGACCGGGCCGAGCGGGTGGACTTCGATGAAATCTTCGGCGAGCCGAAACGTGTCGGCGCTGATGAGGATGGAACCAGCCATCGCCATCTGTTCCATGCGCGCGGCAAGGTGCGTCGTCTGGCCTACAGCGGTGTAGTCCATGCGCAAATCGCTATCGATTGAGCGAACCGCGACTTCACCCGAGTTCAATCCCACGCGGATCTGGATCGACACCCCCGTGGTGCGGCGCACTTCTTCGCCATGGCGCCTGATCGCGTCCTGCATCCGAAGGGCAGCGTAACAGGCGCGGACGGCATGGTCCTCGTGGGCGAGAGGCGCACCGAACAGCGCCATGATGCCGTCGCCCAAGACGTGGTTGACGGTGCCCTCGTAGCGGTGGACTGCTTCCATCATGTGTTCGAGCACTGGATCCAGCAGTCTCCGTGCCTCCTCGGGGTCGCGATCGGCGATTAACTCCATCGAGCCCTTAATGTCGGCGAAGAGGACCGTAACCTGCTTGCGCTCGCCCTCGAGGGCTGCCTTCGAATGGAGGATCTTCTCGGCAAGATGCTTTGGCGTGTACCTGTCCGGGGCGGCGAAGGGTTGTGGCATTGCCGGGGTGGCCTGGCTCGCGGGAAAGGCGCACTCCGAGCAGAATTTGGCGCTGGGAGTCAGTTGGGCGCCGCAATTCGCGCACGCGCTCGCCAGCGGCGCCGCGCACTCCTCGCAAAACTTTGCGCCAGGGCGGTTTCCGTGCTGGCACTTCAGACACTTCATCGTCAGCCTCGGCCTGGAAGCCCAAGCTTGGTAAGGAAATCGTTTCTGTCCTCATCCTCTCCCATGAGGCGGCTGTACCCTTTCACCTCGGCACTTAGGATGGCGGCGAGCTTGCGTTTAAAATTTTCCGGGGCCATAGGGTTATCTACTTCTATTGACAAAAAAGCCTCCAGAAGGGTTTGATCCCCTATGTAGGCTTAATATCTGAATCATTTGAAACTCCCACTTCATTTCCCGCTCCAAATAGGTTGGGGTTAAGTTGGGATGTTTACTCAATAATTATGTATAGGAATACATCCCAAGGGATCATTTTTAAAGAACTATGTCAACAGGAAAATGAGGGTGAAACCTCCAGGCACAGGTTCAAAAGGCAGAGGCAGGGATTCCAAATATTCCACCACGCGACGGACGATTACCGATGATAATCTTTCGTGTCGGCCCAAAATTCACAAACAAGACTTCAGGAAGCTAATTATTTCCCCCAATCAATCCCTCCCTGATCCTAATCACATTTCACCTATTTCGTTTTCCTATTCCCCAAACGTTCCTAAAGACCATAGGGTATTTCAGCGGAGATTTTACCTAATCCGAGGGGTTGTTCCCGCTGGTGTCCTTCAGGCGCCGCGTCATTTCTTTCAGGATGGAGAGCACGATTTGCGGGTTATCCTGCAGGATTAATTCAAAATTTTTTTTGGAGAGCCCCACCAGACGGGTGGCCGGTTCCGTCGCCGTTACCGTGGCGGTTCGGGGGGCAGAAAGGAGCATGGACATCTCCCCGAAATACTCTCCCGGACCCATGGTCCGGATCAGTCCTCCCTCCCCGCTGATCCGGACCGAACCGGACAGGATGTAAAACATCCGCTCCCCTCTTTCTCCCTGGCGGAAGACCACTTCCCCCCCGGCATATTCCTGAATGAACCGGCCGATCCATCGGCCGGACCTTGGGGGGGAAGCCCCTGAGCCCATAAAAAGGGTTTTCAGCAGCAAAGCCTCCTTCTTCCCGATGTTCACCATTAGCTCCGCTCCGAAAAGGATGACCAGGAAACAGTAATACACCCACAGAATCATGATGAATAAGGTCTTCAGAGACCCGAAGGATTCGCCGAACCCAGGATTATAATTCAGGAAGACGGAAAAGATCTCGCGCATGACCAGAATGAGCCCGGCCGACAGGAGGGCGGCGGTCAGCAATTGTTTTAAGCTCAATCGCCGGGGCAGGAAGGTTCTATACAAAACCGCCAGGGAGAGGGTCGCGCCGATAAAAGCCGGGATGGTTTCCGAAAAAAACCTGCCCCGACTGAAACGGTTCTCCAGGAAATGGTAATAAAGGACCACGCCCAGAAGGAGTCCGACAAATAGAAGGACCATGACCAAGGCGGCCTTCAGATTCTGGAGCTGCGTCTTGAGGAAGGATTGTTCCGGAGCAACCCGGAAGATCCGGCCAAAGGAAATCCGCAAGGTCTCGGTCAGGGACATGACCGAGACCAGAACCAGCGAGAGGCCGACAATGGCCCAGGCGACCTTGTGGGGAGTAAAGAAATAAAGGTCCTTGGTGATAAGCTGTTCGGTGCGGGGGAACATTAAAATAATCAGGTGATCGATGCCCTGGACTACTTTTTTTGAAAAAATGGCATAATTTCCGAAGAGATAGCCTAGAAAAAATAGGAGCGGTAAAAAGGCGAAAAATCCATAGGTGGCCAGGGCGGCGGATATCTCGATATTGCTGTTCGACTGAAAGGATTTAACAGATTCCCGAAAGATCAGCCGGACGACTTCCAGGGCAGGTTTTTCTCGGCGGGTTTTCATTTTAATAAACCCAGCAGTTCCGCCACATCGGACAGGACGATATCGGCTTGGGCGGCCTCCAATTCCGCGGCCCCCGTCCGCCCGGTCAACACGCCGATGGTTCTAGTGCCGGTCTTTTTACCCGAAAGGATATCGAGGGGATGATCCCCCACCATAACGGCTTTTCGGGCCGGGACCTGGAAACGATGCAAGGCCTCCAGGAGATGTCCCGGATCGGGTTTAGGCCGAGGTACGGCTTCGCGGGGCAAAAAAAGGTGACAGTATCGATCGATATCCGGGAAAACCTGACGGACCGAAGCCCCCGAATTGCGGGTCAGAATGGCGATTTGGTAGTTCTCCCGAAGTAGACCGGCCAAAACCCTGGGGGTGTAGGGAAAGAGGTTCTCCGGGGAGGCGGCCTGCCATTCCCTGGCCTCGATTAAGGCCAGAGAACGATTGAGGAAAACGGCGGCTTGGCCGGGTTCTCGGATGGCCAACTCGGCGCTTAAGGCACCGGTAAGTTCCAGGAGATAGGGTGGGTCCGGAAGGACGGGCTCCTTTAGTCCGAAGTCCTGGGCCAAAGCCAGAATTTCCAGGCGAAGGGCTTGAAAGTCGATATTCAGCCGGGCCAGGGTCCCGTCAAAATCGAATAAAAAAGCTTTGGTGGAGGCCATCCAGGAAGCAACCATTTCCGAATCCGGGTTTTGAGAATCCATGCGCCAACCGCTACCTAAAATAGAACGCATTAAAGCCTTTGCTTTTGTCAAGAAAAAAGGCTATTATTAAAAATAATATTAATAAGAGAAGGGAGGGGTTTCCTTGCAGGATTGGGTGAGTTGGGGGTTTTTGATCGTGGCGGCCCTGGTGGCCTTTTTTCTTATCCGGGTCTTGATCCAATTGACCAGATTATCCAAGAACCTGGAAGCTACTTTGAAGTCCCTGGAAGTGGAAATAATCCCGCTGGTCCGCAATCTGAAAGAGGTCTCGGATGGGATGAATCGCCTGACGATTCAAGTGGAGGACAAGGTGAAACAGACGGGACCCCTTTTTAAAGCCATAGCCGATTCGGCCGGGGTCGTTTCCACGATCAACCGGTTGCTCAAGGGAGGGGTGGCGGCTCCCTTAGTTAATATGGCCGGCCTGTCCGCTGGGGTATTGGCCGCCGGCAAAACGTTTTTTAAACATAAAAGAAAGGGGGGTTGATGAGATGGCAGAGGATATGAGAGGGAGTTGCGGCAGCGCTTTGATTTTATCTTTTATTATGGGAGGGGTAGTCGGCGCCGCGGTGGCGATACTTTTCGCCCCCTGGGAAGGCCGGCAGACCCGGAGCAAGATTCGTGACCTGGCGGAGGAGGTAAAAGACAAGTCCGGCCACCTTTCCGATGAATGGAAGGACAAGGCGTCCGTCTATATTGAGAAAGGCAAGGAGTTCGTGGAACAGAAGAAGTCGGCCCTGTCTTCGGCTTTTGACGCCGGGCGGGAGGCCATGAAGCAGGAAAAAGAGGAGCTGACCACTACTACCCCGGAGGGGTAACCTAAAGAAAAAAACAGGGCGATGAGCGGTTTTTTCATCGCCCTGTTTTTTTCTAGATGGCCCCGATCAGTCGGGAGATCACCAGCCGTTGAATCTCCGAAGTGCCCTCCCCTATTTCCAGCAATTTCTGGTCCCGATAAAAACGCTCCACGTCATATTCTTTCATCAAACCGTAGCCGCCGTGTAATTGGACGGCATGGTTGGCGCAGCGGTACATGACCTCGGAACAATAGAGTTTGGCCATGGCGGCTTCTTTGGCGAAGGGTTTATGGTTGTCCCGCAGCCAGCAGGCTTTGTAGAGCAGCAACCGGGCACACTCGATTTCCAAGGCCATGTCGGCCAGTTTAAAGGAATTAACCTGGAAAGAACCGATGGGCTTCCCGAACTGGACCCGCTCGTGCCCGTAGCGCAGGGCCAGGTCGAAACAACCCTGGGCGCCGCCCAGGCCCATAGCCCCGATGCTGAGTCGGCCCCCGTCCAGCGTTCCCAGCATGTGATGAAAACCATCTCCCCGGGGGCCCAGGATATTATCCTTGGGGACCCGGCAATCATCGAAGTAGAGCTCACTGGTGTTGGAGGCCCGCCACATGAGTTTTCCATGCATGGGCCGCGCTTCGAATCCTTGGGTGCCGGTTTCCACCAGGATGCAGCTTAATTCCTTTTTTCCGTTTTCCCGGACCCCCGTCCGGGCGAGGACGGTGACCCCGGCGGTGAGTTCGGTGGAGGCGTTGGTGATAAAAATCTTGCTCCCGTTGATCACCCATTCATTGCCGTCCAGGACCGCCGTGGTCTGGGTGTTTCCGGCATCGGACCCGGCGTTGGGTTCGGTGAGGCCGAATCCCCAGAGCATCTCGCCGCTGCAGAGTTTGGGCAGGTATTTTCTTTTTTGTTCCTCATTGGCGTAATAATACAGGGGGCCGATGCCCAGGGAGTTGCCGGCGGCGATGGTGGCGGCATGGGAACCGTCCACTCGGGCGATTTCCTCCACGGCAATAATATAGGACAGATAATCCAGGCCTTGGCCGCCGTAGTCCTCGGAGACAAACATCCCGAAAAGTCCCAGGTCGGCCATCTTCCGGCAGGTTTCATAAGAGAATTCCTCTTTTTCGTCCAGCTCCCGGGCCCGGGGCTTAATCTCCTTTTCCGCAAAATCTCTGACCGATTTCCGCAAGATGTCCTGCTCCATCGTTAACGAAAAATCCATAGATCTTTCCTTTCCTTAGAGGGGATACTAACCAAAACGGCCTACCATAAAAAAGCCGCTGGGGGCGAGGGTCGAAACCCTGAAAATCATAGGGCTGAGGCTTGAAAATAGGATAGACCCGGGGGGATGTCAATAAAAAGTTTAGGAGCCGTATTACGGTTGCCAATTCACCGAAAAGTCCTCCTGCAAATCCGTCACGGTTGTATCTCCCGTTTTTCTATGGTATAGTATTCATCAAAAAAATTAAGGGCTTCCTCGCCACCGAGTGGTTCGAGGGGGGGGAAGGCTAAAAGATTGAAAATCCGGAACTCGAAACGTTTTTGTTTTTATCATTTAGATTTTGGACCTTCGTGCTTGTTTCGGCCTGCGACGAGCTCAGCCGAGTCGATTTCGTGTTTCGAATTTCGGATTAATAGATCATGGAAAGAGGTGTAAAAAATGGCGCCCGCCATCCAATCGTTGGATCCTGAACGGCTACCGAAGGTGCCCCTGGTCCTGAACGGCCTTTCTTCCCGTTTTATTCGGGAAAACCAGGTTATTCCCTTGGAACTGAAGAATAACCTTTTAAAGGTGGCTCTGGCCTCGCGGGAGGACCCGGAAATCATCGATGCCTTGAAGGTGGCTACCGGGGCTGAAGTCCAGATTTTTTTGGGGGACGACAAAGTCGTCAACGATTACATCCTGAAATTTTACGGTCAGGAACCTCAAAATATCAATCGTCTGATCGAAGATTTGGGGGAAGGGGGCTTTGAATTTATCCGGGAGGAGGATGAGGATGTCGGCCATCTTAAAGACCTGGCTTCGGAAGCCCCAATCATCAAACTGGTCAATATGTTCATCACCCGGGCCGTGGAAAGCCGGGCCAGCGATATTCACATAGAGCCTTTCGAGGATGAATTGAAGGTTCGCTACCGGATCGACGGTGTGCTCCACGATGTGGAGGCGGTTCCTAAAAAGCTCCAGGCCGCCATTATTTCCCGGATCAAGATCATGGCCAAATTGAATATCGCCGAGCGGCGACTGCCCCAGGACGGGCGAATCAAATTGCGGGTGGCGGAAAAGGAAATTGACCTGCGGGTTTCCACCATACCGGTCCTGCACGGGGAAGACGTGGTGATGCGCATTCTGCTCAAAGAGGGCATCGTGATCGACTTGGATCAACTGGGATTCCCTGGGCCGGTCTTGAAGGCCTTCAATCAGTTGATCAAGAAGCCCAACGGGATCATTCTGGTTACCGGTCCTACCGGCAGCGGGAAAACCACCACCCTCTACGGGGCACTGGATAAGATCAACTCCCCCGACAAAAAAATTATTACCGTGGAGGACCCGATTGAATACCAGCTCAAGGGAATCAACCAAATTCAGGTGCAGGCCCAAATCGGTCTGAATTTTACCACTACCCTGAGGCACATTGTTCGCCATGACCCGGATATCATCATGATCGGAGAAATCCGGGACCTGGAGACCGCGGAGATCGCCATTCAATCGGCCTTGACCGGTCACCTGGTCTTTTCCACCCTGCATACCAACGACGCCCCCAGCGCCATCACCCGGCTGCTGGATATGGGGGTAGAAAATTTTCTCCTTTCGTCCACCATCCGGGGGATCCTGGCCCAGCGTTTGGTCCGGGTCATCTGTCCCCACTGCCGGGAATTGGACTCCACCGCCTTCACCCCGGAAGAACTTCAATTCGTGGGTTCCGAACAGACCATGGTCCCCTTCCACGGCCGGGGGTGTGAAATTTGTTCCTTTACCGGTTATTTCGGTCGGATCGGGATCTTCGAATTGTTGGTGGTGGACGAGGATATCCGCCGCCTGATTCTAAAACAAACCGATGCCACCGAAATGCGGCAAGTGGCCCGGAAGAAAGGAATGCGGACCTTGCTGGAAGACGGGGTGGATAAGGTCCGGACTCAAAAAAGTACACTCCGTGAAGTTCTGCGGGTAACCCAAGAGATCTAAATGGCCATTTATTCCTATCGGGCTACATCCCTGAAGGGAGAGATCCTCGAAGGAGCCATTGAGGCGGCGGATCAAAAGGCGGCCTTGGAACGGCTTAAAGTTTCCGGTTTAATCCCCCTAAAGATTTCCACCGCCCAGGAAGGTTTCAAGAAAAAGTTTTCCTGGCGTTCGGCCAAGGGGGACTTATTGACCTTTACCACGGAATTGTCCGTCCTGCTCAACGCCGGCCTTCCCCTGGATCGCAGTCTTAACATCTTAGCCGAGATACTGGAAAAACCGGAGACCCGGGCCATCGTCCAGGGCATCTTGAAATCCATTCGCGAGGGCAGTTCCTTCTCGGACGCCCTGCAGCGCCATCCGAGGATGTTCTCCCGGCTTTATGTCAATATGGTCCGGGCCGGAGAGTCGGGAGGAGTGTTGGACGTCGTCCTGGAAAAATTGAATGATTTTCTGGAGACGACCAAGGAGCTGCGAGACAGTGTGTTCTCCTCCATGATTTACCCGCTGATCCTACTCGGAACCGGCGGCTTATCGATCATCGTTTTATTGACTTACGTGTTGCCCAAGTTTTCGGTGATATTTTCGGAACTGGGGGGCGCCATGCCTTTGCCGACCCAGGTATTGCTGGCCTTTAGTCAGGGGTTGAGGGATTACTGGTGGCTGATGATCGCGGTCCCCGTTACCCTGGGGATCCTGTTCAAGAAAAATATCGGTTCCCCCGCCGGACGACTTCGCTGGGATCGATTTAAATTAAGAATATTAAAGGATTTAATCACCAAATTGGAAACGGCCCGCTTTTGCCGGACCTTGGGGACGCTGCTGAAAAGCGGGGTTCCTCTGTTGCAGGCCTTGAACAACGCCAAAGAAGTTATTGGAAACCAGGTAATTGCCGAGGCTATTGATCGCGTCTCCAAGGGGGTTAAAGAAGGACGGGGCATGTCCCTTCCCCTGGCCTCGGCCAACGTCCTGCCGCCGCTGGCCCTGTCCATGGTCAAGGTCGGTGAAGAAACCGGACAACTCGACACCATGCTGATGAAGGTGGCCGCTACCTACGAAAAAAGCCTGCGGGTGGCCGTCAAACGCTTCATCAGCTTTTTGGAGCCAGCCCTTATTCTGCTGATGGGCATGGTGATCGGTTTTATCGTCCTGTCCATGTTGGTGGCCATTTTCAGCATTACCGACTTGCCCTTTTAGCAGAAAGTCGCTTTTGACTTTTTGCGAGGTTATCAGATTTGACGGATTCGCAAGTAATCCGTCAACAGACCGAGGGCGATTAAGCCCCGGTCTGGGGTAGGGGTGGCACCATTTGAATTCACTTCAAATGGCGGGGGAGGGAGGGCCCTCCCCCGCCGAGCAGAAAGTCGCTTTTGGACTTTTTGCGAGGTTATCAGATTTGACGTCTCCCGGAAAAAATAAAAACGGTTTCACCTTGATCGAAATCACCATCGTCCTTTTTCTGGGGACCCTCCTGTTGGGCTTAACGACCCTTTTCTTTGCCCAGACCCTGGCCTCCGGTCGGTTAACGGCCACCGCCCGGGAGTTATCGGCCACCATCCGTCATGCCCGGTCCTTGGCCCGGATCAGCGATACCCGGCAGGTGCTGACCTTTGATCTGGACGGGCGGGAGTACGGCCTGAGCGGCC
>Ga0315283_10005425_pt1 | contig 11264 bp, 8 predicted proteins | sample YL17G09_0_MG_FD_204541 | JGI IMG/M metagenome (GOLD analysis project Ga0315283, IMG submission 204541) | Sediment microbial communities from Yellowstone Lake, YNP, Wyoming, USA - YL17G09_0 | ecosystem: Environmental > Aquatic > Freshwater > Lake > Sediment | place: USA: Wyoming | collected...
ATGCACCTGCAGGGCATCAACGCCAACATCATGTCGCTCGGCGGCATCGCCATCGCGATCGGCACGCTGGTCGATGCCGCGATCGTGATGATCGAGAACGTGCACAAGAAGCTGGAGCACGTCAGCGACGAGTCGGGCCGCATGGCGGCGATTTACGAAGGCTGCAGGGAGGTCGGCCCGTCGCTCTTCTTCTCGCTGATGATCGTCGCTCTGTCCTTCCTGCCCGTGTTCACGCTCGAGGCCCAGGAAGGCCGGATGTTCGCGCCGCTCGCGTACACCAAGACCTACGCGATGGTGTGGGCCTCGGTGCTCTCGATCACGCTGGTGCCCGTGCTGATCCACCTGCTGGTGCGCGGCAGGATCAAGCCCGAGGCTGCAAACCCGGTGAATCGCGCGACCATGGCGGTGTATCGCCCGTTCCTCGAGCTGGCGCTGCGCCGGCCGTGGGCCGTGACGATCGCCGCCACGGTGCTGGTGCTCGCCACGCTGTGGCCGGCGTCGCAACTCGGCACGGAGTTCATGCCCGAGCTCGACGAAGGCGACTTCCTGTACATGCCGACGACGATGCCGGGCCTGTCCACCGATGCGGCGCGGGCGCTGCTGCAGCAGACCGACAAGCTGATCAAGACCGTGCCCGAGGTCGAGCGCGTGTTCGGCAAGGCCGGTCGCGCCGAGAGCGCCACGGATCCGGCGCCGATCGAGATGTTCGAGACGACGATCAAGTTGAAGCCGCGCGACCAGTGGCGGCCGGGCATGACGCCGGAGAAGCTCAAGGCCGAACTGGATGCGCGCGTGAAGTTGCCGGGCGTGTCGAACGCGTGGGTCTACCCGATCAAGACGCGCATCGACATGCTGGCCACCGGCATCCGCACGCCGGTGGGCATCAAGATCATGGGGCCCGATCTCGGGGTCATCCAGGACCTCGGCCGGCGCATCGAGCAGATCGTGCGCGAGGTGCCCGGTGCAACCTCCGTCTACGCCGAGCGCACGGCCACGGGGCGCTACGTGGACGTGGACATCGACCGCGTCGCCGCGGCGCGCTACGGCCTCAACATCAAGGACGTCCAGGACATCATCGGCAGCGCCGTCGGCGGCATGAACGTGAGCTACACGGTCGAGGGCCTCGAGCGTTACCCGATCAACCTGCGTTACCCGCAGGACTTCCGCAACTCGCTGCAGGCCCTGCGGCAGCTGCCGCTCGTCACGCCGACGGGCGCCAACGTGACGCTGCAGGACGTGGCACGGGTCGAGATCGCGGACGGCCCGTCGATGATCCGCAGCGAGAACGCGCGGCCTTCGGGCTGGGTGTTCATCGACATGCAGGGCCGCGACCTCGGCGGGTTCGTCGGCGAGGCGAAGCAGCGCATCGACGCAGAGCTGAAGCTGCCGCCCGGGTACAGCCTCGGCTGGTCCGGCCAATACGAGTACCTCGAGCGTGCCGTCGCCCGCCTCAAGGTGGTGCTGCCGCTGACGCTCGGCATCATCGTGCTGCTGCTGTACCTCAATTTCCGCAACACGCGAGACGTGCTGCTGATCCTCGGGGCGCTGCCCTTCGCGCTGGTCGGCGGCGTCTGGCTGCTCTACCTGCTCGGCTACGACCTGTCGATCGCGGCGGCGGTCGGTTTCATCGCGCTGGCGGGCGTGGCAGCCGAAACCGGCGTGGTCATGGTCATGTATCTCGAGCAGGCGTGGACCGAGCGCCGCCGCAAGGCCGAGGCCGAGGCTCGCCAGCCGACCCGCGAGGAACTGCGTGAGGCGATCGTCGAAGGGGCGCTGTTGCGCCTGCGTCCGAAGCTCATGACGGTGATCACCATCATCGTCGGCCTGCTGCCGATCATGTGGGGCTCGGGCACGGGCTCCGAGGTGATGCGCCGCATCGCGGCCCCGATGGTGGGTGGCATGATCTCGGCCACGATCCTGACCCTCGTGATCATCCCGTCGCTCTACCTGATCGTGAACGGCTGGAAGCTGCCGGCGGCCACGCGCTGAGCCGCCGGTCCACGGCCGGCACCGCCGCCGGCCCGGGCACGCCTCGTGCCTGGAACTGGCCCCGGGCTGCCCGGGGCCGGTACCATCGTGGCTGGTCGAGGCCGAGGCGAGTCCGATGACACGAACCCTGCAGTCCGAACCGCGGCGCGACGGTTATCGCATGCCCGGCGAATTCGAGCCGCATGCGGGCTGCTGGATGCTGTGGCCCGAGCGTCCGGACAACTGGCGCCTCGGCGGCAAGCCGGCGCAGGACGCCTTCGTCGGCGTCGCGGCGGCAATTGCGGGGAGCGAGCGCGTGTCGGTGGGCGTGTCGGCCGCCCAATATGCGAATGCGCGCCGCCGCCTTCCGGCCGCGATCCGTGTCGTGGAGATTTCCAGCAACGACGCGTGGATGCGGGACGTGGGCCCGACGTTCGTGGTCAACGCACGCGGCGGGCTGCGTGGCATCGACTGGGAATTCAACGCGTGGGGCGGGTTCGACGGCGGGCTCTATTTCCCGTGGGACAAGGACGAAGCCGTCGCGCAGAAGGTGCTCGAGGTCGAGGGATGCGAGCGCTACCGGGCGCCGCTGATCCTCGAGGGTGGTTCGATCCACGTGGACGGGCAGGGCACGGTCATCACGACCGAGGAGTGCCTCTTGAACCGCAACCGCAACCCGCAGCTGTCGCGCGCGCAGATCGAGGACTTGCTGAAACGTTACCTGAACGTCGAGTGCGTGATCTGGCTCGGCCAGGGCGTGCATCGCGACGAGACGGACGGTCACGTCGACAATCTCTGCGCCTACGTCAAGCCCGGCGAGGTCGTGCTCACGTGGACCGACGACAAGCGCGATCCGCAGTACGCAATCTCGCGCGACGCCTGCGAGCGACTGAAGGACGCTCGCGACGCGCGCGGCCGGCGCCTCAAGGTGCACAAGCTGGTGCAGCCGGGTCCGCTGCGCATGACGCGCGAGGAAGCCGCGGGCGTCGACGTCGCCGAAGGCACGCAGCCGCGCGAAGCCGGCATGCGCATGGCCGGGTCGTACGTCAATTTCTACATCGGCAGCAAGCGCATCGTTGCGCCGCTGCTCGATCCGAAGCGCGACGCGGCCGCGATGCGCAAACTTCGCGCACTTTTCCCCGGCCGCGAGGTGGTCGGCGTGCCGGGCCGCGAGATCCTGCTCGGCGGCGGCAACATTCATTGCATCACCCAGCAGGTGCCGCGCAGTGTTGCATGAAGTCCTTTCGGGCCGGCGCCTGACGCGCCTGGAATACGAGCACGAGTTGCCGAAGCTGCAGGACCAGCTGCTCGACGCGCAGTTCGAGCTGCGCAAGAGCGCGGCGCGCGCCGTCGCGGTCATCGTCACGGGTATCCCGGGCGCCGGACGCAGTGAAGTGGTCAACGAACTGCTCGGCTGGCTCGATCCGAAGTTCGTCACGGTCTACGGCTTCCGTCAGCCGAATGAAGTGGAGCGGCAACGCCCGGACCTGTGGCGTTACTGGCGCGTGATGCCTCCTCGCGGCCGCATCGCCATCCTCCATGCGGGCTGGTACGAGGACTTCCTGCGCGAGTCGGTGCTGCACCCGAACCGTGCCGGGCAAGAGACGCAGCGCGAACTCGAGCGCATTCGCAGCCTCGAGCGCATGCTCGCAAGCGACGGCGTGGCCGTGGTGAAGGTGCATCTGCACATCGCGCCGGACACCCAGCGCAAGCGGCTACGCAAGCTTGCGAAGGACCGCACGACCCGCTGGCGCGTGTCCGGCGAGGACCGCTGGATGGCGGCGCACTACCGCCGCGTCGAGAAGGCGGTCGAGCACTGCCTGAAGGTGACCGAGCAGCCGGCTGCGCCCTGGCATCTCGTCGATGGGACGGATCGGCAGCATCGTGCGCTCGAGGTCGGCCGCACGCTGCTGGCCGGCATCACCGGACAGACGGGTGGCGCGGGTGCCGGCAAGCGCCGTGCCGCCCCGCGCGTCGCGCCGCGCAAGCTCGCGGCGGTGAAGCTCGACGCGCGTCCGTCCTCCAGCCGCGTGACGGAAGAGGATTACGACCGCGAACTCGAGGAGTTGCAGGGGCGCCTGGCCCGGGTTTCGCGCAAAGGCCGCTTTGCGCGGCACGCAGTCGTGATGGCCTTCGAGGGCATGGATGCCGCCGGGAAGGGCGGGGCGATCCGCCGCATCACCGCGGCGCTCGACGCGCGCCAGTACCGCGTGGTGCCGATCTCGGCGCCGTCGCTGGAGGAGATCGCGCGGCCGTATCTCTGGCGCTTCTGGTTTCACCTGCCGCCAAGCGGCAACTACACGATCTTCGACCGTTCATGGTACGGCCGCGTCCTGGTCGAGCGGGTGCGCGGGTTCGCGGCGCCACCGGACTGGCGACGCGCGTACGACGAGATCAACGAGTTCGAGCGGCAGCTCGCCGAGCATCGGACGATCGTGGTGAAGTTCTGGTTGTCGGTGAGCAGGCAGGAGCAGCTGGCTCGCTTCAAGGAGCGCGACCGCAACCCGCTCAAGCGCTTCAAGGTCGATCCCGAGGACTGGCTCAACCGCCGCCTGTGGGGCGACTATCAGCGCGCGGCGAAGGAAATGATCGCGCGGACCGACACGCGGCACGCGCCGTGGACGGTGGTGCCGGCCGACGACAAGCGCGCCTCCCGGCTGGCCGTGCTGCGCGCATTGTGCGACCGCATCGAGGACGGCCTGTCGTGACCGTGTCGATCGCCCTCGTCACGGCTCGCGACGCGCTGCCGCTCGACGAAGACATGCCGCCGCTGGCGTCGGCCCTGGCCGCGCTAGGGGCGCGCGTCGATGCGCCTTTCTGGGACGACGCGAATGTCGACTGGGGCCGGTACGACATGGCCGTGTTGCGTTCCACCTGGGACTACGTCGAGCGCATCGACGAGTTCCTCGACTGGGCCGACCGCTGCAGCGGGCTCACCCGGCTGCTCAACACGCCGCAGGTCGTGCGCTGGAACACAGACAAGCACTACCTCGTGCACCTCGGCCGGCAGGGCGTGCCGGTCGTGCCGACGCGGTTCGTCGAGCCGGGCATCGACGTTGACGCGCAATTCGCCGCGTTCCTGGCGGGCGGTGCGGGCTCGACGAGCACTGGCGAGCCGACGGCATTCAGGGATTTCGTGGTGAAGCCTTCGATCGGCGCGGGATCGCGCGACGCGGCACGCTACCGTCGCGAGGAGGCCGATGCGGCACTCGCGCACCTGCGGCGGCTGGTCGGTGCCGAGCGTCGCAGCGCGATGCTGCAGCCCTACCTCGACCGTGTGGACGATCACGGCGAGACCGCGTGCGTGCATTTCGGCGGCGTCTACAGTCACTCGTTCCGCAAGGGACCGCTGCTGCGCGCCGGCTCCGGGCTGGTCAAGGGGCTGTTCGCGCCAGAGCAGATCACCTCCCGCGACCCGGACGACGAGGAGCGGCGTGTCGCGGCGGCGGCCTGCGCGGCGCTGCCGCTCGCTGCGCCTCTTTACGTGCGTGTGGACCTCATCCGGGATCGCGAAGGACAGCCGGTGGTGCTCGAAGTCGAGATGACCGAGCCGTCCGTCTACCTGCTGCATGCTCCCGGGTCGGCGGACCGTTTTGCCCGGACCATCCTGGCCAACGGCACGAAGCGTCAGAACCAGCCCGAGACGAATAGCCGGAACACGTCGGCGTCGAAGCTGTAGAGCGGCTCGGTGCCTGGCGCTCCGCCTTGCGTCACGTCGCGGAAGTCGTCGTACGAGTAGTGGATCCGGTCGTAGTAGAGGTTCACCGTCGAGCGCTCGATGAAGCTCAGGCCAAGCCGCGGCAACTCGTACGTGGCGCCCAGGCTGAACCCCAGGCTCGTGAACGTGCTCATTTCCTTGTCGCGTGCCAGGAAGTTCTGCGCGTCCCGGCGAGGGAATAGGTCGGAGTAGAAGTCGGCGGCCGACTGGTCGTACCAGCGGACGCCGGCCTCGAAGATCCAGGACTTGCGCCAGGGGTGCGTGTAGCCCAGCTCGAGCGTGCTCGCATCGATGCCCCAGGTGTCGGTGAAGTAGCGGTACTCGCCGTGCACGGCCGCGCGATAGGGCAGGAAGTACCGGGCGTTCAGCGACACCGCGTTGCTCGTGCGGGTTCGCGGATAGACTTCCGGCTGGTATGCATACCCGTTCGCGGAGGTCGGGTCGAGGTAGCGCACCGAGCGATAGGGGTTGTTGAGGAAACCCTCGTCCGTGATGACCTCGTAGTTGAGGCCTGCCATCAGCTCCGGCGTGACGATCTGCGACAGCCCGACGCGGTAGTTGCGGCGGTTGATGTCTTCCTTGAACGCACTGTCGCCCCGCTTGCGCACCTGGTCCCAGCCCTGGCTGTAGCCGAACGAGATCGTGGTGAGGTCGCCGAACAGGTCCTGGCTGAGGTCGAAGCTCGCCGTGTTGGCCGTGTAGTCGTTCTCGTCGCTGTTCGTGTAGCTGACGCTGTACTGCGTCTTGCCGTTCAGCATGTCGAAGCCGAGGCCGAGCTGCGTGCGCTCTTCCTTGTACGGGCTGGCCGTGGTCATCACGTCGATGGAGGCGCTCGACACCATGTCCATGTACGCGCTGCCGGTGACCGAGTACTTCTCCGCGAACTTGGCGCGCACCAGCAATGCGGGCCCGTCGACGGTCACCCCGCCGCCGTCATAGCGGTGGTACATGAGGTCCGCGCGGTCGTCGGGGAGCACCGCGCCGTTCGCCGGCAGTGCCGCCGCGAGCGCGAAGCCGATCCATGCCCAACTCGCCAGGCGTCGCATGCCCTCGGTCCTCAATTGCAGCCGCAGCCGCCGCCGTGGCTGCCGCTCGCGCCGCGCGCGCCTTCGCGCGCCTCGTACACGTGGTTCATGTACGCCGAGTCGATCGGGTCGCGTTCGGCCGACATGACGATGTCGGCGAAGTTCTGGCGCTCATAGGGTTTCACCCACGGCTCGATGCTCGTGCAGCCCGCAAGCGCCAGCAGCGACAGGGCGAACCCGGCTCGTCCGGCGCGGAGCATGGTCACTCCCTGGCCAGCGTGCGGATCATGTCCGCGTACTTCGACTCGTCGCCGGGCTTGTAGCCGCGGTGCACGTAGCGGACGTTGCCGGCGCGGTCGACGAAGACGGAGCTCGGCATGCCTTCCACGCCGAAGCTCTCGGCGACGGAGTTCTTGCGGTCGAACAGGATCGGGAAGTCGACCTTCATGTCCTTGAGCCAGGCCACCGCGCCTGCGCTGTCCGGCTCGACGTTGATGCCGAGCAGCGTGAAGCCGAGCGGTTCGTACTTGGCGTTCAATTGCCCGAGCAGCGGCATCTCCTGCCGGCACGGGCCGCACCAGGTGGCCCAGAAGTTGATCATCACGACCTGGCCCTTGAGGTCGCTCAGCTTGACCGTGGAGCCGTCGCGGGCAGGCAGGGCGAAATCCGGGGCCGACGTGCCCGCGGCCCTTGCCCCCGCGCAGAGGAACAAGGTCGCCAGCGTGACCAAAAGCATCCGGGGCATGCGCATGCGTCGGGGCCTCCGTTCAGAAGAATGCCGTGGCGCCGAGCGTGAACTGCAGGTTCTGCGTGAGCTTGCTCGTGCCGAGCAGGTCGCTCTTGAACATGTGGTCACGCGCATCGATGTGCAGCGCCAGCCAGTTGGTGACGACGACGCGCAGGCCTGCGCCGATCGGCACCGTGAAATGATCGTCGCCGGCGAATCGCGTATTGCCGACCCCGAGGGTGACGTACACGGCGGTTGGCATGGCATGGGTTCGCCCGAAGAACACCTCGCCCGGCAGGACGTTCCAGCCCGCGGAGATGTCGTAGTAGGTGAAATTTCGCTCATCGTCGGTCAAGAGCTGCGCCGCGCCGCTCAGGTCCTCGTAGCTCGTCGTGCCGGCCGTCGCCCTGCCGACCGTGAATTCCGCAAAGAGGTCCTCGGTGAAGTGGTACGCGATGCGCGAGCCTCCGACGAGGCTCGACCCGAAGTCCTCGATGCCGATGGTACCGACGAATACACCGATCTCGAAGTTTTCGGACGGAACCTTGACGGGCTTCACTTCGCGCCGCTCGACCTCGGGCTCCACGACTTGCGGCGCCCGCGACGAGCCGCCGACGGCGTCGCCCTGGTCCTGGGCCCGAGCTGTCATCGTCGCAAGGCTTGCGCCTGCGGCCGCGATGCTCAGAAGAAGTACGTGAAGCCGATGAGCCATTCGTCAGTCTCCTCGTTGTCGTCGCGGTCGGTGAACACGACGAAACCGCGGTATTCCGCCTGCAGCATGAACCGGTCCGACAGGTAGCCGCGGGCTCCCAGGCTGCCGTAAGCCACGGTGTTGTGGCGGTCCTTCGTGTCCAGCAGCGTCGCCTTGGGCGAAACGTACAGCATTCCGGCGCCGATGCCGACCACCGGCGACACCGGCCATTGCGGCATGAACACGTGGGCGATCCCGAGCGTCCCCAGTGCCCCGTTCGAGTACGTGCCGATCAACTGCGACACGTCGGCGCGGAGCAGCAACGTGCTGGTCAGCGCGTAGGCCCCGTTGAAGGACACCACGTTGGCGCCGCCAAAGTCGCCGGTCGCGACACCCAGCTCCCACTTGTGCTCCGTGCGCGCATTCGGACCGGGACCGGCCAGCTCGACGGGGTTTCCGTCGCGCGTTAGCGTCTGCTCGAGCTGCGAGCGATGGACCCAGCCACTCTGGCCGCGGGCCGTCCTCACCTCGACCCAGTCGGTCCGCTGGCGGACCAGCTCGATGGTCACCCCGCGCTCGATCGAGAGCGCGATCGGGAAGCCCCGGCCCGGACCCGTGTGCACGTCGACGTACGGATCCCGCACCACGACCTCGATCGGTGAGCTGGCGCGTGCCGGGATGGCTGCGAGCAGGACCGTCAGGAAGCACAGCACGATCAGGTGTCGGGGCATGGACTCAGTTCAAAGGGGCTGCGAACGGATCATTGAAATATTGTGCACCAGAATCCACCCATTCTGAGACCAGCTTCAGTTCCGCGGGTGTCAGGCGCCCCGCATGGCTCCCCGCGGGAGCGAATAGTGCGAAGAATGCCACGGAGCGGTTTGCATTGCCTGCCCGAAGTGAGGGGGGCACCGGAATGCCTGCAAACTGGGGCGCGCCGGTCACGGGATCGACGCCCACCTGGACGAGCTTGTCCTGCAGCACCCCGTTCACCAGTTCCTGTTCGTTGTCCGTCGCGAGCAGCTCCCGATACGCTTGAAAATGGTCGGGCTGGTCGGACGACGGTCCATCGGTCAGCTCGAGCTGACCGGCCGGCAGCTGCACCGCACCGGCCGCACTGCGATTGCTGTGGCAGGTCGTGCACGTGTCGTCGGCGAGCACCGTGCCGTCAGCCGCAAGCGTAATGCGCGGCTTCGACCACAGGGGGTGGATGTGCCTTTCGTAATGAATGGTCACGCGGCAGCCCGACCGCCAACCCACGATGCAATCGCTGGAGGTCGGTGCTGGAGTCCCCAGGTCGGCGTAGTTGTAGTCGAATGCTGCGTCGGCCGGGCGGCCTGCGGCCACCGGATCGGTCCAGACGTCCTTGTAAATCAAGTTGTTGCTCGGAACCAACGAGGCGCAGTCGGTCTGGCAGCTGATCCGCGCACGAACCTGGGCCATGGTTTCGCCGGCGTTGGCAAAGAAGGCCGGATTGGTGTTCGGGAACGGCAGACCGGTGACCGGCGCGCCCGCGTACGCCGATTTGAACAGGTTCGACCGGCCGTGCGACAGCCCGCTCTCGGGGTCGTGGCAGCCGTTGCACTTCAGTTCCTGTCCGGGCCGGACCTGCAGCCAGTTCTCGTGCCGCGGCCCGATGCGTCGACCATTCGCATCGACGATGGTGATGGCGAACGGCACGTTGGCCGGGACCTTGACGCGCACCGAGCCATCGGGCTCGATCGGCGCATAGCCCAGCAACTCGCGCATCCCGAACCTGGAGGTCACGCCGAATGCGCTCCTGCGGAAGTCGAGCGTGTCGCGGTCCGGCAAGCCGACCGGCTTCTCGATGCGCAGGAAGCGTGCGGACCGCTGCGAGGCGAGGGTTGTTCGCGGATCGGCCAGCGCGGCGATGCCGCCTGCAGCCGTGTCCCGGCCGTCGACGTCGTAGACGCTGCGGATGTCCAGGATACCGACGCCTTCGGTCTCGAATTCCGCGTCAAAGTCGACACCGGCGACCCGATCGAGCAGTAACGGCGGCAACTTGCGCGGCTGCAGCGCCACGATGTCCGTGAAGAAGACGCCCTCGACGGGATCGGCCACGGGCAACTGGGTGCCCTTCACGGGATCGTAGATCCAGAGGCCGTACAGCGGCGCCGCCGTCACCGCGGTGACCGCGCCCAGTTTCTTGTCGGTGCACGGAACGATCCTGGTGCCTTCCAGCAGCCGGCATTGCGTCCAGCTCACGAGGATCCGCCCGCTGCCGTCGAACAGCGGGAACGCCGAACTGAAGCGCCCGCCCGGCGACGGCCCGTCGACGGTGTGGACCACGTTGGCCGTGGCCGGCTTCTGCGCCGGCCCGGACAGGACTCCGGTGTTGGGCGCGGTCGGCTGCGCATTCTCGACGAAATCGGCGACGTCGATTTCCCACAGGTCGCCGCCCTGGTCGGGCGCGGCGAACGGCTGCGCGCGCACGAGCAGGTGGCCGTTCTCCATCATGCGAGGGTCGAGAAACTGGATCGTCGAGGCGTCCGTGCCGGTGTCGTGGCTTTGGGCTCCGTAGAGGAGTTCCATATCGGTTCCGTCGGGGCGCATCGCATAGAGGCTGATCTCGTCGTGGCCGGGCGCGCGATCCCAGCGGCTGAACACGATACGGCCGTCCGCCAGCAAGGACGGGTCGAAATCGTGGCTCTGGTTGAATGAGATCTGGTGGATGCCGCTGCCGTCCGCATTCATCACGTGCAGGACGAAGGCCGGCTCGTCGCCGCTCTCGTCCTGCGCGGCGAACTGCGGCTTGCCCTCGTCGAGCAGGATCGCCCTGGACTGCCGCTGGCGCGTCGAGGTGAACACGATGCGCCCGTCCGGCAGGTAGTGCGGGGCCAGGTCGTGGCCTTCCTCGGCCACGAGGTCCGAGGGTATGACACGGCGCAGCGTCTGCGTGGTGTCGTCGTATTCCCAGATGTTCCAGGTCGGCGGGTCGTCGGGGTCCGCCCCAGGGCTCGGGGCGAGACGCATCGAGAAGATCAGCTTGGCGCCGTCGAACGACGGCTCCACGTCACGCACGTCCCCCTTGCCGCCGGTGATCTCGCCGGTGAGATTGCGCTCCGGGGCCGAGGGTGAGGCGCGCGTGCGCAGGTACAGGTCGCCGCCGGGCTG
>Ga0315283_10005426_pt1 | contig 11262 bp, 9 predicted proteins | sample YL17G09_0_MG_FD_204541 | JGI IMG/M metagenome (GOLD analysis project Ga0315283, IMG submission 204541) | Sediment microbial communities from Yellowstone Lake, YNP, Wyoming, USA - YL17G09_0 | ecosystem: Environmental > Aquatic > Freshwater > Lake > Sediment | place: USA: Wyoming | collected...
ACAGGTATTGCTGGATACAGGTGCCTTCACCTACACCAACCCGAGCGGAATATACGCTTTCGTCTTGCCTCCTGAGGTCTATGACGTCACCGCATCAGCCGATGGCTATTATTCAGAAACAATAACGGGGATTGAGTTGATCACTGGCACGGTCACACAAGACTTTGCTCTTATGCCACTCATTTGTCCAACTCCACAAATCCTTGGTGTAACTGTCGATGTCATCGATCAATTAACCATATCTTTTTCCCCAACAGTATCATCCACCCTGCCAGTTGGATACTTATGGGACTTTGGTGACAACTCCAGAAGTACTGAACCATCCCCAGTGCATACCTATCTTGATTATGGTACTTACACCACAAATTTAGATGTGACAAATGCCTGTGGCACCTCTAACTGGAACCGCGCCATTGAGTTAGACCGTTTCATATTCATGCCCATACTAATGAGGGTAAATCCATAACATAAAAAAGAGACCCGGCTCAGGAAGAAAGCCGGGTCTCTGCTTCATGCAAATTTTTAGGATATGTCCGCAAGCAATACTCCCAAAACTTCCGGGGTTACCGCCAATCCCTTGAAATTCTCAAAACTCAAATCACGAAAATCAAAACTCAATTTCGCACGGGCAACCTCGAATAAAACTGTATAGCTTTCCATTATGCGAGCATCCCAATTAATATCCAATTGCTGAGCTGCTGTTTGAATGCTTTGTCCATCTGGTCCTTCGATCTCAGCAAAATCACCATACGGCATCTCATCCAGCACAACCTCCAGGTTGCCCAGTTTATAGGTTGTGCGATATTTTTCGTACATCATATACACTTCATAACCCAGCGCTTCCAATACAGACCGGGCTGTGTCAAAATTTGATACGGTAAATTCGAGCTCCTGGCGCAGGCGTGCCCCACCTTCAATACTGCCCATACCCTTGTAGGTCACACGTGCTCTGGAATCGAGTCGCAATCGCAATAATCTTCCCGTGTTCGATAAAGACTGATCGGGGGTATCAAAACGCAGGTTAATTTCATGAACCCTCGGCTCTTTTAACTGTCCTCCCTGTGCGATTAATTTTTCCTCCAGCTCCTTGCGCCTGGAGAGATAGAATTTAACTTCCAGTTCCCTATCCTTGTCGCTCATAATGCCTCTTCTCTTCTTAATTTATACCACGCTAAGCAAAGTCTCTTTCTGCTCAACCCGGTCACCGGATTTAACCCGCACTCGAACCACTTTACCATTTCTTGGCGAGCGCAGCTCATTCTGCATCTTCATCGACTCCAAAACCACCAATACATCGCCTTTTTGTATCACTTGCCCTTCGGTAACCGGAATGGAAACGACCATACCAGGCATGGGTGCTTTCATGTGGTAGTCCACGTGCTCTGCCACTTTGCCAGCCAATGAAGCCCGCAGGCGTTTTTCGCGCTCGTCTTCCACAGTAGCAACAAACATGTTCCCATGAAACAACACCTGCCAGGTGTCCTCATTTGGGTAGACATGGCCATCAAAGGATTGGCCATCCAACACTAGTGAATATACTGGCTGGTCTCCGACTGGCATGAAGTCCACCTGATAAATGACGCCATCCACACTTACCCGATGCTCATCAAGGATGTCTACAATGTATTCATGTCCTTTTATGGTCGTCACGTATTTCATGGCTATCTCCTTAACCTCTCCCACCGGCTCAGCCATTTCCAGTTGCTGGTATCACGCTCATTTCGCTGGATAATGTGCGCCGCCCGCTCAGTTTGACGGTGAGCTACAAGCGTCGCCAGAATAGCCGCAATTTCCGGTCGTGATTCAATCCCTTCCTCAGCTTCCTCAATGGAAAAACGTTCTTCCACAAAACGGGTGTCATATTGCCCACCCATGAAACGATGAGAATCCATTAACCGTTGGTGGAATGGGATGTTGCATTGCACACCCAGGATTTTGTATTCCTCCAGTGCCCGGCGCATGCGTAGGATAGCTTCGCCACGCGTCTCGCCCCATACGATCAATTTTGAAATGAGCGAATCATAGTAGGGCGAAATTTCAAAACCGATATACACTCCAGTATCCACACGCACGCCTGGTCCCGTGGGAAGCAGAGTATGGGTGATGCGACCCGTAGATGGGATAAAGTTATTATAAGGATCTTCCGCGTTGATCCTGCATTCAATCGACCAGCCATTTTGATGGATATCTTCCTGCCGGTGACGCAAGGATCGTCCGCGTGCAATTCGCATTTGTTCTTTAACGATATCAATTCCGGTGACCATCTCCGTGACTGGATGTTCCACTTGTAAACGGGTGTTCATCTCCAGGAAGTAAAAGTTTTTATCCTTATCCACCAGAAACTCAATGGTCCCGGCATTCACGTAATTTACTGCCTGAGCAGCCCGGACAGCGACTGCCCCAAGATTCTGGCGAAATTCTTCATCCTCTGCCACGAAGGGTGAAGGGGATTCCTCCAACAGTTTTTGGTGCCTGCGTTGAATGGAACATTCCCGCTCCCCCAAATGGATCACATTGTCCTGCCCATCTGCCAGGATCTGGATTTCAATGTGCCGCGCCCCTTCGACTAGCTTCTCTAAATAAACATCACCGTCCCCGAAGGACGCCTCCGCCTCTCTTCGGGCAGCAGTAAGTAAGGTGGGCATTTCTTCTATGTTATTCACCTCACGCATGCCTTTGCCTCCACCACCTGCTGTAGCTTTTACTAGCAATGGAAAACCAATCGAAGGAGCCATCGCCAGTAGCTCCTCATCCCGCAGGGAGCCTTCCCCTTCGGTGCCGGGTACTACCTTTACCCCAGCTCGAGAAACTGTGCTACGCGCTACAGCTTTATCCCCCATGGCAGCAATTGATGATGGGTTAGGCCCGACGAATACCACACCAGCCTGCCGGCAAGCTTCTGCGAAATCTGCCCGTTCAGCCAGGAAACCATAACCTGGGTGGATCGCCCCTGCACCAGTCTTCCGGGCAATATCAATAATTTTATCTGCCCGTAGATATGAGTCGCGGGATGGAGCTGGTCCTAACCGATATGCCTCATCTGCGTAGCGCACGTGCAACGACTGGCGATCTGCATCGGAATAGACTGCCACTGTATTAAGACCCAGCTCTCGACAGGCGCGAATAATCCGCACTGCGATCTCACCCCGATTGGCGATCAATACCTTATTGAACATGGGTTTGCTCCATTTGCAATTAACATATTTCTAGTGTTGCTCAATGTTGACGTGATCCTTCAAAAATTGAAGCATCTTTGTGTTGAATTCAGCCACATTTTCCTGTGGCAACATATGCTTGGCACCTGGTACAAGCCACAAGCATGCACCAGGAATTGACCCAGCGATATCCATGGCGTGCTGTGGGGTGGCATGTTCATCGTCTTCACCCTGTATGATCAAAGCCGGGCACCTGATCTGACTAAACAGCGGGCGCATGTCCCAGGCAATCGATTCGGGTTTGTGCCAGCCATCAAACCAGTTTTGAAATATCACCTCGTACTTATCTCCATGGGTATATCGCAGACCAGCCCTGAAGCGCTCATCGGTCATGAAAGCCTGTTGGATACCCAGGATACCGGGCTCCATCTTTGGTTCAATATAAATATGGGCTGCCACGATCACCAGGCAGCTCACCCGCTCGGGTTGCTGAGCAGCAAAATAAAGCGCGATCGTTCCACCATCACTATGGCCCACTAGAACTGCGCGTTGGATATTAAATTGATCCAACAAGCTGTCTAAATCCTTCAGGTCAGTATGGAAGGATGGTATATCCAATCCCTGACGAGCGTCTGACTCGCCATAACCCCAGCGATCGTACGCAATAACCTTATAACCTGCCTCAGCCAATGACGACACCTGCCCTCGCCATGCCTGTATGGAACCTAATCCATGGTGCAATAGCAGCACGGGAGAACCGTTTTCAGGACCTGAGATTTCAATATGAAGGTTATGCCCGTTTACGAAGATGATCAAATTACACACTACTGTTTATGGATGCCCGGTTTACGAGAACAGGTCACGCTTCTTGAATGGTGCCGTGAGGAATTTACTCATCATCCGGATCGATGAGGAATAGGTGATAGTTACTCCGTTCTTTTTATTTTTAAGGATTTTTTCAACGAGAACTGGGGCAACAGTCTCAGCACGCTCGCCGATGATGTTCAATATCCGTTTGGACTTTTCCAGCTCCGCTTCTCGCCCTATGAACTGTCGGGTGATCATGTCAGTGATCACCATCCCGGGAGCAACTGCACCGGTGATCACTGGTGTTCCTTCAATTTCCATTGCTAAAGAGCGATCGATGAAATGTACAGACGCCTTTGTACTGCCGTAAAGGGTCATCCCAAGCATGCCTCGCCCCTTAGCGCCAAATCCCTCCAGATTGTAAAGTGCACCCTCACCTTGTGCCAGCATGCCGGTTAGTGCCACTTTTATCCCGTACATTGTTCCTATTATGTTCGTAACCACCACCTCATCATACTGCTTTGGTGTAATCTCCCAAAATTTCATCATGGGTACGGCAGTCCCGGCATTATTGATCCAGATATCGATCCTGCCAAATTGTGCCTGTGCCATTTCCCACAGCTTCTGCACCTGGATAAAATCAGTCACATCACAAGCGCAACCATAGGTAAGATCCTTGGAGTACCGCTTACCAAGTTTTGAAACAGCCTCATTCACCGCCGCTGCGGTACGCCCACTGATCATGACCGCACAATCTCTCTCTAAAAATGCTGCGGCCAGGCTGTAGCCAATTCCACGCGTGCTACCAGTAATTACAACCGATTTATTCATAATGGGATGCAACCATGTTTTTTGGGTGGGTTCGAATCACGTTTGTTGGATAACATTTCCAGAGCATTGATCAAACGGGGACGTGTCTCCCAGGGCTCTATGACATCATCGATGTAACCCCTTGAGGCTGCAATATATGGGTTGGCAAATTTTTCCCGATAATCGGCAGCCAATTTTTGTTGCTTCTTTTCTGGGTCTTTAGATTGTGCTATCTCCTTGCGGAAGATAATTTTCACCGCACCTTCCGGACCCATAACGGCGATCTCAGCGGATGGCCAGGCGAGGTTCAAATCCCCGCGCACATGCTTGCTGCTCATCACATCATAAGCACCACCATAAGCTTTGCGGGTGATTACCGTGAGCTTTGGTACAGTAGCCTCGCAATATGCATAAAGTAATTTTGCTCCCGAACGGATGATGCCTCCATGCTCCTGGATAGTACCCGGTAGAAAGCCTGGCACATCAACAAAGGTAACGATTGGAATATTGAACGCATCGCAGAAGCGGACAAAGCGAGCTGCTTTCTCTGATGAATTGATGTCTAAAACTCCCGCCAATACTGCGGGTTGGTCGGCTACAATTCCAACGCTGTGCCCACCCAAACGGGCAAACCCGATGACGATATTCTGAGCGTATGCCTCCTGGATCTCAAAGAAAATATTCCCATCCACTATCAAACGGATGGCATCCTTGATATCATACGGCTTGCTTGGATCTTCAGGAATAAGTGCATTCAACGCCTCTTCCATGCGCAACGGATCATCGTCATTGTTTATATAGGGCGGGTCTTCCATATTGTTTTGGGGAATATAAGAAAGTAACTTGCGGATCAGGTAAAGCGCGTCGGGTTCAGAATCAGCAGCCAGGTGACATACCCCAGATATTACCGAGTGTACATCCGCACCCCCTAACTCTTCAAAGGTTACTTCTTCATGTGTCACTGCTTTGACCACATCTGGACCTGTGATGAACATATATGAAGATTTCCGTACCATGATAATGAAATCCGTCAGTGCTGGTGAGTAAACCGCCCCACCCGCACATGGGCCCATGATTACACTGATTTGTGGGATTACCCCTGAGACGAGCGTGTTACGTAAAAAGATATCTGCATATCCTCCTAAGGATACGACTCCCTCCTGGATACGCGCCCCGCCAGAATCATTCAAACCAATCACCGGCGCACCATTTTTTAGCGCCATTTCCATGATCTTACAGACTTTCTCAGCGTGCACCTCCCCCAGGCTCCCTCCAAATACAGTGAAATCTTGCGAGAATATGTAAACTAATCTCCCCTCGATGGTTCCCCATCCTGTCACAACGCTATCTCCCAGGTATTTCTGCTGGTCAAGATTAAAGTCACTGGTGCGGTGGACAACAAATGAATCCACCTCGCGAAATGAGCCCCTATCCAGCAGCAGATCAATACGCTCACGTGCAGTCAACCTGCCTCGAGCATGCTGTGCTTCAATGCGGTCAGCACCTCCTCCAAGACGGTTTTGGGCTTTCGTCTCACGCAAGCGTTTTATTTTCGGATCATCGGTCATAATCATCTCCCAATCGCGGGAAGTCACAAGTAATTCCCATAATGAATATCATTTTCCATCTATAAAAAACTATCCATTGCCACCACTATCCGTTTGGTCATCGCCTGTTCTTGATTCAGCCAGGCCAAAATATGCTTTAACTTTCGGTTTGCTCAACGTCCATACTGTATATACCATACATACCACAGTCATACCAGCCGTAAACCGCCAGTTAATCGGTAAGAGAGCCTGCCGGGCTCCCACTACCCCGCTCGTTGGGTGATCCACCAGAAAAACGTGATCCACCCAATAATACAAAACATAAGTAAGCAGCACCGCTTTCATCAATCTGGGTGCCCAATTTTTCGCCCTCCACAACCCCCATAATAAAATAGAACCAGCCAGCGTCCATATTAAACCCGTTATCACCATATACAATGCCGGAACCCCTGGCCAGGATACAAGGAAGTCCCAATTCGCAATGCTTAAGATCAAGCGCGTCAGATTAAATATCGTGATGATTAACACCCCGAATGCCAGTATGGTTACGCTCCATGGTCGTGAGGCATGCGCTGATGCGATCTCTGTCGGTTGTTCGATGGGCAGCCCGGTATTATCCATTTGTCCTCAATATATCATTGTAGTTTACCCGATGCTCAGGGTTATTTTCCCAAGTTGTTCACCCATTTCAAGCTTTTTTTGGGCAGAACGTGCTTCCGCCAGCGGATAATCATGATCCATTACCGGTTTCAGCTTACCAGCAAAAACTAGATCCATCACGGTAGCAAACTCAGCTCGTGTGCCCATGGATGAACCAAGGATCGAGAGGTGCTTACCAAAGATGAACCGATTATCGATCTCAAATATCGGTCCTGCAGAATTACCCACCGTCAGAATGCGTCCGCCTTTGGCAGCCGCGCGAAAGCTGGAAGGAAACGTAGTGCCCACATTATCCACGACCACATCCACACCTCGTTTATCGGTCAGGTTGTAGACTGTTTTATACCAATTTTCATCCTGCAAACGGTCGATAAGATGATCAGCCCCTAAGGAATCAGCCAGGCTTAGCTTCATTGGGTTTGAACCAACCACGAAGACAGTTGCTCCTGCCAGCTTGGCGATCTGGATGCTGGCAATGTTCACCCCTCCTGATGCTCCCACCACCAACACGCTCTCCCCTGGTTTCAGGTCTCCCTGGGTGATCAGCGAGTGCCAGGCTGTGTGGAATACCATTGCAGCTGCAGCTGCCTGTCGTGCCTCAAAACCTGCTGGGATGGGGTATATATTGGTTGCAGGAACAGCCACATATTCTGCATATGTACCGCGTACGGTTTCTCCAAGCAAATGCCAATTACGACAGCGGTTATCCTGTCCTGCTATACAGGCAGGGCAGTGACCGCAACCCAGGTTTGAATTGATTACCACTCGGTCACCAACCTTGCATTCGCTGACGCATGGACCCAAACCAGCCACTACCCCTGCTCCATCTGCTCCAGGGATGTGCGGATAATCGAGTTTGATCCCTGGCCAGCCATTGCGCGTCCATAAATCCACACGGTTTAACGCGGCAGCTTCCAGCTTCACCAATACCTGCCCCTCTTCAGGCTCAGGCGTGGGGAAGTCAGTATATTCCAACACCTCGGTTCCACCATGCGTATGAAATAACACCGCCTTCATAACGACCTCCTGATCATTGTTGTGCTCACATGCTTAATCAACCAATCACCTGATTGTCCGATCACTTAAATTCAATCTCCCATATATGCACATTGGATGGCACGCCTGTATATGGTTGAAACACCTCAAATCGTACCTTTTGCGCTTTAATCGTCTGACCAAAATTCACGTCAAGCTCAGGACTACTGGGAGAACCGTCAAAATCAGCTACAGATTCAGCTGGCCGTTCACCCTCAGTAGAGTAGAGAGTTGCGGTCACTCGACTGTCTGCACTACCAAGGACCATCCTATAACCCGAGAACTGGTGCTCTTTGGGGAATGTCAGCTCAATCACAAATGGATTGGCTTCCAGCGTTCGTGCAACAGTCTGCGTGTCACCATCAAACACCAGATCAATGGACCCCATATCCAATAGCGAGTATTGCACCTGCACAGGTTCTCCATTGATCATTACTTCAGCTTGTTGTAAGGCGCTGCGCGCCGCTTTTTCGGCGGAAAATATTTCGTCGATATTATCCACATAACGCAGCCTGACAAAATAAAATCCAGTTTGACCGTCTGGGTATGGCAGGGTTTCATCAATATTTATATCTGTGAATTTCCCGCTACTGATTGCTTTATTGTAATCCTCAGGGTTCATCACAAAAACTGTATTTTCATCCAATGGTTTTCGCTCAATCAGATGTCCGTCAATGCTGCCCAGATCAAACTGGTCATCCACAGTAGAGAAAAAGCGTGCAACCTCATCGGTGCCATTTGCCCAATTTGGCGAAATAATGATATGTACCTCTGGATGACTTTTTTGATAGTCTGTTACAGCCGGAAATAGCTGTGATGCACCGTATTGCATTCCGCTGAGTCCATAATTACTGAACCATCGTGGGCCATTGACAAGTGCATCTCTTGCCAACAGAACATTTGCGAGAACCAGAAACCAAAATAATCCTATGGATATCCATGTTGGCACCGTATTCTTGCCTGGATGGTTCGTCGATCGCTTGCTGAGTCTAGATTGTAGGACTTTTTCAAGCCAGTCTAGGCAATACCCCACACCAATTACAATAAGTAAGGTCGCTGGGACAATAAATACCAGGTCTCGTGTAATGCCGATTCCCACCAGAGCACTTCCCAGGGGAGCTGCTAACAAAGCCACCATTAGAACACGATAGGCTGGTTTTCTTATATTCAATATGGTGAGGATCAAACCAGCAATAAAGAATGGCAGGGTGAAGATGGGTAAATTCCCATAGCCTTTCATCAAATGGCGTTCAAGGTCATGGTTGTTGGGTATGAACCAGTAACGAATACTAAGTCCACGTGAATATTCGGCCCAGAAGCGGCTTAGTTTCTCGGTCAGCGTGATTGGCTGAACCCAGTAGGAACCGAGTAATTGCAGATGCTCCGTTGGAGAAAAAGTGCTTCCTAGTCGAAATCGCAGGTATGGCAACGCCATGAGCATCAAAATAATCAGCACTTTAAAGGTCATTTTGCGATTTTCCCAGTGGTAGCGCACATCCATTATGAGCAATGCAATTCCAGTTGCAGCCATAACCAACTGACCAGGGCTATAGGAGTAAAACGCCAAACCAGTCATAACCAGAGCAAGATAGAGGTAGCGCGGCGAAATACATCGATACATTAAATAGCAATACAAAAAGGCGGCATAACAAGATACAAAGATTACTGTTTCAAAAGCAGTACGAGAGTGCAGGAACCAGGATGGGATTAAGGATAGCACCAGGACTCCTGCCCACCAATACTTTATTTTGAAAATATTCCTAAGAGTTAGACTGATTGATACTGCAGCAATCAGAGAAATGAACACCGATACAGCCCGCGTTATAAAAACCGATTTACCAAACAACAGGTAAGGGATGATTTGCAGGTAGACTGAAAGTCCTAGATTGAAATATGGCCCATTCTTAAAAAACGTTGGCAGTAGAATCCCCTCTGGGCTCCGTAGATTGTTCTTCACCAGATCAATCGCTGAGTTGGTCTGGATGGCTTCATCTGTGAAAAAGTAGATCGGAAAGTTGACCAAACCGATCAGGCGTACCAACATGTAGATAAACAGAGCTGCAGCAAAAAAGCATAATTCTATTCTATACGGGGTCAACCATTGAACCAACCTGCCCCAGTAATCTTTTAACTTGACACCCTGAACCCATTTTATCTTACTCTGCGTGTGCGATTCTCCTGGTCCAACCACCATAAAACTGTGTTTTTCATTACTAACTGTATCTGCTAAAGTTATGTGTACCTTTGCACCTGGAGGTATATCCAGTCCAACACGCATGTGTAATGAGTCAATTTCAATCTCCACATGGGTGGATTCTTCTGGCTGATTATCTCCTTCACCGCCGTTGGTGTTATCAGGCTTATCTGGTATATTTTCTGGTATGACCATCTCTGGATCTACTCGTAGAGGTTGACCGGCCGTCCCGATAGAACGACACTGTAACGCATGAAATACGATTTGTTTACCGGGGTAGATGCCATCAAAATATCGTGCACTCAATAATAAGCCTTAGTCTGACTAGGAGATACAGGTTATTATGGCTAAAGCCCAATCCAGCCAGGAAAAAACAACCAAACCTATCGAAGTCCCAGTTCCATCCTGGAAATTACCAGGCGTTGGATCTCACTGGTGCCTTCATAAATTTCTGTAATTTTGGCATCCCGGAAATAACGCTCCACTGGCAGCTCCTTGCTATAGCCCATTGCACCGTGGATCTGTACTGCTGCGTGGGCCACAAACATAGCCGTTTCAGAAGCGAACAGTTTTGCCATGGCTGCCTCTCTGGTGAAGCGTTCACCAGTCTTCTTGGACCGCTCCTTGGCGAGAGCTGCGTTATACACCAATAAGCGGGAAGCTTCGATGCGGGTCTTCATGTCCGCGATCTTAAAAGAAATGCCCTGGAATTCTCCAATCTTGGAACCGAAAGCCTCTCTCTCCTGTGCATATGCCACACTCGCCTCATAGGCTGCTTCAGCAATCCCCAATGCCTGGGTTGCAATCCCAATGCGCCCTGCATCCAAAACAGTCATGGCGATCTTAAATCCATCCCCTTCCTCCCCCAACCGGTCTTCGGGTAGACAGCGATAATCTTCTAATACAATCTCACTGGTCGCAGAAGCACGAATGCCTAGCTTGGGTTCCTTCTTACCACGCCCAAAGCCTGGTTTGCCGGAATCAATTAAAAAGGCGGTGATACCGCGATGTTTTTTTTCTGGGTCAGTCATGGCAAACATGACCACGTAATCTG